>OLFY01000149.1_pt1 | contig 108416 bp, 110 predicted proteins | sample 1605611 | NCBI WGS metagenome assembly OLFY01 (sample SAMEA3888923, study PRJEB22519) | human gut metagenome | biome: human gut; feature: human-associated habitat; material: faeces | place: Denmark | collected 2011 | reverse complement strand
ACTCGCTAAATTATATGCATAAAATGAAAATCCCTCAGATTCTTACGTTGATCCATAAATGGAGCGAAGGTAAAAACATAAAAAAAGCACTAATATATCAAATATCAGTGCTAAGTATCTCTTCTTAATTATTTTTCGCGGTGCGTACGGGACTAACCACCTCAAATTTAATATTTGATATTCAGTAAGTTGTAAAACCATCTCTGAAAAAGGCTCCCGATTTTGCACCTATATAGCCTCTATATTCTTCTGTTAGGAATTTGCCTTATTCCGTTTGGCAAATATACGAAATTTTGTTGATATGGCAATGATTATAAGGGGAAAAGTATGAACTTCAATAAATAATAATATATCTCCATGATTTCCATAAAAAAGGCCTGCCCTATGGGCAGACCTTATTAGTTCCTTTTATAGCGCAGTATGAAAATCGAAATTAACAAGTGCACTGGATATTCCGAAGCGAAAGTACAGATAATTTTTTAATAAGCAAATTTTTCATCTCAAATTCCATTTTCTTATATATCTTCAATTCTGCAGTCTGATATCAAATTTCGCTATTATTTCATCTATATCTCTGTCCTTTAGTTGTTTCATTGCTGCATCATGCCACGCGCCCCTTCATAAGAACAACTCTCAGCACCTACTTTCTGCGCTTCTTTCAGAGCTGTTTCCAAATCTGATTCTAAGAGACTGCATATTCCAAACATTACTTTGTCTTTGAACAAATTATTAATCAAAGCAGCCGCTGTCCAATCACCCGCACCAGCGGTATCCACCACTTTTTCATTTGCAACAGGTTCCAAGTGCTTCCAATCACCACTCAAGCGGTAGCTCAAACCCTTTGCTCCTTGCGTCTGGATAAACAGTTTATCCTTATAGTCTTTAAACTGGTTAATGTCTTTTATCCTCTGTTCCGAGAACTTGACTATATCAGACACCTCAACACATTCGTTGAACAGCCTAACATTACCTCCTCTGCTGGAAGGCTCAAAGAATATCACCGCCCCCTTTTCCCTAAATATAGTGGCTATCTTCAAGATGGCGGGTGAAACCCTGTCAAAGAAGAATACCTTTGGCACAAAGTCTATCCTCTCAATTACTTCATTAGCCTGTTTCAGCGTTATCGACTTGAAGTCCAGATAGAACCGCCCGATATTGTTGCGTGATTCAAACTTGTGCGTGGGAACACCATCCTTGTTAATGAAGTTACGTTGCACTATCACCGGTGTCTTACCGTCTTGGGTAGAGACAAAATCAGTGTGTACATGGTGCTTTTTCATGTCATCCAACACTCTCACACCGTCTTTCGTGCCATCCAGACGGGCTATGGGATAGGCGTCCCAACCCATGTGGGAGAGAATCATCATCACATTACCGCATGTGCCACCCACGTAATAGGATATGGGAACTCTTTGTCCGTCCCAAATCAACACATCCAGACTTATCAGGCCTGCACCAACTATGATATTATTTGTTTCTAGTTCCATATTTCAAGTATCAAGATTCAAACTTCAGTATTAAGTCTTTCCACCAACTCCACTTTCACCTTTTCCCAAGCCACCTGAGGGGCATACTCCACCTGTGGTCCAAGAATCATTTCTGTGTCCATCAAGAATTCCTCATCCTGTAGCTTTCCGTTCATATTCAGCACAAATTCCTTGTACGTAGGCAGGTGCGATGTCGTGAAGCCCAGATACCGCTCATAGCTCTCAATCACTTTCCCTTTATTCAACTCGGGGCACATTGACAGTATCTTCCACAGGTCAAACAAATCACGTCCTTTCCTCCGCTGATACACAGCTCTTAGTTTCGTCCCTGTCAGTTCTGCCAACTCATACGTCTGCACCTCGCAGGCTCCCTTGAACCACGAACTATTCACCGCAAAAGGCACTCTTACCATTGGAAAAACACTGAAATGTTCCTTGCAGTTAATCTCCACCTTCAAGTGAATCTCCCCCGCATCCATATCCGTCGGTTGCACCTTGAACACCAGCGTATTGTTGTATTTCTCCTGCTTTACCACTGGTTCGCCCAACCAGGCCAGCGCATCCCTTAGATGGTCTATCGTCTCTTTGATGGGTTCTGCCTTCACTTGCACCAAGTCGATGTCCTCCGAATATCTGGGCTGTGGCTTCAGATACAACTTGCCCAATGCCGTGCCGCCTCTGAACGCCAGATGCTCCGTAAGAAATGCATCACTATAAATAGACACTAACGCACGGCAAACTATCAAATCCTGTTCGATGAATTTATTCACCACCCACGGAGCCTGCTCGCTCCATTCTGTAATATATCGCTCTGGTATCATAACTCGTCAATCTCAATGGTTTCGTTCACAATAATTCTCCACTTAGCGTTCCTTTCGCACCCCTCGCTGCTCTTTCCTGCCTTTAAAGGCACATACTGGAGTACAAAACCGGAACACTTTAGCAGACTGTACACTGACTCTGCCGTTTCTCCTTCTTCCAGCACCTCGTCCAAAATATAGCCCAAACGCTGCAGACTAGTTACCGGCACCTTCTTCACGAAGTCAGCTCTTAAGCGTCCAAAATCCAGTTTCTCAGCCAATTCAGCCAAAACAGTAGCTGCTCGCGAAATGCTCCCTGTCTTAGCTTGATACGTCAGCAAATCCACTGCCGTCAGTTCAGGACATGACACGTTAATGTAGCCCGTCCGCGTCTGCCGCCTCTCCACGTATGCCTCAGGAATATGACTCTTGCAGAAATAATGCGTAAGGTACTTCTTTCCCTTCTTGTCACGCATGGCGGGAGGTTCTATCATCACGCTGAACCGCAGCGGAACCTGATGCGAAGCTCCGTGATAACTTGCCGCACTCAACAGAGCTACATAGTATTTGCGTCCAAGATGGTGCATCATGTCATCCAAGTAAAATGACTGCGGCACAGCCCCACGCAGCACATACTCATTCGGCACTATAACGTAGAAGCCGCGCAGGGGCGACATAATCCGCCCCTTGCTTACCTCCCTAGTCAGCGCCCGAGCAATGCTGCCGGCACTCATGTCTGGGAAAGCCTGAGCCACCTCATCGTGCGTGAAGGTGTAATTGCCTCTAAGCGGCTTATCATATATCCAGCTTGCTATGCTCGCCATTATCTTGTATTTATTATTTCATTTGCAAAGATGGACATTTTTTGTCTAATTGCGCAAATATATAACAAGAAATCTCTATTATATTTTAGGGCTATTTATTAACCAACATCAATTTTCGTTGTATGCTTCTCCTGTAATCCAAAGCAGGAAGGGTTCACTCCCCTCATTGGACTTCTTAAACACAGTAGCGTCTTTAATGTCATAATTCGCTGAGCTTACGTTATATATAGTTACACAATTATTATACTCCAATCCCACAAGCAGTGCGCCAAGTGACAGCAATTTACTTGTCAGCAATGCGATGCCAAAACAAACGTGGTCACTGATAGGCTTGAACGTAGCCTGATGCCCTTGAATCATATTAGACACAATACGATACAATTCAAAAGGATTCTGCTCGTCGGCATATGTGACATTCTGTGGCTCTGTAAATTGCTTTTCTGTGAAGAACTCATGGTATTTCAGCATCAGATGATCAGAGTGCCGTGGGTCTTTCGATGGGAAAGGTAATACGGGGAACATATCTGATGGCTGGAAATGATTGTAGATGCTCCGCAGAATGTCAATGTTCTGATCACCCATCAAGCTAATCAAGATATTAATCCTATCTAAATTAGACTCACGGTTTGACAAAGAACGGAATCCCACCAACGGCTCAATATTGTCTATTACCGGTGTTTTCTTAATCAGTTCATCTATCGTAACATTTTCAGATACTGCAAAGAACAGATTCTTGGATTTATCCTTGTCAAGTTTGTTAAACAAGGCCTTGCCAATATTGAAATAGAAAGCTCTGGGTAGTGAACTTACATCCATTATCACGTCATTATATGCGCCCAAGTCTTTGTCTATCACTTTGCGACTCATCTGAGCTATACGCTTGTCCCAAGGTAAGCTACCGTCAATTTTCAACTCCTCATAACCAAAGCCGTATTGGTCTTTTAACTCTGCAAGTTGCTGCGAATTAATGTCGTATAACTTCTTATTTTCTACAGGATCTTTCTCATTGGGGAAATCGAAGGCAACACAATTTAATACCTGCTCAGGGTTATTTTCAAGGAACAGTTTCAAGATATTATTCATTCTAGGGTCAAAGCCCTTACCCAACAAGAAAAGGACTTTCGTCCCGGACTTGTCCTTATAATACTCTTTCCAGAATTCCACCAGTTTCTCATTCTGGCGATACATCACGTATGACTCCCAACGTTTTTTCATAGCCAAGAATTTAATTTATGAAGTGTTAATGGACGCCATCCTCCACGTTCAAGCGGCAAATGTGCGTATGCACAAAGCCAGCTATTCAGGTAGAATATAGTCCATTTCTGGTCTTTTTTACCTTGGGTTACACCCTGTTTCATCAAGAAATTATATGCGAGACAATCTTTCAAAATCGTTGCCAACTCTTCATTGTCAGGATCTTGAAACCAAAAGCCATCCTTTCCCCATTTGCTCGAATTCTCTTCCTTTACGGCAAAACCGGTAACAGAACGATATGAATATGTAGGAGTAAAAGTCACACTACAGCAGAAATCTATCAGATGTATCAAGAAACCGTAGATTTTGTTACCTCGCGGAAATCGCTTAATGTCTTCCAAACGGGCAAGTGCAAAGTCTCTGACAATCTTATCTTGTTCCTCTGCAGTTAATACATAGTGTGAAGGGTCTGAAATTTTCTTGGCTACCAACAGTTCATACATCTTGGCAGACAAATCCAAGAATTGCTCAATATTCTGGCTGGCCAGATCCATAAGTGTAGAGAAGCCGTAATACTGTGGCAACTTTTTTATTTCACCGGGCATTATCTCCTTCACCAATGGCATCAACGGATTTAACATCCACTCCAGATCCTGAGCAGTATATCCAAATAGGTTCATTGCACCGTTTGCGCCTTGACGGGCAGCATGCATCAGCAAGGCTCTCATATTAAGTACCCTCTCATACGGGTCTTGATTCTCTATGGCGGCCACACACTCTGTGTAGTTGTCAAAGTTATGAAGCTCTGTCAATTGCGCCAGATATTTCTTACTAGCATCGTTGTATAACGCTTTGTAATTAACTGTGGTATCACAGGCAAGCGCACTGGCAAGGGCGATTCCATCCGCAGAGAAGGCACTACGCAACGTTGCAATATTCTTAACCATTGGATTGAATATGCCCTTTTTAATGTTCTCCAGATGGATAGTCTGGTCATCCCTGTCCTTAATGTTCTTATCACTCAGTATGTCTGTCGTAGAGAGTGTTTCCAAACGTTCTGCTATCCAAAGCGTTACAGGGAGGCGAACCTCAACGGTTTCATCACGGATAATTTTCTTTTGGTTCTTAGTGAGTTTATGACCGTCATCTATCTGGAAGATGAAATCTTCACAAAGTTTCTCTCCCTTATGGGTAAACCAAGAAGCCTTCATTGCTTGCAGGGCAAACAGCTTACTACTTCCCTGAATTCCCTCTTCCGGCATCACAAAACTGTCAAGAAACTCACATATTTTACGTTCCTGCTCTGCGGCCCAATCCAACAATTCTTTTCCAGTGTATTCTGATTTGAAATCTCCTAACTCTAGAATAATCTCTTCTGGCGTATACGTAATCTCATTTAATTGGGTGTATTTAATACCAGCCAGTGCCATCAAACTTTTCAAAGTAGCCAGCACAATCCTCGCATTAAGGAGCGACAGAAATAATCTCTTCTGTTCTATTTCATTAAACAGAATATCATCTTCCAGAAATTCATAGTCACGGCCCAACTGGAGATACACGCCACATTTCTTGATATGTTCACTATCTATTACCTCCAGTCTTTTCAGCTTCTTGTAGGCTGTATTGCGCTCAGTGATTCGCTGAAGGATTGTGGGTGAGAACAGACGCAATAAGGTGGTCTTTCCCGCACCTGGCGAACTGAGGATGGTGGTCACATTGTTCCATAGCTTATCCTGCACAAACTTCTCTTCAAGATGAGTCAAGGGCTCCGACGAGAAAAGTTCCAAGAACATCTCGTCAGTTTCTATTCGCTCAGAGGCACGTATGGCAAATGGGTTCTTATAGATATTCATATGGTCAGTGGCGGCTTATACGGGGAAACAATCCATGAAATCTTTCTGCATTCTGCCAAATAATTGGCAGTGAGTTGTTTGGCGTATTGTGAGCAAGCACAACAGGCAAGGCGCATTCATCAAAACCCAACCACGGGTTATCATTTTTGCCAACCTTGTAGCTTTTGGAGATAACACACTCTTCCACAAAGTGCTCATCTTTCTTCAATACCTCCACTAAATCTTTATTATTCTTGATGTCGTTCGATAATTTGTCTTCAAGTAACTGAACAATATGAATGTTAAACTCCACTTTGTCCTGCCAATTAACAGACTTCAAGTAATCATCCAAGTTATTCTTTATATTGGTCCTCGCCTTTTCTGTAGCAATACAAAACAAGATATCTATCTGTATTTTATCCTGATTAGGATCTAATAGATAGCTCAAATGCTCGATTTCCTGTTCCTTTTCAACAGACCCTTTAGTACACAGTTCATCGATGATTTTTTTCAACTTGCCATGATACTTCCCATCACTTTCATCATAGCGGATAAAACTTTTTCCACTGGCAGTAAAGTCATCTATTAGGAAAATCCTCCGAAAGTAAGGTTTTTCTATGCTTTTAAGTTTGTCATCTTTACGCAACTCTTCTAACATATCCTTCAGTTTTTTCCCAGCAGGATAGTAGTTGGTCAAGACCTGCTCGTTATTGAAACCTGCACTACGACGCAAAATGTCTGTATGGGCACCGTCACTGAGACCAATGACAAGTGCTGAACGCTTCTCAATCTCAAAACGGCTACGCACCACTTTACTTGAACACTTATATGATGGCATACCCGTTTCTACAGTAGCCATATCTAGCAGAATAGGTCGTATCTTAGAGTCATACAACAAATCCACCAGATAGTTCATTTGCGTTGAGGATATGAAGACCAATTTATCCTTTATGAACTTATAAGCCTCATCACGGTCTCCTTCCTCAATATCATTCAACCACTGCACCAGACTACTCATAAAGCGCATACCCGGCATATACCGATCATAAGCATCATACTTCATGCTACCCATAAATTCTAGGGCAGCACGTTCAGATGCCAGTGTGGGAGCATCCCATTTCATGATGCTTGCAAGAAGCTGATTTGCTAAATTACTGTTCATACGCTAAACTTACATGTTATTTTCCCTTCGTTTGCCTTCATGCGACTTATGTAATAGAGGGTTGCATCAAGTCCTTTCATACCTGATGGGGCTATGTTCCAGCAACTCTCTGTATTCTTAGATACTCGGTCAACGCTCAGTGAATACTTACTAGTCAGCATTTCATAGTCGTTGCCTTCCACAGTTCCATAATCACCTATGCACAAGGTGTGTTCAGGATCTTCTATCACTCGTAGTTTGCTCACTTCACGGTAAACTACGATATCCATGCTGTGACTGCTGCGCCACACACGGATACCTTTCATTTGCTTATCCAAAATGATTTCACGGCAGGTATCATATACAAGCTGTGATTCCGCCTGGGTCATCTCTCCCTCGATGGACAGTTGCAGAATACGCTCTTCGAACTTATAACCTACACATCCGGCAGGGAGCCTCAACTTCAGTTCTTCTTCCAGTTCTTTCAGTTCGCTGTCAAAGTGTTGTTTCTTCCACTTTTTCAGTTCATCTTCATCGCCTAAAGTCAACAGACAGGCACCATTATAGTACCCCACCTTGATTTGCAGCCAGTATTTCTGGTCAATGGATTCTTGGAACGACTCGCCCACCGACTTGCCACGACCTGTAGCCACCACTATCTGTACACCGTTTTCCAGCAGAGGCATCAAGGCATCTCTTATTTCATCGCATAATCCATTCGTAAAACGACTTTTGCGATCTGAGGCTGACAGTGTACCATCATAGTCAAAGGCTACGGTGGTGAACCTGCCACGGTTCAGCTGGCGTACAAAGCGCTGACAAGACTCACTGTAATACATCCACAAAGGGACATTCTCCCTACCTGCTATGCCAAGTTTGCGCAACACTGCCACATCAAGTGTTTTCTCTACGGGTAAGATGCGGTTTGTCAGCTTGTAGTAATTAAGGTTGTAGAGCAAGCGTCCATATCCCGGCACACCTGGTTTCCCAGGGTCAATGCCACGGGCTTCGCCCAAATCATTGACAAAGCGGAATGCCTTCAACAGCATGTCAATAGATGCCTGAGGACCATCCAACTCTGTTTCTATATAAATGACCGGTACGCTCTTAGGCAAGCATCCAATGGTCTTATAGGCCAGCTCCCTCTCAATAGGCGTTACCAGTGCAATGATGCAGGAGTTCTCTCCCCGCTTGTCGAACCAATGGTGACGGCCATGACCGAAGTTGCGGTAGTCGCTGAGCAGGGCAGAGCCAAGAGCGGCTTCCGTGAGTTTTGACTCAATATCCAATGCTACGGGTTCTCCTGTTGCGCCATACATCACTATGAAGTTCTGAATGACTGATAGATTCAGGTTGAAGGTCTCAGGCTGTAGGTCGTTTAACTTGAATCTTGATACTTGATACTTGGAAGCGCATGCTGCTTTGCAAAGTAGCGTAAATGTAGCCAGTAGCGAATTTGTGGCCAGGAAGCCGTCCTTCTCGGTGGGGATGTTCTCGCACCAACGCTGTACCTTGGGGTACTGTTCCAGCAGTTCCTCGGTAGGATTGTTCTTGCGGAGGGTCAGGCTCATCATGCCTGTCTCGTTATACTTTACGCCATACTTGATGGCACTCAGTATATCTTTGTTCTTACCACTGGCACTAAGGAAAAGCAGTTTGCTGCTACGGATAATATTATACCCTGCATACATCAACTGAAGCGGGGTCATCGCTTGTGCCAGCACACCATTGCGGTGCTGATAGAGCTGAACTGCATAATGGCAAGCACTGAGCGAACCGCCAGAACCAATGCACACCAAAGGTATCTGCTTGTTCTCTGCAAACAGAAACTGTGCAAGACGCGTCACATCCTGTTGCTCAGCCCATCGAATGGTCTCCGAAAGTTTTTTCAACTCTTCCTTAAAAGGCTTTCCCATAATTAAACTTTGAGTTCACTTAAAAGTGGTATTAATTTGATTTACAAAGGTAATACTTTTTTTCGAAAGGGAAGTATAAAATTACCGTTTAGGAAAAATATTATAGAATAGTGGAGAAATCCGAATAGTTCTCTCCACAAAATCATCTAGAATAAATGATAACCGAATGACTTTTTCAACATTATTGACCGAATAATTATGTTCTGCTGCAATTTTTTGTATTTCAGATTTCTGAAGCTCAAATTTCATAATAGCAATCTTTTTGAATTTCTTTCATTGCATTTGCCGGAATACACAGTTTCCATTCCTTGGAAAATGAATTGCAGTAATATGGATTTATCAAGTAACTGATATTCTTTCCCATACCTTCCTTGCATGCTTTGAAAAAATAGTCCGACAAGCGCAAATCATCTTTAAAATGAGACAGGACAAATCCCGCACGTTGAAAGAGGCTCTTGCTTCCATACAATTTCAGACAATGCAGCATATCTTTCTCATTGACAAGCGTATGGTCAAGTTCCGATATGGCATACAACAGTTCTTCCAATCCTCCAGCCAGATTTATATTGTATAGACAGTCTATAAGAGTCTGGTTGACAGATGTTACCCGGATTGGATACGGATTGTCTTTATCCACAATAAGCGGTTTATACAAGAACTTTACCGGCTTGTAAAAATAGGATTCGCCTTGATAGGTGAATGTACGGAAAATGGAAGTACTATGTACATACAACCAATTGAATTCCTGTGTCTGTAGTGAATAATACTCCAAGGCTGCATGATATACAAGGCAACCTTCCTCGACAGCGTTGCAGGCTATTCTGAACTTGTCCTGTAAATCTGAGGGCAAATAGATACCTTTGCGCACATGTGCCACCATTCCCTGTTTCTTCCAGCGATACAAGGATGACATTATGCTCTTTCCTTTAAGGGAATGATAACGCTCTAATTTTTGGGATGTCTGAGATATATCCATACTTAATGTTTTATGCAAAGATACGGTTTTTATTTTGATTGCGTATAATCCTAAACATATAATCTACTGAAATAATTCTTCTTCAAATTGATAAAGAATGATATTGTATTTGTCCACACCTTAATAGCACAATCCATATTTCTCTTTCTTACAGCAAATCTAGCCCCCTGCCTTTGGATTGAGCAAGGCCATGCCCCGTTGGGGTTGGCCGGGAAAAAATCATCCTCGCTTCGCTGCGGTATTTTTTCCCGCCAAGCCTTGCACAATCCCGGCAGGAAGCAATCTTGCACGTAAGAAACAGAAATACTGGCTCCGGGAGCCGGTCATGTCTAATTGTATAAAAGATAGCAAATATGAGAACAGAAGTAAACCAAACGAGAATTAACGGCAAGTATCCTACAGACAGCGTATATTATTTCGGAATAGCATATCCTGTGCGTGAAGCGGCCGGAATGCTGGAAGAATTCGCCTGTTTCCTGAGCGATGAGGACATTCACGCACTGAGTGATAAAGAAATACTTGAAATTATCCATTCATAAAACAAAGTAATATGGAATACAAAATCGCCATTGAAGAACTGCTCCGACGTGTAGTGACGGTGGAAGCGGAAAATCCCACACTTGCCGTATATGAAGTGGAGGAGGAATATAATTTAGAAAGACACGTACTCTCCGAAAATGACTTCATCGGTGTTGATATCGTGTTGGCTCCCGAAGACAAGGAGGCGCAGGAATATTTGAGCAACGGCACTTTCCGCAGTTTTGTCGAAAGACGTTTTAACATCCATTCAGCGGACTTTCCTTTGACAGACAAGGCCCGTTTCGTGTTCGGCAGCATGGACAACGCGATTTATGAATTTAACAAACGGGCAAGCAAGCCCTCTTCAGAAGAAAAGGAAGTCTGGCTGCTCTACCGTTGCGATGCCTGGCTCAGCACGTCCAGCCTGGAACTGGTCGCCCCATTCTCCTCCAAGGAAGCAGTGACGGATTACCTGACGAGCAACCGTAAGCGCTTCCGGCTGACGCAATGGGACTTGGACTTCTTCCGGGAAAACAATCAGACCCAACGGGGCAGCAGCAATTACATTGTTTTCAGTCACGGCCTCGATCCCGCCCCCGAACTCCAGCCGGCTGACACGGACGACGCCTTCTACAAAAAGCCTTTCCGCTATGGCACTACCGTCCTGACCCGTTACGAGCTTGAAAACCTTCCCTGCCCGTTTCGTACGAAGAATACGGATGATGAGACCATGTGTAAGATAGTCCGCAGGATGCACCGGAAGATGAAAGAACGGATAAATGCCGGTGACAATGAGACATCGGATATGGAAGTAATCCGTTTGGAGGAGATGGACGAGGCGGCGGCGCATTTCAATGTCCCTTACTATGAAGATTTGCAGGAATGAGATGATGGCATTACAATTAAAAACTGACAAATATGAGTTATCAGATAATTACCAAAATGATTTATAACGCCCATACCCACCAAATAGAAACGTGGCAGCATTCCAACAATGTATGGCCGAGGATTGACCACTTCCTTGCGTTGGATGTAAGGACAGACGAACAACTGTTCCATTTCATTAGCCTGGTGGCGGAAGGCACGTGGCAGACACGCAAATGGCGCAAGGCGTTTGAAACGCTGTTCCGGGAATACCCCGAACTGCGCATGGATTCCTACCGGGATGAATTCATAGGCAAATCCTGGCCAGAATATTGCGCCATTCGCTGCAAGTATAAGGAACTTGCCTGGAGCAAATGCGGGGAAATAGCCGCACGTTTCAGGCAGCTTGTCAAAATAAGGATAGAAGAAAAATAACGGAAGGGCGACCGCAAGGCCGCCTTTTTTCATTTATGCACTTTCATACACATCATGTACGGGAAATCAAATCCTGCCGTACACAGGTAACTCCGATGAAGAAAAAACTGACAATGAAATTGGTGAAATCACTGATGGAAGAATCCTATACGCTGGTATGGACGGATTGCCGGGACAATCTTGACGGCAACCGTGACCTGCTCCAGGAATGTCTGGACAAGAGAAGTCCGGAACCTCTTTGGGACAAGACGGAAGAATGGTACGGAGATTCCGAATGGGAGGCGGCCAAAGGGATTATGGAAAAGCTCAAGGGAAAATGCATCCTTTTCCATGATTTCGATGAGGAGGAAGTGGAATCTTTCTTTGAGGAACACGACGATGAAATAAGGAGCGAGATTTATGCCCGTGATGATTCAGACGTTTTGACGGAACTGATCAAACATACGGATGACATTCCGGTACGGGTGGAGATGCTTTCCGATTACGACTGCATCAATTCCAATTGGTTTGAATCACAAGGGGGGTACCATTACGAGGAGTCCTATTTCGGTGACATGGTGGACGCCTTGAAGCTCAATCCCGCCAGGGTAAAGAAGATGCTTGTGGAGAAGGGCTACACGGCACATGGCCGTTTCCCGGACAGGAAAAGCCGGTACGGTAAGGAACAAGTCTCCTACGAACATTTCTATCAGGAACTTATCAATTCCTGTTGCGGTGCAAACCTGCTGACCTATATCGGGAAAGTAAGTCTAAAAGACTTATATGACATCGGATTCTCATTCAAGGAAGTCATTATCCCCAAAGGTAACTATTGCGGCATATTCAGTTCCATATACGGCGGCGGCAGCCTGTTCGGAATGGAATTGCAACAGGATGTAAAGTTGGAACTGAAACCAAAAGACCGCTACAGTTTCCGCTTCAGGCTTGACAACGAAAAGTCAGAGACCGAATGTTCCATTCAACATGTATATGGAGCATGTGACTCCTTCTTCGGTGAAACGTTAAAGATTGTCTCTTAACCAATTTGACAATCATTGTATAATTCTCAAAAGCAGATAAAATGGAAAATAAAACAGATCTAAGACAGGCAGGAATGTCTGAAAGCAAACAGGGCTATTTTGAAGAGGAATTGTACTGTTCCGGCAACAGCCTTCTACAGAGTACCCTTTGCGATAAGAAATTTGAAGAAATAAAATCCGGTTATGGTGACAGTGAAGTATGTATGGGTGAAATGCTGGCATCCGTACCGGCGGATGGATTGACATTGGAAGAAGCGTTCTATCTGTACATGCGAGCCATGCAATGGGCTGAAGGAGACCGCTTTTTCCGCTGGACATATGACGGGAAGGAAGAACGTTTCTGAAGTGAACTATATATAACCTCAAATAGAAGAATTATGAATTTTCAAGCAGAAAATGCAGTTTCCAGTTTCTTCTACTATATGTGGAATACCTGGAGCCAGGAAGAGTGCAGAATCGTGTACGGGAACATGTCCCGTCATTTTTGGGAAAAATGGTGCCTGTTGTCCGGCAATGGCGTATTCGGTGCGGCTGAACGTTTCTATGCAGAGTTGTCGGACACATATCGGCGACCTTTGGTGGAACGGGCAGTCAACCTGTATGACGGCAAGTCACTCCGGAATATACAGAAGCGTCAACAAGTTATGACCGGTATTGATGAAAATATGAATATTGAAACAGTCCAATAAGACTTATGTTTAACTAAAACAACAGAACAATGATGACAACAACGACACCGAAACCCCGTGAAGGACAAGTAGCGGGCTTTCCGAAAGAACAGGCTGTCATGCTCACGGAGAGCAACGCCTACCGTGCGAAAAGCATCAGAAGGACAGGGACGGACGAAGTTCCCGTCCTTTTTCATTTCCGGAAACGCTGTATGGGAATGCATTCGTATGTGCACACCATAGAGGCGACTGATGGAATAGAGAAGGTAATCCGTCCGGCGGATTTCAAGGAATGGGAAATTGTCGAATGCAGATATCCCGGCTATCTGGAAGACCTGTATGACAGTGCATGCAGTGCCTACCGGTGGAATTCGTTTGACCCGGAGGAACGTGCCCAGACAGACATCTGCCGCCATGAAAAGCAGTTGTGTGCCGACCTGCCTTCCATTCCCGAAGAAAAACGGGAACAATACAAGGAAGGCTACCGGAAGCGCCTTTCCGACTTGTTCGGCAGCCTGTCACGGTGTGCGAGCCCGGCTGTGACCGGACCGGCAGGCTTCGACCGCCGGAAACAGGAAAAGGCGGAGCAGGCCTGCCAGAACAGGCAGGAGGAGCTTGAATGCTGGCGGGAACGATTCCTTGCCGCCATGAAGCGGATGCAGGAGGAAGCGCGTCCGGAAGAGGAGAAACAGGAAGCCGCCTGGAAGATCCTGAAAAGGGATATCGCAGACAGTGCACAAACCATTCACGAACTGGATACCGGAAAAATCCGGGGGTATAACCGGGCGCTTTTCGTCAGCAGCATCCTGAACAAGGTGATGACCTACGTCAACCGGGGTGAAGTGGAAACCGTACAAAAAGCCGTTGACTTTATCCGTACCTGTAATGCCGATGCAAAAAAGCCGATTATCACCCCGCGCAACCGTTTCTTCCAGTTCCCCGAAATGGCGGCCCGTGTAAGAGAGAAAATGCGGGCTTCCAGGCAGGAGGAAAACAGTGAAATCCTTTTTGAAGAAGGCAGGCTGGTGTGGAACCGGCAGATTGACCGGCTTCAGATCCTTTTCGACGGCATTCCGGACGATGCCAGACGCAAGGAGTTGAAGTCGAACGGTTTCCGATGGTCGCCCAAACACAAGGCGTGGCAGCGGCAACTGACCATGAATGCGGTGCGGGCGGCAAAAAGATTGTTGAACCTTCAAAACGCATGACAATGGACCATGATAAAAGAAAATATGTGGCAGATTCCCGGTATTTCCGGGGAGATGTCCTGACCGTCATGTCTGACGGAGTACATTGTGACGATTCCGGACACACCCTCATAGAATTGCGTGAAAAGGAACATAACCCGTACCTGTATGCTTTTGGAGCGAAGGAGTTGCAAAAGAAAAACCGTATTTACATGGAATCCCTTTGTGCGCCGTTCAGGGAAGTTCACCGGTCATGGTATGAGGAACAGTGCGGTTTCCCTTCCATTCGCCGGAACCGGAACTGCTTCTTTAATGCGACACCTTATTACTGGGAGTTGCATGACTTTTATTTCAAAGTATCCGGCCGGTGCTTTACCGGTATCCGTCCTGTCAATCTGCCCCACGAGGAACTGCAGCGTCAGATAGGCGAACATTACCGGCGTATCACCTTGAAACCGGAAATCCGTAAGTGGAATATTGTTTCTTCCGGAACAGACGAAAACTGCTGGAGAATGGGAACCGCCTATTTCTTCATTACAGGCAAAGGCGGTCCACGCTTCATCTGCAACCTGACCGTATCCGGAGAGATGGAATCCGTTCAGGAGGCACGCAAGGATGTCGCCCGTATCCTCCGAAGCCTGCGCAGGCATCATTTCACTTACTACGCGGGAATGGGAGGCATCGATGACCTGGACCGATTCATGGATTATATGGAGAAGGACGGTTACACTTTGTTAGCGGCCGGGACATTCTTCCAATATCCGGCAGGCAGGGAGTCCGTCACCTTCACGGGAAAAATCAAGGAAACGGGCAAAAGGTTCCTGTACCGTATCTACGACCGTGAAATTTTCCTGCACCTCTTGAAACGCCTCCGGAGCGTCAAGAGAGAAACGGAACATTCGGAACGCAGAATGACTTGAGTGTGATTAAAACGAAAGCCCTGTCCTGTCGGATGGGGCTTTCATAATTTTAATAATGATTGGAAACATAAGATGAGAAAGTTCAAGGAAAAACAGGCAGTGTACTGGAACGACCCTGCCGGAGAAACATCAGGCGTCTATGAGGTACTTGATACGAATGAAGAATATAATGCAGGAATAACGGAAGCTGAAATATTGGAATTTGACTCCCGGGTGCTGCTGATAGGGAACGGCGTAAGCGAAGCGGAAGTTTATGCGGAAGAGCTGGCCATTATTGACCCGCCGTCAGGTGAAGGCCAGGCTCTGGTTCAAAAGGAGATGGAGAACGGTTTCAAGATGTTCATCAGGAATAACGGCTGCCAACCGGATTATGCAGTCTGTGCCATTGTTTGGAATGATGGCAGCATCTATCCGGAAGTGAATATCAGGCTTTCCCAAACAGTGAATCCGGCTACAGACGATAACATTTTTTTCTATTGTGACGGGCTGAAAGAGCTCAAGTCGCTCGTTTTCCCCGGAGGGGAAGATTTTTGCATAGCAGACATTCTGTATTTTAAGGGCCTTTGCAGAAGAACGCCAAATAAAAAGCATGATACGAAATGTCATCCTCATTTCTTGCAGCAAAAATAACCGTTTGCCCGGCTGACCGGGCAAGGCGGCCCCCATGGGGCTGGTTGGCTGGGAAAAAATCATCCTCGCTCCGCTGCGGTATTTTTTCCCGCCAAGCCTTGCACGGTCCCGGGCCAAACGCCAACTTTTGCGACAAGAAATAAGAATGCCTGCAAGCAGGCAGATGTCTCATTAAAAAATAGGATGTATGGTAACAATGGACTACAGACAAATGCTGGTTGTATCCCTATGGCAGTACAATCATCACGCAAGCGAAGGACTGACCCTTCCGCTTTTTCAGGAAACCTTCGGGAAAGCCTGCGGGCAGCACTATTACGAAAAATGGACGCTTTACTTCAACCGCAACCTGTGGGATATGCTGGCCTATTTCAGGAGCGAGGAGGAAAACGGGCAGAAATTCTGCAACATGGTGGCAAGGCAGGTAGAGCTTTACCTTCATAACCGGAAACAGACAACCCTAAAAAATTGAAGGCTATGGCACAATACCCGGTTCCCAAAGAGATACAGCCCCTGGCAAGGCTGATGACGGATTTTTCCCATGCCTGCGGTTATGATCCGCTGACCGTATTCAATGATTTCCTGACATTTGTCATCCACGGTTTCTCCCCCGGCGCACCCCCGCTCAAAAGCTGGAAATACAAGCGGCAGCAGAATGCCGCGTTCATGGGCATGGTGAACGAATGGGTGCGGCTCATGCAAAGCCGTCTGAAAGAAGATGACAGCTGGTATGACCCGTTCGGCGACATTTACATGGCGTTCTCTTCCGCCGGTTCCAAACAGGCACAAGGACAGTTCTTCACTCCGGTACCAATTTGCGAACTCATGACGGCCTGCGCCGATACGGGAGAACATCTGCCCGGACAGCGGATGGGGGATCCGACCTGTGGCAGCGGACGCCTGCTGCTTGCCTGGCACGTACGCAACCTCGGCGGCTATCTGGTCGGTGAGGACATCAACCGCACCTGCTGCCTGATGACCGTATGCAACATGCTCATACACGGTTGCGTAGGCGAGGTTATCTGGCACGACAGCTTGCAGCCTGAAAAGTTCAACGACGGCTGGCTGGTCAATCCGGTGCTTACCCGTACCGGCATTCCCACTATACGCAAGATGAGTGAAGAAGAATACCGGACAAGCCAGCGGTTATCCGTAAACTCTAAAAGAATACAGCTATGACAACATCCGTTATTGGCCGGATCTGCAGCTCATGTGGCTGCACTCCGGAAGAAGCAAAGGAGTATCTGGACGGTGAGATACGCAACCTGTTGGACTACAGGGATGCGGATGACCTCCGTGCGGAGGATTTCGCACAGGCATGCGACAGCCTGGGTCTGGAACATGACTTCATCCCGTATTTCATCGAACGGATCAGTATGTGTTGAATTTATGAATAATCCATTATTAAACAGATAAAATTATGAAAGTGAATGCAAGCAATGAACTGAAATCCCGTCTGGCCCATGCGGCAGAAAACGGGAGCGTCATCGCAAGGGACATCCTTGCCGAATTGAAAAAGAATGTGGATGTCACAGAGATTGTACGGGGATTCTACAACCATTTTTCCACCAAACGCAAACGGGTATCCTGCGACGGGTTCCAGAAAATCCGCATCGTGTTCACCGCCTGTAACAAGGACCTGTCCAACGAGCATTTCCCGGACCGCAACAATCCGCAGGCTCCCCTGTTCCCGGAAAACCGGGTGGATATGGAACCGTCCACGTTCATCAAGCTGTTCAAGAACCTGCCGGAATATCCGGAAACGGACATGGCCTATTTCGCCAGCGCCATCTGCGTGGACAGCAAGGTGACCGTGCGCCTGCTGGAAGGGATGCAGGACATTTACGAGGCATACGACGGGGATAATTATTCTCCGATAGCGGACGATACCACATCAACCCTGCACAATTCCTGCATGCGTTATCCGGAAAAGGCACGCAATGCGGCAGACTTCTATGCCAACTTCGCGGGGGCGAAAATCCTGGTGGCAAGGGACGAGAGCAACAATGTGCTCGGACGTGCCATCGTGTGGGAGAATGTACGCTGTCCGGGTAACAACTATGGGTTGGACACGGTTTCGCTGACAGACCGGATATACTCGTCCCATGCGTTTGTCATAGGAATGATGCAGAATGAGGCACGCCGGATCGGGATTCTCCTGCGCAGAAAGTTCAACGATTACCACCATACCAAGGAATATGTGGCACTGAACAGCCTGCAAGAAACAGGCATTGTGGCAGGACAAGAACTCCAACTGGCACTCGTCGTGGAAGTACCGGTTTTCCGCTGGCATAAAAAAGGGGCACCTTATATGGACACATTTTGCAGCATCGCTATGAAATCCGGGAAAATGGAACTGAGAAATTATGAGGGGGAAGGACAGATTGCCAACTGCCGGACTACAAGCGGAAACGCCGTCCGCATGATGCAAGTGTGCCCGAACTGTAACAGGATACATAATGATTTCGAAAAAGTTTTCTGTCCCTCATGCAGGACATCCTTCTATACAAATACCGTTTTCGGAGAAGTGATAAAAGGCACTGCACGGGAATACAAAGGAAAAGTTTACCCTTCCGTGCTTTTCAAGAAAGGCCGGCCGATCCCGCCGTTCAGGACTTATTTGCAACTGGAGAAACTTTTTATATCATAAAGGCTGTCGCAGGCGTATATCCGCAAGGGTGTACGCCTGTACTTGATGTATTATATTCAAATATCAATTTTATGGAAAGACTGATGACACTCTATAACATAGCTTCCCCGTCGGGGAAGGAAAAGCCCATGCTCCGTTACCTCAAAGCGGAGATGAAGCGTATGGGCATAGCTTGCAGACAGGATCGTCTGGGTAACCTTTATGCCGTAAAGGGCCAGGCAAAGACTTATCCGTGCGTCGTGGCGCATGTGGACGAGGTGCACCGCCACAGGACAGGCACTTACGGGGCATACGTGGTGGCGGATGCCATGGTGATAGGCTATGATTATCGCCACAAGCGTATGACAGGCATCGGCGCCGATGACAAGAACGGCATCTGGATCTGCCTGAAATGTCTGGAGGATTTCAAGGTGATGAAATGCGCTTTCTTCGTCCAGGAAGAGAACGGATGCATAGGAAGCCGGGAGGCGGACATGGCTTTCTTTTCGGACTGCCGCTTCGTGCTCCAGTGCGACCGCCGGGGCGATTCGGACTTTATCACCCGCATACATGGCACGGAACTCTGTACACGTGACTTCATCGGGTGTGCCGCCGCTCCCAAATACGGCTACAAACCGGCCGAGGGTGCCACAACGGATGTATATATGCTGAAAAGAAGGGGACTTCCGGTTTCCTGTGCCAATATCTCCTGTGGGTATTATGAGCCGCATACGGACCGTGAATATACCATACTGGAAGACTTGCACAAGTGTTACCGATTTGTGCGTCATATCGTCATTGCGCATAAGACGGTCAGCATTCACTCTCCGGAGGCGGAACAATATCCCTTTTCCGGATATTATGAACTGTTCGGCATTGGCGGGTATAGCGAGGAAGAATACCAACGGATGCTGGGGCGGTTCAAAAGCGGCTGCTCCCGAAAGCTGTTGAAAAAAGACTTTATCTGACAATATTAAAACAAGAATCATTTATGGAAGCAACATTGACAATGCCGGCAGCTGCGCCGGTACAGAAGCAGCAGGGACTGAATCAGGTAGTGATCAACAAGGTACGGCGGATGGTCGAAGGCAGGCAACAGGATGTGATGGGCACCATCACCCGGCTGCTCGAAGAAGGGAAAATCGCACAGGACTATATCGCACCCATCGGGGTCAGCCGCAGAAACGGAGAGCAACGTCCTGTTGTGTCGTTCAAGGCGGCGGGCCGGGTGCAGCTTTCGATGCCTGAAGGTGATTTCAGCCTGCACGCCAATGCCATCGGCCAGGTTTCCGAAAAGATGGGCATCCCGGCCAAATACCTCCGTGAACTTTCGGCGGGAGCCGCATGGCAGAAACAGTTGTGCGCCACCATCCTGAACGAGCATTCGGGCTGGACGGAACGGACGCGCGTGCTGGTCCGGGCGGTAGGAACCGAAGTGCGGGGCATATTGTCCGATTCCTACCGGAGGCTCAATTCGGTGGAGATCCTGACCGCATTCATCCGGGAGGCGGCAAACCAGGGGGCGGTCGTTTCAGATGCCTACATGAACGATACGAAGGTCTGGTGCGAGACTATCCTGCCCACTCCCATAGAGATCCCTACCCGCAAGAACGGTACGGTTGTCATCTTTGCCGGGGCGCGTTTCTCTACGTCCGATTACGGGAACGGTTCGGTGGACATGCGTTCCTTCCTGCTCAACGGGGCGTGCCTCAACGGGATGGTGCGTGAGTCCGTCATGCGGCAGGTACATTTGGGAGCGAAGCTGCCCGATTCGATGGCCCTTTCCCAAAAGACTTACGAACTGGACACGCAGACTACCGTCTCTGCGGTTTCCGACCTGACCAAAGGGCTGTACAGCCGGGACACCCTCATGCAGAAGGCCGTGGAGATTCAGGGAGCCGCCGAGGTGGACGTGGATTTCGACAAGGAACTGAAACAACTGGTACAGCGGGGCGCCTTGCTGAAGAACGAGGGGCGCGAAGTGGAAAAGCTGTTGATGAACAATAACCCGGACGACGGGGTGACAGGCGGCGCTACGCTTTGGAAGTTGACCCAGGGTATCACGGCATTCGCACGGGCACAGCAGCCGGAACGCTGCCGCGAACTTCATGAGATTTCCGGCCAGTTGTTGAACCGGGTGAAGGTGAACTGAAAAACGGATGCGGAGATGAAAGCCGGGGACTTTGCCACGCTGGTACGCCTTTATAAGGGGTATCGCAACATCGAACTGATCAAGCGCCTGCCATATACATGGCTGGTTCGTATCTGCGGAAACGGATTGGAACTGGAAGTTTACGAGGACGAATTTGTCCTTGATTGAATATAAACCTTATAAAGAAAACGAGTATGAAAATTTTATGTAGACAGGAGCACTACGACAAGGTGGTGCAGTACGCCGAATCCATCGGCGACACTACGCTCCAAAGATGTCTGGAGCGGCTGAAAAGTTGGGAGAAGAATCCGAACCGTCCCTGTGAGATTGAGTTGTATTATGACTTTGCTCCTTATTCATTCGGTTTCAGAGAGCGTTACCCGGATGGCAGGATTGGCATTGAGGGCGGACTGCTCTATCATGGCAGACCGGACGAGTCCTTTGCGGTTCTGTTAGAGCCTTTTCACGGGTGGAGCATACATACCTGATGTTTAGTCATTGCATAAAGAGAATCTCAATTTTGAACGGAATCTAAAGTTTAGATAGACTTTAAGGCACAGTTCAAAATTGAGATTACATTTCGCATTTAATAGAATGATACAATTGCTAAAGTAAGGCGATTTGTTAAACTATCTCAATATGGATTATTGGATAATCAGATAATATTGGTTTATATTAACCTTATCACTGGATACACATCCGCATAGGTATGCAATCAGGATTATACCAACCTCAATTGTCTTCTTTAACATATTACTGATTAAAATCTGAGTGTTTTCGTTATTGTATATAAAAATATTACTACGGATAAAGTCCTAAAAATTTCTTTTTGGTATGCCTTATATAATATCCTTTTTCATCTAAATAAATATCTAGTCTCCAAAAATCTATATCCCTTTTCTGAAGTAAATTATCGTAATTGCGCATAAATATTGCAATTTCATCGTCCTCATTCCAACACCATGTGTATGGAATCCTATATGTAGCAATCTTGTTCACAATGTATATTTTGTCAAGATTTCCATTATATGTACATACAATCTTTCCTAAATATCCATTTTCTTTAGGGCTATGAAAAATAATTGCTGGTTGGAATACATAATATCCATACAATATAATTATAGTACCAAATATAATACTTAATTTGATAAAAAATATTTTTTTCCTCTTTGTCATTTTAAACATATATGTTTTAATTTACTTTCTGTCATAGGGGCAGAATCCAATGCATCCAAAATGGCTTGTGCAGTCAATCCTTTAGCATATCTACCATATTTGTAATATAAAGCAAATCCTATTTTTATCGAAATTTTATCATCATCTGTATCTTCTACATTTTTAGCTCGGCTATCTATTATTTGAGCTAAATCAGCACCATCTAACAAAGTTTCTTCGTCGAAACCTACACTTAATCCAACATAACCATAATGAATGTTTGACCATACATCATAGAAATAGTCGAAGCCTTTATATTTATGATAATAACTTTTATATATAACTTTTGTTCTCGGATTAACTCTTTCAACAGCTAAATCTTTAAACATCTGCCGTATTAAGTCTTTATGGTCCCAAGGCCTTTTTCTAAAAACTCTTTCCGTCCACAAAATTTTAGCTTTGATTAAATTTAGAGGTTCTGGCTGCGTTAAGGCTTGCACTAATATATTCTCTTTTTTCCATGAGTCATACCTTTTTTGATATTCTTCCTCTAAAGTCCAATATCTAATACTGCTAGCTACTTGACTATTTACATTTTTCTTTATTTCATTTACTATATATTTTGCAATCTCAATAGCACCATCAATGTGTTTGCATTGCACTTTTGTCTTTTTGCTGACATTAATTGTTGGAGTTTGAAGGTATGGCATTATGATAATTTCTTTTTCCACCCATTCTTCTTTAATTTGTAAATCCAGCGTTTCCCCTTGTTCTTTCAGATATTCTTTCTGACCGTCAACTTCTATCACCCATTTTACACGTTTCCGGTCGCTGTCTTTTACGTTAGAAACACTGTATTTTGTGACTACATATTGCACCGTTTGAGACACTATTGCCTTGCTTTCTCCTTTAACGGATGTTACCAAGACCATAGGTTCTGAATTATGCTTTTCATCATTATCCACAACCCTTAGCTTCACGCTAATATCCGAGACCTTCCACACTTTCTCTCGCGGTTCACAATTCATACGTTTGAGGATGCCAGGTGACAGGAGCACAGTCATCAGCATGGGCATTTCTCTTGTGCACAAGGTTTCTTCCAAACTTACGCAATAGCAATCCCAAAAACGGAATATGTCCACGATGTCATCCCCTGTGGCAAATTCGATTTCACCGTTTGCCATACTACCTTGGAGTAGCCATTCATAGAAGAAGTTATCATGATCGGTTGATTCAAAGGTCAGTGCAATCAAATCCCCCTCTACAGGAAGATAGTCTGCGGTGCCAAGTTTTTGGCAGACTTCCATATGCGCGGCAATAATCCGTCCGATATCAGGACGGTCACTGTGGGCGATATGGCATTCATAACCGTAGCATGCCACATCTCTTTCTACACCATTTTGCATTCTCAGAGTCACTTGATAGGCCATAATATCTGTCAGGTATAAGTTTGCCGGATGTTGGCAAAAGTCTTTGCAACAATTATTTTCTGCAAATATAAAAAGATCGGTTGGTATAATTGTGTGGTAATCAGAATTTATTTCTATGTTTCAAAGCAGGATGCGGGAAAGTTCGCAACAGATTTACAGCAGATTTTTCAAATAATCGTTGAGGTCTTTCCAAGTTGAGTACTTAAAAGATTCATCTTTCACATGTCCCCCGTATGTTTCCCTGAGATTCTTCAAGGCGTCCTTCCCGGCACGGTCATTATCCAGAAAACAAAGGATTTCCTTGTAACCGTCCAAAAGCGGCACAGCCTTCGTCAGGTTGGCTACAGAGTTCAGCACGATATGGTCACAGCCCGGCTGAAAGCCCTCAACACCTTTCTTCTGTAATGTCAGGAACGACAGGTAATCCATAAACCCCTCATAGAGGCAGCACACCGGCCTTTTCCCTTCCGGTTCCCGGATATACGACACGGCTTTCGGGGAAATGCAGGCCTTGAAATACCGGTTCCGTATCTCATACCCGCCGTTCATGTTGGGGAATCCGACCGCGAAATACCGTTTCCCGCCCACCCCGTAACGGATTTCCCGGCATTCCCTGCGGGCTGTTCCCGCATCGATGCCCCTTTCTTTCAGATAGCGGTACAAAGCCGGCGATGCCAGTTCCTTCACTTCCACGTCCTGAAAAGCCGGTTTCGACTTTTCCCGTTTGGGGAACGGGCAGGCCACAGGACAGACGTGAGGTGTCTGACGTTCTATCTGTCGCAACAGATAGGACACGTCTTTTGACCCGTACAGCTCGGAGGCGAGGGCAATCAGGTCGCCGCCTTTTCCGATGCCGAAATCGAACCATTTATTGAGGGCCTTGTTTACCTTGAACGATGCGTCCGTTTCTTCCCGCAGCGGCGAGCGGTACCACAAGTTCGCCCCGCATTGCCGCACCGGGAAATGTCCCAGCGTGTGCAAATAGTCTTCAATGCGTATCTGTTTGGTTGTCTGTATGTTCATAAGGATTTAAGTTAACCGTTATGGAATGAAAAATCCCCCGGAAGCTTTTCCGGAGGATTCAAACTACTGAAGTCAGGGTTCATACAGCAGTGCCAGTTCCATCCGGCGCCGCCTTTCGATGGAAGGGATGACCCGGCCTTTCCAGCACCGGAACGACAGGTATTCCCGTTCGATGTCCCGCTCCCCTCGCTCCAGCTTCCGTATCAGTTTGCTTTTGGGCATCTTTCCGTATCCCAGGAGCCGGTTATGGCCAACCTGATAAGCCAGCACAGCCAGCAGGAGGCTGTCCGCCCCGAAGCGCCGGAAGAGGGCGCACCGTTCCAGCAGGTCTTTCCTTAGCAACGCTTCCCCTTCCTCGCGGCTCATCCCGTAGGACAGTTGTTCACCCGGGAGGATGCGGTGCCCGTAAGCGATGTACGGTGCCTTGTCCGGTCCGTGCCAGCCTTCGTACCGCATGACCAGTCGGATGGCGCGCTCAAATGGAGGCAGCCGTTTCAGTCCCTCCATGTCCTGCGCCGCCAGCAGGCAGGGGAACAGCCCCAGCAGGCAAAGGGCGGGTATGGATTTTCTCATCCTGTTTACCATTCCACCACCTCCACATCCAGCGTGCAGCAGGGCGTGCCGCCATCATAACTCCATTCCCGTCCGCTCACCGTCAGTTCACACTCCTTCAGGAAATCCCCCACACTCATGCTTTCTGTCCTTTCGTTGCGTTCAAAGCAATGGCAGGCGGGCGTTTCTTCCAGCACTTGCCGGGAAAACTTGCAGGCAAGCCGGTCCGCGTTTATGCGGAGCCGGTCGCCGATGGCAGGCACGGTCACCGCCTTCCGGGTCAGCAGGACATACTCCGGCAATCCGGGTATGTCGGCATACAGCAGGATGTTCATTCCGTGCCCTCCTCTCCGTTTTTCGTTCCTGTTCCGACAGGCTCCGTCACGCTTTCTTCCGGAGTGCCGTCCTCCGCATTGAAACTGAAGCTGAGCTGGCAGACGGCTCCCCAGTTGTTTTCAAAATAGAGGTCGATGGCCTGTGCCTCATCGCTGCTTTCCGAAGTGTAGTACAGCCTGAATTTCAGGTCTTCCAGCAGATAGCGGTCGTTGGGTTTCAGTGCCGTGCCGTCCGCCAGCTGGAGGATGCCTTCCCCGTCGGGCTGGAAATACCTCAGCGTGTAGACGGTGCCGTTGAATTCCCCTTCGGGAATGATTTCCAGGCGGATTTCCGCCGTTTCCCCTTCCATAAGTTCATCCGTTACCGGCAGGGCTTCCACGGTGAACGGGTATTCCTGCTGTACCTCCGGCCCTTCGTCACAGGAAGCCAGGCAACATACCGCCGCTGCCAGGCAGCAGGCGGCTTTCATCCGGTCAAATGTCTTTTTCATCATTTTCATCATTGTTTCTTGTTTTCAGTAAGGTTCAGAATATATATTTGAGGGCGATTCCATATTGGGTATGGAAATGTCCGGCCGCGCTGCCCCACAGGATGCGTTCCCGTAACTGGAAAGCCAGTACGGTGCAGTCGCTCAGGTAGGCTTCCGCTTCGAGGGTCACGAAACCTCCATAAATGAAGGATTCGCTTTCCTGCAGGACGGCCCCGTCTTCCAGCATCCGTTTCCCGCCGTTTACGCGCTCATACCCCAGCAGGCCCGACAGTCCGGCGTTCAGGAACACCGTCTTGCCCGGCATGGACAGGAAATTGTAGTAGTATCCCGCTTCCCCCGTATATTGTGCAAGCGGAATCCGGGTTTTCCGGTAGGGATAATGCCGTTTCATCATCCCGAAGCCGTACACCCACTTGTGGCCCCCTTTGTCATAGGTGGACAGGGCAAGCGAGAAGGCATAACCGGCATCCTTCCGGTTCCTCTGCGAATAGAATCCGTCCGCCATCTCCGCTGACACCTGTATGCCTTTCATGCCCGGCAGGCACCGCTGGGCTTCCGCCCGTCCTGCCAGAAGGACGGACAGAAGCAGGGTTATAAACAATACCTTCCCCTTCATCGCACACGCAGTTCATTGATGGTCTCGGCCTGTACCAGGTCTTCATTCTCCAGCTCGAAGGTCTGGTGACGCCCGCCTTGTTTCTCGTACATTTCCACGACCAGTTTCTTCCCGTCGGGTATCGTGAATTTCGGCAGGGCGAACACCGTGCATTCGGACTTCTTCCCGTCCACACGGGTCACGTAGTTGTAGGCCCGCAGCGGATAGACCACCTGTTCCTGCATGGCGGTACGCTTCACCAGCTTCTTGTCCGCTATCTTGAAGGTCACGAAGTCCACATCGAAGGGCACGTGCGAGGTGTTCTTTATCTGCGTGTGGAAATAGAGCAGCCCGCCGTGGCTGTACAGCCCTTTCAGGAGGAACTGTACCCCGAAACGCTTGCACCCGATGTGGCGGATGCGGCGCTTGTCGCGTTCATACACGGACTTCATGATCAGGCGCACCAGGCGGGGCGACTCGTTGTCCAGTTCCGTCAGGTAGATTTCCATCGCGTTGTTCGGGCGGTTCACCGTTTCCCCGTCATGGATGAAGTCGCACATCTCCACGTTCAGCAGCAGGGGCTCGTCCGCGTACTTCACATTGAAGCTGTAAAAATTTCCGTCTTCCGTAATCACGCTCATATTCGTTTCCTGCCGGAAGTTCTTCGTGGTGGCCTTCACGCGGATCACGTTCTCCGCGCCGTCCGCCTTTCCCGCTATCAGGTCCGTGGACCCCAGGTCCACATACCTTACCGGTGAAGGAAAGATGACGTGCACCGTTTTGTCGTACGTGATTTCCAGCCCGTGCGGGGGAATCATCTGGCTGAATCCGATCTTGCGGCTCAGCCCTTCAAACCAGTCGCCGCTGCTTTGCTGTGCCTGCGCGGCGTTCATGCCCAACAGGGCGACAGTCAGAATCAGGATTTTCTTCATAAGTCTGCTTGTTTGGTGAATAATCGTTTGTTCCATGTCCTTTGGTTCTTCTTCATTATTGTCCGGGCGGGTACAGCAGCACCCGGTGTCCGGCTTTCAGCGTCACTTTCACGCGTTGCATCTTTTGGGTGACGTATTGCGACACGCCCCGTATCACGCCTTTCCCCAGGTCGGAGGCGATCTGCGCCCCGGCATCCGTTGAGATGTTGATGCTGCTGTTCATCGAGCCTCCCATGTTGGCGGCTATCTCGCGCAGGGCATCGTATTCCATCGAGTTCGGCACCGCTATGCCCTGCTGCCCGTCGGCATCATACACTTCCAGTTCCACGGGGATGACCGACCCGTCATGCTCCACGGTAGAGATGAGGATGTCCAGGCGTTCCCCCTGCATCCGTGTGCCGCCGGTCAGCACCGTCCCTTTCGGGATGAGCCGGTCGTCCACCGCCATCGGTTCCAGCAGGCGGATGCGAAGCGTCTGCCCGTCCGCCACGGCCTGGGTGCCGTGCACGCAGGCGGCGATGGTATTCCTGGCCGAAGCGAGCGTCTTTCCGACCGGCGTGTGGAACCCCGTGTTCCTTTCCCCGGCAAAGGCCGCCGCGCGTTCCAGGTCGTCTGACGGACGGGGAAGGGAGGATACCACCTGGTGCCGGACAGCCGTCACCGGCCTGGCCTCCGCCTTACGTCTTTCCGTTGCCGGACGGACCTGTGCCGTCTGCCCTCCGTTGTAGCGGGCGGCCAGTTCGTAGGATTTCTCCATCAGCGCCAGTTTCTCTTCCATCGAGTATTCCGAGGAAGCCTCCGGCTGCTGTGCCTGCCGCCGTTCCAGTTCCGCAACGCGTTTCCGCAGTTCCTCCTTCTCCCGGTCATAGGCCGGCTCATAGAAGTTGTTCAGGGTGCGGTTCATGTCGCGGTAGGCGGCGGACGGCGAGCGGGCGGTTTCCTGCCCGGCCGTTTTCCGGGGCTTTTCCGGAGGCAGGTCGGGCAACCGCACCGTATCGCCCTGTTTCCGGTCCAGCAGCGAGGCCATCTCCCGGTAAGTGCTCCTGCGCTCCTTTTCTTTTTTTTCCAGTTCCTCATGCTCGTAGGCGGCCACCTTGCTCTCCTGTATCCGGGAGTCTTCCGGCAGAGGGATTTCGGTGTTGAAGCCATTGCCCTGCCCGGCCTTTGCCTGTTCCTTTTCCGAAGGGGACAGGGCCAGCCAGACGCATCCGGCGCAGAGGAGTACCAGGACGGGATAGACGATGTATCCGGCCCGCTTCCGTTTCTGTTCTTCAGTCAGCGGCTTGCCGCCTTCCTTGGGCGGAGGCAGTTTCAGCAGCGTCCTGAGTTTTCCGATGTTCATTTTCATGTCTGTTTTCCGCTTGTTCTTTTTCGTTCATACTTTTTGTTCCGAATGTGATGCCGATGGGGCGGATGTGCTCCACCTCCGGCCCGGGACCGTCCCTTTGCCCGAATCCCTGCAGGGCAGTGACTATGGTGTAGACGCACCCGGCAAAAAAAGGCAGGAACAAGGCCAGCAGTACGGCGGCCCGTTGCCTTTCCGTCAGTTCCCGGCAGGACATCCGCAGCCGGATGTCCGCCCGTTTCCAGAAGTTTTTCCGCCTGTTCATCGTTCCGCGCTTCTGAGGTCCCTGTTTTCCAGTATCACAAGGTGCTCGATGATGAACCCGTTGGGGTTCGCGTCCGAGCGTGAGGTGTTCTGCAGCTCGCATCCGGTCACCAGCGAGCGTTCCGTCACGTTGCTCTCGCGGATAATCAGCTGGCGTGCGTAGGTCTTCACCCGGTAAGGGTACACGGAGAAGTCGCACGACACGCTGTCCACCTGGAGCACCTGGTTCACGTTGCCCGATATCAGGCGGTTGTAGTAGCCTTTCTCGGCAAAGTCCGTATAGTACCGGTAGGCGCTCCGGTCGGCGAGCTGCAGGGCACGGTTGATGTTGTGCTCGATGGCGTCCTTCTGCGGCGAGAGGCCGAAGAAAAGCTCGTGGAAGCGCCGTACATGCTCCCTGGCCTCTGCGGGACGGTTCTGGGAGAGGTCCTGCGAAAGGGCGAGCATCAGCGACTTCCCGCCGTCCAGCACATAGATCTTTTCCCGCTGCTTTTCGGCGAATCGGAACGAGCTCCACAGGGCATAGCCGGTGACGAGCGTGCAGCAGCCGACAAACACGGCCAGCATCAGGCGGATGCGGCGGAAGCTCGTTTCAATGTTGGTCAATGACTTGAATTCCATAATCTGTTTTTCTTGGGTTATTTTCCCCGCAGCCTGCCTCCGACGTTGCCGAGCGCGGAGCCTGCGGCTCCTGCGGCCAGCCCGCCGCCTTTCACGGCGCTGCGGTTGATGTTGCGGTTGTAGTTCCCTCCTCCGCCTGCCTGCACGATCCATCCCGCCACGGTCGGCACGGTGAAGTAACCGATGATGCCTATCAGCATGAAAATGATGTACACGGCGTTGGAGTTGTCCACCGAATAGTCGGGGTTACTCTGCAGTTCCAGGATGTCATTCTGGAGCATCAGCACCTGTATCTTGGCGAGCATGCAGCTGAACAGGTCGCTCACGGGCAGCCAGAGATAGACGGATATGTACCGGGTGAACCATTGGGCGAGCGTGGACTGGAACCCGTCCCACACGGAGAAGGCGAAGGCCACGGGGCCGAGGATGGAGAGCACCACGAGGAAGAACGTCCTCACCGTGTCTATCAGCAGCGAGGCGGCGGCGAACAGCAGTTCCAGCAGGCTGCGGAATGCGTCCCGGATGTTCTTTTCGAGGTTGTACATCCCCACTTCCATGTACATGCCCATCCGTGTGGCGGCGTCCCCGACGGACCACCCCAATTCGTCCAGCTGCCGGTCAAACTCCTCGTCGCTGACCAGGTAGGCGGTTTCGGGGTTGCGCAGCATGGCTTCCCGCTCCAGCTTGTCCTTCTGTTCCCGGTATTTCTCCATGTCCATCGTCTGTGTCTCCAGCATGGAGTGCGTCCCCTGCACGATGAGCCCCAGCGTGTTGTTCAGCGTGCCCAGCACCAGCGTCGGGAACAGCAGGATGCAGATGCCGATGGCGAAGGGGCGCAGCAGCGGGTACACGTCTATCGGTTCGGCCCGCGCCAGCGACTGCCATACGCGGACGGCCACATAGAACAGGGCACCCAGCCCGGCAAGCCCTTTCGACACGGCGAGCATGTCGCCGCACAGGGGCATCATCTCCTCATAGAGGCTTTCCAGCACGGTGTGCAGGTTGGTGAAGTCGATTGAAAGCAACGTCATGGGCTACCAGTATTTGGCGTCAGCTTTCCCGTAAAGCCGCATCACGCGGTCCAGGTCGTTCTTCTTCCGGGCACGCAGGAAGCTGACGGCGATGTTGCGGTTCGTGTAATAGCCTACCAGGTTCCGGTAACGCCGCATGCTGCGGTAGCATCCGTCCACCACGTCCATGCGGTCCTTGTCCGTCATGGAGAGCGTGCTCACGTTGATTACCTGTTTCAGGTCCTGCAGCACGCCGTTGCTCTCTTCCAGTAGCTTCGTGTAGCCGAAGGCGATGGCGTCCAGCTCTTCCGGGGAGAAGTTCTCATCGTCCATCATCTTCCCGAAGTTCGTCACGTAGATGTCCGACACCTCACCGGTCATCAGGATGATTTCCTGTACCTTGCGGGCGTCACGCACCAGGTTGTTCACGCTTTTCAGCGCATCGTAGTAGCGTTTGGCCTGTTCGTAGATTTTCACGGTCTCTGCAAAGCTCTCCGCCGTGTTCACGGCCGTCTTCGAGGTGTGGGCGATGTTCTCCGCCATGTTGATGATGCCCTGGGCAAGGTTCCCGGGATCGCTCACCACCCACTGTGCCTGAACGGCGGACGTGCCGAGCGCCACCGCCAGGCCGAATGCCAGGATTTTTCCGTTCCTCATGGCTGCACCTCCTTCCGCACATAGTCGCCTCCCGGCGAGAAGGTCAGCACGTCGGCAGCCTCGTTGTAGGCCACGTCAATGCGGTATCCGGTATTGATGAAGAGATTCCCGTCCTCTTCCACCAGCAGGTAGGTCTGCGGTCTCAGGCGGCGTGTCTTCCCGCTGCGGGCGAACACTGTCACCTTGTAGGAATCCCCTTCCCGGTAAACCAGCACGTCGGGTTTCCCTTCCACGCTTGTCCACGGCCCGCACAGCTTTTCCGTTTCCGGCCCCTTGATGTCCGCACATCCTTGCAGCATCAGGGCTGCCGCCCCCATGAGGCAGGCGGCCAGCTTCGGCAGTTGTCTGTTCTTTTTCATGATTGTCTCTGTTTTTAGGGTTGTTTCTTTTCATCGCGTTTTTTTCCGGCAAGGCGGCGCACGGCAAGTTCCAGGTCGCCGTCCAGCCCGTCCGCCAGCCGTTGCAGTTCCAGTTTCTCGGATTCCTCCGTCGTATATACCACGTACTCTTCTTCGCTTACCTCCGTGGCGTACACGGCAGAACGGGTGCCGCCCAGCCCGATCCAAACCTCACGGTAGGCGTTACCCGGGCGGTTCGCCTGGTTGATGGAGAGGATCTGTCCCTTTTCCTTGTCCGTCAGCCCGAGCAGTTTCTGTATCTGGTCGAACTTGTTCATGTATTTCCGCTGGTCAAGCAGAATCTTGCAGTCGCTGTTGTTGATGATGGCCTCTTTCACAATGGGCGAGGAGATGATGTCGTCCACTTCCTGGGTGACCACTACCGCTTCCCCAAAGTATTTCCGGACGGTCTTGAACAAATATCTTACATATTCACTCATGTTCGCCGACATCAGGGCCTTCCAGCATTCCTCGATCAGTATCATTTTCCGGACGCCTTTCAGCTTGCGCATCTTGCCGATGAAGGTTTCCATGATGATCAGCGTCACCACTGGCAGCAGCACCTTGTTCGAGGAGATGTTGTCCAGTTCGAAGACAATGAACCGTTTGTTCGTGAGGTCCAGCTTCCGGCCGGAATTCAACAGGAAGTCATAGTCGCCTCCCCGGTAGAAGGGTTCCAGCACGTTCAGGAAACCGTCGATGTCGAAGTCCTTTTCACGTACCTTCTTCTCTTCCATCATCCGGCGGTAATCGTCGCGTACGAACTCGTAGAAACCGTTGAAGTCCGGTCTCAGACTCCGGTCCTGCGTGATTTTCCGGATATAGGCGTTCACCGCGCCGGACAGGGCGACTTCCTCCGAACGGCTCGGCGCCTCGTCCTCCCGTTTCCAGAGGGTCAGTATCAGCGTCTTGATGCTTTCGCGCTTCTCCACGTCGAACTCTCCGGAATCGGTATAGAAGGGGTTGAAGGCGATCGGGTTGTCTTCCTCATAGGTCAGGTAGATGCCGTCCTCGCCCTTCGTGCGGCGGTTGATCAGCCTGCACAGCCCCTGGTAGCTGTTCCCGATGTCCACCAGCAGGATATGGGTGTTCTGTTCGTAATACTGCCTCACCAGGTGGTTGGTGAAGAACGATTTCCCGCTTCCGGACGGGCCGAGCACGAACTTGTTGCGGTTGGTGATGATGCCCCGTCTCATCGGTTCGTCGCTGAGGTCCACGTGTACGGGTACCCCGCTCTGGCGGTCCGCCATACGGATGCCGAACGGGCTGAGCGAACTGCGGTAGTTCGTCTCTTCCGTGAACAGACATACCGCCTGCTCCAGGAAGGTGTGGAAGCTTTCCTCGGCAGGAAAGTCGCCCGCATTGCCGGGGATGCCCGCCCAGTACAGCACCGGTACGTCAACCGTGTTGTGGCGGGGCGTGCATTCCATCATGGCCAGCTGGCTTCCCGTATCGTTCTTGACACGCCGCAGGCTTTCCCCGTCTTCCGCCCAGGCAAGCACGTTGCAGTGGCAGCGCACGGGCAGCACGCCTTTCGTGTGGGCCTCGTCCAGGTACATTTCCACCCATTCCCGGTTTACTGCGTTACTGCGGCTGTACCGAGAGAGGGAGAGCATGTTCCGGGCGGTCTTCTCCATGTCCTGCAACACCGTCCGCGCGTCGTCGATGAAGACATACTGCGAATAGATGTGGTTGCAGGGGAGCAGCAGTCCTACGGGGGCGGCGAACGAGAGGCGGCAGTCGCTGCGGTCCGTGGACATCCGCCCGTAGCGCATGTCGGTGCCCACCTTGCCGGGGAGGTCGTCCGCCGCGGAGAGGGTGTGCAGGCACAGCCGCTTGTCTCCGATGCGCATCCGGTCCGGCTCCAGGCAGATGTCTTCCAGCACCGTTTGCCCGCCTTCCGGGGAAAGGGACAGGTAGCGTTCCACCAGCCCCGGACGCTCTTCCGTGCCCGTGATTTCTTCCGGCGGCAGGCGGCGCAGGCGCACATGCCCCGAATCGTTGACAATCCGTTCGAACTGTTCCACCGCCTCCATGAAACGGGAGGCGGCCTCCTTGTCCGTCACTTCCTTAGGCAGGATATGCCCCCGGCACAGGGTGCTGAAGTCGCTGTTCCGGCGGCTCCGTTCCCGCACGGTCTTGGTCACGTAGAGGTAGCAGCGGTGGTTCAGGTAGGGACGCTCGTTGAAGTGGCGTTCATAGCTCCGGGCCAAGAAGCTCATCTCCCTGCCTTCCCAGTCCGGCCGGTAGCTCTCTTCCGTGAACCAGTCCTGCTTGCACACGATGGAATAGTCGGGCAGCACCCGGATGGCCTTTACCCACACGGAGTGGATGGCTTCGTATTCCCCCGCCGCCACGGTGTACACCTCGGGCAGCGTCACCTCGAAGGCGACCGTCAGGTCCGCGTCCTTCGACACGATGCAGCCGTGCTCCACGGCAAGCAGGGGGAATTTCCGTTCCAGTGTCTCGGCTTTCAGTATGTTTCTCATGGCTTTCTTTCAGGGTTCAACATTCGGAATATCTTTCTGCGCCGGATCAGGTAGCGCGGGTGGCGCTTTTCCGCCAGCATCTTCATCAGCCCGTGTTCGCCGAACCGCGCGTTCAGCCGGAACACGCCCCAGGCCAGCAGGCTGCCGGCGAAGATGCTGCCCAGGATGCAGGTCCATTGCCCCGCACCGACGAGGTAAAGGACGACCACCGCCAGCAGCACGGCGGCGAGTCCGCCCGCCAGGATGAAGAGGTACATGGAGGTCAGCCCCTTGAACTCCACCTGTTTTCCCACGCCCTTGTTCACGTCGTACTCCATAGGCTCAGAGGAAGAAGGAACGCAGGATGGTGGCGGCCACAATCAGGAAGATACAGGCGAAGAACCAGCTCGCGGCGGTCTTCGACGTGTCGGGGTCTCCGCTGGAGAACTTTCCGTAGGTCTTGATACCTCCCACCAGGCCGAGCACGGCGCCGATGGCATAACACAGCTTCGTCGCCGGGTCAAAATAGCTGGTCATAAGGCTGGTGGCCTCGTTGATGCCTGCAAGTCCCTCGCCCTGGGCGAAAGCCCCTGCTGTCACTAACACGCTCAATGCGGTAAAAAGGATTCTTTTTCTCATGCTTGAATCGTTTTTGGGGTTACACAATTGATTTCGGTGCAAATATAGAGGTGGAGAATGCAGCATGGTACAGGTGTTTCACCACATGGCGGCAGATGTCTTCAGATGTCAGTTCCAAAAATGATTCAGTATCCTTTATGCTTTATTTTCAGGTATCAGAAGCCATGCTACATGCAACATTATAAATGTCCCGTTCGGATTTCCAATCCAGGGTTTTGCAGTGTAAGATAAAAAGCATACCTTTGCATTGCTAGAATCCGCCACGCTTCCCGCAGACCAGCGTACCAGGGCGGAACTTTTTGTTTAAGGGCTGTCTGTTCTCTATCAGAAAAATAATGCCATAAGCAATGGAACGGGTTGAAAACAACGCAGTTTCAGCAATTTTGCCGGACAGAAGTTGTGCATTTGCCTGAATTTTAATAGTTTTGTATTTCAAAAATGAATTTGTATGGAAAATAAAGGCAAATATATAGGCTGGTTTCAGGTACGGAGGATGTGGGGAAGGCTTGACCTGCAATGGGAAGGCATACACGATGATGTGAATATCCTTGTCGGCATCAACGGCTGCGGAAAGACCACCCTGCTCAACCTGATGTCGGATTACTATACTGGACAGAAAATAAAGAAAGGGATTGCTGAATCCGTCAGTGGCACGGCCATCGACAGTCCGGTCACATACATCCGTTCATTTGATGTGCCTGCCAACGCGAAGAAAAAGACGGAAAGCATATTGCTTCAGGAACTCAAACATGTCATCAACCAGAACGGGGAAGGCACTTCGTTTTTCGATTACCGGATGAAGATGTTGAACTATCCGGACAAGGCGGATATGATTCAGAAACGGATCGACACTTTTTTCAAATTGGTCAATACCTTGTTTAAGGAAACAGGCAAAAAGATTACGATAGACCCACAAAATAACACACTTGTTTTTTCAATCCGGGAAACAGAAGGAAAACATTTGGCGGGCAATGCATCAACTGGTGATAACTCTGGTAGAAAAATCCAACTGGACCAGCTGTCTTCCGGTGAAAAGCAGATGCTGCTGATTCTGACCACCGTTTTCCTTCAGGAAGAGAAACCGAATGTATTGTTGATGGACGAGCCGGAAATCTCCCTGCACATCAGCTGGCAGGATCGTCTGATCGAATGGATACGGCAGTTGAATCCGTATTGCCAGGTGATACTGACCACCCACTCCCCGAACATCTTTGCCAATGGCTGGGAGGACAAGATTGTGTTCATTCAAGATTTGGAGCGGCCATGATGGAAGCGGATAAGCGTGACTTTTATGCCAAAGCGGCCAAAGGGCTGGCGGCATCCGCCAGGCTCTACAACGTAGATGCCGTGGTTCATGTGGAAGATACGGATGACATCTGGTTCTGGCAACAGTGTCTTTCCCAATACCGCACGGGACATTACAAGTTCATGCGGGCAACGACCAATGAGAAAGGTTCTCCCACTACCGGATGCACGCAATGCTTGAAATACAAGGACTTCCTTTCCCGACGGTTCTTCATCTGCATAGACAGCGACCTCCGTTATCTTTCCGGTGAGGACTTGCGGGCGGAAAGGGGAATCCTGCAGACCTATGCCTATTCTTGGGAAAACCATTGTGCGTTTGCCGACAAATTGCAGCGGGCCTTTGATGAGGTGGAAGGGAGAAAACAGTTTGACTTCCGCTCTTTTCTGGAAGGATATTCCCGGATCGTGTACGAGCCTTTCCTGTTGATGCTGCATCAGGAAAGGGAGAATCATCCCCGTTTCAGACGGGGCGACTTCCACCGGTGTGTCGCGTTTCAATACCGGCAAGGGGATGAACTGGACAACGGCGCGGCTTTCCTGAAACGCCTGCAAGAAAATCTGGCTGCTGAAACGGTGGACGTGGCTGCGCAATACGGGTTTGACTTTGGAGTGGAGAGGGGCCGCTATGAAGTTTTGGGACTGCGGGAAACGAATGCATACCTGTATGTTCGCGGTCATGACCTCTACAATGCATTGGTGTCCATTGGGAAAAAACTGTGTGAAAATACCGGGGTAGATTTTGAACAGAATGTCATGAGGTCGGCCCTGGCTTTTGGGCAATATGATGAAATTACCCGTATCAGGACAGATATCAGGAAATTGCAGGAACTGCCTTTGTGACTGGAAAAATAACAACGCCCGGCACAGCATAGACTCACACACGTGTGAAACAACTGTATCGGGCGCTTTTATTTACGCTATCAGTGTTTTCCAATCCTTTCCGGACTCATTTTTAGGAGGAGTGCCGTGCCTGACCGGCTTCGGATTCCCCTCTTCATCCAGATACCGTCCCATCAGTTCCTCGATGACCTCCTTGTTTTCCACCTGCGCCTCAATGACCGCGAACATTTCCGTTTCACGTATCGCATGCAACGTAAGGGCGGCACGGGACGACTGTTCCTCGTTCTCCCTGGTCCGGTTCCGGTTGAACAGCACGTCGGCCATGTTTACCAGATCCGCCTGTGTTACCGGTTGCGACACGGCTTCCGTGGGTATATTCATGGCATCCAGTTCCTCCTGTTCCTCTTGCAACATGCGCATCCGTTCCAGGTCCAGCGTACATTCCACGTCCTCATCCGGCGTTTCTGTTTCTTCGCCGATAAAATCTTTCTCCAGAGGCAGGCTCAGGAAAGGGGCTCCCGTTTCGCCCGTGTTCTCGTCTAAATAGACGGACTGTGTACCGCCCATCACATCCGCTTCCGGAGGCGGTCCAGAAGCTGGTGTTTCTTTTTCCTCCGCTTGGGCGGAGGAGGAAACGGCATACAGCGTATCACAGATTCTTTTGACTTGGCTTTTCGTTTGCCATACTTTATATAAGATATAGGCGGCACAGGCCGTCCGTACCGACAGATAGATTACTTCTTCCATTGTATAGGTTTTTGAGTGGCTTTTTCATTATAAATCCCATTGATAATTTCTTCATACTGCTTCAGGTGGTCTGAAAGCACGTTGTTCACGAAAGCGGGCACCGACAGGTCCGGTGCGATTACCGGCAGTACACCCGCGATGGCGCGGTACAGCGCATCGTGGATGTAGGTCTGTCGTCTGGTGCCCTTGAGGCGTTCCGCAAGAAAACGTTTCCGGTACGCTTCCTGTTCCGGTGGTGCCCCGTGAAGGGATGCTGTTTCTTTTCCCCCGTCTTTGGTGTCCTTCCTTTGAGGCGAAGGGGATGCTCCGTCGTCCGTCATTTCTTCAAGGGCGGCCGTATCCCCCGCCACTACCCGTTTGAGGACATCCTCGTCCACATCGTATATTTTACGGTTTCTGTTTGCCATAGTATGCTGTATTTTTAGTCAGTAAGTCCGAGTATCGTTTCCAGTTCGTCGGCAAGCAGGTCGATGTGGCTCCCTTTCAGCAGGGAAGGCGAAGGAGGGAACAGCGTGCTGCGGAATACCTGGCCGTCCGTGCAGATGCCCCGGTTGAAGCGTTCTGCCTTCGGCAACACGGTTCCCAGCGTCTTCAGCTTCAGATGGCGGAAGATTTCCGTGTAGGCGTGGTAAAGTTCCTTAGATACCCGGCGGTCCATGCAGTTCCAGAACAGGCGGATGTCCTTCAGCGGGAAACTGTCATTGCGGGAAAGCAGTTCCCGGATGGCAAGCACGAAGTTCATGCTGCTCTGCATGACCATCCGGTTCTGTGTCACCGGCACGAACAGATAGTCCATGTTCACCAGGGAACGGAACACGCCTGCGGCATTCACCGTTCCGGGCAGGTCCGTCAGCACAAGGTCATAGGCGGTTTCTGAGCGGTCCAGGAATTCGTAGGCGGTCTGCTTGGCGTCTTCGGGGGTGGAGGTCAGCACGGTATAGGCTTTCCGGTCGCTTCCCTCGAACTGTTCCAGCAGCTTTCCCTGGAGCTTTTCGTTCTTTTCCACTGTCTTGATGTCCCATTCCCGGATGTCGCGGATGCTGTGCTGCGGATAGTCGCAGTCCACGACCAGCACGTTTCTGCCTTTCCGGTAATGGAAATAGCTGGCAAGGAGTATCGTCAGCGTGGACTTGCCGACGCCTCCTTTCTGGTTGCTCAAGGCAACGAACAAAGGTTCTTTCTTCTTTTTCATTGTATTTTCTTTGGGTTGATTGGTTATTTTTGCAGATAAGGATTGTCATACAGGATGCCTTGCATCAGTGCCTTGCCGCATACACTGTGCCCGTTGCTACAATGCAGCATATACGATAAGGTACTGTATATATGCCAAAGTGTACGGTATCAAAGAACGTATGGCAGGATTGTCACCAATGCATCCATGCAATATAATATGGAATGCATCAGAGCCATACTTGCAGGAGGCAATGCAGGGCGTTACAGGTTACAAGGCATTGACATATCCGATGCACCGTCATACCTGTTGCATCCCCGTATTTCCTGCGCCACGGCAGGTCATGCAACGGTGGCTGTACCATGTCACAATACCTGTTGCAAGGCTGCACTCAGAATTTCACATCGCCCAGCTTGCGGTGAAACAGTTCTTCCAGTTCTGCCCCGTAGGTTTTCAGGTGGTGAGCCAGCACATTGTCCAGGAAGGCGGGCACGGTCATCCCTTCCTTGACCATGGGCAATATGCGGGCAAGCAGGGAGTAGGTTTCACAACTGATGTAAGTCTGCTTGCGGTGCACGGTTTCGTTGCGGTTCAGAAAGAGGTCTTCATAGGTTTCCTGCATCCGCAAGTCTTCGGCTGTGTTTCCTTCCCGGTCATCCGGAATGGCACCGAGTGTTATTTGCTCTACCAGAATGGTGCCGCCGCTTTCCTTTTTCCGGCACAGGCTTTCAAACAGGCTTTTCTTCTTTCTCATAACTTCTTGAATTTAGGTGAATATTCGTTTTCCAATTCGCTCTTATAGCACGCGACAGGGCAATGTGTTTCGTATGGCGGTGCATCCCGTCCGGCATTGCCGCATACATGGCATCCATGCAATGTTGGAAGCAAGACATCCCTGCCATATTTTGCGTATGGCGGTCCGTATGGCAGTACATGAACGGATGCGTAGCACTGCATGCCCCCTTGCGTCACGTCAAAAGTAGGAAGTATTTCCGTCCCATGGGTTATCAGTGGAATGCTTTGGCATGATACGGCATCAGATGTCTTCACATGTCATGCAAACGGCTGTTTGACAGCCCGTTGAAAGGGCCTAATTTTGCACCGTGAATCATGACGGAAGAGGGAAAGGCACTTCACCGGCCTGCCACGCTCCGCAAGCGTCGCACGGCAATCCGGCGAAGGCGGATTCTCTGTTCAAACGAACAGAGCAAGTTGTGTCTTTGTCCGACAGAAATGCTTCTGCCCGACAAAGACCTCCGGCCCGCCCGTAGCGGGCGTTTTTCTCCAAAGTCGAAAACAAGGGAAATTTATGGGTAAAGACACAAGGACAAGAACAGGCAGGAAGCCCAAAAACGATCCGGCGGACTACAAATACAGCTTCCGCCTGAATGCGGCGGAGAAGGCGAAGTTCGACAGACTGTTGGCGGAATCGGGAGCCAGGGACCGTACGCTTTTCATCAAGAAGGCCATCTTTGGAGGCACGCTCAAAGTAGTGAAGGTGGACAAGGCCGGCATGGACTATTACGTCCGGCTGACCGAGTTTTACAGGCAGTTCCAGGCGGTGGGCAACAACTACAATCAGGTAGTACGTTCCATCCGCAACAACTTCGGGGAAAAGCGGGCGATGGCTTTGCTCTACCGGCTGGAGAAGTCCAACCTGGAACTGATACTAGTGTGCAGGAAAGTGATGGCGCTCACCGAAGAATACCAGCGGAAATGGTCGCAAAGATAAGTCACGGGACAAGCCTCTATGGGGCGCTTGCCTACAACTTCAACAAGGTGGCGGCAGGTACGGCACAGGTCCTTTCAGGCAACCGCATCATATCCGACCGTCCGGACCAGCCGGGCGGGGACATGCGGCTGGCGCTGCTTTCCTTCGAGAACCACTTGCTGGCGAACCGACGTACCGAGAAGCCGGTCCTGCACATCGCCCTCAGTCCGGCACCGGAAGACACACTGACGGACGGACAACTGGAAGGGCTGGCGGCAAAGTACATGGAAAAGATGGGCTATGGCAGCCAGCCTTACATCGTGTTCAGGCACGGCGACACGCACAATCCGCACATCCACATCGTCAGCGTATGCGTGGACGATGAGGGACGGAAAATCAGTGATGCCTACGAACACCGCCGGTCCATGACGGCCTGCCGTGAACTGGAACAGGAATTCGGTCTGCGCAACAGTGCGGAAGTACAGGAGCGTGAGTGGGGAACGGAACTGAAGAAGGTGGATGCTTCGTCAGGTGACGTGCGCCACCAGGTAGGCAACACGCTGAAAGCCGTGCTGGAAAGCTACCGTTTCCAGACCTTCGGCGAATACAGCGCGTTGCTGTCCACACTCAATATTGAAGCGAAGCTGGTGCGGGGCGAATACGGCGGCAGGTCCTATACCGGCATCGTGTATGCGGCAACGGACGACAACGGGAAGGTGGTCAGCCCGCCGTTCAAGAGTTCCCGGTTCGGCAAACGGTTCGGGAAGGAAGGGCTGGACAGGAGGATGCTGGTTCATGCGAAGGACTTCAAAGAAGGCAGGTGGGCACCGTCCATACAGCGGCAGGTGGCGGAAGCCATGCGCAACGCCCGCTCGCGGGAGGAGCTGGTCAGGATGCTGGACAGGCAGCATGTCGGGGTAGTGTTCCGCGAGAACGCGTCCGGCCGGATATACGGCGCGACCTTCATTGACCGTGACCGCCGCGAGGTGTTCAACGGCTCGCGCATGGGCAAGGAGTTCTCGGCTAACGTGTTCAACGAACTTTTCCGCTGGTGGGAAGGCATTCCGGCTCCTGCGCGGACGGATTCCTCTGCCGAACTTTGGCGCAGCCGCCGTCCGGAACAGGGCAGCGTGCTGGAACAGGCGGCCGGCATCCTCTCCATGGAACAGAATCCGGCGGTCGATTACGAGGAGGAGGCTTTCCGCCGCCGTATGAAACGCAAGAAAAAACAGCAGAAACGCAGGTCACGCGGTATTTGACCGTATAGGAACAACGAATAATTTTTTCATTCTATGCAACAGGAAGACGATTTGAGGGCGCTTGCCAAAATCATGGATTTCGGCAGGGCTGTGAGCATTTTTTTGGGGGTGGTACATGTCTATGTGTACTGTTATCCGAGTTTTCACCACTGGAACCTGACGCTGGAGGTGGTGGACAGGATATTGTTGAACTTCAACCGTACCACGGGAATTTTCAACTGTATTCTTTGGAGCAAGCTGGCGATAGTCCTGCTGCTGGCCATATCCTGCCTGGGTACGATAGGTGTCAAAGGGGAAAAGATTACCTGGAAAGGAATTGGTACGGCACTCTTCGCCGGGACGGTGCTGTTCTTTCTCAACTGGTGGCTGCTGGACCTCTCCCTCCCTCACGGGGCGGTCACGGCTTTGTATGTCTTTACCCTCGCTGTCGGCTATCTCTGCCTGTTGAAGGCGGGCTTGTGGATGAGCCGTCTGTTCCGGCACCGGCTGATGGAGGACCGCTTCAACATCGAGAACGAGAGCTTCATGCAGGAGACCCGGCTGATGGTGAACGAGTATTCCGTCAACCTGCCTACGCGCTTCCGTTACGGGGGCAGGATGCACGACGGGTGGATCAATGTGGTCAACCCCTTCCGGGCTTCCATCGTGCTGGGCACACCGGGATCGGGAAAGTCCTATGCAGTGGTCAACAGTTATATTCGCCAGATGATTTCCAAGGGTTTCAGTTGCTACCTGTACGACTACAAGTTCGACGACCTTTCCACCATTGCCTACAACACGTTGCTGCACAACACGGACAAGTACAAGGTCACTCCCAAATTCTATGTTATCAACTTTGACGACCCGCGACGCTCTCACCGCTGCAATCCCATCAATCCGGAGTTCATGACGGACATTTCCGATGCGTACGAGGCAAGCTACACAATCATGCTCAACTTGAACCGCACCTGGATTGAAAAACAGGGCGACTTCTTCGTGGAGTCTCCGATTATCCTTCTTGCAGCCATTATCTGGTATCTCAAAATTTTCAAGGGCGGCATCTATTGCACGTTCCCTCATGCCGTCGAACTGTTGAACAAGCCGTATTCCGACCTATTTACCATCCTGACTTCCTATCCGGAGTTGGAGAACTACCTTTCCCCCTTCATGGATGCCTGGAAAGGCGGGGCGCAGGACCAGCTCCAGGGCCAGATAGCCAGTGCGAAAATTCCCCTGACCCGTATGATTTCCCCGCAGCTTTACTGGGTGATGACGGGCAACGATTTTTCGCTGGACATCAACAATCCGCAGGAACCCAAGATTCTCTGTGTGGGCAACAATCCAGACCGCCAGAACATCTATTCCGCAGCCCTGGGACTGTACAATTCCCGCATCGTCAAGCTTATCAACAAGAAGGGGCAGTTGAAAAGCACGGTCATCATCGACGAGCTTCCCACCATCTACTTCCGCGGGCTGGACAACCTGATAGCCACCGCCCGAAGCAACAAGGTGGCTGTCCTGTTGGGCTTCCAGGATTTCAGCCAGCTCAACCGGGACTATGGTGAAAAAGAGTCCAAGGTCATCCAGAATACGGTAGGCAACATTTTCAGCGGCCAGGTGGTGGGAGAAACGGCAAAGACGCTTTCCGAGCGCTTCGGCAAGGTGCTCCAGCAGCGGCAGTCCGTTTCCATCAACCGGCAGGATGTGTCCACGTCCATCAATACCCAGCTCGATTCGCTCATTCCGGCATCGAAGATTGCCAATCTCTCGCAGGGTACCTTTGTCGGTTCGGTGTCGGACAACTTCGGCGAGAAGATTGACCAGAAAATTTTCCACGCCGAGATTGTGGTGGACCATGCCAGGGTCAGTGCCGAGGAGAAAGCGTACAAAAAGATACCTGTCATCAACGCTTTCAGAGACAGGGACGGCAACGACATCATGCTCCAGCAGATCCAGCGCAACTACGATCGCATCAAGGCGGACGCACAGGCGATTGTCAATGAGGAGATGGAGCGCATCAAGGCAGACCCGGAATTGTGTGAACGGTTGGGGCTGAAAGAGAATGATGAAAATTCTGAAAATTAGATAACAAGCGAACTATTCTTGAATATAGAATTTGATCTTTTTTATCAACAATATTCACCTTAGATAAAACCACAGACAGGAAACTGTTACGATTCTAAGAAATCCTATGAACAAAAACTTGATTTATATTATACCTAATTGTTTTGCAATGTCTTGAACAAGCTTTGCAAGAGGTCGCTTCAAAATGTCATCAGCCTGATCATAATTGCCTAAAATGAAACGATTAATGTCTGCCTTGCAAGGAATAAAATTAAATCCGGCATCCTTGAGTGCTTTAATGGCAGATGTATTATGAGCACGGTATTTCCAAATTATCTCCTCAACTGTATCGTTAAAATTCTCATATAATTTGTTTATGTGAAAATAGCTGTCGTAATCATCAACCTTTTGTTGTGGAGTTCCAATATTGGGACCAAAAATTATACGGAGATCGTCAGAATCTCCTGTCATACTGTATTTAAGGAAGGATTTCTTATCCAAAATGAATTTAAAAGGGAACTTATTTGAATTTGAGTTGTCATATAATGCAAAAATTGGATTTTTGTTACTTTTTAGTTGATTACAGTGGGCACAACATGGGTATAAATTAAAAAATGAGGTTGCCAAATAAGGATACTTACTTTTAGGCATATAGTGATCAAGCGTAAAGGTAGAATGATATGTTTTATTTCTACTCGTTTTGCCTCTTTTTACAGATACGGCATACTGTGTTCCACAATATACACATGATTTTATATTTAGGCCTTTCATATATTTAGGAAATATTTTTTCTCTAACATCGTCATAACCCATAGCATCAACAATATGCATATATAATACTTTCTCCACTTGTTTGAATGTCCCATTAGCTTGCTGAATATTTAAGTTGATTCTACCTAAAAGATTAATTATCCCAAAATATAATGCTACTCGCGTGTTGTAATCATTAGGCTTTGCTGTTATGATATCCTCATAATTATCAATAATTTGCTGTACATACAAAGATTCCGCATTGTAACCAGCATTATTTAAAGCACTAGCAAGGCGAGCCAGTCTATCTTCTGGTTTATCTGCTAAATGTCTTAAATCATTGAGATATTCAGCTGCATATTGTTCTATAGTAGGTGTAATGCCAATCTGTATCATTCTTGTTCCTCCTTAATACGTTTAATTTCTGCCTTGTATAGTTCAATTTTCTCCTGTTTATGAATAATTTTACTATCACTATACATGGCCATCAGTTGTTCTTTAACTAAAGGCTCGCCAATGGTAAGAATAAATTGTCGTGCTTTTTTTGCGTCCCAGTATTCATTGCTATTGGTGCCATTGCTGAGATATTCTGTTAGGTCTAACACTTTTCTACGGACAAATTCTCCCATAAAACCTTCACTAAGAAAGAAACTTTGATATAGTATATCATTGACATTCGCGCAAAATGGGTTGATTTTTACTTTATTATTCTCTACTTCTCCTTCATTAAGATAAAGAATATTTTGTTGTGGAATATCACTCAGTATAAATGGCGAATGAGTTGATAACAAAATGTTAAAACCACAGTTTTCGTTTAGTTTCATGCGGTTAATAGTCGTGATAAGGTTATTCAAAAATAGCCGTTGAAAATCGGGATGGAAGCAAAGTTCTATTTCATCCAATAATAGATTTATGCATCTATATTTCACCCGATTCTTTTCTGTAATAGATAAAATATTTTTGCAATGATATACAATACTGCTGAGAACGAATAACATTTGTAACTCACCGGAACTTAATAATGAAAGAGATATTGGACGTTTGTTAATCTTTTCTTTTTTAATATTGTATCTATCCAAAGTGATATCATGCTCGAAAAAGGATGGAGGTAGATGCTCCATAATATCATCTAAATTGTGAAAGTCTATTCCATCTTTCAAATTTAAAGCAGCAAGAAAAGTATCATAATCAGGATGATCTGTCAACAAATCATAATCAGCTTTTCGCCCACTATAATTTGTAAGAAAATTTACCGTTTGTCTTAATTTAAGCGTGATATGTGACGAATCATTACGAAGTTCATGGATAAAATCTATTAGCTCAAAAGGTTCCCAAATTCCTTTTTCATTACCTGTTTCTGTAGCAAAGCACAGATTCATTTTTGAAAAATCGTTATAATCTCTATAAGAGGGATATGTGCCGGCAATATTAAGCACTTTATACACAAGATATAAATAGCCTATAAGTTTTAAATCGTCTTCGCTGCCGGTATATTTGAAGTCATATGCTTCAATAATACAGCGAGCGTATGATTTAGAAGATGCCAAAGATTTTTTAAATAGGTCAATTATTATTTTATAACGATAATTGGAATCATTGCGAAATTTTTTCTCATCCACATCTATTTTCAAATCTTTTATGCTGAATTTCTGCAATAGTGTATCCGGTCGAAAAGTGTAGTTGATGTTCTGTAGTTGATAGTTTTCTATAAACTCTATGTTATTTTTTTCACTGTATTTTAAAATAGACGTCAGACGGTTTTCATTCAAATAACTTTCTGTATCCATATCTAAGACTCCATTGTCACGGTACGGATTTAATACTATAGGGATTCTGTAACCGTCATTTTTGTGATAGAGACACTTAATCCATGGATAACCGCCTAATTGTCCTAAGATAACTTCATCGCTTCGATAGTTTTTTTCATAAAAAGCATGTATACTATAATTTATAACTAATGTATAAAACAGGTTTTCAGTGATTTCTATAATTTTTTCATCAGTAGGAGTCTTAATGTGTTCATAATCGTTTCCAAATTCACCGTTCAATGTTCCAAATACATATTTGTGAGCGCCTATTTCAAATGCCATTGTTTCCCCTCTGCTCTTAATGCATCCTATTTCACGATTAAATATAAAACCTAAGTCAGCATATATATTTTTAATATAACTGACTTTCATAGAATGCTCATTTTCTGGAATGTGTTTGAAAAGCATATAAGCAAGATTGTTCATCATCCGGATGATAATTTCAAATAAGGTGCTTTTCCCACAACCGTTTTTCCCGACAATCGCTTGTATAAATATGTTTCTCCCAAACAAATCACTTACAAACGAATCGTTATCGGTGGTATATTGGTTGAAATAATATCTTTCTCCTTCTTTTAGTATTTTCCTAATATATGGAGCACATTCAGATTTAATTTCTATGTATGATAATAAAAACGACTTTATTTGCTGCATAGTTGTTATTTTATGACGTGAAATACACCGCAAAATTACTCATTTTCTATTACTTACACATTATAATTAATGTAAGTTTTTATATCAAGTTCACACGTTTTGTGAGGTAGACTATTTCTACAAGTTTTCTAACTTGCAAATTACCTATAGTTATAAACTAAAGGCACATAGACTTTATCCCAAACCCCACAACAATCTCCACCACCTCTCCATGCTCTCTCACGACCTTCAGCATCCGTGCCGGAATTCCATAAGTAAAACAACAGCGGATAAATTCTATCCCGATAAACACGCCTGTGTCCGAGTTTCCGGTTCCATGTTGCTCCTTGTTTCGAAAGGTTACTGTCCCCTCCATGGTTTCATGTCTTCGTTTCCGGTAGAGGGCTTCTTTCTGAAACACTTGGGTGATGTTGTTCCGTACGATTTCCACTTGTTGTCCTCCGTTTTGCAGAAAATCCAGATAATCAGCCAGTAGGTCTTCCGGACATCCGCTTTGCGACAGGGCTGTCTTAAGGTGTTGTATTTCCATTGGATTCATAAGCATTCCTTTTTACTTGGCAATAATCAGTTTTTTGTCTTTGATGATAAGCGTGTCTTTCCCGCCGTTTTTAATCAGGCTCACATTATCCAGGTCTATCATGCTGTTAGATATGGAAATGTCCTGATGTATCGTATCGTTCCGCAAGAAATGAATATCCTGTTTATACAGGTTCGGAATAGAAAAAAACAGGGCAATGATTCCACCTACACAACATATCATCAATAGGGTAAAGGCAACAAACCAGCGTTGATATTTTCTATCTTCTATCACCTTCACCTCAACAGGTGCAGGTTCTTCGTTGATTGTCACCTTTTTCTGGCTACATATCACGCGACACCTCAAGTTAGGGAATTCATGCAGGCTGAACAGGTCCTGAACCTGTTGCAGAAATTGCAGGTATTGTTTGGTTTCCATCTGTACCTCCAGCTCCACAGTTACACGGATGACGCTTCGCTTCATTATCTTGGGTTTCCCCGATGCGCCTGCGGGTTTGGCAATATTAACGGGACGGATGTCTGACATCCCTATGTCCACACTCATGGCAAGCTCCACGCCGGTGCTTCCCAGCGAGGGGGCCTCTGCCGGGTGGGTTCCATAAGGGGACGAGTTTTCCGTTCCCTCGTATTCCGCTATCAGGTCTGCTATTTCCCGCACCTCGGTCACTGTCACGTTCTTTGCCTCCGCATTCACAAAGGCTTCCACTTTGGCCTTCACCCTGTCGGTCAAAAAGGCTTTTATCTTGTCTTCGCTTTTCTTATGGATAAGGTAGCTCGGATACTTCTTGGTGAAGCTTCGGGCTATGTTTTCCATATAATCCATTGTGTAATTAAAAGTATCATTTATAGACAAAAAGTAAACTGTAATTAATTTAAAATGGTTCATATTTATTCCTCCTCATTAGTTTCTTTCCACCATTTTTTTTCTTCAAGTTCTCTATATTTACATATGGATTCATTATCAAGATTAGAGTTGTAATATGCATTATATAAACTTTCCCATCCATTCTTTCGATATATTAGATTTACGAACCATTCCCCAGCATCATTAAAGCAATAAAAATCTTTTGGAGTTTCTGGTATAATAGCATCAGCCCAATTGCATTTCTTCTTTTTTTTCTTAGGAGATTCCCATTCTCCTATATATTCAAATAAATTATATTTTAACTCTACAATATTATTTATTGCTTTATGCACAGTACTATTTTGCAGCATAAAAGCATGTTTAAAATGCCCTTTAAATATTCCAGTATTTTTGCTTCCAAATTCTTTTAAGAAATAACTTCCCAAAACAAATCCATCAATATGAATTGATTCATCTCTTTTTTGACAAAAAAGAACACTATCTATTAATATATCACCTTCAAATTGACAAACTATTGATAGTCTCGTTCGACTGGCTCCTTTAATTTTGTAGTGACAATTTGATATTTTTTGAGCATCATAAAATTTTATATCAATACGGCTAAAATCATCACCTAAAAAACCAATCAAATCTAAATTGCAGAATAATGAACACAAATTCTTGTTTAAAATACTTCTATTATTGAAATTATCTTGAGAATAAATATTATAACAAGATAGATATATTGCGACAATAAGTATTATATTAAATCTTTTCATTCTAGTTTTTAATATTTTCGGATATTATAACTTTAACATACTCAATTCCGACATTTTCAATAAAATCAATTATTTTATTAAAAGCATTAGTGCTTCCTGTAACCTGGCTATTATCTGTTTTTTTCCCTGTTCCAGGGAGTAAACACCCTAAAGTATGTGCACCAGAATTACCTCTATGAATTAATATAGCTCTTGAAGCTGGAACATTTTCATTATATAATTTAGGAAATCCATTTTTTAAATACTTATCTTTATATTTCCCCTTATTGTATTTTTTTGATACATGCCATTGCAAATTATATTCACCTACAGGAATACGTTGATCTAATCCAGAAACGGTAGTAGAATCTCCAATAGGTTCTAATATATAACCTTTTATATCGGTCCCTTTAATAGAGAAAGTACTTATTGTTGCTTGATTTGCATGAGAGCCTGTTTTATATTCCCATTGTCGAATTATGTGCAAATAATAATATTCAACTGCTAATTTTGCTACTTCTGTTTTATAATAATATCCAAATCCGTCTGCAACGCTACAGCAAATCTTTATATTAGAGTTTTTTGACAAATCAATAAGTTGAACTATTTTTTTTATATCCACTTCTATAAAGTTTTCCTCTTTCAAAAAATATAAGGGTTGTATTTCTTTTAATGTTTTTTCCAAGAATGATATTTGATTATCTTCTGTTTCAATATAAAACCTCAATTTTATATTATATATCCAAAACTTTCCTATATATAACCTAACAACTGAGTTAAAAAATGTTTTTTCTATTTTTTCTCCATCTAAATTTGCCCAATATGCTTTAAAATAAAGCAAATCAAGCTCTGAACTTTGGACACTTCCATTTAAATAACCTTTCGCCTTAATCATCTTCTTTATTCAATTTAAGTCCTTTTATTACAACATTATTATTCTCATCAACAGCACCAGATAATTTGATTATCGTACCATCATCATACTCTATCTCAAACTTTACACTTTCACCAGCATTCGCATTTTTGACCTTGGCACATAAAGTTGCTATTCCATTTTCTGGCAATTCTTCAATTCTACAAGTTCCTTCCGCATCCATCCAATACACCTCGACGATTTCTGCTTGCTTTTCCTCTTTCGATTCAGATGCTATCGAAACAAATGGTTGCTGCGAAACTTCCGACACCTTCCATTCTTTCTCCCTCACCTCCAGATTATTCCTCTTGATAATCCCTGGCGACAGGTACACGGTCATCACCATCGGAAAGTTCCCGGCACTCATGCTTTCCTCTATCTTCAGGCAGAAACAGTCCCAGAACCGGAAAATATCCACAACCTCACTTTCGTTATAGATGAAATGGATTTCTCCGTAGTGCATGGCTCCTTCATTCAGCCAGTCATAAAAAAACTGCTCGTCACCGCTACATTCAAACATGAGCGTAATCAGGTCTCCCTCAACCGGCAGGTTCTCCCGGTTTCCTATTTCTTCACAAACTTGGATATGTAGCTGTATGATTCGCCTCAAATTCGGATCGTCACAGTGCCGGATATGACACTGGTAGCTGTAATAGAGCAACGGTATCTCTTTGCCTCCGATTTTTAATATTGCCTGATAAATCATAACTGTAAAGTTTCAAATGAACGATTAGGGTAACAGTTCACGGCTGATCCAGTAATAGGTCTCCCCGTTGGATTTGAACGACTTGCCGGCTGCTTCGTCCAGCATTTTCTTCTTTTCCTTGAAGTATTCAATCAGCATGTCCAGTTCCACGTCCGTAATCATATCCTTATCCTTCAGGTCCTTGACCCGATACACCTCAAAAAACGGATAGTCTGCCGGACAGGACGTGAACCGCTGCAAGGCTACCGATATGGGCATTCTCAAAAAGGCCTTTCTCTTCATCTTGCAATACTTGTCCGTGTTGCGTTCTGACAGGAAATGCCGCACCAGCTTTCTTCGTACACGGCGGGTAGAGGCATATTCCGGCACGTTCAGGCTGTCCGTCTTCACGCGTACGGTGGATTCTTCGCTATCTGTCCGAAAATAGTCGTCCGGGCAGTCGCAGATGTTCACTTTCGCCTGTTTTTTCTTCTTGACGGCCTCGTATTTATAGTCCACAATTAATTTAGTGGGTTCCTCTACATATTTTCTCAAGCGCTTGAATTCCTCTTCGTTGGCAAGCAGATAATAGCCCAGTGTCCGTGACACAGAGTCCGGCAACACGACAGGCTGTGCCGGCAGGTTCCAGGCAGGTTCGATATCCGGAAGCACGGACAATATCGGTTGCACCCCTGCCTGGCGGATATGGTAGTAGTCTGTCATTGTCGAGTCCGCCTTATACCGATGTGTTCCCACCTCGTCGAATGCCCTTGTCAGGCTGTTGCTCAGCAGGGTGTTGTCAAACTTCACTTGTAGTAGCATGGAGTCCAAGGCAGAGATAAGCCCTTCCAGTTCCAGCGATTCGTTTTTTTGCGGAAACACCAGCCATCCCTGTGTCATGCTCCGGTTGGGGAAGTCCAGGCAGTAGGTGTTATGGCCCACTTCCGCGTATTCGTTTTCATTCCTTACTTGTTCGGGATATACCACTAGCTCCCGTTTCTTTTGGCTGATACGTGGTGCCGAGCAGTCTATCATGTTCCCGATTTGCAGCACAAAGTTGTTGAAGTTGTCCGGCTCTCCCCCGTAAAGCTGGAAACCCAGCAGGTGGCAGTTGTTCTTCACCAGCTTGTTCACCAGAGTGGAGTCCGCCCATTCGCTGTTGAATCCTTTGTCGCCGATGACAACCAGGATGTTTGTCTCGTCCGGGCATTTGTTGAACTGTTCCACCCCGATTTGAACGCCTGACCAGCTGCCAAACCGTCCGTATGTGGGTTCCAGTTGCTTGACGTTACGTGCCTTGGCGGAAAGGAAGTCAAGCAGCTCCATGTAGTCGGGAGTCAGTTTGCAGATGGGGTCTGTCGGACTGTCCGGCTCGTTGAAGGTCAGCACGGCGCCGAACCTGAAAGAAAAGCTCTCATCATTTACCAGTTGCGACTGCAATCCCTGAATGGCGTTCACTACGGCTGGAAACTGCTGGATGGTGTTCTCTTTTCCTTCCAGGACAAACACCAGGTTTATTTTCTGCAAGTCCTTCTCTATCTTATTCTTGAAAGTGTTGTAATAAATCGGATTTCCGTTAACATTCAGCACATAGCTTTCCTGTTTGTCAATGACTGGCATCGGAATATGCGTCCTGAAACACAGGCTTGTGTCATTCTCCTTGTAAAACAATACTGGACTGTACCGGATGGTAGGATAGCTCTCTGCAAATTCCAGTTTCCGCTTCATGTCGCCGGCCGACAGCCGCAAGGTGTCCTTTCGTTCTCTGTCTTTGAAGATGAGCGTACTGTCCGGCAGCGAGGCTATGTCTATATGGAGTTGTTGCCCGGCAGCGGTCAGCAGCCCTCTGTCTATCCATCCGACAACCGTCTGTCCTATGCTGTCGGCGTCAAGCTGCGGTTTGTTTGCCACGAGTACACATCCCTTGTCTTCCGATATTTTATAAGGGTACACGATACTGTAAAGCGGAATCTTGCCGGCTTCCTGTGTCAGGTCGGTATTTTCAAACAGTTTCACAGAATCATTGGTAAAATACGCTGAGGGATTGACCAATGCCACGGTGTCGCTCAGCATGACCACTTGCTTGTTCTTGAATCCCGTGAGGACATCGGTAAATCCGCTCCGGGTCAGCAGCAGGTCGTTCTGGTTCATCCAACCGCAATATTGGGCCTGTTTCCACTCTTTCAGTTTTCCGTTTTTCAGGATAGCGGGGTTATATTGGATAAGTTTGAGCCAGTCTCCTTTCCGTTTGATGACCAGAAAGGCATCCATGTATTCCACAGCCTGCATTTCGTTCTTTCCGCTCGGGCTCAGATAGCTTGTCCCTTGTTCCTTGGCGAATACAATCCACGGATTGCGCTTGAACAACGACAGACTGCGGGGAGCTTTCACTCCTTCCACCGAATAGTTCCGCACATATTCGCGCGGAACATTCTTCACCCGTGTAAAACGGTGTACCGGTCCGCAGGCTGTCAGGCAGGCAATGCTGAAAATACATCCAGTCTGGAGCAGATGCGATATAAAGTTCTTTTTCATGGCGCGTTACTTTTTTGATTCGGAAAAACGTTCGTGTTGGGTCACCATCAGCTGCATGACGCATTCATTGTTCAGGTCATCGCCCATATCGACAAACACTTCATCAATCACTGTTTTCTTTCGCGCGATGATTTTCAGCCCCTGGCAGTAAGAATAGAAGTCATTCTTTTTATGGTTGTTGACAGTGACGGCTATGTCCGGATTCCCACAGAGATATTTTTTCAGAATATAGTTATAATGGGTATTGAACGGTCTGCCGTCCACGATGGCCTGCAAATGTTCACGGATATCGTTTCCGATAATGACAAGCACATCAGTAGAGTCATTTTCTGTATACTGGGGAAAGATTTTAATCTTGTGCCGTACAGGATATTGCGTATCTTCCGTAGTCAGCAGCACTTCATATTCGCCTGGTTCCGAATAGGCATAGAGCGGATTTTGTTCTCGGGAGTCAACGATTCCTGATTCGCCGAATTGCCACCGCCACTCTTTCGAGGGTCCGTATCCTTTGAAAGACACGATTTCACCTTGGAAAGCGCTCGCCGGAGCTTTCATTTTTACAAGCTGCTCGCTCCCGTAAGTGTTTGTTTTCTTCCGTACGGTGATGATCTGCTTCTTTTCCAGCGAATGGTCCACTTGCAGGCGTACCTGATAACGTCCCGGTTCTTTGAACACATATTGTCCGTTTCGTTCGTGTGAGACATCTCCGTTGCCGAACTCCCAGAGCCATGTGTTTGCCCTGCGGGTACTGTCCGCATAATAGATGGGTTCTCCGACCTCCACTTCTATGGGGGTCAGTGTCATCCGCACGGTCCGGCTGGAGAAAAATATCCGGATCAGCACGGCAATAAGTATGCACAGCAGCATGGCTGCCGCTACAAACAGAATCTTTCTGGTATAAATCTTTCCCATGTCATTTATTTTTAGTGCCTGAGCGCAGGTCTTCTTCTTTTTTCTGCAATCCGATCTCGCATTCTTCCAGATTGGCTTTGAACAGTTGTATGTTTTGTTCGATACTCCACAATTGTTTTTTGTCTGCCAACCACATGGCATAAAAGTCGGCTATGTGCATAAACAGCTTGTACCGTTTGTCCCAACTGTTTCTTTCGTATATATTGCGCAGGTTGTTTATCAGGTAATGGATATCGTCTTCTTCATATTGGGCATGTACCCCCGGCTCAAAGGTTTCGATTTTACGGAACAGGGAATCTATGGCCAGTTGGCTGTCGGCCTGTTCCTGTTGGAAATCCTTGATACGGTCCATCTTTATTTTCACGAATTCCTTCTCTTCAAACATCTTGAAATCCGAATTCCACATGAATATTGCCAGACAACATGCCACGGTTGTTGCGAAAAAGAACAGGAATACATAGATATGCCCCATCAGGGTCTCCCGCTTGTTCAGTGTTTTTTTATTGTCATTCATAATTTGTAGTTTTATTGGTTGCTGTTGGAACCGACATTCAGGTTGCGACGTGTCTTCCAGTTGTCTTGGATACATTGCATCAGGTCTTTCTTAACCATCTCTTCCTGGATGCTCAGCAGGCGGATGGAGTCTTTTACGCCCATAAAGATGTTGATATTCCCCAGCAGTTGCTTGTAAAGCCTGCAATCCTTGTCATCCATACTTTGGATATACTTCAACAGGTTCATTTTTCGCACGCTGACAACGCTTTGCAGAAGAACATCGTTAATCTGTGGCGAGGTGTTCATCAGCTTCATGTACTGATAGACCGAATCCACGCTGTTTGACAACGAAAGTTCTTTGGCATAGACATAATCATACTTCAATGTCTGTTCCGTGATCCGCTTCACTTCCGTACTGGACGTTTTAAGAAAACAGGCAAATATGGTTACGGCAAGAATGACGCAACCCGTCAGGTAACAGGAAAATTTCAGATAGGCTTTCCTTACTTCCGTATTATTTCTCGGTTTCATATCGAATAGGTGTTTTATGGGTTACAAATAAGTGCTGATTCCTAAATAGGCTCCTTGTTCCGTTGGATTTCCCAGCTTGAACTGGGCGTCCTCCTGCTGTATGATATAACGGACTTGTATTTCCTTGTCAGCGGGCAGGAACAGGTCCATCAGGTCGCTGAGTATCTGGCGGTCAATGGTATCGGAGAATAGGGTCTCCATCTTCTGTGCTGACAGCGGCCCGATTTCCAACAGCATTTGGTAAGTGCCGTCGGCAAAACGGTTCCCCAGGACCATGGTGTCCCCCAAAAGGCATTCTCCCAATTTAGGGACAAGATGCGGGTCTGCTTCCACTACGCTTTTCTCTCCTTTTTGCAGACGGATAGGCACTCCGGTCAGCATGCTCATGCACTCGCTTATTTTGGAAGGGCTGACGGTAATCTGTTCCATATAGGCCAACATGCGGATAAGCATAATCGCCAGATGGACAGGCAGCAGTTTCAGCACCGGCCACTGGTCGGAGAATATGCTTACAAAGTCCGGATGCACGTTCATTTCATCGATACGGCGTTCCTTGTTTTGGAAACTCACCAGCATGTAGTCCAGGGTTATCTCGAAAGGCTTGAAGAAGCGCCGGGCATAGAACTCTTCATCCCGGTGAATCCGGATTTCATCCAGTATTTGCTCTTTGGAGCTTTTGTCGGACTGATAGAGGTTCTTATGGAAAATCCCTTCGGGGAGTGTGTCATAAATACTCCGTCTGTTCACATAGAGATACAGGTAATCTGTCAGGTCGTATTGGGAATATTCCGAGTGGACATCGTGGATGTCTTTCGAAAAGCCACGCCGTATGTCCCCCAACCTGGAAATGAGGGTGCGTTCCGCATCGTAACCACTTTCTTTCAGTCCGCTGGCCACCACTTCCGCTTTGAAGTCGGTGTCCGGCAAATTGAACGGATGGGAACGTTCGTCAAAACATACGATTTTGTCAGTTTCTTCTGCCATAATTTTCCGGGTATTAAGGTTAGTCCAATATGTTCCAACGTGTCTCACTGGATTCCTTGGGGTGTCTGGAACGTTCGGCAACCACGATGTTCTCCTTGTGCTTGCCAATGTATTCAAGACGGCTGAGAGTGGTCCACAGGTCATTAAACAGGTATAGGAAACGCTCGGTAGTTACCATCAGTTGACGGATATTGTGATGGTCATACAGCAAGCCGCAATTTTCCCGCAACAGCCCTTCGTATGCACCGGGAGTGATGCCGTTCCATTCATTGAAGTACTTCAACAGGTCTTCTTTTTCCTCTTTGCTCATAAAACTCAGGCATACGTACAGGTGGTGTGCCAGTGTGGAAAATACATTCAGAAAATGCAAGGGGGAATAGTATTGCCCTTCATTACGGTAGGAAAAATAAATGTCGGATATGAAAAGCATGATATGACGGCACAACATGCCGATGTTTGTGGCCAGCGCCGTTTGCTTTTCCGCATTTTCCACCTTGGCGAGAATATCGAATGAGGCTTTTTCGATGGAATCGACAAGCTGCCCGAATTTGGCATAATAGTTCTTCAGGTCAGGATGGCTGGACATGCTGGTACAGGGAGGTATGAAGTTACCGTCCACTTCACAGCGGTTGCCGTTCTTGCGCAAACGTCCGATCAGCAAAAAGTGCCTGCCCAGCTCGCCTCCGTTGGTTTGCCCTGTCGGCAGTACGCTTAACGCATATTTGGGCAATGCGTTGGGTTGCCGGGGACTTAATTCCTTTTCGTCCGGAATACCTGAAGGACGGTGCTCGAATGGATCGGCCATCAGGATGACATCCCATCGCAGATCTTTGTCTTCCATTTCATCGGCAGAAATATGGAAACTGGCCGTCAGTTCATCATTGTCTCCTGCGTCATAATCGATCAGGTATCCTCCCGAAGTAATGGCATGGCACCGTTTCAGGCGGACTTCCAAAGTTCCCGTGACAAGTTCCGTGATGCTGAAATCTCCGGAAACGGGTTCTCCTTTCTTGAAGGGTAAAAGCCCGTAGTTCGTACGGTTCAGATGATACGACTGGTATTCACACAGCCGGTGCGTAAAATGGTTTTCTTGCTGGACGAAGTGCTCCTTCTTGACCGGCATGCCGTCCGCCCAGTTTACAAGCGGATAGTTGCCCCTTTTATTTTGATTTCCTGCCATAATATTGCGTTTTAATATTCCTTATATGTTACTAGTTCATTCGCTACCCGTTTGGCGATAATCACATCATGCATCTTCAGCTTGTTTTCCGCAAGTGTAAGTTCCGGGTCAATATAGAACCTCTTTCTGAAAAAAGAGGATTTGGTATAGAATACCCATTCATAATATGCCCCTCCTTCATTTTGATAAACGATGGGCGAAGAGGGCGATTTGAGGTTGCAGTCATCAATCATACGCTGGAACCATTGCCCGAAAATGACATCCTCGGAGGCCTTGCCGGTGATACGTTCCGATACCGGGTCATCTACCCTGCGGAAAATGTCCACATCGATGACGATACTTCGTTCGCGGTTGATATACAGGGTCTCTGAATCATATTCTTCCGAATATTTCCACACTTTATAGATTTCCACAGGGATGTCGAAATAGCTTTTTACCGTCTGGGTATATAGAAGGGGAAATACAAAAGGCAGTATGCAGGTCGAAGCCCATATCCCGTATTGAAGTTCGTTGCAGAGGTTGAAGACGACCGAAAAAATTCCGGCACCTAACAGCATGACCGTGACTGTCATCAGGCACTGTATGCCGAAAGAGGGCATCTCCTTGCCTGAAGAAAACACTTTACGCAGGATGTACCGGTTATAATATCCGCCAATCCAGTACAGGATAACCAGCAGGATATAGATATAAGGCATGAAATTGTAGTCCATAAATCCGGACAGGCCGGGCAGGGCAAGTACAATACTGCACAGAAGCAGATAAACAATCAGTTTCTTGTTGTTCAATAGTCTGTTCTTCCGTGCGATGAAATAGGCTGCTATCCCGAAAATTACGGTAAGCAGGGGCATCAACAGATACGATGAAATGAGATGTTGGGTAACTGGGTCCATATGTTATAAGTTATTTAGGCTTTATTGTATTCGATGAATATCCGGTAATTGAATGTATCTGGCGAACAGGCTGAAAGCTTGGTCCTCAGATTGTTTTTCATCTGCTTCTCCTGTGACGGGTCGTCCAGCTTTTCTTTGAGAATCAAATGTACCTCTTTGGTACGTATCAGTCCTTCACTGGGCATCGGGCTGATTTCTACCCCGTTCCTGACATCCGTACGTACCAGCAGTTCTCCGAGCTCTTTCTTACAGAAACTGATAATATCATTCTGGGTCAATACACGGCCGTGTGAAATGAAACCGTATTTGTAAATGTCTATGCGTTCCTGGTTTTTGGGAGCCTGTTTGCCGCCATAGGTGGTGCTGACAAGCGCAAGTGTCCTTGGGTCCAGATAAGTGGTGGCATTGGGTGACAGGTCCACGCCGGCCTGTATCTGGTTCCCTATCTCGCAGTTGGTGGTCCAGTATTTGACGGTAACCTGGCTCTTACCGGATACTTGGTCGATCATCAGATAGTAGGGTGTCTCTCTGAATTCATTCATGTTGTCAACTGCTTGTTTCATTTGTGCCATCAGTTGCTCCATTTGGGTGGCGAGTGCCTGTAGCTTGATACTCGAAACGGAACCGAATGCATGGGTCTCATCATCCAGCAGATCCAGCAGATAGCATAACAGTTCTTTGGCAGAACGGGAATCAAACCGTTCGCACCCTCCTTTACGGATGGAATACGTGCCATAGCCTGACTTGGAATTTCCCTCCGGATACAGAAGTTCATGATAGCTTTTCCCGTCCGAGTCTTTCACGCTGTGTACGGACAACAGAGATTCATAATTATCCGTCCGCAAGGGAATCACCCTGAAAGTGTCTTCAAGAGTGGTCACTTGTTCGCGCAACAGTTTGTTTTCGACGGGTACGATATTGATTCCAGCTTGCAGTTCGTCCATAACCTCTGCAGTGAAATGGGCGGGGAATTGTATCTTTATCCAGACCAGTTTGTCCTGCATCTTTTCCCGCACGGCTTCCTTGAAACAAGGATACAGTTCTTCTGGCAATGTCTCTTTGCAGGAATCATCAAGTGGGAAAGACTGCTGGACGCTTAGAAAATGTTTATTGTAGATTTCCATGATTTCCTTGTCTATGAGGAACATCGCATCATAGTTTTGGAAAAATGCACGGATGGGGTTATCTTGTGTATCGTCTTTTTCGTAGATTCCCCGCAGCATGACAACCTGTTTTCCCTTGACGGACCATTCCGTACAGGGAAGCAGGAACAGGTATTCATAACTTTCCGTAAGATTTGGAAAATCAAGATAGAAAGAGAAATTCCGAAGGTCGGTAATGGATTCATCCACAGTCAGACCGAGCCAAACGGTACGCGGAGTCATTCTGGATTCCATACGGGCAATCATGGTTTTTTCCAGAGTATGGTCTATCCGGTACAGGAGGTTGTTGCAGACCATATATCTTATGTCGGCTTTATGCAGCAGCGTATCACATGCCGGATAAAACGAAATACTTCCTGTAGACAGTTTCCGGATCAGCGAATCGCTTTCATAATACATGCCCGATTCTCGCGTAATCAGATAAACGGGTTCGACGGGAGAAGCGTGTACGATGCCGTGTGCGGGGAAAGGGGAGGTCAGGATACCCGGTGTCAGAATCCGGGCGGTCTTTTCCAGCAGCCTTGTTTCGATGGCGGTAAAATCTTCTCCCAGCATGTACATTTCATTGGCCAATGCTTCCAGCAGGAGCTTGACGACCGGATCAAAATTTTCGGCTTTTTTGATTCCCCAGAAAGTCGCAGCATACTTTAGCATACGGTTCCTGATCTGTTCCTTGTTATATTTCTCTATGCTCATATACCTTGTTATCTGGTTGAAATGGGACCTAAATAAATCACATAATAAAAGCACCGCTTCTCTCCTGTGTGTACCAGAGTGCCATACACATATACCTGAACGCGTTTCTTGATGGTCGAAACGCCGGATACGCTGTCCTGTAGGGTCGCGTCATCTATGCTGACCCGTACATATACGTTCGTAAGACGTTTTTCGTATCGGGTGATTGCCTTCGTAATGTATTCTGAGAATTGTCCTTCCCAACGGGTATGGGAGACAATGCTTTCAAAGTCGAGATAGAATATCTCACAGCCGAACTCCTTGTCAAAGGCATGTTCTCCGGGGGCCGTGCTGATTAGCAACTCGATAAATTGGTCAATCGAATCAATCTCGTTGCACGAGGCAAGATGGTTGTTTCCCACATCTTCGTTCAGCAGGGCCTCAAAGTCCAAAGGCAGTTTGCAAAATTTCGTTTCCATATACGTCAGCGCCATTCGTTTTCAAATTCTTCATTCGTAAATTTCAGTGTTCTCGCGGCAAACAGCAGGACGATGCTGCACTCATGGGTGGTATGGTCTATTCTTCGCCGGAAACGGATGCAGTTGCCTTCTGTAAAGCGCAAGGCGAATGCGGCCTGTTGGTCGGGTTCGTCTTTCCGGTAAATCCGCAGGTCTCCGTCCTCGTACATCCGGCTGTACGCGGCCCATCTCAGCAGTCCGTCCCCCGGCATGCCGGTAAGCGTACAGGTGACAAAGCCGCCGTATGCTTCACCCTCCGGCAGTCCGTTGCGGTCGGTATCGCGTTTGAATTTCAGGTCAAACTCCTCTACCGCGTATGTCTCGTGACCTACGCTCAGCCGCATCACGTACCGGTCATCCGGCACGGCGGAGTCTTTTCGTTTGAACAAAGAGGTAAACCAGTTCATGATTTCAAGTTTAAGTGACACGAATCCCCGACTTCCATTTCCCTGAAATGGATGGATAACGAAGTCCGGCTTTCTTTTACTGTCGAATGCACGTCAAGTTCAAGGCATTGTGCGCCTCTGAAACGGATAACTTCCTTGGGCGCACCGCTCAGGCCGGATGTGTTCATCACTTCCCCGTCTTTCAGGATTCTTGAATTGAACATCCATTCCAGCAGTTCTTCCGTAGGGAATCCCGCGATGCTTGCCCGCATCCTGCCTCCGTGTGTCTCGCCGCTTGCTTGCCCGTTCGTACGGGTCTGTTTCTCAAAGTTATACTCATAGTCCAGCAGGTCGTATGCCTGCACCTCCTCATGCTCCGAGGGTTCGGCGGTCCAGAACTTGATATACGATTGTGCACTCATATCCTTATGTTTTTTTATTCTTCTTCACTCATCAGATTGGTTTGCAGCATGGCGGTCAGGGTCCGTTCCTCGTTCATGCGTGACTCCACGAACAGCACCGTGTCCTGGCAGTCCAGATGTTTGCGTACATAGGCTCGCAGATAGGCTTTGAATGCCTGCACCTTCGTCCGGTATTCATCCAACGGGAGAGCAAAGATGTCTTGCGTTCCTACCCGTTCCAGTCCGTATTTCTCCAGTTCTTCTTCAAACGACTTCTTTGATTGGTCATTGGAGATTGTATAAATGATTAATGTTTTATATTGTCTTATCATATGCTTTTGAGTAATATATAAAAAGTTATTAATTGTATAATTACGGAAAATACATATATACTGTAATATTGTACATATTTTTTTTCTTTATCAAATTGCTTGAAATATATTCTATACTTGCTGTTCTTGAATAAAAAATAATCATTAATATAATACACAAATAATCCTATAACTATTACTAAAGGGAAAAAAATGGAATCAGATTTAAATGCAGTTATCAATAATATTTTTATTCTTGAAAACTGAATACCAATAATACATATAACGGCAATTATCCAAAGACTGATACGATACACTGGAGTAATAGCCAAGACTGAAATCCATGTATCAATACCTTTATCTGCCGTATCAGTCTCTATCTTTTTATTAATCAATATACAACGGTTTATATAATTATTATTCCATTTCTTTAATCCCAGCCAATAAAACGGGTTAATAAGTCTGTAAAAAAAATAGAATAGTATTTTATATGCACAATAATAAATTATATTATAGTATTTTTCCATCAAATCTTTCATTCCGCCAACTCTTCATATAGTTCAACAGAAATATCTTCACCTATTTCACCTCCCACATATCCACCAATAGCTGCTCCAAAAAAACTTCCAATTGCTATCACTGCTGGAATTCCAATTCCACCTGTAAGTATTCCCAAAACAGTAGTTCCTATAACAACTCCCACACTGGAACCCAAAGCACCGCCTGCATAACTTCCTCCAATTTTTGCAATTGTTTTTTTAGTCTTTTCTCCAACAACATCACCATCTTCTTTAAATGCATTTTGTATTTCTATAAAATCAAAGACACCACCTACAAACTTCAATCTTTTGCTCAATCGTTTTCCTATTTTCTTCAAAGAATATGTTTTCACATATTGATTACCGTAAAAAACATAACCATTAGTTTTTTCAAAATACAGCTTCAAATTTTTATTTGAAATTCTAGTTTTTCCTGTTTTTTTTAAGCCTTCTGCAAAATTGTCAACATATCCATATACATCCTTTGAGTAATCTATAAGATTATCAAGCAAAGTATTAGTATCCTTAGTTCCTAAAAGTTTCAGTAACTCTATTGACGAACGATCAATATGATAGTTATTATAATCATAATTATATGTTTCATTTATATCCTTACTTTTTACTTCAATTTTAATATTGAAATAAGTATCAGATTCATCGGTAGATATGATAATTTCAGAATCCTTTTTAGGTATCGTCAATGGACCTTCTGGAATATTTAAGACATACATATCTCCCTTTTCTGAAACCAATTTCTCATAAATATCATTCGATGTTAAACGAAGGCTCTTGATAATTGCTAACAAAGAAGTGTCTATTTGCTGAACTTTTATTGGATTAGAGATATATGATGAATTTTCTAATATAGCCATCTCCAATGGAATGTTTTCAACATATGCATACCCACACCCAATGACAAATCCTTCATAAGGATATCTTTGGATACAGCTGACTTTAAAGTCGTCTAACTCTATATATGTTGTTCTATAATTTCCCATATTACACCCATCTATTGTCGAAATCAACGCCTTGAACAGTTAATGTTTCTGGAGAAATCGTCAATGTGGTAGATAACCCCTGCCCAAAACTGATACTTCTATGTAACCTTACACAATACGCATTCGTAAACGTCACCTCAAATATTACACCGGACGTACCGGTCTTGAACAGCACCGCTCCGTTCTTTTTCACCCACGGCTTGATGGCCCATCCGTAGATATTGTTTTTCACCGTTTGCGAAAGGACAATCATGATTCGCCCTCCGCGCACTTCTCCTTCCGGTTGGTTCTTGTTTCCGTCAACAGGCTGGTGGAAACCTATCTTGAACTGTTCTACCGCATATTCGTCGCCGTCAATGCTGAATATCACATTCACATCGCTGTCCACTTGTGGAAAATTAAAGAGTCCCATAACTTTTTCTTTTTTTAGAGTACCCACTGGTTTTCAAATTCCTCTGTACCGAACATCAGTTTCTGTGCCTGTACGGTCAGTTTGGTCGCAATATAGCCTTTACCCTGCCGGATATAGCTGATTTCCATATCCACACAGGTCGCTTTCTCAAAGAGTATCTTCTCAAGCGCGGAGCCTTGGTTGTCATGCACGACAATGGCGCCGCTCTGATATTTGCGCGCATCCAGCATCCACTGGATCATGTCCCGGTTGGGCAGGTGGGGATAGGTCACATAAAAGGTTCCGCCCTTGACCTCCGTCTGCACCTGTCCCTTGACATCTATCCCTTGGGCGAATCCGAATTCACAACCTATCAGTTGGTAACTGTCCTTATACATATCTGTCAGCGAGGTGGCTGCCAGATTGCCGATTTTTAAGAATACTGTATATCCAAACATAGTGCATACAAAATTTAGGAGTGAATATTCAAGGTTAATTCGTTTCGTTCATCCAGGCCGACCTCCAGTGTCTTTCCCTGGCACAGCTCCTCTTTGATGATAAGGCGTGATATGGGTCTGCGCAGATAGTTGCGGATTACGCCGGCTACCTGGCGTGCGCCGTATTTGGGAGTAAATCCCTTATGGGCAAGCATCTTTCGGGCATCGTCGCTGATGATGATGCTGATACCCTGTTTGTCCAGCAGTTTTTTGACCCCGTTGAATTGTATATCGAATATTTTCAATAGGATATCTTCGCTGATAGGGGAGAACGGGACAATTTCAGACAGACGGGCAAGGAATTCCGGACGGAAATACTGCCCCATCACCTCCATTATCTGGTTGGTGGTCGGCACATTGCCCGATTCCAGTTGTTTTGTCAGCCACTCGCTTCCCACATTGGAAGTGAACAGGATGATGGAGTTCGAAAAATCCCCTTCCTTCCCCAGCCGGTCATGCAGTTTTCCTTCATCCATGATTTGCAGGAAAATGTCATATACGGAAGGGTGCGCTTTCTCTATTTCGTCAAAAAGCACGACGGCGTATGGTTGCTGGCGTATCTTGTTGACCAGCATGCCGCCTTCCTCATAGCCCACGTATCCCGGAGGCGCACCGTATAGCAGGGCGGCCGAATGTTCTTCCTTGAATTCCGACATGTCAAAGCGGATCATGGACTTTTCGTCGTTGAATAGTGTTTCTGCCAGTGCTTTGGCAAGTTCGGTCTTTCCGGTTCCGGTGGGTCCCAGCAGGAAGAAGGAGCCGATAGGTTGCCCCGGCTTGTTCATGCCGCTGCGGGATTCCAGAATGGCATCCGTCAATGTCTTCAGCGCCCGGTCCTGTCCGACGACCCTGCGTCGCAAATACTCTTCCATATTGAGCAGGCGTTCTTTTTCTTGGGACTGTATTTTACCGATAGGGATACCTGTCTTGCTGGCAACGACAGCGGCTACTTCATAGACTCCGACTTCCTCTATTTTCTTTTCAGTAAACTGGAGAATGGCATTCAACGCATTTCTCAGGTAAGACACCAATTCTTCATACTTCTGCAATTCTTGTACATCCGCCTCGTCAGGTATAACCCCTAACAGGATTGGACTTAACTTATTGTGCATCAGAAATATCAGGTCCCTCAGTTCCTCTTCCTTCTTTACAGGATCCTTTTCCGCCTGCTTAATTTCGTCCAATTGGCCAAGCAGGGTTTCCGCATCGTTTTTCCCCGTTTCATTCACCATCTTAATGGCAGAGAGTGTCATATCCAGCAGTCCGATGGCTGAATCCGGCAAACGGCGGTCTTTCACATACCGTTTGGCAAGGCGCACGCATTCGGCTACCGCCTCCTCACTGATTTTCACCTGGTGGTAGTCCGCATACTGTTTCTGTACGGAATGCAGCATCTGAATGGCGGACTTCATGTCCGGCTCATTGATTTGTATCACCTCAAAACGGCGGTTAAAGGCATGGTCCGGTTCGATGATCTTACGGTATTCGTCAATGGTGGTGGCACCTATCACGGTCAGGTTGCCGTGCGACAATTCGGGTTTCAGCACATTTCCGGCACCCGAATTTCCTTGACGGCTATCCAGCAATACATGGATTTCATCAACAAACAGAATGGCGTTGTCTATGCCGCGAAGTTCTTTCAGGATATTTTTCAGGCGGTCTTCTATTTCTCCTTTGTACGTCGCTCCGGCTATGAGTGAGGCGTTATCCAGTTCAAAGATACGGGCTCCTTCCAGGAAGGAGGGTACTTTATGGTTCACAATATCCCACGCCAGTCCGTAAACCAGAGCCGTCTTCCCGACTCCGGCATCGCCGACAATCAGCACATTGGATTTGGTTCGGCTGCCTAAAATCTCCATGATCATACGGTTCTCGCGGTCACGGTTGATTATAGGATGCAGACTGTTCATTGCAGCGGCAGTAAGCTCCATGCAGTATTTGGTTAAAAAGGAAGATGGGTTGGATACCGGGACAGAACTTTCCGTCATAGGAACAGGAGAATTGCCCGACGGCTCATTATTATAATATATGGAACGGATATCCTTTTCCAGGATGGGAAAGGATTTGAGCTGGTCACTTGAATAGGCGACTCCCGGCTTTGTCAGAGCAGCCAATACACATATAGGATTAATGTCGAACAGTCCGAGTTCTATACGCACGTCATCGGCAGCACGGAATAGGCTGTCAATCTTTTCCGACGGCTTGATTTCAGACAACTGGGTAGATTTCGGGCATTGCTCGATATGGACATCTGCCCATTCTTCCAAATATCCCAAATCCTTACCTATACTTAATACGAAATCCCTTAACCCCACTTCCTTATGAAGTAAGGCCTTTAACAAATGCGACGGCGTGTAATATTCGTTCGCATTTTCACGGGCCACTGCCTGTGCTATGTTAAGCGCAATTTTTACAGAATCATCAAGATTAATGAAACCAACTCCTGTATCCATAATCAATAAGATTTAAAATTGCGCAGGAGAACACTGCAAATATAAGGCAAAAAACGAAAATCAGCTACTTTTAGAGCTGTTTTTTTCATGCCAAAGGGCATTTTTTCGGGAAAAATCGAAATTTTTTCCAAAAACGCTTTGTTATTTCCGCAAAATGCCATATATTGGGCACCGAAATCAAAAGTCAAAAATGATAGGGCAACCGGTCATGGATGGCTGAAAATTTCAGAATTAACTTTTTTATTAACTTAAAACTTTGAGAATATGGCATTTAAAGCGTCATTTAAGTTCTCAGACTCGAAAGAGTTTGATGTGTTGAGATGGGATGTCAAGTTCAACCGTGATGTAGATCCTAAGGGTCGTCCGGCATCTGACATCTATGGTGGTACAATCAATGTCGAGGTTGAATCAACTCCGGATACGATTGTACTGGACAAAATGTTCAAGCAGTACCAGCCTGTAAACGGAAACATCGTCTTCAAGAAAGCAGACGAGGATGCCAAAATGAAGGAACTGGTATTTGAGAACGGGTATATAGTGAAGTATGAGGAGGCACTGAATGTAGCGAACTCTTATCCGATGACGATCAAATTCTCCATCTCTGCTCAAACGGTGAAGATGGCTGATGCTACATTTGTACAAGACTGGCCGGAAAACAACTAACGGTTGTTTCTAGTCAAATTCTTAGAGTGCCGGAATATACCAATTCCGGTTATTTCGGCACTCAAAAACATACCGACCAGTCGGATTAATAAGTGAAATTTATATAGATATAAGTATGGGAGCAAGTTTTCTGAATTTGGTAGCCACAAAAGTCACAGTGAAGGGGGAAGAGCAAAAATTCGTTTCTTTACGTCTTCATCAAGGTTTCAACCGGCATCATACGTTTACTATAATTGTAAACTATCTGTCGCCTAACAACACTTTTCAACAGACTCCGGAGAAATTCATCAATTACATTGGGGAGACCGTCAACATTTCATTTGTCCACAAGCAGACTGGAAAAGGTTATGATTTTGAGGGAATTATCAACCAGGTGGAAATGATTGGAAGTGTGGGCGAAACTGGCGGAGTGGCTATTCATGGAGCAAGCCCTACTATACTGTATGAAAATAATAAAACACTCGATTCATGGACGGAGCAGACCTTATCCGCCATTATAAAGGAAGTGACACAGGAGTACGGTAAAGTCAATCTGGTCTCTAATCCTGAATATAATTTGCCTATCCCTTACATGGCACAATACAACGAAAGTGTCTTTGATTTTATGAACCGTCTTTCAGCCCTGTATGGGGAATGGTTTTATTACGATGGCGCCAAAACTTATTTTGGCAAGCCGGACAAGGAGGACGATCCTACGAAGATCTTGTATGATGTGGACTTGGAAGAAGTACGCTTGGTAGCCAATCTGGTACCCGGGAAATCTGCCAGATACGATTATGTAGCGCAGGAGAACAAAATACATAATGCAGATACGCCCGCAAAACCGGAAGGGATGAACGACCTCCAGTCCATAGCTCATGGTTGTTCGGAAAAGGCTTACAGTGCCCGCACCACTTCTGCGGCCAATCCGCATATCACCGACAAGGCGGGATTGGACGAACAGATGAAAATTGTAAAGAATTCATCCGGTGCCGGCCTCTTGAACATAAAAGGCATTGGCAAGACATGTCTGATCAGGATCGGAGAGGTTATCGACGTGGCTTTCCCGGATAGGATGAAATTGTCGCCTTTAGGCAAATTCCGTATCACCGAAATCACCCACGAAGTGCATCGGGACGGGCATTATGTGAATAGTTTTGTCGGCATCCCGGACCAGACGGTACACATTCCTGTTCCTGATGTGAAAATGCCAGTGGCATTGCCTGAGTTGGCAACGGTGGAGAAGAATGATGACGAAAAAGGACAGGGACGTGTAAAAGTGGCCTTTGACTGGCAAAAAGGAAAGACGACCAACTGGATCAGGGTACAGAGTCCTAATGCAGGAACAAGCAATGCAGTATCCAAGAACCGTGGATGGGTATTTGTTCCGGAAGTCGGAGACCAGGTAATGGTCGGTTATGAACACGGCAATCCGGACCGTCCTTATGTGACCGGAGCCATGTTCCACAAGGATTCGGGAAAAGGCGGAGACAAGGACAACAAACTGAAAAGTATCATTACCCGAAGTGGAAACACCATCCTTTTTGATGATGAGACGGGAAGTATCACTATCATGGATCAGACTGGGAAACAGCTTGTTCTGCTGGACGGAAAAGATACGATTAGTATAATGGCAAAGAAGACCGTTACCATCACCAACGAAGAGGATTCGGTTATTATCATGGATGGCAAGTCTATCGGCTTGCAGTCTGATACGATTTCCATTGAAGGGAGGAAAAGCATTACACTGTTGTCGGGCGGTGAGAACATGATACTCAGCGGTGAAAAGAAGATAATCGGCAGCAGCGGAACCAATATCAAGCAGGAGGCTTCCAAAGAATATGACTTGAGCACTCAAAAAGGCACGGTCAAAGGCACGAACCTGGTAATCGAAGGAACAGCTGATGTAGCGGTAACAGGAGGAGTCATAAAGTTAAACTCATAAAACCTTCAGGATATGGGAGCATCTGCGTCTGTTGTACAGGAATACTACAAGGCTGTCGATTATTGGGCGGATATTGTCGATAAGAAGGACTGGAAACTGGCTATATGGATTGTCGGACAAAACGATGTGGATCTGGTTGACAGGTTCCTGGAAATCGAGCGTTCGCCCGTAGGACAGTTCGAAGATATTTTCTTCCGGTTTGACACACCGTATGAGGGAAGCGGGGATGAATATACCGAACGCTTGTGGCAGGAATATGCTGGCTGGTTTTCAGAGGAAGTGGAGGAAAAATACGACATCATCAAGGCCTTGCGGCACGATGGGTTATTGAAAGAAGAATATGTTCCGGACACGTCTGTCGAACATACGACAGCCAATCTGTGGAAAGAGATGCTGCGCTTCAAGGCGTGCATATCCGGGTTGGAGAATGCCTGTTTCTGCATCTATTTTCCTCCGGGACAGGAAAGGGACTTTTCCAGGACCGAATGGTTCAAGAAGGCATTGGAAGAAGGGATTCCGCAGGGAATCCGGCTGACGACCATTGACATGAAGAAAAACAGAAGTGTCAATCTGGATGAATCCTCGGCTGTAATTCACATCCGTCCTAAGTTTGATATGGCGGCGGCCCTGCATAACCGGATGGCACGGGGCGATACGGGCAATGACTTGATCGCACCTGAAAATCGGTTCAAACAGCAGGTGAGCGCCGTCATGGATTGCACACAAAAGCAGGATTGGAAACTGTTGGACAAGGAAATCCGGAAACTGCTGGATATTGCCAGGGAGTTGAAGGATACGAACATATTGACATCCGCCCTGTTCATTGCCTCTGAAGCGTGTTATGCGATTCGGGAATACAAACATAGCATAAAGTACAGCGACGACACGATCAGGGAAGCGGAAAAGGCGATGGATAAGGGCGAAGCGGCTGGATATAGCTACTGGAAAATGGCAACTTCCATGAAAGCGGCTGTTCTGACGGCAGAGAAAAAACGGGAGGAAGCAATTGCCCTGTATGAAGGACTGGCGGAGAAAGCTACCGGACAAAAAGACCCCTACTATGTCATGGAAGGTTATCGTATGTGTGGTTTTTTATGCTATGAAGAAGGACAACTGAATCAGGCTTTCGAGTATTTTCTGCTCGCTCTCGCAGCCGGAAGTTATCTTTCCGAAGACATCAGACGGAACTCCACGTTTACTTATGCGGCATATCTGGCGCTCCACATTGGCAGGCAGGTACGTGCGCCGATTGATATGGAGATTCTGGAACACCAGCTTCAGGAATGGTTGGGAGAGGATTGGAAACAACTGGTGGAGAACCCGGACATGCAGCAGGCAAAAGCCAGAAGGAAAAGTAAAATTTTCGGTTGAATGAGATTTACTAACATATTTTTTAATTATAAAACAGATTAAGTATGGATTTAGGAAATTACGGAATAGGCGGAAATGAAGTGAAAATGGATGCCTCCGAAGGTATTGCGGAAATTCCACAGAACCGGACATTATTGGTTGAGCAATTGACAAAGGACGAACCGGTAGCTCCCGAAGTGGTCACCGGTCTGACTAACATTGACGAAGTCTTTGAACATTTCCAGCCGGAAATCGATATCGAGTTCGCTGATGCGGAAGGTGCTCCTGTAGAAGAAAACTTCCGTTTCCACAATGTGGGAGACTTCTCCGTGAAGAAAATGACGGAACAGAGTCCTTTCCTGTCGGGATTGAATGCTGAAAAGCAGTTCGCCGACAGGATGGAGAAATCATTACGGTCTAACAAGGTGCTGCAACGTGTCTTGGAAAACCCGACCACACGCGAGGCATTTGTCAATACACTGTCTATCATGTTGGATGAATTAAAGGAGAACGAGAAGTCTAACCCTGTAAATGAATGAGAACCATGAGCGAACAGAACACACAGAAGGAAGCCGTAGTACAGCAACAGCAGGCTGCGGTACAAACCAAAAACTTGAATGCGGAGTTACAGGTTTTGGCAAAGTTCGGAGGTTTCAATGTCTTGGAATCTTCGGTGGACGGCATACAGAATTTGAATCCGGAACGCAAGGCGCGTCGGAATATATACCTTACTGATCGGGAACGTGCTAATGAGCGTAGGGAGTTGATGAAAAGGATTGAGATGTGGATAAATATGTTGAAAGACGGAAAGTCCATCAGTGAAATGGTGGATTTGTGTCAGAAAAAGTCTGCTGCCGTTTCTGACCTGCTTTCTCAAAACCAGTTGAAGGCGGTGGAAGAAGTGAAACAGCTGGAAAAATCCTATCGCACGGTCATGCTTTTCTACAAGAATACGGATTCTGACAAAATCAAGAATGTATCCATCGTCAATGCTTCTATGGCGCAGCTTACCGATTTGGACAACTCTTTCTTCATCGACGCCATTGCCGACGAGCTTCGTGCCAACTATGACCGTTTGGACCTGCGTACCAACTATTCCCTGCTGGTAATCCCCGGATACCTGGGTTCCAACAAGGTGGTGGAGAAATGGGCAAAAATAGCGCATGACAACAAGGTCATGATTTTCACCGATTTTGCCGACCTTGAAAAGCCGGACGATGTGATCGAGATGTTCTTCGATTCCAACCTGACGGGTGGCGATGTGTACAAGTCCAACGTTTGCATGACCTGCAACTACCTGGTAGGGCGCGGACGCTATGCCGAACTGGGAGAAACGGAAGACTTGCTGATTCCGCCTTCGGCTGCACTGGCGGGCAGTGTCTATAAGACGGTGATGGCACAGGTCACTGCCGGAAAGAAGTACGGCTCCATGAGCGAGGTGGACAGTGTGGCTTTCAGTCTGAAGAAAAGCGAAATTTCCGAAATAGAAAAAATCGGTCTGATACCGATGGTAAAGGAATACGGCAAAGTCATGGCTTTCTCGGCCAAGACCCTGTTCAACGGTGACAACCTGGGCTTGCAGACCTATTCGGTGGTACGTGTGTTCGATTGGGTGACAAAAGTATTGATGGATTTTCTTAACCGTCGTGCTTTCGAAAATTGGAACAGCAAGGCTGAGAGGGATTTACGCGGTCAAATTAGTAATTTCTTGGACAGCATACAAGGTCCCGGACGCCTGATTGAAAAGTTCAAGATCTTGCGCTTTGAGAGAGACCCGAAACAGAAGGACCGTATCTTCCTTGACATTCACCTGACTCCCTATTTCCCGGCAAAGAGCTTTGTCATCAAGCTGGAGGGAACAAAGGGGGATGATGAAAATGAATGGAACAGCGATTATGCGCAGGATGCATAAATAAGCCTTTCCCGGAGTAACTGAAAGGTCCGACGGGACCTTTCGGCTACTCCCTCTTTACGTTCTAAAAAAATCTCACTATGTCAGATATATTCAATAATATAGCTGACGCCGTTGATAGCAACAGCGTCAGACGGGGGTTTGCTGACCTTTTTACGGACTCCAAAGCGGCTCTGGACAAGCTGCAGTCGGGCCTGGCGGGAGCGCTTCCTTCCATGCCGGGCATGCCTGTGGCAAAGTTCGGCGACCTGTCCGTGGGCATCGACATGCACCCCACGGTCACGCCGCCTTCCCCCGTCATGCCCGTGCCGCACGTGGGCAAGGTGTACGACCTCATGGCGGACCTCATGGCAAGCCTGGCAACGGCCATCCCCCCGTCATCGGGCGGCGTGGCAGGCGTGGCGGGCAGCATACTCAAAGGCATGGCCCCGTCCGTGAAGGTTCACGGCCAGTGGATCGCCCAGGCGGGCATCGGCATCGTGCACCTGCCGGCCTACGTCCTGCATTCCGCCCCGCTGGTCAGCGGCATGTCCGAGTCCGAGATGTGGATGGGCAGCTCGACGGTACTGGCGGACGGCGCTCCCTGCTCCACCCTGACGCATCCGGCACTGTCCTGCAACATAGTGGGAATACCGACCGTCCCCCGCAAGGGCAAGCCCAAGAAGGTAAGCAAGGCGCTGATGTCCCCCACCTCCATGCTGTCCACCATCACTTCGGTGGGCAAGCAGGTGCTTGTCGGAGGCCCGCCCACCATCGACATGTTCGCCCTGACCATGAAATTCGGTCTCAAGGGCCTGGGTAAGTTATGGAAAAAGCTGAGCGACAAGTTTCAGAAGCAGATTAGTAAGTTAAAAAACAGACTGACCCAAATACTACAAAGTATCAAATGTAAGGTTTTCGGCGAGCCGGTGGATGCCGCCACAGGCAGGGTGTACCATACCAATGTGGACTTCGAGCTTCCCGGCCCCATCCCCATCGTCTGGGAGCGCACCTATTACAGCGACGCCGCCGTGGACGGGCCGCTGGGCTACAACTGGCACCACAGCTACAACCTGGGCATACGCCGTCTGGAGGAAGAGGCGTTCCTTTTCCGCCACGCCGACGGGCGCGAGTCCTTCCTGCCCGTGCTGGAACCGGGCGGTTCCCATTTCGACCGCAAGGAACAGCTTCTCTGGACGCTCGACGCGCAGGGCTACCTGCTCACCGACATCCGGGGGCTTCAATACCGTTTCGGCGGGCCTGAAAACCGTTTCGGATACCGCATGGTGTCGGACATTTCCACCAAAGACGGGTTCCGCATCCGTTTCGAGTACGCTTCCGCCGGACGTCTGTCGGGTATCATATCCTCCCGTGGCGAACACCTGAAAGTGGAAACCGACGGGCTGGGCCGTGTATGCTGCGTGTCCGTCAGGCAGGACAACGAGGAGGTCAAACTGGTCCGCTACCGGTACGACGGACGGGGCGACATGGTGGAGACCACCGATGCGCTGGATGTCAGCAAGCATTTCGTCTATGCCGACGGACACCTGCTTGTGCAGCTCACCAATCAGGGAGGCATGTCCTTCCATTGGGAATATGAAGGCAAGGGTGAAAATGCCCGGTGCGTGCATACGTGGGGCGACGGTGGCGTGATGGAATACTTCATCCGCTACGCCAAGGGATGCACCCGTATCCGCAACGGCGAGGATGCCGAGACCGAATACTACTACGGCGAGGACAGGCTCATCTACAAGATTGTGGATGCCAACGGCGGGATTACCCGCCAGCAGTACAACGGCTATCAGGAGCTGGAGGTCACGGTCAATCCCGAAGGATATACCCGCAAGACGGCCTACAACGAGTTCGGGCAGCCCGTCCGCATCACGGACGAGAACGGCGAGGACACGTTCTTGAATTACGACAAGAACCGCAACCTGACCTCGCTCCGCACACCGGAAGGCAGGGAGCTGTCATGGGACTATGACGAGCTGGACCGTGTCGTCAGCCGCACCACGCTCAGCGGGGAAACGGTGGAATACGCCTACGACGGCGGAGTCCTGCGCACCATCACCGACGGACAGGGACGGGTTTACACGCTCACCTTCAACGACAGGTATGACCTCGAGCTGTTGCAGTTCCCCAACGGGCTGTTCCGCCGTTGGGAATACGACGGCAGGGGCAGGCTCGTGCAGGCGGTCGATGTGAAAGGCAACGCCACCCGCTATGCCTACGACCGTGCCGACAACCTCATCCGCCTTGAGGAGCCGGACGGCAACGTGCACCGTTTCGAGTACGACGCCATGGGCAACATGGTCCATGCCGCCGACAACATCCGTGAGGTCAGGTTCACCTACGGGGCTTTGGGCGTGCTGAAAAGCCGCGAGCAGGAACGGCACCGCATCACTTTCGGCTACAACAGCGAGCTGCAGCTCCGCCGTATCGGGAACGAGGCGGGCGACAACTATTTCTTCGAGCTGGACGGGCTGGGACAGGTCATTACAGAAACAGGTTTCGACGGCCTGCGCCGCGAGTATGAGCGTGACGGGGCCGGACGGGTCACACGGGTGAACCGTCCCGGCGGCAAATGGACCGGATACCTCTACGACGGGCTGGACAACATCCTGAAGGAAGAGCAGTACGACGGCGAGGTGTCCCTTTACACCTATGACAAGGACGGGCTGCTCGTCAAGGCACAGAACGCGGAGAACCTGCTGGAGTTCACCCGTGACAGGAAGACGGGACTGGTCACCGGGGAAAAACAGGGAGAATATACCGTCAGCCGCACGTATGACAGCGAGGGAAACTGTACCCGCATCACCAGCAGTCTGGGAGCGGACATCCGCCACACATACGACCGGGAGGGCAATTTGCAGACCATGCAGGCGGGCGAGGGCTGGCAGGCTTCCTGGGTGCGTGACAACACGGGGCTGGAGGTGCAGCGCACGTTCTCCGGCGGCGTCACCGTCAGGACGGAACGCGACCGTTTCGGGCGCGAGGTACGCAAGTCCGTCCGTGCGGGCGGCATCGAGCGCGGGGCGTACCGTTATGAGTGGGGTATTGCCAACCGGCTGCTCGCCAAGGAGAACGAGCTGACGGGAACGGTCATGCGCTACGATTACGACCGTTTCGACTTCCTCATCCGTCAGGAAACGACAAACGGCTCCGAAACGGACGTGATTTACCGCGTGCCGGACTTCGTGGGCAACTTATTTGAAACGCCGGAGAAGAAAGACCGCAAGTACGGTGCGGGAGGACGGTTGCTGGAAGATCCGGATTGTTTCTATCATTACGATGATGAGGGAAACCTCATTTTCCGTGAGTTCAAGGAGTTGCAGGACAACGCCGTGACTCATGACCGCAAGCGCATGGAGAAAGAACGCGGCATCCGCTGCCGGGCTACGGGCATGGGATGGCTTTACGAATGGGCGTCCAACGGCATGCTGAAGAAGGTGATACGTCCGGACGGCAGGCCGGTGGAGTTCCGTTACGACGCGTTGGGACGCCGTACCACCAAACGGTATTTCGGCAAGGTTACACGCTGGGTGTGGGACGGAAACGTGCCTTTACACGAATGGAGCTATAAAGCCATCGGCTTGCAGTCGGACGAAAAGAAAAACACCCCTCCCAAAGAACCGGCAGAAGATATTACCACCTGGGTGTTCGAGGCGGGTACGTTTGTACCTGCGGCAAAGATCCAGGGTGGCAAGCAGTATTCCATCGTGTCCGACTACATGGGTACGCCTATCCAGATGTATGACGGGCAGGGAAACAAGACCTGGGACTGTACGCTGGACATTTACGGAAAAGTGATTGCCGTTGATAAGGGAACGGAGTCCGATTGTCCGTTCAGGTTTCAAGGACAATATGCGGACGAAGAAACAGGATTATTTTATAATCGGTTTAGATTTTATGATCCAAATTCTGGTAATTATTTGTCACAAGATCCAATAAAATTAAAAAGCAATAGCCCTACCCTTTATGGATATGTTATAGATCCTAACTTTTGGACTGATATATTAGGATTAAGTCAAGGCAGTAAAGAACTAGGAGATGCTTTACTAAATGCAGGTCATTCACATGGAGGTATAGTGACAAATATAAATAGAAATGATTTTAGAGCTCATCATATTATACCTCATAAAGTATGGACGGATAATGGGCAATTTTTTAATGATATTGGTTTGGGAGATGGTAGTAAAGTGGGCATTGGTGGTAAAGATAAGGCTGCAAATGGAGTCTGGTTACCTAAAAACGAATCTGTAGCTACTAAATATGGATTTGATTTTTATCATGCTGGAAATCATGCAGCTTATAGTATTAGAATTAGGGAAGAAGTTGAAGATATTAGAGATGCATTTTATAATGAAAAAATTTCTGCCAAACAAGCCAGAAGTATGATTAGAGATTTACAAAGACGAGAAAAAGCCGGATTAGCTTCTAAAACGAATCGGGCAATCAAATCAACAATACACTAATTTTTAACATAAATAACATATAATATGTTTAGAATTTCATTAACACCATGGTGTACTAATTCAATAGCACCTGTTGATTCAACCTTTACTGAAGATATAAAATTAAAAGATCCTTATAATAATCCTATCTACAAAAATGATTGGTTTAATTATGTACCTATAAGAGCAGGAAAGTCTATTCCTTTAACAGACAAATACAAACTGCCTTCTCATCTCTATTGGATCTGTTCTAATATAAAAAAAATAGAATTGGATTTTTATTCACATTCGAAAGGAATAATACTATCCTCTGCTTTCTTCCATTTCTTGAAACAATTTAAATGTTATGACAAATATGAAATAGCTGAAATAACCCCATTGTCTAGAAAATTAACTTCAATCAGTGATAAAAAATATGTTTTTATTAGATTTACAGATCTTTCATTTGAAAAATTTGTAGATTTGGAAAAGTCTGATAGAATTAGAAGGAAAAATAAAGTAATAGCACAATATCTTTATTTAAACTTTTCTCTTAAAGATTCCGATGTTTCTCCTGACATTTTTTGGATGAAAAATAAATTAATTGCAAAAGAGCAAGTTGGAGAATTAATCAACGAAAAAGGTTTTTTGGGGTTGAAAATGTTGAATCTTAAAGATTTTGCAGATGAATATATATTTAGAGATATGCATCCATATCCAACTCTAAATGAAATGAAAAAAAGAGATAAAATATGGTTTTAATATTAAAACAATAACATAAAACAAGGTTTTAGGGCATTAATTTTCGATACGTTCACTACAAAGACTCAACAGCATGTGGGCAGAAAAGCATTTCCCTGAAAATTGGAAAGGCATTTATGTTCAGGGCTAATAAACCTAATAAACCCCGTCATCCATTAGGTCATCTCGTGCAGAAACACTATCTTTGCCGTAAGTCTATACAACAAATATATGAGTAGAATCAAGATTAAAGATTTCGGTCCGATAAAAGCGACAACATCTGCAACGGACGGATGGATAGATATAAGTAAGGTGACTGTCTTTACCGGCAACCAGGGCAGCGGTAAAAGCACGGTCGCCAAGCTGGTTTCCACCTTTACATGGATGGAAAAGGTTCTGACACGGGGTGATTTTAAGGAGAAAGAATTTACCGCCGCCAAGTTTAAGAACAAGTACTGCGGCTATCACCGTATCTCCAATTATTTCATAAAGGAGCGCACCGAGATTGTCTATGAAGGAGAAGCCTACAGGTTTACCTATACCCGGCAAGGTGAATTTGTCATAGAGAAGAAATCCGGTGCGTTGGATGGATATGTGCTTCCGCAAATCATGTATGTGCCGGCTGAACGGAATTTCATCAGCATGGTCAATAGCCCGAACCTGATCAAGGACTTGCCGGATGCCTTGCTGGGCTTCCTTACGGAATACAACAATGCCAAACAGCGCATCAAGGGAGGGCTGGAACTGCCCATCAACAATGCGCAGCTTGAATACAACAAGCAGAATGACATCGTATCCGTCAAAGGCGAGGACTACAAGGTGAAGCTCATGGAGGCATCCAGCGGCTTCCAGTCTGTCGTGCCGCTCTATCTGGTATCATTGCATTTGTCCGAGTCCGTAAAGGGTCAGGCAGGCAATGCGCAGAAAATGAGCAGCGACGAAGCCAAGCGGTTCGAGGCGGAAGTAGCCAATATCTGGAACATGCCGGACCTGACGGACGAGCAGCGGCGAATAGCCCTCTCAGCCGTGTCGGCAAGATTCAACAAGGCGGCATTCGTCAATATCGTGGAGGAGCCTGAACAGAACCTCTATCCCGAATCGCAATGGATGATTATGAAACAGTTGCTGGCTTTCAACAATTCATTGGATGCAAACCGCCTGATTGTCACCACGCACAGCCCGTACCTTATCAACGGCCTGACGGTTGCCGTCAAGGCAGGCATGCTCCTGGCATCCTGTTCTTCGTCTGACGGGATGAGGGAAAGGATAAATTCCGTTTTTCCCGCAGAATCGGCCATACAGCCTGACGAGATAGCCATTTATGAGTTCAATGAGGTCAAAGGGACTGTAACCGTACTGGACACATATCACGGGCTGCCTTCCGATAACAACTTCCTCAACAATATGCTGGAGAGGACAAACGAAGATTTTGCGGATTTATTGGAAATACAACAGGAACTATGATAGATTTTTTCCCGAAAGAGTATATCGTTTCGTCAAGCAGACGCAAGTTCGGTATATGCGACCGTCCGGCTCCTGCTGCCGAAAAGGCATACATTGCAGAAAAACAGGGGCAGGACTGGATTGCGGCGGTGGACAATTATCCCCAGATAAAGGTGAATTTCGTACCGGTTGACCATTGCATCGAGCTGCGCAGGGCGGACGGAAGTATGGACAACCGCTGCGACGGCTGCCTGTTTTATAGAGATACAATCATATTTGTGGAGTTGAAACAGAGGAAAGGCAAGGGCAGCCAATGGATAAAGGACGGCGAACAGCAGTTGCGTTCCACCATCGGTTATTTCGAGCGGCAGGAAGAGGCACGCAATTTTCCCGTAAAGCAAGCCTACATAGCCAATAGCGAAAAACCGTTTTTCCGGACAGGACAGTCTGTACGGATGGAGCGTTTCTTTTCAGATACAAATTATATATTGAGAATAGAAAACAGGATTAAAATAGAATAACTGATAAACTTTGTAATAAATTCGGCGGGATTCGGAAACCGATTCCTATATTTGCATTGTTTATAATGTGTTTTACTTGGAGTCTGTTTAAATTTTGTTCAGGTTAATTTTGCGTATTATTTTCGAGGATGTTTTCCTGGTTTTATGAGGAGTATAGCGGGCTATCTGACAAATAAAATCGGAAAAACAGACCGGAAACAAACTCAAAAGAACCTCATATACATATTACTTTATCGGAAAATTTAAACAGACTCTCAATTTGTGCAGTGTTTTCGGCGAAAATCGGAACAGACAAATTTGCATAGCAGCTTACCTTTGTACCGTTAATACGAAGTTTCATTTAATACCGAATTTTAGTTATGGTAGATAGTCAAAAAATTAGGTTTCTCAACGAGGTGGTCTCCAAGTCCAGACCGCAAAATGTGGATTACACACCGCACAATGGATGTTTTTGTGTCCTCCTCTTTGCATTGCAGCCCATTGATTGGGTAAGTGTCCAACAGCGTGACTTCAAACTTACGGGAGAACTGAAAGAAAATGAGTCGCTTTCCGTCACCCTCATTGTCGGCAGCGAAGCACTTTTCAGCATCTCAGATCTTCCCTATGTGGCACCTCAAGGTGACCGGACACCTATTTTCCAGATTCTCCGCGCTTCCATTTGTTGTGCGTATGGGGCATTGCGTTTGCCTTATCTGCACCGCAATATACGCAAAATCAATGGAAAAGATTTCCCTTTGGCAAAGACTGATTCGGCACAGCGGATAAATTCGGAAGCAGGTTTTATGAAGCGGTTGGCAAAAGTAAGCAGCGACGCCAAACATCATGTAAGGGCGCGGGCGGTATTGATTCATCCTGCCTCAAGCCGGTTGAAGAATATCATTTCTTATTATAAGGAGTACGAAACAGGCACATACAACCAAATCAATGCTTCGCTGGAGGCTTTGAAATCTTTTGCTCCTGATAGGGATAATGTGGAGGGTGGTACGCCCGATGTGTTCGCATGGGACTACTATTCAGACGATCCTGGCGAAGCCTACAATCTTCGCATAGCTGCACTCAATGCCCACAGCAAAGAGAAAGAACGTTTTTGGTGGGATTATTTAAAGCTGAACATTTTTCTGAGCGATTCTGAATACGAGGCCGCTTATTATGTATTGATGAACCGTTGGCAGGTTCCCGTAATTCAAAAGTGGATAGCCGAATACCGGGATAGAGGGTATTATGAGTCTCAGCGGGCACAGGATTATCTCCTCTTCTATGTCAAGGCAAGCGAAAAGGCTCCGGTCCGTGTCTTGAATTCCCAGGGAGTCCCGGTCAAAATCAAAATGATTCCACGGTAGCAAGTATTTATCACTGCATTCTTAGGGTAAAGCCGAAACGTTTGTTAACATATAGATGGCAAATGTTTCGGCTTTTGCTTTGTTTCTATTAAGAATTCTTATACTTTTGCTCTAAAACAAAACCGACTGGACGGTTTGATGATACGGAGGTAACCATGATATGTGAGACATGTGCCAAAGATTTGGTCTTGGCGTTGGCGGCAGCTATTTTAGGTGTTGCCTTTCCTTTGCTGGTTGGAGCCATCCAACGGATTGATGACAAATACGGCTCAACCCGCTTGGTAGGTTTGTTCGCAAAAGAGTGGGCAACAATCTGCTTTTGTTTTTTTCTGATAGCAACCATTATCGAGTTGTTCGCCTACATCGTAATCTTGCCCAAAGATTGGGAAGTCAAGTTGGCAGACACGATATGGTACGACGCATGGGGCTACATGGCGACTGTTTGTTGCATCGGTATGGTTGTGGGACTATTATGGGTAGTTTACCTGATTCGGATTTATTACGATGCGCCGAGATTACAGAAAAGATTGCTGCAAGGCAATGTTAGCTTGGAAAAAAGGAAGGCATGGTTCGAACTTTGGGCTGCGATAATTAAGAAGACAGACAACATCGATGTTTTAAGACCCTGTTATCAGTTCTATTATGAATGGATTACAAATTATCGGAAGGGAAAGGTAAGGAAAGAGGTGGAATACCCGCCCGAGTTATACGATGGAGTGATAGCCATGAACGAAATCTTATGTGCTTCAAAGAAAAAAGTCGTATCCATTCATAACGGGAATGATATTATAACCGCTCTTTGGGATGATTTTCAGCAGACACGGCTCTCTGCAAAGACCTATCATGTAATATGGACTTGCCTGCTTCAGCAGTTGTACTATAAACGCTACGATAGGCTGGTGGTTTACTGGAGGATGGCACATCAGCATTTGCTGTTTTCCATGCAGAGTTATTATGAGGGAGAGCGTATCCAGGACAACAAGGGGAACTTTGTAATCATTACAGCAGAAGAGGCTTCCCAAAGAGAAAGTGATAGGAAAAAGTTCAAGGAATTTCACACAGCACTGGGGGCTATGTTTCTGTATAAAAAGGAATATGGACTGCTGAAGCAAATGTTATATTACTCCAATGCACAACCGCCGCAATATGTCTTGTTGCCTAACAGCTTGGCAGAAATTATCCCCGCTTTCATGGAAATATTGGCGGATACATTAGACAGTCCGTTCAGATTCGAGCGAGACTATCCGTTCTTGGATCTTCAGGCGGGAGTCCGGAACAACAGCATTATCAACGGATGGATTCAGAGATACTTGGCATTGATGGTTATGCGTTTATACACCCTGCCGCAAGACTATATCTATAGGAATTCTTTGTTCACATTGCCTGATACGCCTGCAGGATTGGCAGTCAAACAGGCATGGCTGGATAATATCCCGTTGTTGAAAACACGCCTGCAAGAAGTCTCGAAGGCAGATTGGTTAAAAGAGGTGTTGGAAGAAGATGCCGCATCCTTAAACATGTATCAGCGCATGAAGCGGCTTTCCGGCTTATTGGATGATTTGAAAGACCAGCTTCAGGGGAAGATACAAAAACAAAGGCAAGACCAACCATTGTCAGACAAGGAAGTTCGTGAGTTCAATGATGTCATTGCGGATATGACTGATCGCAATCTTGCCGCATATCGTGAGGCATTGTCTGGTAACATAACGCAAAACTACAGTGAATACGATATTCATGCTACCATCCGGGAAGTTGAACCGTTGGAAGCTTTTGCAGATGAAAAGACGATTTCCTATATCAATATCAAGGAAAGCTTGAGTGCCATGTTGTTACACATGTTCAGGGGATATCTGTTAAACACTTTCACGTTTCAACATCCGCTGCAATACCGTGTCTTTACTGAAAATATGGATATGGCGATAAAAAAATTGCAGCTTAACAAAGATGAACATCTCATCCTCTGTATCGGACTTGAGGCGGTATCTATATGGAAAGATGCAATTCCACAGTCTGAAGGAAGGTTTGCCACTTCAGATGGAATCGAAATTCAAGAATTGCCGGGAGAATTTAATTCGTCAATGGACAGAAGTTTGGTCATCTTGAACAAATGCGATGTGCCACAATTGGAGTTCATACCTCCATCCGATGGTATAAAAGAAAAATTTCATTTGGAGAAAATTGATGATGCATACCAGTTATACACATCGGTAGTAAAGTTAAAAGAGGACGAAGAGTTGTATGACCTCGCACGTCGAAGAGGAATCTATTCTTCAAAACAGTTACAGGAATCTGTGATGGTCAATGCTGATATCAACGCAAGAATCCGGTGGAAGTTGTATACACACATGGTACAGATAAAAGTGCTATATCAGTATCTGGATAATGGAAGTGACAATTTGAACAGCATCTCCCCTTTCAACAGATACTACATTAAAAAGGCATAGGAATACGTCTCATTCGAAAATTCCACTTTTGTTTGAGTCTTCCTATGCCTACAAACCGACTAATCGGATTTGCTTGAGGCAAAAATAGTAAAAAGTGAAAAGAAAATAGAATAATAACCCGATAATGATACATATATTACCAAGTTTAAAGCTTGCAATGCAGAATATAATGTGGATTTATTGAATTTTTTCTGTCGAAATCCTACCTTTGTATTAAAATAAATTTATAAGTATGCAAAGTGTCAAAGGAACAGAAACAAAAAAATTGATACGAGAAGCTGCATTTAGATTGTTTCTGACTGAAGATTATGAAACAGTTTCTCTGAAAGATATAGAAAAAATTACTAAAATGACAAGGGGGTGTACTTCTTATCATTATCCGACAAAAAAGGATTTATTAGTAGATGTCATTAATGTATATATTTTAGATACACAGAAAAACAAGCATCAATCTGATAGCATTTATGATATGTCTTTATTGGAATATATAAATTATTATGTAGAGAATATTGCGAAGACTATGGATAGACTTTCTCAGTTTGTTATACCAGAAGCGCATATTAATGGAACACGCGCGTATATGAATTTGGTTTTACAAGCAGAAAAATATTATCCGGGATTTCATCAAATGCTTAATGAAATAGAAAGTCAAGAAATTATGCAATTGAAAGCGATATTAAAACGGGCACAAGATAAAGGTGAAATACGTAACACATGCAATATAGAATTATTTGCTCAGCAAATGAGATTAGTTTTTTTAGGAAAGTCGTATCAAGATGCATTAAAAAATGGACTGAACATAAATGCTTTAAAAGAGCAACTCTATTTTTTATATTTTCTAATTAAAAATAAATAGTAATGGAAAATGATGTTTTTATTACGGGAACATCCTGCTATTTCCCGAATGCCCCTGTATTCAATGAATACATGGAAGATTATTTGGGTTTAATTACTGGACAACATTCTAGAGTTAAGCCCATAATACTGAAACAAAATGGAATTAAACAGCGTTATTACGCATTAACGAAAGAACAAAAGATTACCCATACGAATGCAGAAATGGCTGTTTACTCTATTGTAAAACTATTAGAGCAATCTTCTATAGTAGATCAAGATATAGAGTTATTATCGTGTGCGACATCAAGTCCAGATCAAATGCTTCCATCTCATGCTTCTATGGTGCATGGTCTGTTAAAAAAGAAGCCCTTAGAAATCTTTTCGGCTTCAGGAATATGCCTATCTTGTCTTCAGGCTTTTAAAGTAGCATATTGGGGCATTTTATCTGGAGAAAAAAAGAATGCAATATGTAGCACTTCAGAGTTGACATCTGCAACATTACTGTCTAAAAATTATGATATCGAATATGAAAAATGTGCAGATCTTGGAGTTCAACCATATATGGCACTTGAAAAAGATTTCTTACGGTTTATGCTTAGTGATGGAGCTAGTGCCGTTTTGCTACAAAATAATCCTGGTACGGGGAAAGCATTACGCGTAGAGTGGGTAGAAATGGTATCTTATGCTAATGAACTTCCAACCTGTATGTTCATGGGGGCAGAAAAAAGAGAAGATGGGGAGTTAAAAAGTTGGAAAGTCTTTAGTAATCAAGAAAGAATAGACCGTTCTCTTTTTGTTGTAAAACAGGATGTTAAATTGTTAGGGTTAAAAGCTATACCATATTGGGCAAAACATATCAAATCTTGTTTGGAAAAGCACAGTGTTTCTCCGGATTCTATTTCTTACGTTATTCCTCATGTTTCATCTATGTTCTTCTATGATAAGATAATCAATGAACTGAAAAATGTGGGGGCGGGAATTGATGAAAGTAAGTGGTTTACCAATTTACCTAAAGTTGGAAACATTGCATCTGCAGCTATTTTTGCGGCATTGGATGAGTTTTGGAGAACACATGAACTCAAATCCGGTGAAAAAATTTTGCTGTTGGTGCCTGAAAGCGGACGCTTTTCTTATGGAACCGTATTATTAAGTGTGGTCTAAATTTGGAAATTAGCGATAAAAACTTTACCTTTGTCCTTGTATAAAATAAGCTTGATACATTAAGTACAGGTGTCATATTCATCTTTCAAACGAAAGTGGAAATTTCAAAAAGACGAGATGGTATATGATGACTTGCGCTATACATTGTCATATAGCACAGGTGCGTCAATACGTCTTTAGCTTTTTCCACTAGCTGTTTGAGTCTTGATTGCGTCTGTGCTATTTTTCAATGTTACGCGCAGTTATAAAATGGATCCGGACTTAAAACGAAAGATAATCAATGAAGCATACAGGTTATTCATTGCAAAAGGTATCAGAAATACTTCATTTTGCGATGTAGCCTTGGCTGTGCATAAGTCCAAGGGGGCGGTTATCCATCATTTCCCTTCTAAAAGACAATTGGTAGATGCTGTCATTCGTTCACGTTTCTTTCCTGCTTCTAAACTTACCTCGGCAATGGCATTCGGCCCTCACGAAAATTGGAATGAATTCACTCTTTTGTATAGGAATCCTATTGAACGTGCAATATCTGATTTCCCCGAGGAGTTGAAAGAAAACGGCTTGATGCATTATTTGCAATTCGTATCTTCTGCCGGTGAATATATGGACGAGTTTTCCCGGTTGTATCAGGAGTTGCTGTTTCAAGAACAAAATTTTCTTTTGGGAGTAGTTTATAAGGCAGCACGGGAACATAGGTTGGCTGTACATGACGCATATAGCTTTAGCCGGCAGTTTTTCGATTCTTCCATCGGAAAAACATTCTTATGCTCATTCTGAAAAATATTTTTGGAGTTTTCATATCTGTATTTCTTTTATAGATTCTTTAGATTAACAGGCATATTTCTCAACCAAATGTACTGTATGATTGTAACTTAATATGCATATTTATTTTTTATTCATTGAAAAAGTCTATCTTTGTGCAAAAAATACCGACTGGTCGGTTTGAGTGAAAGTTGATGACGAAGAATCTTCGTCATTTGTTATAGGCTGATTTTTGTCTATATAAGCAATGAATAACAAAGAGAAACTGTAGTAAATGAAAATTAATTTGTACCCTCGGTCTCTTCTGGCAAAGATTACTGTAGGATATGCCATTATACTTTTAATCATAGGAAGTATTATATATACAGGTATGTATGAATGGAAAGAGCGCAAAGTAAGAGAGCAGGAAGCCAGACAGATCAGTAACCGAAAACAGGAGATACATGATGTATATGTCAGAATGCTTGAACTTTCCTCCTTTTCGGAAACTTTTATTGAATGGAAAAAGGAGGACTTTCAGACTTACCATAAGCAAAGGTTGTCTGTAGACAGTCTTTTGTGCAAACTCAAAGATGGGCAGGCAGATGCACACCTTGACAGCATCCGCAGATTATGGGAAGATAAAGAACAACTGATGGGGCACTACATGGCAACGGTACGTATGAAGGAGGATATGGACAGGAAGATTGCCAGACGGATACCGGAAATAGCTCGTCAAAGTGTGCTGGATGACAATAATAAGAGGCTTAACTTTTGGAAAAGGCTTTTCAGAAAGCGGAAGAATGACAGGCTTCCTTCTACGTCTTCCCGCTTGTATGATTTGGACAGGAATGTTATAGACAGGCAACGGGAGTACACGCGCAGGCTATTAGAACAGGCTGATGGTCTTGCGGGGAAAAACAGGGAACTGAACGGACAGCTGAGGGCTATGCTCAGATACATGGACAGAACGCTTTTGAAAGAATTAAAACAGAGAGAAGACAAGATAGCTGAGGCAGAAAAGCGCTCTTTTGCCACCACCAGTGGCCAGATCGCGGTTATGATGCTGCTGCTTGGAGCATCGTATGCAGTTATACATCGGGACATGGCACGTATCAATAGATATAAAAGACAGTTGGAAAAAACGGTCGGACAGTTGGAAAAGACCGTTGCTGAAAACAAGGTCCTGATTGAATCCCGGAAAAGAATCATGCTGACTGTTACCCATGATTTGCGAACGCCGCTTACTGCCATCAACGGCAATATTGAACTGCTTTTAACAGAAGAAAGGAAGGCGAAACGGGAGGAATACGTCAGGACGGTACGCCAAGTTACAGACCGTATGGCTTCCATGTTGACCGGACTGCTGGATTTTTTCAGGTTGGAAAGCAATAAGGAAAAGCCGAATCCGGTTCCTTTCAGGATTCAAAATATTTCCGATGCATTGCGGTCAGAATTTATGCCTTTGGCTATTGAAAAGGGATTGACGTTTAAGGTGGAAAATGGTTGCGATGCTGTAGTGGTGGGCGACAAGAAGCGGATTCTCCAGATTGGCGCCAATTTATTGTCTAATGCTGTTAAATTCACTTCACAAGGCAGCATAACCCTTCGGACAGATTTTTCAGATGGCGTCTTGTCTTTGGATGTCGAAGATACAGGTACAGGAATCTGTGAGGAAGAACAGAAGCGTATCTTTACAGCTTTTGAAAGGTTGTCGAATGCCGTTACCGTGGAAGGGGTCGGATTAGGACTGGCTATCGTAAAAGGGCTGGCGGAATTGTTGGGTGGAAAAATTAAATTGACTAGTCGGCTGGAGAAAGGAAGTTGCTTTACGTTCTCGGTTCCTTTATCCTTAGCGGAAGAGATACCTGTAGAATACAGGGAAAAAAATTCAAGGATGCTCCCGTTTACGGTATTGGCATTGGACAACGATGAGGTATTGTTGGCCATGATCAAGGAAATGTTTATCCGCCAGGGGGTACAATGTACCGTATGTGCAAACGTGCGGGACATGATAGAGCACCTACGGTACCAGAATTACGATGTATTGATTACTGACTTGAAAATGCCGCAAATGAACGGGTTTGATGTGCTTAAACTGTTACGGATGGCAAATGTCGGTAACTCGCGTACGATTCCGGTTATCGCAGCTACAGCAACCGGAGGCAATATTCCCGGATTGTCAGAGGCTGGGTTTGCTGCTTGCTTGCGAAAACCGTTTTCCGCAGATGAACTGATGCGGGTATGTATCGGATGTTTGGGAAACAAGAGACAGGAAGAGCGGGTGGATTTTCACGCATTATTAAAATGCAGCAACGGACGGGAAATGCTTGATACGCTGATCCGTCAGACACATGATGATATGAATGCGATGAGAAAATGCTTGGAAAAGGAAGACAGGAAAGCTTTGGACGATTGGATACACCATTTGAGTAGCTCCTGGGAAATGATTCATGCGGCCAAACCGCTACGCGAAATGTATGAAAAGCTCCATCAGATGCCGGAATGCACGTATGAGGAACTTGTTCTGGCATTTCAAAAAATAATAGATAAAGGAAGAGAAATAATTAAGTTGGCACAACAGACTATACAGGCTTATGAGAGTGATAGTGATAGAGGATAATATATTGTTCTGCGACTATATTTGTAGTTATTTGCAGAAGGCGGGATGGAAGACGGTAAAAATCCATCATCTTGCACAGGCAAGAAAATTTATGCTCTCTTCTATGGGGGAAGAGGATACCCTTTTGGCCGATTTGAGATTGCCGGACGGTGAAAGCACATCTTTGCTGGAATGGATGCGGGAACAGGGATATTCCCAACCTTTTATCATCATGACACAATATGAGGATATACATGCGGCAATCCATGCGATGAAGTTAGGGGCCGAGGATTACATACTGAAACCGTTGATAGAAGACAAGTTGCTGCCGGTAATGGAAAAAATAAGAAACAGGAACCTGTCGTTTTCCAAAGTGATATACGAACGGAAAAGTAAAGCATTCAATGAATTGTACCACTACATCCGTTTGGTCGCACCTACGGATATGTCTGTGCTCATCTGGGGGGAAACGGGAACTGGAAAGGAACATTTGGCCGGCAATATACACAGACAAAGTTTGCGGGCCAATAAGCCTTATGTGACAGTTGATTGCGGTATGTTGCCCAAAGAACTTGCCGCATCCGCTTTCTTCGGTCATGTTAAGGGGGCTTTTACGGGAGCCTTGAAAGAAAAGACAGGGTATTTTCAGGAAGCACACGGCGGAACGTTGTTTATTGATGAGGTGGAGAATCTTCCGCTTGAGATACAGCAGATGCTGTTGCGTGTCATGGAAGAACGCAGGTATCGGCCGATAGGGGGCGGACAGGACAGAAGGTCAGATGTACGCATTATAGCGGCTACCAATGAAAACTTGCACGAGGCGGTGGCGGAAAAGCGTTTCCGGGCAGACCTTCTTTATCGTTTGCAAGACTTTACAATAACGGTTCCTGCGCTGTGCCGTTGTCCTGAAGATATTCTTCCGTTGGCTGATTTTTTCCGGCGACAATATAGTGAAAAATGGCAGCTGGAAGTTTCTGATTTTGACGAGCCGGCTAAAAGAATGTTGTTGGAACATAGCTGGCCGGGCAACGTGCGTGAGTTGAAACAAGTGGTTCAGGCAGCGGTGGTGCTAAGTGAGGGACAATGTATTTCTTCCAGATACTTGAAGATAACCCCGAATTTAGGACCGGAAACAATGAGAGTCGGTAGAAATAGTAAGAAAATGCAGTCTCTCTTGCATGAAGAAGAGCAAGCAGAACTACAGATAAGGCAGGCAATTGCAGAATCAAACGGAAATTTGACTCAGGCAGCGGCATTGTTGGGAATCAGCCGTCCGACACTGTACAAAAAGATGAATCGCTATGGTATATCAAATCAATAAAATATAGAAGATATTCCAATTTTCCCCCTTCCATCAAAGGTAATTCCGTTTCCGTTTTGCCAGCCGCGTTTCCACCGGTTTTCGTAAGAATTTTCCATAACCGGCTTCGCCGGGAAAATTCTCACGAAAAAGAACGCGGCGGCAACCGGAAACGGAATTAAGGAATGATTACAGGGGCAAAACTGCGACCGACGCGACGCATGAATGATTCAGAGCAACAGGCAGAGGCCTGTTTTTTAACATCCGTCTTCAAGCTAACAGAAATTCTCCAGTTATACATTACTTTCGTTGTTGGGCATCCGGTATCTTAAAGTTTACAGGGGGCTTCAACTCCCTCTGCTCTGCATAGCTTGGGTTGCGCACAGCATCTGCCCTTCCCTTTATTCCTTCCCATCCGCTTATTTCTTCTTTGCCTCATCCGCAATTGTTTTTCACCCACATTTTTCCCTTTTTCCGGTCTGTTCCATGCTCTTTCCTGACACTTGATGACACCTGATGTCATGTAATGACACTTCCTTAAAAATCAAAGGATTATTCAAATCATGTTCCTACTTTTGACGTGTCAAAACAAAGTGTTAACACATAAAAACGACACGTATGACACAGAAAAGAGAAATGGAAAAAGGAACAAGAAAAAAACGTGCCCGCAAACCTGCTGCCAAACCGGCTGCAGAGTCCGCGCCTTATGTGGAGCAAATCAGCGAACTGCTGATGATCCACAATAAGAATGACCCGAAGGCCGGTATTCAGACTGTTAGCGAGGCAGATGAAAAAGGCAACTGCAAGACTGTGCCTGCTGATGAACAGCATGAGAACGAGTTCCTGAAGTTCGACAAGAATTCGAGCATACTCGAAAATTTCATTAAGAATTTCTGGAGCCAGTTCCGTGAACCGACCCACTTCCGCCTGATTCGCCTGACTGTTCAGGATTACAAACGTAACAAGCAGGCCATAAAGGATTTGGCGGAGGGAAAGCAGACGGACGCGGTGAAAGAGTTCCTCAAACACTACGAAATCCGTCCGAAAAAGCAGAAGGAGGAACAAAACAAGAATCTAAAACAAGATGCGACAATGGCAAAGAAACAGACAGTGAACGAACAGCCGACGGCACCCCAGTATGCCGAACAGCACACCGAAGTACAGCAGGCTGCGCAACAGCAGGCGCAGCAGTCCGTACAGGAAGAACAGCCGCAAGGACCGTCCTACCGGTACAACGAGAACATGATAGACTGGGAAGGGCTGAAAAATATCGGAGTATCCAAAGAGATGCTGGAACGTATGGGAGTGCTTGACGGCATGCTCAAGGGATATAAGACCAACAAGCTGGTGCAACTCTCGCTGAATCTGGACGGTCTGGCGACCGTCCGCATGGATGCCCGCCTTTCCTTCATGAGCAACCCGAACGGCGAGGTAACGCTGGGCATTCACGGCATCCGCAAGGAACCGGAACTGGAACGCCCTTATTTCGGGCATATCTTTACGGAAGAGGACAAGAAGAACCTGCGTGAGTCTGGCAACCTGGGCCGTGTGGTAAATCTGGACTTCCGGAACAACGGCAATGCCGAACCCTGCCTGGTCTCGCTGGACAAGGTGACGAACGAACTGGTAGCGGTACGTCAGGAGCATGTGTTCATTCCGGATGAAATCAAGGGTGTGAAACTGGAACCTGCCGAGATTGCCCGACTGAAAAACGGGGAGGCCGTCTATGTGGACGGTATGGTGTCCAAAAACGGAAAGGAGTTCAACGCTACCATCCAGTATAGTGCAGAGCGCAGGGGCATCGAATATATTTTCCCGAAAGACCAGGTGTTCAACCAACAGACATTGGGAGGCGTCAAGCTCTCGCCCGAACAGCTCAAGATGCTCAGCGAAGGGCATACCATCCTGGTGGAGGATATGAAACGCAGCAACGGAACCACATTCTCATCCTTTGTGACACAGGACCCGGCAACCAACCAGCTGAAATATACGCGCCACAATCCGGAAACGGGTGAAATTTACATCCCGAAAGAAATCAACGAAGTCCGTCTGACACCGGAAGACAGGGAGGCGCTACGCAAAGGACAGCCCGTTTTCCTGGAGAACATGGTTTCACGCGACGGCAGGGAGTTTTCCTCTTTTGTGCGCTTGAACATGAACAACGGGTATCCGCAGTATTCACGCACGCCGGACGGATTCAACGAGCAGCAGGAAGCCAGGATTCCGGCGGAAGTTTATGGCAAAGTGCTTTCAGCCAAGGAACGGGCGGACCTGCAGGACGGAAAGGCGGTGCTTCTTTCCGGCCTGAAAGGGAAAAACGGAAAGGAGTTTTCCTCTTACGCCAAAGTCAATCCGAGCACCGGCATCCTGAATTTCTATCAGGAAAATCCGGACCGGAAACGTAATATCTCACGAAACACGGCACAGGCTGAAACTGATCAGTCCCAACAACAGAAACGCAGTGCAAGACAGGCGGTCTGACAGAAACATCATTCATTCACGAACCCTTCTAAACAAGAACAATATGGGAAAGAAAAGCAACTATATTTTTTCAGAAACCGACATGGACTGGACACGGCTTCAGTCTTTAGGAATCAGCAGGCAGCAATTGGAAGACAGCGGCAATCTTGATTCACTCCTTTCCGGAGAGGAGACAGCCGTCCTGTCCGTTCATTTGAGAACGACCGTTATCGACCTGACGATGGATGCTACCATCCGCCTCGTGCGCAGTACGGAGGGAAATGCGCTCATGGAAATCAACGGGGTCAGCCCTGATAACGGATCTTTTGAAGAATAACGATGGTCAAACCCGTTTCCCCGTGCTTCTGGCATGGGGAAACACCAATAACAAATAAAATGGAACATACACTCATACTGACAGACAAACCCGAAGTGGGTAAGACAATAGCAAGAATCATAGGCGCGGACAAGCGCGGGAACGGATACATGGCAGGAGGCGGCTACATAGTGACCTGGACCTTCGGAAACATGCTTTCCCTGGCTATGCCGAAAGACTACGGCAAAGCACGTGTGGAGCGGAAAGACTTCCCCCTGGTGCCCCGGCCCTTTCAACTGATGGTCAAGCATGTCCGTACGGACAGCGGCTGGATTCCCGACATCAATGCGGTCAAACAGCTCAAGGTCATTGAGAAACTGTTACCGGAATGTTCCCGCATCATTGCCGCCACGGATGCATCACGCGAAGGTGAACTGCTGTTCAGGCAGCTTTACCGGTATTTGGGATGTAGCCAACCGGTACTTCGTCTCTGGATTTCCTCGCTCACGGAGCAGGCAGTGCGTGAAGGCATGAAGCGTATGCAGCCGTTGGAGATGTACGACAGCCTGTTCCGTGCGGGCGACAGCCGGGCCAAGGCGGACTGGCTGCTGGGCATGAACGCGAGCTATGCGCTTTGCAGGGCGACAGGGTTGGGCAACCATTCCCTGGGACGGGTGCAGACTCCCGTATTGGCCGCAATCAGCGGACGTTACCGGGATCGGGAGAACCACATCGCCTCAGACTGCTGGCACATTTATGTCAGTGCTGTTAAGGAGGGCATTCCGTTCAAGTTACGCAGCGTGGACACATTTCACGACCGGGGCCGTGCCGAAGAGTTCCATCGCGACTGCAGCCATGCCGGAGGTCTCCGCATCACAACCGTCACCCGGTGGGTCAAGGAACTTCCCCCGCCTGCGTTGTATAATTTGGGTGAACTGCAGAAGGATGCCAGCCGGCATTATGGTCTTACAGTCTGCGAGGTGCATGACATTGCGCAGAGCCTGTATGAGAAAAAGCTCATCTCTTATCCTCGCACATCCTGCCGTACCTTGCCGCCTGACGTTTCCGCCATGCTGCCGGACATTATGGGGAAGATGCTGGCGTGGGACGGATTGCGGGCCTATGTGCGGGAAACGGGCATCGACCCTACGTGTCTGCCGGAACATGTTGTCGGAGATGACAGCACCTCCCATCCGGCCATCATCGCTACTGGACTGTGCCCCGGAAAGCAGGAACTTGACCGGCGCGAGATGCAGGTCTACCTGCTTGTGGTCGGACGGATGCTCGAAGCCTTCATGCCTCCTTGCAAGGTGGAGTGTACCACAGTGGATGCCGTATGTGCGGCGCTCCGTTTCCGCGCAGACACTTTCCGGATAGTGGAGCAAGGGTGGCAAGGCATATTCGGTCGGAAGGGCGACATTGCCCCGGAGGGTGCCTGTTTCTTGACCCTGCCCGATATTCTCGCCGGTGAGACACTGCCGGTTCCGGCATGCAGCCTGGTACGCCGTTGCGGTTTGCCGCCATCGCCCTATACCGACGCGCAGCTGGTGGAATATATGGAAAAGACCGGGCTGGGCACGTCATCCACCCGTGCAGCCATTCTCCGCACGTTGCTTGACCGCAAATACATCCGTTATTCGGGCAAATACATCGTCCCCACACGCAAAGGGCTGTATATCTATGAGACGGTGCGTGGCATGAAGATTGCCGACCCGTCCCTCACCTCCGGCTGGGAAGCGCAATTGGAGGACATGGAACAAGGCAACCTCTCTCAGGAAGCATTTTTGGAGGACGTATCCAGACTGGCGGGCGAGGTGACGGACGAGATATTCCGTCTGTGCGGTTCCAAGGGGAGAGGCGTCCAAGAAGATGGCGCCCAATAAATTTCCAGGCATCTGGTGGTGCAAAACCCTATAAATGGTATGGACAGGAATGCAGGCCGTAAGGTCTGCATTTTTTATTTGGGTGAAAATATTTTTCCGTTTTACGCAGCAAAGGTAGCGGATTGCTTTTTCCTGCACAAGGCGAGCCCCCTTGGGGCTTGGTTGGCTGGGAAAAAATCATCCTCGCTTCGCTGCGGTATTTTTTCCCGCCAAACCTTGTGCAGGAAACAGCCAATCCACTACCTCGCCTTTGTAAAATCGGGAAAACATACCCCGATGGGGTCATTCACTTAAAATGAAAAGACATGAAAATCAGAATTATCAAATGCATCGGCAGGACGGTCATGGTGCTGTGCCTGTTCATCGGTACATTTCTCCTGCTGAAAAGCGGGATTGTATCCGCAAACCTTCTTGTAGCCATCCTGTTGGCTGGAAAAATCATTTCGTTGGCATTTCGTGTCATACGTTTCTTCTTCAAGACAGCCGTATGGCTGGTATTATTCGGAATATTATTGTAACTGTTAAAACCGAGAACACATGAAGACAATAACAACTGCCCCTTCTGCACCCGCCACGCCCGTTGCATGGCCGACACCGTGTGGCCCGTCACGACCCGTAAAGCGGCGTTTTCCGGACACGGCAGACGAACCGCGTACCATAGGATATTACCTGGAACCGTTACTGGATATCGCTTCACGACCGGACAGGGCTGAACTGCTGAAACTTTTCATGCAGGAAGTCATAGAATAAGCCAATCAATAACCATCTAAATTTTATAATTATGTTTTTTGAACAGATTTACCAACTGATCAGCACAGGCACCGACCTGAGCATCAACATCCGCAGGATGAATGACAAATTGAATGTGGCAGTTATGCCCCGGAACAATGCCTTGAAAGAAGAAAAGCAGCAACACATGGTGCCTCTCGTCCTCAGCGGGACACCTGAAGAACTGGATCGGGAGTTCCTGCAGGCTGTCATGGCACCGGTAAAGAAGGCGCTCGGCATCCTGACAAACCTGGAAGCCTTCGAAAAGGCGGCGGAAAAGACCGCTTCACAGGCCAAACCGGGAAAAACTGTCGAAAAAGAGTCCAAAGAAGCCCGTGAAAAACGGGAGAAAATGGAAAAACTGATGAAGAAAGCGGACGATGCGGCTGCGGCAAGCAGGTTTTCCGAAGCGCAGACCTGGTTAAAGCAGGCACGCCTGCTTGCCACGGCTGATAAACAGAAAGAAATTGACGCCAAGATGCAGGAGATTCAGCGCAAGGCGAATGCCGGAAGTCTCTTCGGAGGGCAGGAAGTCGTACCTGAACCGCCAGCACAGCAACCGGTCGTGCCCACCGCTCCGGCACAACAAGTGTCTACGCAGGCCCATCCGGTCAATGACAATCCCGTACAAAGGACTGATGCCGGACCGATGTCACCTCACGGAGCGGGCAGAAATGCCGCTGTTCCGCCGGCACCGGCCGCACAACCAGCAGCGCAACCCATACCTCCGCAGCCGGAATATGGATGGGGAGCGCCGTACGGACAACAGGCGCAGACAACGCCGCCACAAGGTTTTGCACCTAACGGACAGCCATACCCGCCTTACGGGCAGGCATATCCTCCGTATCCAGGAACCTATCCGTATATGCAGGCACAGCCGTCTGCTCCCGTACAGACCCCGCCGAACCGTCCGGCAAGTAGGACCCCGGATTTTCAGCCGCAGGAACAGACAGCCCCTTACAGTTTTGACAAGGAAGATGAGGAAGACCGTGAACTGCTCCGTGAAAACCCTTATGCCGAATACCCGGACTTTCCGGAAGAAAACCGCATGAAGGACGAGGCGCAGCAGGAATTGGAACTGGTGTGCTGTTGACTTCCCGATGAACGGATTAAATCCGCTCGTTACATGCAAAGGCTTATGTGTCAGGATTCAACATCCGGCATCATGAGCCTTTGCTGCAATTCATGAATAAATTACAGTATTAACTTATTAAAAAGATAAAGATATGGCACTCGAAATCAAAGGACTCAAACGAGTATTCAAAATGAAGAAGGCAAACACTTACCTGACCTTGAATGATCCGAATCCGGAAATGGCTCCGGCAGATGTGATGGATTTCTATTCCATGACTTACCCGGAACTGACCACGGCAAACGTGCATGGCCCTGTCATAGAGGAGGATTGTGCGGTTTATGAATTCAAGACGACCACCGGCGTAAAAGGATAGAGGTATGGCAAGAGGGAAACATATTAAAAAGAAGGAGGAACAGGCATGCGTACAGCTTACAGACTACCAGTTGCAGGAACTGGCACGGCAAATCGTCAGCGAACTCGAACGGCAGACGGATATCAGCCGGGGAACATTGCGCAACAGAAAAAGGCTCCTGCCGCCACCCGGCGCAACAATGGTTTTCTGACAGAACGGATATATCCCGTTGCACCGGATTATAGCATTGATTGGGATGAAAATAACCGTATAAATCTTACTACACCGGAATCATTTGACTACCTGTATCGTTCTGCTGTAAACTACGCCCGTCTGCTGGATGTCCGCTTGCCTTTCCCAAAAAAGAGACGGAGCCGATGTCCGAGGCAGGACATCGTCCGGCTTTTTGAGGTGATGGACAATCTGGTCCCTGAATCTGTCAATCTGGAAGTGGTGAAGGGTAATCTGGCATTCTGCCTTTACCGGCATCACGACTGGCCGGATCACACCCTTTTCTGGCTGCCTTTGGATTTTACCAGAGTGCTTTCTGCGCCGACAAGGAGGCTGGTACTTGAATTTATCCGTCGTTTCATACTGCACCACGACATGCGGGATTTGAAAGAAACATATTACTATGAAATGTCGTGTGACAATTTGGAAAGCCGCCCTAATTACGACGAGAGCATAACACCTCGGGAAATCAAAGCGTGGAAAAAACTGGTAGAGTCCTACGAGAAAGGCAGAATTGACCGGATTCTGAAACGTATGTGGAAACGTCCGTTCTGTTCAGGATTCACCAAGTTGCTGTCGGAATACTGCCCTGAAAAGGAGGAAGAACGGAATTTGTTGGCACTGGTACGGGAAGGTATGGCTTTCATAGGCAAAGACGCGCCTTCTATCATGTCTTACCAGTACGACTGGGCACATGAGGAGGAACCGAATTTCCGGCCCATCCCGTTGGATGAACAGATCATGCTGGTCTATTCCATCCGTGACGTGCTGTCGGAAGATATGACGGAGATTTTTAACTCAGACCTGCGGGAAACGTATTGCCTTTCTCCTGTCACCTATATGCCGTTGTCTCCCGAAACGGACAGGCTATTTTGTATGGATAACTTTCCTGAACGTTTCGCCAGGTGGTTCAGGAAGTTTACAGAGTATATTGAACAATATTTTTGACTGAAAGAAAATGAATGAACTGACAAACCAATTACAGGAAATCATGGTGCCAAAAGCGGCACTCATCGCTTATGCGTATGATTCCCGTACTTATAGGGATGACAAATACTATCTCGAATTGCGTCCCATCAGTCCCGACGGACGTATGGGAGCGGCCATTCCCGTCAGTCACGAGTTTATCGGGGCTTTGGCGGACAACTATTCCGCTGAGATATGCCGGATACCGTACGGGAGAATTCCGCCGAACCTGCTGGAGTGTAATTCCCGGAAAGGGCATGAGAAGTATATCTGGTACAATCCTCCGGGAAAGCACCGGATGTTCTTCACCGGGGGGCTGAACATCGCTGACGGGGAGTTCAATCTTCCGGGCGTTGTCTACAAGGTGGAAAAGGAACAGATGGATATCTACGCATTCAAGGGAAACAGGCCAGAAGAAAGGACGGAGCTTTACCGGGCTCCGTTCTTCAACGTCACACAAAGTAAGGTCTGTCTGGGCAGCACCTCGCTGACTGTTCCGCAGAACCCGACCTATGCCGATTGGCTGGCGTATTGGGAACAACGTTTCTGGACAAGTGAGTTTTCCCATTTGGGAGGGAAAGGCAACCCTACAAGGAGCAACCTGGTCATCGTTACCGAGAATGCCCGCAACGCTCCCTTCGACGAAGAGGAACTGCAACCATTAAATATCACATTGAAAGATTTATTGTCATGAAGAAGAAAAAAATACATTATACCGAGAATTACCTGCTTTCTCCGCACCACCCGGTCAGCGTCATCGTCATCGGTGCCGGCGGTACAGGGTCGCAGGTCATCACCTCATTGGCCCGTATGGACAGGGCTTTGCAGGCATTGGGTCATCTGGGGCTGTATGTTACCGTTTATGACCCTGATGCCGTGTCCGAGTCCAACATCGGACGCCAGTTGTTTTCCGAACCGGAAATCGGCCTGAACAAGGCGGTCGCACTCGTTACACGGATCAACCGTTTTTTCGGCACGGCATGGGCGGCAGAGCCACGCCGTTATCCGATGCCTGAAACAGGGAAGAGAAAGAACCGCACGGCGAACATCATCATCACCTGTACCGATAATGTACGTTCCAGACTTACGCTCTGGCGGTTTCTGAAACCTTTCAGGGACAGTACCCATATCAATGAGGCCACCCCGATCTACTGGATGGATTTCGGCAATGCCCGTACCACCGGGCAGGTGCTGGTCGGTACTGTGCGCAACAAGATTTACCAGCCCGTTTCGGAACAATATCAGCCTACACCGCACCTGAATGTCATTACCGAGGAGGTCAGCTATTCCACGATTGACGAAAAGGACTCCGGTCCGAGCTGTTCGCTGGCGGAAGCCTTGGAGAAACAGGATCTTTTCATCAATTCCATATTGGCGCAGGCCGGTTGTGGCTTGCTGTGGAAGATGATCCGGGAAGGATGTACGTTCTATCGGGGACTTTATCTCAATCTGGACACGATGCGCATGACTGCCGTCCCGATCTGAGTGATGGGGCTTAGGCATAATAAGAGAGCCGTATCAACATGCTGTTTTTGAGCAATGATACGGCTCTCTTGAATGAAACATCCACATCTGAAACTGTTTTGAATTCATTACCTGAAGCATACATGAAAATGGCTGTATCAAGTCAAGAATACTTTTTGTGGAAATTCAAAACAGTTGTTATATATTGACTGATATTCTTCACTCTTGCAAGTTGCATCCAGTCTGCGTCTAACCCTTTCCGGAATTCATAATTTTCCCTTTCTGTCGGCTTTTAATGAAATCCCGTACTTCCGAAGCAAGGTAGAGTGTCCGCCCGTTGTCATCCACACAATAATAAGGTATTTTCCCTTTTTCCCGGTAACGTGCCAAGGTCCGTTGCGACACACCAAGCAGTTCCGCCAAGTCCACATTGTCCAGAAACTGGTCTCCGTCCAGGCAGTCCCGTTGTCGGTTCATGCGTTCCAGCTTCTTTTCGATACGCGCAAATCCTTCCGCCATCGTATTGATCATCTTTTCCAGCAGTTCATCGTCTATATAAGGCATAGTTATTCCTCCATGTTTTTAATAAGTGATACAATAATCACCCCTTCCGTGCGCACATGAGGAGTATATGGCTATAATAGTGAAAATACTGTGCCATGGAAAGCCTTTTGGACGACCACTCTTTGTCTTGTAATTGATATACAGCTAATTGCAAAATACAGATTTTATCTTTCGACATATAAGTGTAAACCTATGAACTGTAAACCCTTTACAGTATTTACAGTTCATAGGTTTACACTTTACAGTCTTCCAATATATTCTTTAATCTACACTTTTATGAAATACAGTAGAAAAATGTTCCATTGAAAGATGCCCCTATTGAAAGATGTTACATAACATCAATAAATAACTGGTCTATATTTCTTTATCCCAAATTTAAGATTTATATTTGCACATATTATACCGATTGGTCGGTTTGTTTTTTAGGTAATAATGTAATATAGAGTATAAGAATATGTCCGTCATTTCTTCTTCTGGTTTGCCAGCTTCCGGCAGTTCGAGCCTTGTGCGCGGCTTTTCGGACCTTTTTACGGCCTCTAAGTCCGCCTTGGACAAGCTGCAGTCGGGCCTGGCGGGAGTGCTTCCTTCCATGCCGGGCATGCCTGTGGCTAAGTTCGGCGACCTGTCCGTGGGCATCGACATGCACCCCACGGTCACGCCGCCTTCCCCCGTCATGCCCGTGCCGCACGTGGGCAAGGTGTACGACCTCATGGCGGACCTCATGGCAAGCCTGGCAACGGCCATCCCCCCGTCATCGGGCGGCGTGGCAGGCGTGGCGGGCAGCATACTCAAAGGCATGGCCCCGTCCGTGAAGGTTCACGGCCAGTGGATCGCCCAGGCGGGCATCGGCATCGTGCACCTGCCGGCCTACGTCCTGCATTCCGCCCCGCTGGTCAGCGGCATGTCCGAGTCCGAGATGTGGATGGGCAGCTCGACGGTACTGGCGGACGGCGCTCCCTGCTCCACCCTGACGCATCCGGCACTGTCCTGCAACATAGTGGGAATACCGACCGTCCCCCGCAAGGGCAAGCCCAAGAAGGTAAGCAAGGCGCTGATGTCCCCCACCTCCATGCTGTCCACCATCACTTCGGTGGGCAAGCAGGTGCTTGTCGGAGGCCCGCCCACCATCGACATGTTCGCCCTGACCATGAAATTCGGTCTCAAGGGCCTGGGTAAGTTATGGAAAAAGCTGAGCGACAAGTTTCAGAAGCAGATTAGTAAGTTAAAAAACAGACTGACCCAAATACTACAAAGTATCAAATGTAAGGTTTTCGGCGAGCCGGTGGATGCCGCCACAGGCAGGGTGTACCATACCAATGTGGACTTCGAGCTTCCCGGCCCCATCCCCATCGTCTGGGAGCGCACCTATTACAGCGACGCCGCCGTGGACGGGCCGCTGGGCTACAACTGGCACCACAGCTACAACCTGGGCATACGCCGTCTGGAGGAAGAGGCGTTCCTTTTCCGCCACGCCGACGGGCGCGAGTCCTTCCTGCCCGTGCTGGAACCGGGCGGTTCCCATTTCGACCGCAAGGAACAGCTTCTCTGGACGCTCGACGCGCAGGGCTACCTGCTCACCGACATCCGGGGGCTTCAATACCGTTTCGGCGGGCCTGAAAACCGTTTCGGATACCGCATGGTGTCGGACATTTCCACCAAAGACGGGTTCCGCATCCGTTTCGAGTACGCTTCCGCCGGACGTCTGTCGGGTATCATATCCTCCCGTGGCGAACACCTGAAAGTGGAAACCGACGGGCTGGGCCGTGTATGCTGCGTGTCCGTCAGGCAGGACAACGAGGAGGTCAAACTGGTCCGCTACCGGTACGACGGACGGGGCGACATGGTGGAGACCACCGATGCGCTGGATGTCAGCAAGCATTTCGTCTATGCCGACGGACACCTGCTTGTGCAGCTCACCAATCAGGGAGGCATGTCCTTCCATTGGGAATATGAAGGCAAGGGTGAAAATGCCCGGTGCGTGCATACGTGGGGCGACGGTGGCGTGATGGAATACTTCATCCGCTACGCCAAGGGATGCACCCGTATCCGCAACGGCGAGGATGCCGAGACCGAATACTACTACGGCGAGGACAGGCTCATCTACAAGATTGTGGATGCCAACGGCGGGATTACCCGCCAGCAGTACAACGGCTATCAGGAGCTGGAGGTCACGGTCAATCCCGAAGGATATACCCGCAAGACGGCCTACAACGAGTTCGGGCAGCCCGTCCGCATCACGGACGAGAACGGCGAGGACACGTTCTTGAATTACGACAAGAACCGCAACCTGACCTCGCTCCGCACACCGGAAGGCAGGGAGCTGTCATGGGACTATGACGAGCTGGACCGTGTCGTCAGCCGCACCACGCTCAGCGGGGAAACGGTGGAATACGCCTACGACGGCGGAGTCCTGCGCACCATCACCGACGGACAGGGACGGGTTTACACGCTCACCTTCAACGACAGGTATGACCTCGAGCTGTTGCAGTTCCCCAACGGGCTGTTCCGCCGTTGGGAATACGACGGCAGGGGCAGGCTCGTGCAGGCGGTCGATGTGAAAGGCAACGCCACCCGCTATGCCTACGACCGTGCCGACAACCTCATCCGCCTTGAGGAGCCGGACGGCAACGTGCACCGTTTCGAGTACGACGCCATGGGCAACATGGTCCATGCCGCCGACAACATCCGTGAGGTCAGGTTCACCTACGGGGCTTTGGGCGTGCTGAAAAGCCGCGAGCAGGAACGGCACCGCATCACTTTCGGCTACAACAGCGAGCTGCAGCTCCGCCGTATCGGGAACGAGGCGGGCGACAACTATTTCTTCGAGCTGGACGGGCTGGGACAGGTCATTACAGAAACAGGTTTCGACGGCCTGCGCCGCGAGTATGAGCGTGACGGGGCCGGACGGGTCACACGGGTGAACCGTCCCGGCGGCAAATGGACCGGATACCTCTACGACGGGCTGGACAACATCCTGAAGGAAGAGCAGTACGACGGCGAGGTGTCCCTTTACACCTATGACAAGGACGGGCTGCTCGTCAAGGCACAGAACGCGGAGAACCTGCTGGAGTTCACCCGTGACAGGAAGACGGGACTGGTCACCGGGGAAAAACAGGGAGAATATACCGTCAGCCGCACGTATGACAGCGAGGGAAACTGTACCCGCATCACCAGCAGTCTGGGAGCGGACATCCGCCACACATACGACCGGGAGGGCAATTTGCAGACCATGCAGGCGGGCGAGGGCTGGCAGGCTTCCTGGGTGCGTGACAACACGGGGCTGGAGGTGCAGCGCACGTTCTCCGGAGGCGTGACCGTCAGGACGGAGCGCGACCGTTTCGGACGCGAGGTGCGCAAGTCCGTGCGGTCGGGCGGTATCGAGCGCGGGGCGTACCGCTACGAGTGGGGCGTCGCCAACAGGTTGCTCGCCAAGGAGAACGAGCTGACGGGAACGGTCATGCGCTACGACTACGACCGTTTCGACTTCCTCATCCGCCAGGAAACGACAGACGGCTCCGAAACGGACGTGATTTACCGCGTGCCGGATTTTGTGGGAAACCTCTTTGAGACACCGGAGAAGAAAGACCGCAAGTACGGTCCGGGAGGAAGGCTGCTGGAAGACCCGTTATCCTTCTACCACTACGACGACGAGGGGAACCTCGTTTTCCGCGAGTTCAAGGAGTTGCAAAATAACGGTGTACCCCATGACCGCAGGCGCATGGAGAAGGAACGCGGCATCCGCTGCCGGGCTACAGGCATGGGATGGCTCTACGAGTGGGCGTCCAACGGCATGTTGAAGAAAGTGATACGTCCGGACGGCAGGCCCGTGGAATTCCGTTACGACGCGTTGGGACGGCGTACCGCAAAGCAATACTTCGGAAAGGTAACACGCTGGGTGTGGGACGGAAACGTACCGCTGCACGAATGGTGCTACAAGGTAGCGGAAACACAACGGGACGAAGAGGGAAACACCCCTCCGAAAGAACCGGCTGAAGATATTATCACCTGGGGGTTCGAGGAGGGCACGTTTGTTCCTGCGGCAAAGATCCAGGGTGATAAACAGTATTCCATTGTATCTGATTACTTGGGTACGCCCATACAGATGTACGACGAGCAGGGAAACAAAACCTGGGAATGTTCTTTGGATATTTACGGTAAAGTACTTGCCGTTGATGAGGGAACGGAGTTCGACTGTTCTTTCAGATTACAAGGACAGTATGCGGATGAAGAAACAGGGCTGTACTACAACAGATTTAGGTATTATGATGCTGATTTAGGGGGATATATTTCTCAAGATCCTATAGGGTTAGCAGGAGGAAATCCAACCTTATATGCTTTTGTATGTAATACAAATTATTGGATAGATTTATTTGGTCTATTCATTGTGTTTCGTAATTTGCCAATTGGAAGTACAATTTCTGGTGGATTAAAAGCTCGGCTACCTGGACGAGATATGTCACTTACTGGCCATATTCGTAACGGAAGTAAATCAAATTTCAGAGGCTCCCAATTTATATCTGTAACAACAGATCCTAATGTTGCATTAAAATGGAAAGAGAAAGGACAAATTACGATAATGTTTGACACTGAAGATGTCATTCCAGATGGCTTAGGAAACAAAAACATATTTGATGTATCAACAAGGGAATCCGCTATATCAAATAAGATAACATCGGAGATAGCTATTCGTTATGCAAATTCATCTAAAGAAGTCCTTATAGAAGGATTTGTCCCTGAAAATAAAATAAAAATAGTAAGTAAAAATGATTTAATAACAATCTCTAAAGAGAAATTACATTAATTTTTTATGTTGGACATTAACGAGCAAAAAATAATAGATTTACTTTTAGGAGAAAATTCAATTCCAGTAAAGTTAAGATGGAAAGAAAATATTGATGATGATTATAAGGTGTTGGTATATTTGTTAGATAAAATAATAGAAAAATACAAAAATAAAGAATATATTCCAAAAAAGTTATCCTATGCTTTTTTGGATATTTCAAATTGTTTTGATTTATCTGAAAAATTATACTCGGAAGCAGAACTTAATCATATAGAAGACTTGAAAAATAGTTTATATGAAAAACTAGTTGAATTGTATGAGTCGTAAAATATTTGTATTAGACAATATATCGAATAAGGCTTTAGTATGCTGATTTTCAATTACCCTGTTTTTTTATTCTGCATAAACTCTAATAAATTTCCGTAACTTTAGCCTTTGAGAACATTGTGGTCATCGCTTAAATATTATGATTTGATATTTTGAATTTAATATTTTATAGATATATAGCTAATTATCAGATAAATAGATTTGATTTCATATCGAACTCATGTTAAAATAATAATATATCATAATTCTAATTATATCTATGAGCCAATACAATAACATTTTTATATGCAGAGAAGATTTTCTGGATTATAAAGCAAAAGGAATTCCGTATACCGGATTTGTAATAGGAGAAGGGTATGCTTTTGTACAATATCAGGAGTATTACGAGGATACGGATGGAACAGTCATGGATATAAACGACAATATATCATCATACCAGATATGCATACCTAACATTGTCCAAGTCCAATGTATTGATACATCAAAGGAAATGATAAAAAAAAGCCTTAGAGGGCTATTTAGTAAAAATGGATGCGCAAGATATGTTGTGTGTGAAGGAGATACCTTAGCATATATTGCAGAAATGTTTGACGTTACTGTTGAAGAATTAAAAAGTTGGAACGAGCTGTCAAGTGAAAATTCAATATCAATTGGACAAAAATTATTAATAATTGACATAACGGAAAGAAAGATTATAGATATACCAAACATAGTAGAAAATGGAGAAATTAAAGAAGCTGGAGCTTTAACATCTCTTGAATTTTGGTTAGATTCACCATCCGACACTTTTCTTGAAGGCATAGGTAAAATAGCTGCCAACGTACTTTATAGTATGGTTAATTCTCCTGCTGTCTTTTTTACAGGGCGTACTTTAGCCGGAGCAAGTCAATTACCGGAAGAGCGGTTTGAAGCTTTTTTGGATATAATATCGTTTCCTTTTTTTGAAGGAGTTAAAGCCATCGGATTCTGCGGCAAGGTTGAAAAAGGATTAAATGGATATAATCAATTTCTAAAAACAAAACAATATAAGATGTATAAACCTTCAGGCAAAGGTTGGCAAAAAGAAGCAAGCAAAAAATTCAAGCAGGCAAGAGAACATTACATAATGCATATCGAAAGTCAAGAATTTTGGAACAATATGAACTATGGATTCAGTATATGGAATGAATATTCAAAAAGCGATAATAATGATTGATATTGTAGGACTGAAATGTTTAGGCAAATATATTATTTGGCTATGGAGTAAATATGTAAAACGAAAACATATACCTTATATGGACCTTGAGTTTCATTACCCCAACTATCTCTTTATAGCACTGGGATGTCTTGTTGTTGCCATTTTTTTAGTCATAGCAATAACCTATTTTTCAATTAAATAAGGGAAACAGAATGGCTAATATCATAACATTAGAACGAGTAGGGAAATTCATCATTTGTTTTTGGAATAAGTATATAAAGAAAAGATATATACCTTACATTGACCTTGAATTTCATTATCCTAATTATCTCTTTATAGCCTAGGAAGCATTGTAGCTGCCATTATATTGGATATAGCAATCATTTAACGTGAGTTTGGTATAATTCAGAACATTGTAAATTTGCCCGTCTTTGACAAAATAAAGGTCAATGGCGGACTTCTTTTTGCGTTATTGCTAAAAATTATCTTTTCTCAGATGACAGAATAGACAATATGTCGAATAAAGGTTTTAGGATGGTGATTTTCAATTACTCTGTTTCTTATTCTGTATAAATTCTGATATAAAAAATTGTTGTCCTCTTACCTACTTAGGCAAGATATGTCTTTTCCACACCATCCAACGAACCTTCCTCCATGACGGAACCTGAAATGTGCGGGCAAGAAATACCGCTCCGATCACTTCCGCGCCAATTCGTTCCAGATTCCGGGCAAATCCGGCCAGGCTGCTTCCTGTTGTGAGAAGGTCATCCACAATCACCACCTTTTTCCCCTGCAATGCCAGCGACATAGAGTAGTTCGCCATATCAACGCTCGACCGTTGGGCGGCAGTGTGCTTGCTTTCCCGGTTCCTAATGATTTCTATCAGGTGCAGTCCGGACATAGCATAGCCATGCCGTTCCAAGTAATGGGCTATTTTAGCGAAACGCCTGTAATACCGTTCAGAGGTACTGCACGGCATAAATACCGCTGTCACATTCTCATGGACGGAAAGAACTTCAAATGCTTGTGAGAAATAGTCTTCACATAGTTCTTTCCCGTCCTTAAAGGCATACACATCCTGTACAAAATCTGCCTGATCATCCCTCAGCCAGCTTTCATAGCGTTGGGGAAAATAATAGCCGGCACACACTCAACGTATTTTCCCGAAACGGAAAGCCCGCATCGGTCGTACGATGTCAAACCGTTCCGGACATGTCAGCGCATACAACAAATTGGCATGTCTGCTCCCAGCCATCACGGCTTGTCCGGCTAATTCTTCCCTGTCTTCTTTCTTGTAGCAGGCCACCGCATGTTGGAGGAATGCCTTTGCCGCCTTTCGCCGCCAGTATCTGGCATAAGCCCATAGCCCAACAATGCATAAGACTACGCCTCCGTTTATCAATAGGGTCAGGATAAAATCATTCATTCCGTTGGAAAGATTAAATATTACACCGGACTAAAATAGGGATTATTTGACAAACTCCCCGCTTGGGATAGATGTTTTTAGTGAATATTTAGATTCACGCCAGGCGAGCATACGCTTAAAAGGGAGCTTTGTAGTCGCTTGTAAAATTTCAATTGAGTGAATTTGTTATGACATTTGATGCCATTGGCAGTCAGTTGCCGACATCAGTTTTGACAATATGGTTACAAGTGATATATTTGCCCGA
>OLFY01000147.1_pt1 | contig 109194 bp, 106 predicted proteins | sample 1605611 | NCBI WGS metagenome assembly OLFY01 (sample SAMEA3888923, study PRJEB22519) | human gut metagenome | biome: human gut; feature: human-associated habitat; material: faeces | place: Denmark | collected 2011 | reverse complement strand
TCATTACTATGTGTGCCTTGGAGCCGCAGGCGGAAAGGAATGGAAGGTTAATATGGATACAACAGCATCTACACTAAGAATTCTGAATATTCCTGAAGAGACAGTCAGGATTCTCAAAAGAGATGGAATACTATCAGTAGATCAGCTTGAATCACTTTCATACGATCAGCTGAGAGGTCTTGACGGCATGTCTGAGAAGAGATGCCGTACCGTCATTATCAGAATGGCTGAGAATGATGCATATCTTCGAGAATGCGATAAGAACAGGGATATAAAAAATTACATTATATCGCTTTTGAAGGATTATTATGAAGGAAGACTCAGAGGTATTGCATTAAGATGACAGGTGCTGCATCGTTCAGGGAAGGAGAAATAAGATATGAAAAATAAAATCAGTAAGAAGAATGCTGTAATCATTGCAGGAGCCGTTGTTGCGGTGACTGCTGTAGGTGGTACAGCATATGCGATGAGCGGTCCAAAGCTTGCCTTGAACAAGGAAAAAGTGACTGTAGAATACGGTACACAGTACAAACCTGAATTAAAGGATATCGTGAAGGATTATAAGGACTTCGATAAGAAGAGTCTTCAGCTCATCAACAAGATTCCAAACGAAAAAGACAAGACATATCCAGCTGTAGGTAAGTATACTATCACAGTCAAGTATAAGAAGAAGTCTTTAAAACAGAGTGTCATTGTGAAGGATACGAAAGCACCTGAAGTGGATGTGCCAGCGGATATCGAAATTCTACAGGAAACAGTCAAGAATTCAGATGGTACAACAGCCGTAAGAAACAGCGTACAGAAGAAATCACAGTCTTCTGGAAAGAAGGTCGTATCAAACAGTTCGAATGTGACAAGAAAGTCAACAGCTTCATCACAGTCTGCCTCAAGCAACAGAACATCTACAAACAGCAATAAGACTTCTGGAGGAAATAGGACATCTGGCTCATCCTCAAAAGGAAACAGTGCTTCAGAAAACCATTCAGGTAGTCTAACAGTACAAAAAGATCCAAATGCATATCGTCAAGGTGATGGTTTTTATAGTGAAGGTGCTGAAATCAATGGAGAAGACTTTGATAAGCTTACAGGCGGTGACTGGAAGAACTGGAATTACTAAAACAAATTAATATCTTTCCCTCAGGGAGGCTCGCTAAGGAGTTCTCCCTTTTTTCGTGCGAAAACTAACAGCAGGTATCACACCTGACTGGTCTATATACAATCTCGCATGGCATAGAAATATGCCTCTCTAATTCGGAAAGGGATAAAAAAAATGAACCGAAATATATTGAAGAAGCTCGGTGCTGTCGCTTTATCTGCCCTCATGACGCTTGGTATTGCTTCACAGGGTATCAATAGTGTTGAAGCATCTGGAACTTATGAGCTCAAATATTATGGGCAAAGTAAAGGATTGGGCACAAAATGTGGAAATTATACCATCGATGGAAGAAGAGGATGGTGTATCGAACACAAAAAAGATTCACCTCCATCAGGATTTGTAAATGGAGAAATTTATCATGGTACTGATGCAACATCTGCTAATATCAGAAAAATCATGTACTATGGTTGGGAAGGATTTGAACCATGGAGTGGATTGAATACCTTATCAGATGCTGAAAAAAACTCTCTTATGTCAATGTCACTTTCTTGTGCCTATTCAGGTACAAAAATAAGAAACGCAACTATCAAGAACTTCTATAACTATGCTACATCTCAGCCAGACCCACAGAATAAGAATATTCTTAAGTTTAGCAAGCAGATTGTGAATACATGGTATGACCAGAATGCGAAGGTCCTGAAGTCTGAGTCTTCCAGATTGAATGGTCCAAATGGAGCTCATGTCACAATCAATCCACAGACTAGCAAGGTAAGAGTTGTGAATGAGACTAGAGGAACATCAGGACAGATAGTTGATGTTTATGCTGGAGATACAGTCCACTATGAAGCTGATGCAGACTACACTGGAAATTCCTATTCAGGATGGCTCAAGGGTGGATTCTCTTTTGCCCCTCTTATCGTACATAATGGGAACAGTAAGCAACAGCATATCGGTGTGTGGATTACAACAAATCCTCTTGAACCTACATGCTTGAATGCAGATTTCAAGGCTGTAGTAGGAAGTCTCAAACTTAGAAAGACAGATACAGGCGGTAAACTTCTTGATGGAGCAGTATTCCATGTATCTGGTAATGGCTATGACAAGGATGTCACAGTTGCAAATGGTGAAATCACTGTGAACGACCTTACCATCGGTGATTACACAATCACAGAAAAGACAGCACCTAATGGCTATCTTGTAAATGTTGCTCCATTCAAGACTACAGTTGTCGCAGGTCAGACAGCTGAGACTACAATCACTGATGAAGCCCCAACAGGAAAGATTTCTATCAAGAAATCAGACTCAAAGGGTAATATTCAGGGTGAAGCCTCACTTGAAGGTGCTGAATACACAGTATATGGTCCAGATGGTCAGGAAGTGGGTAAAATCACTACTGATAAGGACGGTAACGGAAGCCTAGAAAATCTAGTACTTGGTACTTACACTGTCAAGGAAACTAAGGCTCCAGAAGCATATGACTTAGACTGGAATACCTACACAGTAGAACTTATCTATAAAGACCAGAACACAGCAATCATTCTTGGCAACGTTGACTCAAAAGAAAACGTAAAAACAGGAAAGATTGAAATCAAGAAGACAGATACTGAAGGCAACCCTCTAAAGAGCGGTGAATTTGGTATCTATGCAAATGCTGATATGTATATCGGCGATACGCTTTATAAGAAAGGTCAGCTTGTTGTATCAATCAAGACTGACGACAGCGGTGTGGCAAGATCTGGTGATTTACCATACGGCTCTTATTATGTAAAGGAAATCAGTGCTCCAACTCAGGAGGCTGGAAACAGCCATAACTTCGTATTATCTGATGATACTCAGTATGTGAAAATCAATGGCAAGAATAAGACTGATACAGTCACATTCGTTGATAAGAAGGTGACTGCAAGCAAGACTACAATCACTGGTACAGACGAGATTAAGGGAGCAGTCATGACTGTAACTGACAACGATGGCAAAGTGATTGACACTTGGACTTCTGATGGAAATACTCATTCTATCAAAGGATTACACGAAGGAAGTGAATACACTCTAGCAGAAACTACGGCTCCAAAGGGATACGTAAAGGCTGAATCAATCAAGTTCACAGTATCTACAGATAAGAAAGATCAGACTCTTGTCATGAAGGATAAACAGTTTACAGCATCTAAGAAGGATGTTTCTGGCAAGAATTATGTGGAAGGTGCAAAGCTTGAAGTCAGAGATGACCAGAACAGAGTCGTTGACTCATGGACATCTACTAAAGAAGACCACTACGTAAGTGGTCTTGAAGAAGGCAAGACTTACACTCTTATCGAAGAGACAGCTCCTGAAGGATATGTAAGAGCTGAAGAAATCACATTCACTGTCACAAAAGAAAAGGTTGACCAGGAAGTCAACATGTTTGATGCACAAGTGAAGGTGACTAAGACTGATGCATTGACTGGCGATGCAGTTAAAGGTGCTGAATTCACAGTATTCGACAAGGATGGAAATATCGTTGACAAGTGGACTACAGACGGCACTGCTCATGCAGTAAGTGGATTGGATGCAGGATGCGAATATATCTTAAAGGAAACTAAGACTCCTGAAGGATATATGACTGCTCCTGATAGAACTCTTGTTGTATCTGGTGAACAGAACATGGATGTAGAAATCAAGGAACAGCCTGTTCTAACAGATATCGAAGTCCAGAAAGTTGATGCTCAGACTAAGAAAGTCATCAGATCAAAGGATTTTGAATTCACTATGTATTCAGATGCAGAATGCAAGAATGCTATTACAACTGTCTCAGCTGACAAGAATGCTGGTACAGCCACATTCAAGGATTTAAGATATGGTACTTACTATATCAAGGAGACTAAGGCTCCAACAGGATACTTATTATCTAAGGAAGTCAAGAAGGTAGTTATTGATGACAATCTAGAAAATGTCGGCAAGACATATTCATTTGTTTATCAGGATACACCTATGCCAACAACAGGCGTTAAGACTGGTGATGGTACAGATATCAAGAAATTCACTGCTTTAACAGGCATTTCTGGTATCGTTCTTCTTATCTGCGTGATTCTTATCCTCAGAAAGAAGAAAAACGCTCAGTAGAGCATAATCAATGATTAAGGCTGGAGGTAATCTTCAGCCTTTTCATTATTTAATTACTAACAAATATTGATATAAGCATATGAATGAGAATTCATATGCTTATATTTCTACTTGTTGGATGAAGTAGAAAAGTAGATTGAATAGAAGGAGGAAGAAAGAAAAATGATTTTATCTACAGCTTTGACAAATCTCAAGACAGCAGTCATCATGACACCTTATGTGCTTGACGGCTTCAACAGCGGACTGGCACAGTCTACCGCTAAGAAGTATATTGACCCGATCACTACATTCTTGATGTGGGTAGTACCGCTTGTTGCAGTGATTGTATGTCTTATCTCATTCGTTAAATGGTTTGTTATGGATGAAGATGAGAAGGAAAGACACAAGCCTTTCAGAATGATTAAGAAAATCATCATCGTGACAATCATTGCGGAACTGATCACTACATTATTCAAAATCTTTGGATTACAGTAACAGAACATGAAGAATAAAGGAGTGATCATATGGACGTAGTTGGTTCAATCACAGGATTTTTCAGAAGCATTCTCTGGGCAATCATCTATCTGCTCCTATGGGTAACGGATACGATATGGCAGGTGGTAATGAAGATTGCTACACTAGATATCTTTGAGAAGGGCAATGTGGCAGAATGGTTTACAGCTATATCGGGCATTATCATCATGTTCGTGGTATTCAGGGTTGTAAAAATCATGGTTAAGTTCATGACTTCCGAAGAATACAGAACAAGACTGGACCCGATTCATCTTATCTTCATGATTGGCGTTGCTTCATTCAGCATTGCATTTGCTCCAATCGGATATCAGTATCTGAATAATGTGGCAATCACATCGGTGAAGCAAATGAGTAATTTTGCTCCATCAGATTCAGGTATCAATAACAGCAGAAATGCAAAGATATCAGACATACTTGTTGAAGCAAGTTCTATCAACTTGACAGGAGATTCTGAAACAGGTTCGCTTGACCAGCAGATAAAGCAACTTGATAAGGATATTGCAAGATATGAAAAAGAAATTGCACAGGCTGAAGCGGATAAGAAGAACTCTCAACCTAATTCAGCTGTCTGGAATGGAGCAAATCAGACTATCACAAAGAATAGGGAACTCATTAAGGAAGCGAAAGCTACTAGAAAGGAACTTAAGAAGAAATCTGGTCTTGACATCTATAACAGCAATGGATTCGATATCAATGCGGAGGATTCAGATGGGAACTATATGTACTTTCCTTCATGGACAAGTCTTTTCTTCATGATGGGGATTGCATTCCTAGGATTCAGGACATTCTTAGGAGTGGCACTCAGCATTGGCAAGAGAAGCATTCTCATATGCATCCAGTATCTGCTTGCTCCATACGCAATTGCTTCTCTAATAGATTCAGAATCAAAGGATTTTGAGACATGGGTACGAATGATTGCAGGTAACTTCATGCTCAATTTTGTACAGATATATGGATGTTATTTTGTACTGTACATGATAAACAGCAATATCATACATAGTGCACTTGGCGGTGATATGGTTGGTATCCTAGCAAAGATAATTCTTCTGATTGCAGGATTCATGGCAATCGAGAATATCCCATCATATGTCGGCAGAATTTTTGGTGGCTCATCCGCAACAGTCGGTCAGGCTTGGAACGAAGCACAAGGTGTCGGAAGAATGGGAATTGGTGCAGGTTCATTTGCGACAGGTGCAATGCTTGGCTCAGTCGGAACAGTCGCATCCATGGTTGGTGGAGGAATTGCAGGATTCAGTTCAACTCAGGGTGCAGGTGCAAGAACTCTTGCCACAGCTAAGGGGTTAGCTTCTGGTATTGCTAGAAGTGCATCAGATATTTCAGCAGGAATGAAAGGAAGAAAAAGTTCTGCTTCAATTGGAGCAGGAATACTGTCTTCTGGTGTAGGAGGCATAACTCAGGCAGTTAGAGGTACTGGCGGTCAGCAATCTTCTCAAGTATCCAGTACAGGAGAAACAGGTACTCCTCCAAGAGGCGGAGGTCATTCTACTAGTTATTCGGGAGATGGCGAATTATCGGATACACAGATAGCGGAAGCTGAGAGTGCTGGAATGGATGTTACTGGTGTAAGTCCTGAGGAGTATTATGCAGAGTCTCAATCACACGGTATCGAACAGCTAACTCCTACCGCAGAAGAAAAAGTCAAAAATGAAGACAGCAATCCAGCAAGGTCCGCAGGACAGCAGGCATATAACGCTCAGGCACAGCAGAGACTTGGAAGTAAAAAAAGTCAGCATACAGCTGGCAATGTGAACACTCAGATTAGAAATCAGAGAATAGTTGATGATACAAACTATGGAAAGGAGAGATAGTGTATGGAAAAGAAAGAAGAAAGAAGATTCACTGAGGAGGAATTAGAACAGTGTCGAAAGGTTCTTGAAGATAGAGGCTATATAGCTTCTCTTGACCTTGATGATTCTGATTATGGTGAACCAGACAGTATTGTAATCGTTACAGAAGAAAATATTCTGAAAGGAGAGATCTGATATGGCAGTTGAAAGCAAGACTCGTGAACTGCTGGCAGATATCTTCATCAAGGCGCTTGATGAAGAGAAACTGCCCTGGAGCAAGAGATGGGATACAGACCATGTTCCATTTAGAGATAAGAATTATTCGACAGGATACGAATATAACGGCATCAACAAAGTAATGCTTGAAGTATGGGCAAACGAGCGTGGATATGCATCCAACGAATGGATGACACTGCCACAGGCAAACAAGCTTGGATTCTTTGTGCAGAAGGGTGAGCATGGAGTCCCTATCGAAAAGTTTGAATACTATGACCGCACAAAAGGCAAAGCGATGTCTATGAAGGAATATTACGAACGCAAGATGTCAGAAGATCCTGAGGTCAGAGATTCCTGCTATATGTTTATCAAAAACTATACTGTATTCAACGCACTACAGTTTCCAAAGCTGAAGGAGCAGATTGAAAAGGACCTTGCTGAGAAGTACAAGTCAGAAGAAGAAAAGAATATCGCCTATGGAAGGATATCATATCAGAAATATGCGGAATCAATCCTTCTGGAATTCTGCAAGAATGAAGGAATTGAGATTGATGTAAGCTACACAAATGATGCATCATTTTACGAACCGAAGAATGACAAGATTGTGTTACCTGAGAGATTCAAATTCCATTCAGATGTGGAGTATGTACATACTTTGTGCCATGAAATAGCACATTCCACTTTGAAGGATACACGACTCAACAGACCTTCATCTGCAAAATTCGGTTCACGTGACTATGCGATAGAGGAACTACGTGCAGAGATTGCCTCATCCTTCTATCTGGCTGAATTTGGACTGGTTGATGACATCCTGGATGACAGAAAAGCCTATATCCAGGGCTGGAGCGAAAAAATCAAGAAAGACCACAAGGTGCTCTTTGAAGCAATCAAGGATGCTGAAAAGATTGTAGACTATATCAAGGAGAAGGGAGGATATGAACGTGCTCTAGAGGCGGAGAAGCGACTACAGGAGACTCGAACAGGACCTATGCCTGTTCCGCAAAGAAGAGGCAGAGGAAGATAGTCTTATTCTTCTGAGCATGGCTCATCTGGAAATTGAATGAAGAATGATAAGGAAGAATATAGAACCATATATATAGGAGGAAGCAGAAACTTCCTCCTTATTAAGTATGCTGATTCAAAAAAAGAATATCAATACATGGTTTATATCGATTACGAGAAGGCTGAAAGATGGAAATGGTCGGTGAAATGTAGAAATATCAATCAGGTACGACATGTCCTCTATGACATGTATGGCAATTCAGTCGAAAGATGTATGAAACTTTCAGAGCTCATCAACAGAAAAGAGGGAACTTCAGAAGGATTCCTCGAAACGATGCAGAAAAGAGAAATCATCAGTGATGATATGGTATCGCCATATGCATATGGACTAGGTGTCAGAACCAAGGAGAGACTTGAACCGCCTCTAGAAATCGTCAATCTTGAACAGACGGCAGATGAAAGCAGGCATCTTGATGGAAGCAGTTATATGAGAATTCTCCTTGACTGGAGAACAGGAGAACTAAGAACTACTCGTGCACAGAAAGATCCAATGCTTCTATTTCGTGAAGATTCCATCTACTGCGGTGATATAAACGAATCTATCACGGTTGACGAACTCAAGGCAATTGTTTCAATGGGTATCAGGACATTCTCAGAAGGACGAATCAATAAGATGAACTATGTATTCAAGAACTAAATAAAAAGGAGGTTCATCCTCCTAATTGATACCGCAAGACGACTTGCAGTATGAACTAAGTGGATGAATGAAAGGAGATAGAAATGAAGAAGGAATATAGGAAACCAGCCTATTCAATCAGAATCCTTGAGAAGATGACTCAGGAGGAACGAGAAGAATATGAGGAAGTCAAAAGAAAGATAAAGGAGGAAAAGAAAGATGGTATTTCAGTGTCCAAAGAACTTTAAACGAGGAAAATACCTATTTGGAAAGTACAGATGGATTGATCTCATCATCCTGTTTGGATGCGGTTGTGTAGGACTCTTCACGGCACTCGCTATGGTCAGTCTGGCATCAGCATTAAAAAGCTTTGTTTTAGGAGTGGTTGGACTCTGTGCAGGCATCCTCATCATGCTTGTGGGAGGACTGCTTACACTGCCAGTCAATCATTATCACAACATGCTGGAATGGCTCAATACAATCATTGATTATTATGCAAGAACCAGAAGATTCGTCTGGATTGGATTCAACTGGTCAGATGATGAAGAAGAAGATACACATATGATTGAAGGAGATGACGAATTTGAAGAAGAGAAATAAGAAGGAAGGGTTTAAGAGACTCTCTCCAAAACAGATTAAGAAGCAGAAGGAAAAAGAAGCAAAGGAACTCAAATCAACTCTTGACTGGATGGATATTGAAAGCATCTCAGCAGACGGAATAGTCCTTGCAAGAGGAAAGAAGAAACGCTATGTGAAGGGATTCCTTATCAAGCCAACCAACATACACCTTTTGCCTGAGACAGAAACGAAGCATGCAGTGCTCATGTGTGCAAATGCACTGGATCATATGAAATATCCAGTCTATTGGAAATTCATCAAGACACGTCCAGATGTCGGTGTCCAGCAACAGCGATATGCAGACATGATGAAGCATGCTGATAAGCCAGCAATTAGAAACCTCATGCAGAGCGAGATAGACAAGCTTGAATGGTTTGAGGAGACACATCGAGAGATCACATTTGTGGCACTCATTCAGGCGGATGAGATAAATTTCGAGAAGACATGGCACTCTCTTGCAGAGGAATTGTACAGAGCCTTTGGAAGAAAACCTGTGCCAATGCGACTCATGGATTATGAGAATCTTGTATCACAGGAATTCGAAAATGATAATGTCAACAGATACATGACGACACAGCTTGTACTGCCTGATGTGGCAGAGTCAGAGGAAGGAGTGGAAATCTAATGAGATTACTTAATAGACGTTCTACAATTGCTCCAACAGCATTTGCGGAACATGAAGATTACATGATAAAGGGTGACAAGTTCGAGAAGGTGCTGACATTCTGGGAGTATCCAACAGAATTCATCGAGGGCTATCTTGCTCCATTCCTTCTCAATTCGAACTATACAATGGATATGAGAACTGAGCAGATTGATTTGGATTATGCATCCCTCCTCAAGGGAGAAAGAAATGATCTTCAGGAGAAGCTGAACCGTTCAACAGACCCTTCAGAACAGACAAAGCTTTCTGAAAGAATCAGAGCACTAGATACTCATATCCGAGAATCCATCAGAACATCGTCCAGAACAATGAATGTAATCATAAATCTATACGTTCGTGGTGATACCTTGGAAGAATGCAGTGAACGAGCCAGAGATATCAAGGCGTGTTATGGCGGTCAGGAGTATCAGGTGAAGCTGAGAGGAATCAAGTTCCTACAGCAGGGACTCTATAAGCTTAATTCACCATTATTCATTGATGATGGACTGAGAAAAGAACCGAAATATCTGCAAGGTCAGCCGATGACAACGGCATCGGTCGCAGGCTTGTGGCCATGGATTTTTGATACACTTGAGGACCCCGAAGGAACACTCATTGGACGTGAACTCACATCAGGCGGAAAAATAATCTTTGACCAGTTCTACTACATGCATGATGTCATCCAGGCACCGCTTGACGGAAGAGTGAACGGCAATATGATCATTGTCGGTACGACTGGTTCAGGAAAGTCAACACTGATGGGACTCATAATCAAAAATCATATCATGAATGGTCGCAAGATTGTGTGGATTGACCCAGAAAACAGAAATGAGCGTCTCACAAGACGTGTCGGTGGTGACTTCATCTCACTAGGACGCAATGGACACCTCATCAACATCTTTGACCTCAAGCCATGCAGCAGTGATGGCGACTCATGGACAAAGAGGGAGATGTACGACACAAGACAGGCAGTAGCAAATGTTGTTGAAGATATAAAGATAACATTCAAGATGCTTTTTGCGGATATCACTCAAAAAGAACTTGCAATGCTTCCGTCACTTGTATCAAAGACATATGAGTATGTCGGTATCGACCCGACAGACGGGACATTCGAGAAGCTGACTGTCAATGCATTCCCGACTTTCCAGACATTTGCGACAGTCGTGAAACAGGAAATCAAGAAATATGCAAAAGAGGACAGTATTGCGAATGCACTGGAGATCTCTGCATTGAGAGAACTCAACATGAAGATGCGACACCTCACATGCTATGACGGTGTTGATGGAGAATATGCTAAATACTTCAACGGTACAACAACAATTTCATCTGCACTTATGAAAGACAGCACTGTACTGTCTTTTGGTACAAAGGACCTATTCCAGGTAGATGATTCATTGAAGAACGCACTTCTTCGAATGATCTTCCAGTATGCATGGTCATTATGTCTAGGTAACGAAGACCAGGAATGTGTATTTGCAGTGGACGAGGAACATATGTTCATTCAGGAACCAAAATTAGCTGAAATCCTTGCAGTATTCCAGAGACGAAGCCGTAAGTATCATACAGTAACATTATCGAGTACTCAGGAAGTTGTAGAATATACAAACCCTGCCATCCTTAACCATGGCAAGGCGATATTCAATAACTCAGCATATCAGGTGTATATGACTCTTAAGAAGAACTCAGTTTCTGAACTATCGAAGCTAACAAGTCTCTATGACTATGAGATGATGCAGATAGAGCGACAGCCAGCACATCAGGCAATCATGGTGGTAGGTAACAGACATATCCCGATTGAAGTGCTTGCAACAAGACGTGATCTACAGCTACTTGAGTAAGGAGGATAAAGAATATGAGACTCATAATCGCAGAAAAGCCAGAACTTGGAAGAGCCATCGCTGATGCACTCTTTACACATCCAGAGACACATGATTCCGTGATAACTGAGGGTGATACCTCAGTTATCTGGTGTTTTGGGCATATGCTGTCACTAAAGGACCCGAAAGATATAGAAGAAGACAGAAACAGAACATTTGAACAGTTACCCATCTATCACAGGGACTGGGAAAAGGTGATCTCCTCAGGCAAGGAGAAAAGGACAAGACAGATAGGAAGCCTTATGAAGAAGGCGGATGAAATCATCAATGCTGGTGACCCTGATGATGAAGGACAGCTACTCATTGATGAACTCATTAAATATTTCAACTACCGAGGACCTGTTAAAAGAGTCCTTATCAATGACAACCTTCCAGATAAGATAAGACAGGCATTTGCAGGTTTAAGAGACAACAGAGATTTTGAATCACTAGGCAGTTCAGCCAATGCGAGAGCGATGGCTGATCTGTGTTTTGGGGTGAATCATTCTAGAATCCTCAGTGCTACAATGAAGGCATCCATGAGTGTTGGACGAGTTATGACACCGACTCTTGGACTGGTAGTCGCAAGAGACTATGCAATCGAAAATCATGTAAAGCAGAAATACTATGACATCGAAGCAGTCTATGATGTCAGTGGAGAGTCAGCAGTCTTCACATTCAAAAAGGATGATGGCTCATATGTGATGGACAGTCAGGAGGCGGATGAAATAGCCTCAGCACTTCCTGAGAGCAGTGATCTGTCATTCACTAATGCAGTCAAGACTTCAGCACCGCCACTTCCATACAATCAGACTAAGCTTCAGGCGGATATGAACAAAATATACGGCTATTCACTTGATGAGACACTGGAAGCAACACAGACATTAAGAGATAAGTATAAGGCAATCACATACAACCGCAGTGACTGTCAGTATCTTGCTGAGGAGCATTTTAAAGAAGCACCAGAAGTAGTTGCAACAGCACTTTCAAATATCGGTCGCAGTGACCTGCCTGTTGAATATGACAGACACAGCCGATGCTTCAATGATAAAAATGTCTCAGCACATCATGCAATCATTCCACAGAATAAGCATATTGATATCTCTTCGATGTCTGAAAGAGAAAGAAATGTCTATATTTCCATAGTAGAAAGATATGCAATGCAGTTTCTTCCACCAGAAACCAGACTTGAATCAAAGTCCTCATTCAAACTGAAGGACGGATCATTCAGATACAGTGCCTCAGCGGTTCAGGATGAAGGGTACAAGAGATACTTCAGGAATGATGACAAGGAACTTGTTTCAAAGAAACAGGCTGTCATTCCTTCAGGCACGTACAATTCTTCTCTCATTTCCTCACGAAAAGCTGAGAAATATACAAACCCGCCTAAACGATATACGCAGGGAACTCTGGTAGAGGATATGTCATCTATTGCAAAATATGTCACAGACCCAGAAATCAAGGCGATATTAAAGAAGAAGGATGAAGAGAAGAAGGGCGAGAATGGAAGCATCGGTACGACAGCTACACGTGCATCCATAGTTAAGAAACTTCTGGAAAGAGGATATCTGAGAGAGGAACGTAAGCACATAGTATCTACAGATAAGGCAAGACAGCTGTGCAAACAGATACCAGATAGAATATCCAAGCCAGATGTGACAGCAAGATGGTGGCTTATTCAGGAAGAAATCAAAGAAGGTAGAAGAAATCAGAATGACCTCATGATAGAGGTTGCAGATGAAGTCAGAGATATGCTAAGCAATGAATACAAAAATATCAGACCTATTGAAACAGCCATCAGTGCAGATGATATCATTGGAAAATGCCCTATCTGTGGTAAGGATGTTGTCAAAAGAAAGATGAAGAATGGCAAGTCATTCTATCCATGCAGTGATAAGGAATGTGGATTTGCACTATTCGAAGACATGAGGAGATTTGATGATACAGTACATATCACACCAACATCTGCAAAGAGACTGCTGAAAGGCGGTAAGATGAAGGCGAAGCTTCATAATCGCCAGGGCAGAGAGTATGAGGCTTATCTCAAGATGAAGATGAATGGAAAATATGTCAATCTGGAAATTGATGGATTTCCAGATAAGAAATGATCAGGAGCAGTTTCTAACTGCTCCTTCATTATTAAAAGCACGATTATACATATGACCTCAGAAAAGACAACGTAGACAAGTTCCAGGTTGTCTTTTCCGAGTCCATATGTCCCATAGGAGGCGAGGCGAGCAAGCCTTGATGAAAATTAGGAGGAAAAGAAGATGGAAGAATTAATGATTGAAATCATGCATGAAGATAACATCAATATGGCATGGTACAGTTTCATCCACGAAGGCATCAGATGCAGAGGCTATGTAGAATTTGAAGAAGATGAAGATGAAAACGAAGCTGATGTAATCAGAAGAATTGAGGAGGAAAAGGTCTGGGAAAAACCAGCATTAACCAGCATGAGCCCATTCACGCAGTGGCTGGTATGTCGATGTGAGAATTCGGGAGCACTCATGAATTTCTATGAATCAGAAGATATGGAAAGAGATCTCAATGATGGTCTGTATACGCCTGAAGACCTGAATGCGTTCGAGAATGACAGCATAAATCTAGATGTAGAATATGAATATGAAATAGAGAAAGAAGATGGACGTTACAGAGTCAAGTCAGATGATGCATCAATCACTATCTATGCATCTACATTATCGCAGTTCAATCTGGACTGTACGCTTAGACAGGCGGAAGAGAAGCTACAGCACAGAGAACCAATGAGAAGAAGGGGAAGGGTGAGATAATATGGCAAAAGACCAAGTACAGACTGCAAGAAGAAAAGCAGTACGAGGATATCCAATCAGCCAGCTTGCTGAGGAATATGGAATGACCCTTGTGAAGAAGAGAGGAAGAAGACCTATCCTATCAACAGAGGAGCATGACTCCATCGTCATTTGGGAAGATGAGAACAAGTATCATAGATACTCGAATGGCAATGGCGGTGATGCAGTCGCATTTATGATGGAATTCAGTGGAATTGCTGAATCAGACCTGAACAAGCATGATCAGGTGAATGAATGCATCAGAATACTTGAGCAGAGACTCAAGATTAATCCAGAGCTTGCTGTCCAGCAGGTCAGATATAAGCGAGAGATGCCTAAATTCGTAATGCCTGAAAAGGCAGATACAACCAGAAAGGTAAGAGACTATCTATGCAAGACAAGAGGCATTGAAGAAAGAATTGTAGATAAATGGATAGATGAAGGACTTCTCTTTCAGGAGGCGGGTAAGTATGGTAACTGTGTATTTATAAGCAGAGATGAGAACGGCAAGCCAGTCTATGGTGTTAAGCGTTCCGCAGATCCTGCACGAAAATTCGTTGTCGATGTAGAAGGAAGTGACTACAGCCAAGGATTCTTTATTAAAGGCAAACTTGATTATTACACAAAAGTGTCCGATAACTTTGCTTCAGAACATTCATCACTCTTTGTGACAGAAGCAGTCATCGACCTCATGTCATTGCAGTCACTCTATCTAAGACGTAGAGATTACGAACTTCGCCAGCAGGGCAAGCTTGACTGTGAGCCAGATGACTATGAAAATAGATTTCTGAATTCAAACTGGTATTCACTCAATGGATGTCGAAAATATGACGGGCTTCTCAATACAATCGCATCACATAAGGGGATTAAAGATATATTTCTTGCCTTGGATAATGACGAGGCTGGAAGAAATGCCTCAAAGGCAATCAAGGAAGAGATTCAGAAGAGATTCCCTGACAGGAAGATAGATGTATCTATCAGGGTTCCTCCGACTGAAGGACGTGACTGGAATGATGAACTCAAGGCAGGATTCTCTCTTTCAGCACGTGATGATGCACTCGTGGATCTTCAGGAAAAATATGGTCGAGATGTTAATGAACTTTACCATCAGGATGAATATCGAGATGCAGTCAAATTTAGAATGTATCATCCACGTAACAATATCCTGCCAGTCAATGCAAAAGACTATGTAGAGGAGATGATTGAAGGAATTGGATACTTCACAGCTGATACGCCAGTCTTCTCCGTACTGGAGAGTGACTATGAACCTGCAAGAAAGATTACAGGCATTCCAGTAGCAGAAGCAGATAAGATACTTAAAGAAATTACCAAGCGTATTGCGAATGATGACAAAGTAGAAAGTGCAGTAGCAAGATTCAGAATAGATTATGTCATTGACGGCATGCACCGAAATTATCAGGGGGATTTCCTTCTAAAGAGCGACTGGGCAGAGAGTCCTGGTATCATAGAGCATATCAGACAGTTCAACTATAGATGCATCCATGACAGCCGTTTTGATAAGATGGACCCTAAATACAAGGATTATCTGAATTATGCATATAATCGTCTTGCTCCCTATCTGGAAAAACATGTGCAGGTGTATGAGTTTGAGAAACTGAACGATAGAATGGCAGAAAAGGAGAAAAAGGGGGATATTCCAGATGATACTGACCCGAATTATTATCATGTTTATTTTGACATAGCTGACCAGTATGCAAGCCGAGCTAAAAGACTTCTGAACGAAGGATTTGAAAGCGAAATCAGAAGGATAGATACAAGCGGAGTTGAAAGAATGATTAAGTATGGCGTTAATCCTGGTGAACTTGATATCAACTATCAATATGTCATGGCAGTCGGAGAACGAATGGAGATGGAAGATGATAATGTGAAATCATGTGACATTGTCCCATCAACTGAAGCAGAAGTAAAAGATGAACAGAAAGTGAATCTAAAGAATGACAGAACAGTTCAGCAGGGATATAATAGACCATATCAATCCAGAAGAAGGAGATGATGTATTTGAAGAGAGAAAGTTATGTAGAAGTGAGGCATCAGGGATGCCTTTACTCCTATTTCCATGTGGATGGAGATGATAAGAACAGATATATGTCACTTTCAGAACTTCTGAGATATCATCCCGAAGCAGTGGAGTATGTAAACAATCACCGCAGATCTCTTGAAGAGGATTTCAACAATGGAAAGGTGGGAAAGAGATGAATCATGAATTAAAGGATGTACAGGAAGAATTCAGAAGACAGCTTGCGGAAGATAATAGAGATGGTCTAGATATGGTCAGACTCCAGTTCAAGAAGGAAAAGAAGCTTCTATCCGACAAGCCGTGTCGCACTATTGCAGACACGCTTGACATTCTCGGTCAGACGTTCAAATCTTGGAACAGGGAAGTATCAATGGGGGTTATGTTAGATGATAAATTCAGAGTCATATGTGTGCAGGTATTATCATTAGGTACAAATAATACTTCTGACTTTTATATAAAGGACCTGTATACAGGAGTTGTGCTTTCAGATGCAAAGTTCTGCGTCTTAGTGCATAATCACCCTAGTGGTGACTGCACACCAAGCAGAATTGATAGACAGACACATGACAACCTTGTGAATGTTGCTAAAACAGTAGGGTTTGGATATTATGATTCGATAGTGCTTGGTGCTCAGACCTACTACTCATTCAGTCAGAATCGCATCAGACCTTATCGAAGAGATAAGAATAGACCAGTGTATATCGGCAAAAAGCTTGAAAGGTGTACATATCCAGTAAAAAGGAGTCTGAGACATTTATGAACAGTAACAACAGCATAGCAGTGAAGATAGCAGTCGCTTTCCTAGCGACTGCTATTTTAATTTGTGGAGCATTTGGAATCGGGGCTTCGACAACAGAAGCATCAGCAGGAACAATTGATGGAAGCATCATCGTACAGTCAGCACAGATGGAAATGGAGGAATACCAGTCAAAAGGAATGAGCGGTGGAGACAAATATAGAAAGTGGCTCACAGGCAGGGCAGACGGTGCCAGCTGGTGTGCTACATGGGTATCCTATGTGCTTGTTACCAGAGTGGGATTGTCAGAATCCAGTTTCCACAAGACTGGTTCCTGTCAGGAAATGTACGATGATTTCAGAAACGGGAAGTCGCTAGGTCAGATACATGACAAGAAGTATGCGCCTTCGCCAGGAGATATCATATTCTTTGACTACAAGAATGAAGGGGAGACACATCATGTCGGTATTGTGACAGAAGCGGATAATACATCCATCAGATATATATCAGGCAACTCAGGCAGTAGACCAGGCACATGCAGAAAGTCAAGCATTGCGACTGGAAGCAGTAAGATTTATGGATTCGTAACCCTCAGCTACTCCCAGCAGTCAGGCGTGACACTAGCAGGTGGAGCGAAGAATGCAGAAAAGGTTTACTACACTCTTCTTGCAAACGGATGGACTAAGCAGTCAGCATCTGGAGTTATTGGAAATCTTCTTTGGGAGACAGGCGGTGCGAACAGCAAGAATCCTACCAATATCAGTGGTGATATCAACCCAGCTGATAAGTCAGCTACAAGACATGCAGGGAAGTATGCCTACGGAATCGTTCAGTGGGACGAGGGGGAATCACCAGACAGAACTTCAAAGATGTTCCAGTACTGTGCCTCAAGAGGAAGAAACTGGACAGACCTTGAATCACAGGTCAGCTATATGCTCAACGAGATGGCAACCTTCAGCAAAGTGAAGAAGAACGGTGGCATACAGAAATGGAAGTCCATGACTTCGCCAGAAGAATCTGCTAAATTCGACGCAGACAACTATGAGATATGTGCCCAAAAACTCAGACCGAAGAGACAGATAACTGCCAGAGCATGGTATGAAGCATACAAGGATAAATAATACAAGGAGGAAAAGAAATGAATGCAGGTAGAATCAGATACATCATTGCAGGAGCACTTGTGGTGATGCTTATCTCAGCAACATTAGGAGGATTATACATCTATCATCAGGCGGATGTAATCAGAAAGGAACAGCAGTCATCTGAAGTTTCCAGAAAGACGACCACTTCAGACAGTCAGAAGAAGAAAGCAGACAAGAAAGCATCTACAGCAGTAACTGAAAAGAAAGAGACAGAAGACGAGGACTCTGCATATATCAATAAGAATGCTACATGGAATCTTGGCACACTTCCAGTGACAAAGATTCAGGAAGAGAATATCAGAATCAGAATAAGTCGATACATTGCTCAGCAGAATCTAGGCATGATAAGAAATGCCTATCTATGGAATGACAAGGGCATCCAGAAGAATGGCACATTGACAGAATTCTATGTCATCTGTCAGCTTGAGGATGCATATTATGTGACATTCGATGTCAAGGCGGACAGCAGTACAAAAGAGCTTCATGTGGACAAGGTGCTTGCAGATTATGCTTCACCAGAATCTGCACCACCAGCAAGTGACGGCTCTCATTACACTACAGATTAGGATGGTGATTTGAATGGGAATCAAGATACATAAGCTGAGGTTCCTGGTATACGGCTCCCAGCCTCCCAGAGGCTCAAGGTTCAAGGATACTCTTGATACTGATTCGCTCATAGGATATACACAGTATACCGATAGAGATGATGCAAAAGGAAATGAGAAGGAACTCGGCAGGAGAAAGGATGGATATCTTGGATATACATCCTCTCATCATAAGGATTCAACCATATCTTCTGAAGGGGTGATTGATACAAAAGAGAAGAGAGAAGAACTCTACAGGAAGCTGAGCAGTGCCTTTTCGAAGAAGGGTGATATCTTCTACGAGGAGATCATCTCCCTTGAGTCTCACGAAGAGGCAGAAAGACTCTCCCTTGGAGAGAGTGCCAGACAGTGGGAGCCTCTCCTGAATGAGGTGCTACCAAAAGTATTCAGACACAGAGGGTTCGACCCAGACAATATGCTGTGGACGGCAGACCTTCATACAAATACCCAGCACCCTCACGTGCATCTCCTATTCATGGAGAAGGAGCATACAATAGACCGTGGTAAATTCACAAAATCTGATATGAAATACCTGAAGAGACAGCTTCTCAGTGCACTTGAAAGAAGACAGACGTACTGCGACAGGCTGGAAGCATCGGTTGATGATGTCTTCAAGAAGAAGGATCAGCAGTTCAGACATCTTATGAGCGATGTGGAAGAGTCGCTTCTCAATAATAAGAACATCCAGCTCACCGAACTCCTCAAAGCCCTTCCGAAAAGAGGAAGAATGCAGTATAACTCATATAACATGAAGGATTACAGACCGCTCATTGATAACTATATAGACCATCTCATCAGGACAGATAAGAATGCGAAAGCATCCTTCAGCAAACTGATGGAAACTCTCGACAGACTTGAAGCAAATATCAATGATGCTGGAAATGAGAAGATATCGACTCTCAAGGAAGCGGAAATGAGAAAGATATATGAGAGAATCGGCAACCTGATTCTTCAGAAAGCGAAAGATCCAGACTATAAGGAAATCATGACCGTCAATAAAAGGACTGGAGAAACCCAGATCAGAAGATACAGAAAGCCTCTTACAAACATATCCATAAGCAGGGCGATTGTTGATGTGGCGAATGCTCAGGAACAGGAGATGGAGGAGGCATTAGAAGAATTCTACTATCGTGCATCTCATACACGAATGGTTCAGTAAAGGAGATTATAAAATGAATATCATAGGAATAATCATTGCGACAGTCATATGCCTATTCCTCAGCTATACAGGATTCACGTGGCTTGCGAATATCCTGTATTTCAGGAGAATGAGCATCACATTCGATTACAGTCTTCTCTTCTTCAGAGGGGATATGAAGCTTTTCATCATTGCGACACTGCTTGCATTTCTTCCAATATTCTATTATGCATCGGTGAAGATTGGAGAAAGACTGATGGTGCTTGGAAGAAGTGACAGAAAGGACTTCAACAAGAAAATGAGTAAATTTCATGCAAGGAAGCTTTTCCTTCCAGTCACTTTCGACAGCGAAAGAATCGTATATCCATGGTGGGATAGGATGTATATCAGACTGTTCCACCCGAAGAAGTATCAGATAGGGGAGAAGAAGGAATACAAAAGAGCAGGTCTTCCAGTCATGTCATCTAAGAACAGAATGTGGGTTGATTCGACAGATTCACATTCACTCATTCTTGGTACTACCAATTCTGGTAAGACAGTGACAATCATCCTTCCACTTATCAATATGGTGAGAATGGCTGGAGAATCAGCAGTAATAGTTGACCTTAAAGGAGAGCTGTCTCAGATGACATATGATGACTTTGTCAGAGATGGATACAGAGTCTATATACTTGATTTTATTGACCCGCAGAAATCAGATGGATGGAACCCACTACAGATGGCAAGTGAGCACTATTACAAGGAAAAGGAAAAAGCAGATAAGAAGAAGGAGAAGCTTCAGAAGATACTAGATGATGCTAGAAAGGAATATGTAAGAACCTATGGTACAGCGGAAGGATTTGATGCTTCCGCTGCACTTGGCAGGGATGAGAACGGCAATCCGTATTTCGTCAATGGTGAGATAAATACATATCCAGATTACTCGGAAGCACAGTCAGTAGTTGAAGATGTAGCCAATGCAATATGTTCTGATCCTAATTCAAAGGATCAGGTGTGGAATAACTGGGCATCTGATATCCTTAAAGGGCTTATCTATCTCCTTCTTGAGGAGGGAGACCCTGAAGCAGTTAATATACCATCTGCAAAGGCTGTTCTTGATGTCGGTTCTCAGCCGTCAACGACTGATGCTCCAAACTCATATGGAGAATATCCATCAATACTTAATCAGTACGTCAAGTTGAGAAGAACGCCAAAGGATATGTCATATGTCAAGCTGAATACATATCTTGATTCAGCACCAGACACAGCAAAATCAATGCGTTCAACCTTCAATGAAAGAATTGACAAGGTTCTGCTTTCTCAGCAGGTACAGAATATCATGGCAACAAATGAAATCAACCTGCCTGACCTCGATACACAGAAGACCGTCATATTCCTGAAGGTGCATGATGAAAAGAGTACGTATTACCCTCTCGTTAATATATTCATGCAACAGCTACAGCAGTCTCTCATTGCAATAGCACGTGAGCATGAGTCACTAAGACTCAATTATCCCTTCAACTTCATCTGGGATGAATTTGGGAACTTCCCTAAGTATCCAGCTGTTACTTCACTGCTTGGTGCAGGACGTTCAAGAGGTATCAGACTGGATCTCGTTGTTCAGGGATATGACCAGCTGGAGAGTACATATGGACATGATACAGCCCGTTCCATCAAGAATGGATGTATGAATAAGATATATCTGCTTTCGTCAGATACATCAACACTTGACGAGATATCCAAGTCAGCAGGTCACAAACTGGTGAAGAAGGAAGGAAAGTATGTCAAGGAACCTATATTCACTAATGAGAGACTCAGCAAGTTCCAGTATGGTGAGATCCTATTGCTACGTCAGAAGGAGAATCCATTCTATACAAAGATGATACCGAACAACAAGTACGTGTATTACCATAACAGCAAGCATTTGTTTATAGACAACCCTAAGAAGGTAGCTGTGAAATTTGATATCTCAGCTGAATACGAAAGATTTCAGAAGACACCTGAATATAGAATAAGACTAAAAGAACTACAAGGAGGAAAATAGCATATGACAAAGGAACAGATGATCACAGCAATTAGAGAAGTGATTGAAAGATACAATATCAGTGAACAGGGATTCAATACCAGAGCCTTCAATGATAAGGCACCTGAACGAATCGGAATCAAAAAGGCAGAACTGCACTGCAATAATGATGAGAAGGTCAAGACCTGCATGATAATCAATTGTGATATCTCAGATAAGCTTGAGCCGTTCCGTTCAAAAATGAACAACTATGAAGAGATATCATTCAATAATGCAGATATCAGCAGAGCAGAATTCGTGAGCGACCAGTTCTACAAGGTAGAGTTTGAAGGCGGAAGAATCAGTGGAATATTCATCAACTGTCATTTTGACCAGGCTTTATTCAATAAGATGACATTCAGCAACGTGGCATTTGTCAACTGCTCATTTGATGATACAGTAAGTGAAAATTCAAACTATAAGAATACATACTTTATCGGCTGTCATTATCATGACCTGATTGAAAAAGGAGAAAATGATACTGATACAATGCATGAATTTCCTTTCTGCGATATACAGCCATCTCCATGTGAAGATGGCACAATCCATCATTCATCGGATGTGGATGAAAAGAATATACAGGAAGAACTAAACAATCATGATAATGAAGGAATACTTGAAGAACTAACACATGATCCAAACAAAATGTTTGAAGGCAATGATGATGAAAAAAATCAAAACGTTATAGTATTCCGCCAGCAGACGATTGATGATTATGATGAATCACCAGAAGCGGACGATTTATCTGATGGCAAAGAAAGTAATCTAGAAACAGAACATAACAGTACAGAAAATGATGAAGGAGAAGAAAACAACATGGAACAGACAGTAAAAACAGAAAAACAGACAATCGATATTGAAGAACAGACTTTTACTCAGAATGAATTTGAGAATGGTTTCAAATTCAAGGGCAAGAGATTTGACAAATGCACATTCAAGGATATCAAAATCAGCGAATACCTTCCTACAGGAGCACCATTCAGCGAGTGCACATTTGAAAATGTGGTCTTTGATGTGGCAGTGGCTAACATGCAGTTTGCTAACTGTACATTCAGCAATGTACTCTTCACAAAGATGGTGAAGAACGTCCTCTTTGAAGGATGCAGTATCAATTTCAGTTCAGAACAGATGAAGGAGGTATTTACAGCATGCTCATATATTGCAAGCGAAGAGAAGCGTGATGAAACAGCAGAAAATATCATCTGCGGAGAACCAAGAGTAAAGGAATTGACTGAGGAAGAGAAGCAGGCACTTATCAAGGAGGCAGTTGAAAAGCGTGTCGAAGAGGAAAGAAAGACAGCATACGATGAAGGAATGAAGGCTGGAAAAGAATCAGTACAGCAGGAAGAATCAGAAAATGTTCCAATGGAAGACCTAGTGGAATCCATCAGAAACCTTTCAGAACGCATGTCAGAATGCATGCTTGATGTGGTCAATAAGACTAGTTCTGTTGTAGAGAAGGAAGCAGATAAGCATAAGACAATCGAAAAGGAAGTGGTTAGAGAACTAACTGAAGAGGAGATGAAGGATATGGCAATCAGATACATCCATGACAACATCAATCAGGTGGGAGAACTTATTACATCTGCACAGAACTATAAACCTGAAGAGTCTGAAAAATCTGAAGGGACTGAGTTAGAACAGGGTTTCCAAAGTAACGTGAACGAATAGTTCTATAAAATAATATATAGAGCACATGACAATGAGCGACACGTGTCGCTCATTGTCATTATATAATAATATGTTGTAAATTATACGAAGGTGATAGTAATGAATAGTACGAATGGAACAGAGAAGAATGAATCAGGGAAGATACATATGATAATAAGTGACGGAGAAACACGCACCTATTATTGCAGAAGTGAACTCTATAATAAAGGATTCCGTTTCATCCGCAAGGATGAGAAATGGCATAGAGACACGACTGACCCTTTATTTGTAGAGAAGTATAGAGACTATGCAAAAAGGAATGGTCTTGCCTTCGTTGCATATGATTCCACCAGAACGAGATGCAACAGCTACAGAGATACATTCTTTGAAGCAAACGAACCGATGATTGGAAAATATTATGTGTGTGCATACTGCTTTAAGCTTCTTAAAAAGAAGGATGTGACAGTGGACCATATCATATCTGTCAATAAGTCGCAGAAGAACAAGATGGCTAACTGGCTGATGGATAGGATGGGAATCAGCAATGTCAATGATGAAAGGAATCTGTGCTGTGCATGCAGGGAATGTAACTCTAGAAAGGGAAGCAAGGCAGGTCTGTGGCTGTTGAGAGGTTTTCTTGGCAAGAAGAAGCAAGTTATCTGGGGGGTCTATATTGGAACGATTGCAATGCTGATTGTTCTTGTAGGAACAGTCATTCAGATACTAAGCAACAGTTAGGAGGAATAAGATATGAAGACAGTATCATTCAGGGCATCTGATAATTTTATGGATAAGTATGATAAGATACTTTCCCTTGAGGAACAGGAGGAATGTCCTTTAAAGAAGTCAGAGATATTTGACGAAATGATCAATCTATATTATGCAAAGAGAGTGCTTGGAGATAATACAGAAATAATGGGAGAAGAAATCGACAGGATAATGAAGGATAATCTTTCAATGTTTTCTGAACGTATTGCAGTGATGGTCAATTCGGTGCATGGTGTGATGGATGAAATCAATGAAAAAATTGATTAATCTCAGAAAAACCATGTGCACAAAAACATCATTTTTATGTGCACATAAGGTAAACCACTTTGTGCACAAAGGCAATAATTGAAAATATAGTGAATATAAGCAAATAAACTGCCCGTTGGGCAGTTCTACAATCCAAGAAAAGTGCACAAATAGTACACTTTTCTTCTTATCCTGCTTAAGTCCAAATGTGCACAAATGGTCTTTTAAAATGTGCACATGGTTTAGAATGCATATATTCAATCATCAAAAAGGAGAAATAACATGGATAGAAAAGAAGTCTTAAAGTCGTGGAGAATAGACGAGAGTGTCGTAAAATTAGTAAACACTCTTTCTGAAACGTTAGGAATCAAAAAAGGGGAAGTAGTAGAAAAGGCTATAATCCAACTTGCAAAACAGACAAGCAGAGAAGAAACGCTCAATGAGATGAAAGACAAGCTTGATGAAATGATGAATGAAATCAAGATCATCAGAATGTATCATGTACTTGATACATTGAAGTCAAGTGACTATAGCAATATCAAAAATGTACCATCTCTTACATTGAAGTTTGATGAAGACGGCAGATATGGAAATAAGGGAGATTATGTAGTTAAGATAGAAGATGTAGATAAGCTTACAGAGTACTTATCAAAAACAACAAACTACTACGATGAAGCGTTGAGTAAGTTGATTAAGAATAATGCTCAGGTAGAAAAAGCAAAAAAATAACTATTAGTTGTAAAATAAAATATATAGAGTGTATGACAATGAGCGACACGTGTCGCTCATTGTCATAATAAAATAATATCTTAAAATAAAACACACCCCATGTGTTTTATTTTAAGATTCCTATAGGAGGGATTAGTGGTGAGTCAGCAATATGAGAAATACTGCGAAAAGTACGCCTACAGCACTCAGCAGAAGATGCAGTTGAAGAAGGCGGATGATGAAGGACTAGATCTCAGCTACATGTGTGACCCACGTTACGACTGGGAGCAGATGAAGGAAATAAGACTATGTCTTTCACAGGGTATTGATCCAACGCCTTTCTGTCATCCTGATATTCCTTCAGAACAGATGAAGGGCATGCGACAGGGCTTGTTTGAAAATAATGCAGTGTATGATGCTAAGCATGAAGCAGTGCAGAAAAAAAGACTGCTTAGATATATCATCGTTACAGTCTTTATAGCAGTGATTGTGTCAGTGTCTGCGCTATGCTTCTGGAAGAAGGATACAATCACAAATATGTTTCAGAGTATACATCTGGAATTGAAGACAGATAACCTGTCAATCGGTGAGTCAAAGGCAGGAAGCATCGACTATATGGATTACATAAAATCCTACAGCAAAGACTGCCATCTGACTATTCCAAAAACAAAGCTTGATAAGAAAGGAACGTATAGAGTCAAGTATGTTCTTTCCAACGAAATGAAGAAGATAGAGAAATATATGACAATCAGAGTGTATGATGATGTATCTCCAGTTCTATCTCTTTCAAAGACAGATGAAAGCATTGCGTATGGAAGTTCATTTAATTCAGAATCCTACATACAGAGTGCAGTCGATAATGAAGATGGTGACATAAGAGATAGAGTGAAGACAGAAGGAAGTGTTGACTGTTCCAAATCTGGAACGTATAAGATAAGATATTATGTTGAGGATGATGCAGGAAACATGACTGAGAAATGTCTCAATGTATCAGTGGCAGAAAAGCCACAGCAGACAGTCACTCCATCAGCTGGTCAGCAGTCCGCATCGAATAATTCTCAGCAGAGCAATCCACCCAAGACAGGTGGCTCCAGCAGTTCCAGAAAGGTGACTGCATCTTCAAGGGTGTTCAATTTCTCATCATCAAGCGACATGAACCAGACATATAATCAGGCAGTCCAGTATGCACAGAGTCAGATTAATGCAGGTCATGCAAATGGATATAATGTTGTTCCAATTCAAGGCAGTGATGGAATTTATACAGGATACAGAGTAACGTTCTCATAGAGAGGAGATATCATGTCTCTTCTCTTTTTTTATTTAGCAGGAAACATCCATGTAATGTCCGTTGAATAGTATCTTGTAAAATACAGCCATCATGGAGATATAATCTGCATGGATGCCAGTCTTGTTTCTGACTGCTCTTTCAGTGCTTTTCGCCTTATAAGGACTGATTGTACCATTCAGTTTCTTATAGTAGTCATTAGTGATAAATTCTTTGTAAACAGGTTCTTCAGTTCCATCGGTGATGTATCCATCAATGACGGATATATCCTTAATGCCCTGAATCCTGATTCTGTTTTCAATCACAGTAACTAGTCTGATGCCTTTTCGATGAGCGATATCTATATCACTCATCCCTGAAGAGAACATCTCTTCATAATTCTTCTTTTCTGCTTCAGCTGGAAATTTAAGATATGAAAGAAGTTCTTCAATGATGCTTTTTCGTAGATTCTGTGAAATCCAGTCTTTTTCTGCCTTGCTGAAGATATCCTTTCTGCTGACATCCTTTCTGTGTAGCATGTTGTTCATGTGTTCTGGAACAGGAATGATAGTCATATGCTGATACTGCGTGTCAGGTTCATTGGAGTTCATTTCATCCTCTGATTGAATGCCAGTAAAGATGTGAAGCCTATATTCCTCATCATAGGATACTCTTACATAAGTGCATTCCTTCTTTATCCATTTAGATATCCTAGTTCTGATCTCATCATAATTTATAGTCATATAGCTGACTGAATGACTACCCTCAGTTCTTGCGATGAGATTAGTTGAACGTGAGCAGTATTCTGTGTCAATCCAGTTGATGATGCGAAAGAAGCTGTCTCTATCTTCTTTGTTAGCAATATCCTTTTCTGAAATTGTGGCGTGGCTGTCTTCTAGACGTTCTCTAAGAAGCAGGAATGTTCTAAGGATGATGAGTGCATCATCCTTAGCCTCATTTCCATTGACAGGGAAACCGTATAATTTGGCAATGTCATTGATTGAAGGTCTGCTGACTGTGCATGTGATTTTCTATTGAAGTCGAAATCTGTATAGAATGAAATATCAATGAAATCATATGACTGAAGAATGATACCATGTTTCACAATGAAGCTGATAAGTTTCTGTGGTTCATATCCAACAATGAGATCACAACCACTAAAAGCATGCTTAACATTCATGATGAATGCTTCATCTTCTGGAGAAGCATTGCAAAGCAGATTTCCCTTCATATCATAGACTGCTAGTCTTCCATCCTTTACATGCCCTGCAACTATTCTTTTATTATCATTCATAATCATCACACCCCATTTCAAATTCATAGCACATATAGTCACGTAGCAGGTCTTCGTATGTTTCTCTCAGGTCCCTGTATTCTTCACACAGAATATTATACTTCTTATAGAGTTCTTCATATTTTTCTTTATCTGTCATATGGTTTATTTTCCTCCAATCACTCTGACTTTCAATTCCACCTCGCATCTCTTGCAGTAGAATAAATCTGAGTCTCTGACTAATTTGCATCTGGTTTTTCTTCTCCATGTTGCCCCGCAGACTGGGCAGTATACTTCATATTTATAGAGACTTTCCTGTTTTCTTTCCATTATTGTCTCCTCCTTTTAATCCTTTCTGAGTAACAGTTCAATTAATTCAGCTTTTTCCTCATTTGTCATTTTGCTCTTATTTTGCTCTAGAATTCGTTTTACGCTTAAAAAATCTAATAAATCGTCCTTGCCTAAAATATAGTTGTTTGTAGTACTTAATGCATAGGCAATATTTACTGATGCGACTCCTGAAGGAATACGGTCTCCTTTGATGTAATGCGATATAGCACTTTCTGTTACACCAGACAATTCAGCTAATTGTCTCTGTGTCATCTTTTTCTCATTAAGTAATGCTTTTATACGTTCTCCAGTACTTTTCATTTTATCATTTTCAGCCTCCATTGTTATAAGGAAATTAGTGTTTAAGTGTTATCGCTTCACTTTTTTTAATTGCATTAGATTTTCTTTTTTACTGCATCTGGTAGCCTCTTCAAGATTCTCTTAAAAATAACGGCAGATCCTCGTGGTGCTCTATCAAGATATTTATTGACTTTAAAACCATTTGAACAGATACTTTTCTTTTTTCCATCTTCTAAATACGCCCAATTACCGATGATTACTGCATATATATCAACATTTGTGGCTTTTGGATGAGCTCTAGTACCGCCCCATTCAAGATATGTTATATGTGCTTTTCTTGCTTCTAACTTTTTAATTTCTTTCTTTGGTTTTCTTTCTGATGCATAGCGTTTCTTGATTTCTTCCAATTCTTCAATAGAGCCTTCCTTTGCAATATATTCATCAATCGAATAGAAATATGTCTTGTTGCAGTAAGAACTTGTATGATGCCAACTGCTTTCGAATAGAAAGTATTCTGCAAGAACATTTTTAGGATACTTTTTCAGTTCTTCCTCGGTGAAGTGTTCGTGTTCCACTACCTCACTAATTATCATTTTTTTAGTCCATTTAGACAATGGCATTTCGCCATCTTCATAAGCATCAACTGCACGATTACTCATGCTGTATCCACTATATCCACTATTCATATTCCACATTTTTCTTTTCTCCTTGTTATCTAAGAATTAGTGTTTTAAGTGTTATCGCCTCACTTTTCTTCATGATCTCAGCATCCCTTCTTATATTTCTTTAAGTAAACCATGAGGATTTCTGCAACAATGCTGTTGTCCTCATCTTCTTCAGCAACCATTTGAAGAAATTCCATATATTCATTGATGTATCTTCCATCATTTAAATCATAGATGATTTCATCAATATAATTATCTTCGTCCAAAAGATTGTCACGGTATTCATAAGGGTCAAAATCTTCAGCCAGTGCATCAAGTTCTTCAGCTAGATGTTCTACTGTCATACCTTCACGGTATCTGTTGTCCCAGCATAAATTCTTAATTTCCTTTACCATTGCTTCATGTGATACTAAATTTTCCATATTTTTATTCCTCCTTAATTTTAAGGCGAACTCGCCTCGCCTCCTAAAGGTGCAACCCCTGCTAAGGCAAATGTCAAGGAGGAGTCCCATAGGGAAGCTCCTTGATATTTGACAAGGGGATGCAACAGGTATTTTTTTCAGTTAGAACCAAAACAATGAAAATGAACCGAAAAAATATTAAAAAAGAAGACTTCCTACATAAGGAAATCTTCTTAAATGTCTATTAACTTGAACAGTAATCAAATTCTGATGGCACTATAAGTGACTGATTCCAGATACTCATTGGCTTCATCTTTCGAATAAAACAATCTTTCCTGATATGCCTGCCCTATGAAGTCAATACTTACAAGGTCATCACCGAGCCACATTCTTTCTGTATCTTCAGAATCATAGCAGTTATATCTGATGCAGTCATATCCACCCAAAAGGATACAGTAGACTTTCCCTGCATAGTTTTCAAATTCGACAGCAACTCCAACAGTTGGCGTATACGAGTCATATGTTTTATATACTCCTGTGTAGACATCATATGTGTATCTTTCCTCAGTTCTGACAGGGAATACATCTGTCAGTATCTTGAAATTACTCATATTCTTTTCGAGCCATTCAGCGTCTTTATTCATAGGTTCATTTATAACAAATCTACCAAAATTTAATATTTTATTCATCTTTCATTTCTCCTGATTCTAAAGATAGTTCTAATGAGTTTCATCAATCCCATATTAGAAGAGCTCGTTGATATAGTGTTAATATTAGAGACTAATACAAGCTTAGTTGGAATTTTTAAATGATTATTGAATGATTAGACTTTTGATAACTTGTAAAGATTTCTTACTCTTTTATATTAATCAATTCTTCAATCGCACAATCTAATGCCTGTGCGATTTTTAATAGGATAATGCCTTGAGCCTTATTGAGATCTCTTTCGCCTGTCTCATATTTTTGTATATGCCCAACAGGAACACCAGCCTTCTCCGCTAGTTCTGATTGAGTTAAGCCTTTTGCTTCTCTTAACTCTTTTAAAGTTCTTCCTTCTGTTACATTGAACAACTTTTCATAAGCTTCAGCTAGATTATTGTCTTCTAACCATTTCTTCACTTCACTAACTGTTAAAGGTGTGATATTTTCAGAACCAGTAACCTCATTGTAGCTAACATTAACAGCCATGCGACTCATAGGACCTCCGCTTTCGTATAAGAAATATTCTCCAGTCTTTTTTTTATAGAGATCAGCCTTGTATTCTTCAAAGCTTCCGATTCCAGAATACACTCCATCAATAAACTTTGCTGTGTCTGTGTTGTACTGTCTTCCATTAATAACTTTTTTCATCTATTTTCTCCTCGTATTATATATATAGTACCGTTCTTTTATCTATTCTCATTAAAAATATTTGAACGTCTACAATCTTCATAATATTCGATAGTATCTTCTAATGATTCATTCTCAGATACTTCAAGAACTTCACATGCTTCCTCTGCTGTGAGAAGCTCTCTTTCTCTAAAGTCATATTCCTCAGTTTCTAACCACTTCTGCGCATCTTCCATATTTTCGAAACTAGTGGCATACATAACTTGACCATCTTTGAATGATACTCCATAAATTTTTTCCATTTTCTTGAACTCCTTTATTTTTAAAATTAGTGTTGTTGTAAGTGTTATCGCTTCACTTTTAATTTACTTAGTTAATGCACCTGTGTGATGAATAGTTCCAGTGTTCATATCAACGCTATAATATTTCAAGCTAGCTTTCTCTAATTGAGTACCGTTTACTTTCACGAATGTAGTCCCTTTTTTAGAAACCCATTCTTTTTCGATTAGTTCTGGATGGCTTTCAAGTGGCTCGAAATCAAACTTTGTATTATTACCGTATAATATTCTACCTAATTCCTTTAAGCCTTTCTTTTGTTCTCTTGTAAGATTAGTTGTGTTTAACATTTTCCATTCCTCCTTTTTCTAAACAAACAGATTGTTTATTACTTGTTCACCAATGACGGCATTGTAATCAATGCCTTTTTCTTTTAACTGTTGCTTCATAGTTTCAAGAATTTGACGGAACTCCTTAAAATATAAGTTTTCAAAAATTTCATCTGCACTGTAATTGTTGTCGTAACTTTCAATTACACTTTTAGCATATTCCACCGTTTCATCCTCAATTAAATTGGGGATGATTTCAATAAAGTTTTTTAGTTCTGTAATAATACTCATTTATTCAATAATACTCATTTCCATTTTCTTGTCTCCTTTTATTTTTTAGAAATTGGTGTTTCAAGTGTTATCGCCTCACTTTTTAATTAATCCTCATCTTCTGCAAACAGTTCGAAAGCTTCTTCTTCACCGCTTTCAGGGTCTAAGTATAACCAATAGTCATACATGTCATCTTGTTCGTAGTAAATGCCATCTACGAACTTGTCCGAATTCATTTTGATTTTATAAAGGTCCAGACTTTTAAAATATTCTCTACCTCTTGCCTTTAATGCTTCTTTGCTTACATAGTATTTCGTTCCCATTTTTCTTTTCTCCTTTTTTAGTAAAATCTCTTCCTTACAATATATAGTATACCACCACGGTGGTATTTTGTCAATTGCTTTTAAAACTATTATAAAAATCTATGTATCGGCATTTCAGTATCTGAAGATACTAATCGCACAGGATAAAATAAAGCAATCAACATGGTCACTTTGACAAAATGATACTATAATGATACCATGACGATACTATTTTTTCCTGAGGGGGGATATGAAAATGGTTTTGGGAGAAGTGATTAAACAAGCAAGACAAAAAATGTTTTTAACACAAGATGAATTTGCTTCTGAACTTAAAGTTAGTATTTCTACAGTAAAGCGTTGGGAACTTAACAAAGCAAAACCAAATATGAAGGCGATGAAAGCAATTAAATCATTTTGTGATAAGAACAATATCGAATATAAACTAATTGAAAAAGAATGGCTTGATTATTAAAAGGGGTGTAAACAAATGGCGAAAAAAGAAATTAGGACTGACTTGTGGGTATATGATTTGTTAAAATAGGCTAAAATCAATTTTGATGCACAAGGGAGTAATATAAAAGAAATAGATAAAGCTTTAAAGACTGCCTCTAAAAAAGGTACTGGAAATGTAGGGTTTCCAGAGTATGTAGCAGTTGTTAAGGATTATTTACTTGTCATAGAAGATAAGGCTGATTTAAGCAAACATATTCAATTAAATGAAAAGAACTGTATAAGCCATGAAGTAAATGCAGTATGTAATTATGCGGTAAATGGTGCTTTATTTTATGCTAAACATCTTGCAAAAAATACAACATATAAGAAAATATTTGCCTTTGGTGTATCGGGAGATGAAAGAAAGCATAAAATTTCTCCAATATATGTAGATGAAACAGAGTTTTACAGGGAACTTCCCGAAGTACAGTCTTTTATATCCTTTAACGAGGATAATATTGACGAATACTATACACGAGAAGTTCTGAAAGAAGATACTGATACTGAAAAGGAAACTGCTGAAATTTTGAAAGACGCTTCGATATTACATGAAGATCTAAGAAATTATGGAAATCTTCTTGATACTGAAAAACCGTTAATTGTGTCAGGAATTATGCTTGCACTTCGTGAAGCAGAGTTTAAAAATTTTTCCATTAGTGATTTAACGGGAGATACTATTAAAACAGACGGTCAAAAAATATATGATGCGATAGACGCTAATTTAAAAAGAGCAAATGTATCTCCTGCGGTAAAGAAAGATAAAATATTAGGACAGTTTGCATTCATAAAGGATACAGTAAAACTTAATGAAATTGATGAAAAATTAAACAAAACTCCATTGAAACATTTTACAGAATTTCTGTTTGAAAAAATTTATCGTTCAATAAGATATTCTAAATCGGCAGAAGATTATATTGGTCGATTTTACGGGGAATTTATGAGTTATTCAGGAGGAGATGGACAAACACTTGGTATAATCCTTACTCCTAAGCATATAACACAGTTGTTTTGTGATTTGGTCAATCTAAAACCAGATGATGTTGTTTTTGATCCTTGCTGTGGTACAGCTGGATTTTTGATTGCTGCAATGCACAATATGCTTAAGAAAACTGATGATGAGGCACAAAAGAAAAGTATAAGACAAAATCAGCTACACGGAATAGAATTAAGACCTAATATGTTTACTATTGCAACAACAAATATGATTTTGCGTGGCGATGGAAAAAGTAATTTGATCAATGATGATTTCTTGAAGCAAGATCCAAATAAATTGCAATTAAAGCAAGCAACCGTTGGAATGATGAACCCTCCTTATTCGCAAGGCTCAAAATCTAATTCAGAACTATATGAGATTGCTTTTACTGAACATTTATTGGATTCATTATCTGTTGGAGCGAGATGTATTATTATTGTTCCGCAATCAACTATGACTGGCAAGTCAAAAGAAGAAATAGCAATTAAAGAAAATATATTTAAACATCATACGTTGGAGGGAGTTATAACATTAAATAAGGACACTTTTTATGGTGTTGGTACTATGCCTTGTATTGCTGTATTTACTGCTGGAGAGCCACATCCAGCTGATAAGCAATGTAAGTTTATCAATTTTGAAGATGATGGTTACAAGGTATCTCCACATATTGGCTTGTTAGAAACAGAGTCAGCGAAAGATAAAAAGCAACATTTACTTGATGTTTGGTTCGACAGAATAGAAGCTGAAACAAAATTCTGTGTAAAAACAACTGTTGAGGCAAGGGATGAGTGGTTGCACAGTTTTTACTATTTCAATGATGAATTACCTACTGAAGAAGATTTCGATAAAACTATTGGAGATTACTTATCATTTGAATTTGCAATGATAATGCAAGGGAAAAAATATTTATTTGAGGAGGTGAACGATGATGAAAGCACTGACAGATAAAAAATGGAAAGCTTTTTATATTTCGTATGAAAAAGAAAATGGGATTTTCAAACTTAGATCTTCACTTTCTGGGATAGATAAGAATAAATTGTTGGAGAGTAATGACAAAGAAACACCATATATTACCCGCTCTGATTTTAATAATGGAGTTGCACTGTTCGTTGGAAAGGAACAAAGAGAAAAGTTTAAAATTGACAAAGGAAATGTAATAACAATTGGTTTAGATACACAAACAGTATTTTATCAACCACATAGTTTTTATACTGGACAAAATGTTCAGGTTTTATACAATGAACATCTTAATAAATATACTGCAAAATTTATAATTCCACTCTTAAAAAAGCAAGTTTCAAAGCTCTCTTGGGGTGGAAATGGTGCAACTTTGGGAAGATTAAAGAGAATGCAACTATTATTGCCAATAGATCAAAATAATATGCCTGATTATGAATTCATGGAAGCCTATATCAAAGAGAAAGAAAAAATAAAAAGAGAAGAATATCTTGATTATTGTCAGAAACAACTGAAAATTATCGGGGGGGGTACAATCTGATACCTCTGAAAGATAAACAATGGAAATCATTCTTTATTGGAGATATTTTTGATTATTTTACTCCTGGAAAATCGAAAGGATTAAACCATCTTGAAGAAGATAAAACATTCGGAAAATCATATATAGGTGCGACTAATCGCAATAATGGTGTTTTATCTTTTGTGCGAGCGGATAAAAAATTGTTACAAAAAGGGAATTCTGTTGGATTTATTAAGAATGGTAATGGTTCTGCTGGATATGCAATATACAAATATGAAAGTTTCATTTCTACTTCTGATGTAATATTTGCATATTCGGATTGGCTCAATAGATATATTGGATTGTTTATAACTACTTGTTCTGATATGTCGCAAGAAAAATATAGCCACGGATATAAATGGACTAAAGAGCGATTGCTTAGAAGTGGAATTATGTTACCTGTAAATGAATGTGAAACTCCTGACTATGAATATATGGAACAGTATAGTAAAAATCTATTATATAGGAAATTACAAAGCTATATAAACTTTTCAACAGCTCAAAAAGAATAAGTAACTGAGGATAATTTTCAGCAGAAATTATATTAAGTCGTTACCGTATGGTGACAGGCTATAAGATTCACTTGAACTGGTTTAGATAATATTGTAAAATGATGAAGCATAATTGAAGGACATATATATCCTTTTAAGGTCATCAGCTATTGGTAGTAGCTGGTGGCTTTTTTAGTATATAAGTTGATTGCTTTTTCACTCTTTATTTTGATATGTCATTGAATTTGTGTTAGTGTTATTTATATGAACGGAAAGGTGGAATGCATTATGGCTTTGAAATCGGTATATAATTATGTCAGGGAAAACATCGACAGCAACTTTGATAAATACGTTGCAGATAACGTATCTTACGGCTGTGAAGAGGATATTGAGGATATTAAGAGATGGATATCTGAAGAAGGGGAAGACGCTCAGGTAGCATTATATTATGCTCAGCACGAGGGTGCGTACGTATTCAACGACTTTGATATCTATGTTGAAGGAATGGACTTCACGTATGAAAACTATCTTATTACAACTCTAAAGAAGGCATTAGCCGTGCTTGAGTTGCAGGATGAAATGTTTGATAATGTAACAAACTGATAATAGACATGAGGCTGATCCTCATGTCTTTTATACTTATTGATGGGGTGAGGAAAGAATGGAAGAATTAATATTAATAGATGGGAACTCATTACTATTTAAGGCTTTTTATGCAACAAGCTACACAGGTAACTCTTTAATAAGTCGCAACGGTATTCCTACTAATGGTGTCTATGGCTTTGCACGTATGGTGGAGAAGATCATCAGTACCAATCCTAAATATGTCATTGTCGCTTTTGACTATGGTAAGAAAACATTCCGTAATGAATTATTGGATACATATAAAGCGACACGAAAAGAAACACCCCAGGAACTTGTTCCTCAGTTTGCACTTGCAAGAGAATACTTAACTGCTCATAACATCACTTGGTATGAAGTAGAAGGCTATGAAGGGGATGATATCATCGGTACACTTGTAGACTTTGGTGAAAAGAATAACTTAAAAGTATCTGTTTATACAGGAGATAAGGATGCAAACCAGTTAATTTCTCCTCAGACTACAATCTATCGTACAGTTAAAGGTGTCACTGAACTTGATATTTATAATGAACAGACTTTACTTGATAAATATGGCTTAAAGCCAGATCAGTTTAGAGATTTCTTAGGACTCATGGGTGATAGTTCTGATAATATCCCAGGTATTAAAGGTGTAGGTGAAAAGACTGCATTAAAACTATTACATCAGTATGGCACTATTGAAGGATTACAGGAACATCAGGATGAACTCAAAGGTAAGATGGGTGAAAAAATCAGAGCAGGTATGGAAGATGCCTTGATGAGTAAGAAAGTAGCCACAATACTAAGAGATATTTCAATAGATGTAGATTTAGAAAAAGCTACATATCAGGGTTATGACTATGAAACACTCAAGTCATTCTATGAAAAGTATGATATGAACTCTCTAATTAAATCTATGAAAATAGAAGTAGCACCTAAAAAGGAATTGAAACTGGAGATAGTGGATCATATGCCTGAAATCACAAAGGACAGTGCTGTTTATCCTTCTATCTATGATACAAACTATCATCGTTCTATTATTCTAGGATATGGTATTTATAATGATGAACAGGCTTATTTCATCTCTTATGAAAATGCATTAAAGGATGAATCATTATTAGCTTACTTAAAGGATGAAAATAAGAAGAAGTATGGCTATGATATCAAGAGTGCTGTCATTGGTTCTAGATGGAATGGAATAGAAATCAATGGTTATACATTTGACTTATCACTTGCTTCTTATGTATTAGAACCAGCTATTAAAGAAGAACTTAAATATGTTTGCACACATTTTGATTATGAAGGTGTGCAATATGATGAAGAAGTATTTGGGAAGGGTGCAAAGAAGCATATTCCAGAAGATGACATCTTAGCGAGTCATATTGTCTCTAAAGCCAAAGCTATTTATGAACTCAAAGATGTTGTCACTAAAGAATTAAAAGATAAAAATCAGTATGAACTATATGAAAACATTGAACTTCCTGTCACACGAATCTTGGGTGAAATGGAATTTGCAGGTACTGAAATAGACTTAGATGTATTAAAGGAAATGGATACAGCTTTTGATGAAACAATTGAAAAACTAGCCAATGATATCTATCGTATCTCAGGTACTACATTCAATATCTCTTCACCTAAACAATTAGGCCAGGTCTTATTTGAAGATTTAGGATTAAAGGGTGGTAAGAAGACAAAGACTGGTTATTCTACAAGTCAGGATGTCTTAGAAAAAATTATTGATGCTCATCCCGTTGTTCCATTAGTACTAGAATATAGAATGTTGACCAAACTCTCTTCTACATACCTAAAAGGACTACAGGAGCAGGTATTCCCAGACAATAAAATTCACACAATCTATAAACAGACTCTCACTCATACAGGACGTCTCTCTTCTGTAGATCCAAATTTACAGAATATTCCAGTTAGAAGTGAAGAAGGAAAACTCATTAGAAAAGCCTTTGTATCACATAATGGCTATCTTGTATCTTTTGACTATTCACAGATTGAATTAAGAATACTTGCACATATGGCACATGTCACTAATTTAATTGATGCCTTTAATCAAGGCAAAGATATCCATAGACATACTGCAGCTTTAGTATTTGGCGTAAAGGATGAAGAAGTCACTCCACAAATGCGTTCACAGGCAAAAGCCGTTAACTTTGGTATTATTTATGGTATGAGTGAATTTAGACTGTCTAAAGATATTGGTATGTCTATTTCAGAAGCAAGAGACTTTATTAATAAATATTTTGAAACATATCCAGAAGTAAAAACATATATGGATGAAGTTGTAAAAACATGTAAGAAACAGGGTTATGTTTCTACACTACTTAATAGAAAAAGATATATTCCTACAATCAATGATAAGAACTTTATGGTACGCCAGCAGGCGCAAAGATATGCAATGAATACACCAATTCAGGGAACAGGTGCTGATATTTTGAAGCTTGCGATGATTGAAGTAGATAAAGCACTTAAAGAAAAGAATCTTAAATCACAGATGATCTTACAGGTGCACGATGAATTGATTTTTGATGTATTTGAAGATGAATTAGAAGAAGTTATGTCTTTAGTAAAAGAGAAGATGGAAAACTGCATTAAGATGGATGTTCCTCTTATTGTAGAAGGCAACTATGCCAAGAACTGGTGTGAATTAAAATAATGCCTGAATTACCAGAAGTAGAAACAGTACGAAGAACCTTAAAGAACTTCATACTTCATAAAACAATTGACTCTATAGAAGTACGTTATCCACGTATTATTGATGGAGATGTAGAGACATTCGTCACTACACTCATTCATCAATCTATTTGTGATATAGACAGATATGGTAAATATTTGATCTTTATTTTAGATCATGATGCATTTATTTCTCATCTTAGAATGGAAGGGAAATACAATATAAAAATGAAAGATGAACCCTATGATAAACATGATCATATTATCTTTCATATGACAGATGGCACAGATCTTCGTTATAACGATACAAGAAAGTTTGGTCGTATGCAGTTAGTAGACAAAGAACACTATCGTGAATATCCACCACTTAATCGTTTAGGTCAGGAACCAATGGATGCTTCTTTTGATTACATCTATCCACGTATCCATCAAAGTCATCTGCCTATTAAACAATTATTACTAGATCAGTCTATTTTTACTGGTATAGGAAATATCTATGCGAATGAAATATGTTTTAGAATGGGGGTGGATCCTCGCACAAGAGGGGATCGACTTTCTAAAAAACGTATTTTAGAATTAATAGACGTATCCAGTACTATTTTGAAGGAAGCCATTGCTCAGGGCGGGACAACCATCCATTCATTTGATGCCAATGGCATCCATGGCTTATTTCAGGTTACTTTATCTGTTCATGCACAAACAACATGTTCAAAATGCAAGGGACCTATAAAAAAAATCACAATTGCAGGAAGAGGAACATATTACTGTCCTCATTGTCAGAAAAGGAGATATTAAATATGTTGAATTGGGGTGTAATAGGATTAGGAAGAATTGCCCAGAGATTCTGTGAGAGTCTCTCTCATTTTGATGAAGCATGCTTTTATGCAGGGGCATCACATAATCCAGAAAAAAGACAACAATTTAAAGAACTCTATCATCCAGAAAAACTCTATGATGATTATATGAAGTTACTAGAAGATGAAAATGTAGACATTGTCTATATCGCATTGCCACATGCCTCTCATTACAAGTATGCATTAGAAGCAATGAAACATCATAAAGCTGTTTTAGTAGAAAAACCAGCCACCTTGACAAGTAAAGAAATAAGAACACTCTGTGAATATTCAGAAAAAAATCATGTCTTCTTTATGGAAGCCATGAAATCTAGATTTATTCCAATGATCAATCAAGTACATAAAGAAATAGAAAAAGGTATTATTGGAGATATTGTCTCCATAGAAAACCATTTCCAATCCATTGTACCTTATGATGAACATTCTTATATTTATGATCCAAAACAAGGTGGTGCATTATATGATACAGGTATATATAATATTGCGACTGTTTTAGATTTTGTGAAGAGTCCAGTTGTTTCTATTTCTAATGATGTGAAAGTAGAACATGGTGTAGATGTTCATGATTCGATTACTCTAGAATTTGAAAATGGTGTCAAAGCTTTTATGGAAGCGTCACTTGATGGACCGGTAAGAAAAGATATGACTATTACAGGTACTAAAGGAACTATCACACTAGATCCATTCTATCGTCCTACAAAAGCAGTTATTTCATTTAATGGTGAATCTTTTACAGGAGAAATCCCTTATGATATCGATGATTTCCATACTGAAATAGAAGCCTGTCATGAAGCCATTGCGTATATTAAGGTAGAAAGTGATCGTATGAGTCATCAGGATAGTATTGACTGTATAGAACTTATGGAACGTATTGGAGAAATAATATGCAGGTCATAGGACTCACTGGTGGTATTGCAAGTGGTAAAAGTACTGTCAGTTATTATCTGATCACTCATGGTTATGAAGTTATTGATGCAGATGATATCTCACATCATGCCTTAGAACCAGGTACAGAGGCTTTTAAACAGGTTATAGAACATTTTCCTGTACTTGATAATGGAATCATCAATAGACAGAAACTTGCGGATATTATCTTTAATAATCAGGATGAAAAGAACTATCTAGAAGGCATCCTACATCCCTATATTAGAAGCGTCATTGTACAAAAAATCAAACAATCTAAAAACGACATTGTTTTTATTGATGTACCATTACTCTTTGAGGCAGGCTGGGATGATTTATGTGATTCTACAATAGTGGTCAGCTGTGACAAAGAAACACAGATTCAAAGAGTCTTATCCCGTGACCATTGTACACGTACGCAGGCATTAGACCGTATTAGAAATCAGATGTCTTTAGAAGACAAAGAACAACGTGCAGACTATATCATTAGAAACAATACAAACTACTATGATTTAGAAAAAGAAATACTCAAAGTCTTAAAGGAGGTGGAATGAGATGTTGTATGCGACAGATGTTTATTTAAGTGAACGTTCATTACCATTAAGTAGTAATGATTGTGATATTCTCACTTATTTGTATGCCCCATTACTTAAAACGCAGGCATATAGTCTTTATATGTATTTGAATGTAGAGTCCATGCGTATGCGTCATTTCCATCAGCCTTGTGCAATCAGTCGCTTAACTATGGCTTTAAATCTAGATCTAGAAGAACTTGACCAGGCAAGAAAAACATTAGAAGGCTTAAGTTTACTTAAGTCCTACTATAAAGAATCAGAAGGACAGGGAGTCTATATCTTTCACTTAATGACACCACTTTCTGTCAATGCCTTCTTTAGAAATCAGATACTTGCAGGTTTATTACAGAAGACAATCGGTGTAGAAGAATATACTAAAACAAAGAATTACTTCCGTTCAGGACTAGAAAAGCTCACTGAATATGAAGAAGTCACATCATGCTTTGAAGATGTCTTTACAATTGATTTATCACAAAACAAACCATTGAAACATGAATCAGGATATCAAGAAGAAGAAAGTGAACGTCCAATTATTAATTATGATCTTACTCTCTTCTATGAAACATTGAAGGATTATCAGGTCCCTATGAAAATAGTGAATCGTAATGAAGATACAATTAAGCAGATTGCGACTCTTTATGCGATTGATCAATTATCTCTCGCATTAATGGTTAAGGATGCGATTGTGGAAGGTAAGTTTAATCGTAAAGCTTTAGTAGAACAGGCTAAACGTTACTATAGTGCTGATTCAGCAAGTTCACTTAAAGAGGTCTATCACACTCAGCCCATCCAGCATGCTTCACCACAAACTGATGATGATAACTTAAACAAGCATTTTAGATATCTAGAGACAATCTCACCTTATCAGCTATTAAAGAATAAGCAGGGAGGAAAAGAACCAGCCCTTCATGATCTTAATGTTGCGGAATCATTGATGGCTATGGGACTTACTCCTGCAGTCACTAATATGTTGATAGAATATGTTTTAGGTAGAAGTAATGGACGACTAGACAAGAATTATTGTGAAACAATTGGTGCTTCATGGGTTAGAAAAGGGTTAAAGACAGCTCGTGATGCGTATCAGGAGGTTCATAATACGAAAACTCAAAAAACAATCAAAAAGACTACAAAGAAAAAAGAAAATAAACCTGTAGAAGTCAGTGCGCAGGATCAAGAAGAATTAAGACGATTAATGGAAGGTCTAGGAGGTGATCTATGATGATAAAAGCAGGACAGATTCTTTCTTTTGATAAAGAATTAGAAAATACAAGAAACCAAAGTTTGCAGGAGTTAGTCAAAAGACAGGATATTAGAGAATTTGTAGAAAAGAATCATTTAACTAAAAAAGCTCTAGAAGATGCCTGGGTAGATTTACTTGCCTATGTAGATGATCATGAACCTTGTTTACATTGCCATGGAATCAATGAATGCCCTAAGATGAATAAAGGTCAGCAGATTACTTTGAGCTATGAAACTTATGTCCATCGTGATGTCAAAAGCTGTCAATATGGTCTTGAAAAGCATGAAAATGATCAGCTTCTTTCTCGCTTTCATTACAACAATATGTCTACCAGACTTGCACTTATTAGCTTGAAAGATATGGCAGCTGAAGCAATGAATAAAAAAGATGCAAGTATGATGATTTTAACTAAGCAATTGATTGAATATGTCAATCGACCACAAACAAAAGGCTTCTTAGTATGTGGCGGACCAAATCGTACAAGAATCATGGCAGGTATGATGAACGCACTGGCTAGACGTGGCTATGAAGTAGGCTTATGTCATGTACCTACACTTATGGCAGATGTCAAAGCAAGCTTTAATTCAAATGAAGATACTTCTTTAGTGGATCTAGTAAAAAACATTCCTTATTTACTCTTAGATAGTGTAGGTGAAGAAAATGTTACTAACTGGTCTAGAGATGAAGTTCTTGCGATGATTTTAGGCTATCGTATCTTAAATGAATTACCTACTTTCATGACTTCTGCATATGGTTTTGAAGACTTGGAAACGATTTATATGAATAAATATAATGATAAACGTGAACAGCTTCGTGCAAAGAATATTGTTTCTAAAATGAAAGCGCTATGTTGTGAAATAATTATTGACTAAAAAAATTGATTGGAATAGAATTGGTGATGGTAAGGAACGAACAATTATGCTAGAATGTTTATTAAATAGAATGCATAAGTTGAGAGGAGAAAAAAATGGTTAAGTGTATTGGTGTATTAACTTCTGGGGGAGATGCTCCTGGAATGAACGCTGCAATTCGTGCAGTAGCTAGAACTTGTCTTAATAAGGGTATCGAAGTTTATGGCGTTAGACTTGGCTATAAAGGTCTTCATGAAGGTAAGTTCATGAAATTCGATCGTCATAGTACTCGTAATATCATCAATAATGGTGGTACTATTTTAAAATCTGCTCGTTTCCCTGAATTCAAAGATCCTGAAATCAGAAAAGAAGCAATCGAACAGATGAAAAAAGTAGGTATGGAAGCATTAGTAGTCATCGGTGGTGACGGTTCATATCATGGTGCTTTAAAGCTTACAGAAATGGGAGTTAATTGTATTGGTCTTCCAGGAACAATTGACAATGATATTCCTGATACTGATTTCACAATTGGATTTGATACTGCATTAAATACAATTGTTGAAGCATTAGACAGATTAAGAGATACTTCTTCTTCACATCAGAGATGTACTATCCTTGAAGTTATGGGTAGAAGATGTGGTGACCTTGCAATTAATGCAGGTATCGCAGCTGGTGCTGAACTAGTAGTCACTTCTGATACTGGTTATGATGAAGATAAGATCATCGAAAGATTAAAACAGTCAAAGGCATCTGATAAGGACCATGCAATCGTGGTTATTACTGAACATATCACTGATGTCAATGAACTTGCAAAGAAAGTCGAAGCTGCAACAGGTTTCGAAACTCGTGCGAATGTCTTAGGTCATTTACAGCGTGGTGGTAGACCAACTGCAAGAGACCGTGTCTTAGCAAGCCGTATGGGTGTTAAGGCTGTAGAACTTCTTGAAGAAGGTAAAGGTGGACTTTGCGTAGGTGAAGTACATGGCCAGATTACTGCTTTCCCTATCACAGAAGTATTAAGTCATAAGCATGTAGCTGATGCTGGTATTTACGAAGACGCTAAGAAGTTACGTTAATTTCTCAGTGTGTTTGTTAAATATATATAACGGAGTGTAAATTTATTTGGTTGATTAAGGAGTCTAAAATGGTTAAAGAAAAAATGAAAAAAACAAAAATTGTTTGTACTATTGGTCCTGCTTCACAGGATAAAGAAATATTAAAGAAGCTTATTAAAGCTGGTATGAACGTAATGCGTTGTAACTTCTCTCATGGTGACTATGAAGAACATGCTATGAAGATGGATACTTTAAGAGAAGTAAACAAGGAATTAGGTACTGATGTAGCTATCATGCTTGATACTAAAGGTCCTGAAATCCGTACTGGTGCTTTCGAAGGTGGATTCACTGAATTCAAGAAAGGTCAGGTTTCAGTAATCACTCCAGAAGAAATTGTTGGTTCTTCAGATCGTTTCACAATTTCTTATAAGGAATTATACAAAGATGTTAAGCCTGGTGCTTATATCTTAGTTAACGATGGTCAGGTTGCATTAGTAGTTGACCACGTTGAAGGACAGGATATCTATTGTGTAGCTGCTAACGATGGTAGAGTTAAGAACACTCGTGGTATCAACGTTCCTGGTACTAAGTTACAGTTCGAATTCTTATCAGAAAAAGATAAGAACGACTTAATCTTCGGTTGCAAACAGGATGTAAACTTCATCGCTGCTTCATTCGTAAGAAGAAAACAGGATGTATTAGATATTAAGAAATTAATTGCTGAAAACGGTAAGCCAGATATCAAAGTATTACCAAAGATCGAATGTGTTGAAGGTGTTGAAAACATCGATGAAATCATCGAAGTAGCTGATGGTATCATGGTTGCTCGTGGTGACTTAGGTGTAGAAGTACCTGCTGAAGATGTACCTCTAATCCAGAAGTCAATCATCAAGAAATGTAATGCTGCTGGTAAGATTGTTATTACTGCAACTCAGATGCTTGAATCTATGCAGGAAAACCCAAGACCAACAAGAGCTGAAGTATCTGACGTAGCTAACGCTATCTATGATGGTACTGATGCTATCATGTTATCTGGTGAATCTGCTCAGGGTAAATATCCTGAAGAAGCAGTATTAACTATGAACAAGATTGCTCATAAGATCGAAGGAAACTTAGACTATGCTTCAATCTTAAGAAGAGCTATCAGAACTGCTGATAACTCTAACTCTTCAGAAGCTATCTGTATGTCAGTTGCTGAAATTGCTGCAAACTTCAACGTTTCAGCTATCATCGCATTCACTGAAACAGGTGCTACTGCAAAACGTATGTCACGTTATAGACCACATTGCCCAATCATCGCTCCAACTCCATCAGATGATACAGTTAAGAAATTAGCTCTTAACTGGGGTGTTAAGCCTGTACTTTGCAAATCTATGAAATCAAGAGAAGGTTTAATGGATCTTGCAATGGTTATCGCTAAGGAAAACGGAATTTCAGCTGGTGAACAGGTAATCGTAACTGGTGGTACTCCAGGTGTTTCTGGTTTAACAAGTTACTTAGAAATCGTTACAATCAAATAATTTTTGATAATTAGGAATAGGGCGACCTATTCCTTTTTTCTTTATTGACAATTAACTGAAGTGGTGTACAATAAAGGCACAAGCTATGAAACAGGATATGTCTTTAAGACAAAAGCTTACTAGAGAGGAAGAAATGGTGGAAACTTCCAAGATATTTACTTAAAGGTACTCCCTGTGATGCTGAACTCGAAAGAGATTCCGTAACTCGCGTTAAGAGATGAGAGGTTATGCATTGCATAACGAATAAAGGTGGTAACACGAGACTTCGTCCTTTGATGAGGTCTCTTTTTATTTATAGGAGGAAAATATGAGCGATTTTTTAAATGACAAAGATTTAAATACTTTAAATCATTCATGTGCACACGTATTAGCACAGGCAGTTAAACATCTTTACCCACAGGCTAAGTTCTGGGTAGGCCCAGTAGTAGAAGAAGGATTCTATTATGATATCGATTTAGGTGATCAGACTATTTCTGATGATGACTTACCTAAGATTGAAAAAGAAATGAAGAAAATTTGTAAAGATGGTAAGAGAATCGTGAGACATGAAGTCTCTAAAGAAGAAGCTTTAGAAGAATTCAAGGATGATGAATATAAGCTAGACTTAATCAATGGTTTAGAAGATGGTACAATCACTACTTATTCACAAGGTGATTTCACTGACTTATGTCGTGGTCCACATGTAGAAACAGTTAAGTTATGTAAGAACTTCAAGTTAATCAAACATTCAGGTGCTTATTGGAAAGGTGATAAGAACAACAAGGTTCTTCAGAGAATTTATGGTGTATGTTTCCCAACTAAAGAAGAATTAGAAGCACATCTTCAGTTATTAGAAGAAGCAAAGGAAAGAGATCATAGAAAACTTGGTAAAGAATTAGGTATCTTCATGTTTGCAGATATCGTAGGTAAAGGTTTACCAATGTGGTTACCAAATGGTTTTACTGTTAGACGTTTATTATCTGATTACATCATGAACAAAGAATTAGAATTAGGTTATGAACATGTTATGACACCTTCTCTTGGTAACGTTAAGTTATACAAGAAATCAGGACATTGGGCTCATTATAAAGATGATATGTTCCCAGCAATGGAATTAGATGATGAAGCATATGTATTAAGACCTATGAACTGTCCACACCACATGGTTATGTATAAATCTACATTACATTCATATCGTGATCTTCCAGTTAGAATTGCGGAAATTGCGAATGATTTCCGTTTTGAAGCAAGTGGGGCTTTAACTGGTATCGAACGTGCAAGAGCCTTCACACAGAACGATTCACATATCTTCTGTTGTCCAGACCAGATTGCTCAGGAATTCAAGAATGTAGCACATTTAATCTTAGATGTATATAAGGATTTTGGATTCAAAGATTACTCATTCCGTTTATCATTAAGAGATAAGAACAACAAAGAAAAGTATTTCGGTAATGATGAATTATGGGAAAAGAGTGAAAACGAATTACGTGAAGTATTAAAAGAAATGAATGTAGAATTCTATGAAGCAGAAGGCGAAGCAGCATTCTATGGTCCTAAACTTGACGTACAGGTAAAGAGTGCATTAGGACATGATGTTACTTTATCTACAATCCAGTTAGACTACCAGTTACCAGAAAGATTCGAACTAACTTATGTTGATGAAAATGGTGATAAGGTAAGACCAGTTGTTATTCATAGAGCAATCTTAGGTTCATTAGACCGTTTCATTGCCTTCTTACTAGAAGAAACAAAAGGTAATCTTCCTCTATGGTTGGCACCTACTCAGGTTCAGGTTATTCCAGTTAAACTTGAATACCATGATGAATACGCAAAAGAAGTTGTGGCTAAGTTAAGAAAAGCACACTTCAGAGTAAATAACGATAACAGAGATGAAAAACTTGGTTATCGTATCAGAGAAGCACAGTTAAAGAAGATCCCTTATCAGTTAGTACTTGGTGATAATGAAAGAGATAATGGTACTGTGACTTATCGTAAACATGGTGAAAAGAAACAGACTACAGTGACTTTTGAAGAATTCGTAGAATTATTAAATACAGAAGTAGAAAACAAAACTTTAAGTCACTAATGCATTTGACTCCCTTAATGGGAGTCTTTTTTGTGAAAAGACAAAAATCAGTATCTTTTGTTTGATTTTAAAGTGTTTTACCCCCTATAATAGATTAAACAATAAAGGGGTGTTTTCAATGAAACGTAGAATAGAAGAAGTAAAGAAAATTGTCATTAAGGTAGGTTCAAGTTCACTTTGTGACAAAGATGGAAAAATCAATAAAGAAAAAATATTGATGTTAACATGGCAGATTGCCAAACTAAAAAGGGAAGGCTATATCGTTGTTTTAGTCTCTTCAGGAGCTATTGCAGCTGGTATGGGCGCATTAGGACTAGACAGTAAACCGAAAACACTACCGGAAAAACAGGCTTTAGCTGCGATTGGGCAGGCAAGACTAATGGAAATCTATGAAGAAATATTCCAGGTCTTTAATATGAAATGTTCTCAGACCTTATTAAACCATGATGACTTTGATGATCGTCATCGTTTAATGAACTTAAACCATACAATTAATGCACTACTCAATTATGGTGTTGTTCCTATTATTAATGAAAATGATGCTTTGGCAGTAGATGAAATCAAGGTAGGAGACAATGATACATTGGCTTCACTTATCGTTCCTCTAGTAGAAGCACAACTATTAATTCTCGTGAGTGATATTGATGGTCTTTATACAGGCAATCCTCATACTGATCCTGATGCTGTGCTTATCCACTATGTAGATAAGATTGATGATACAATTTTGAGCTATGCAGGAGATGCAGTCAGTGGTCTAGGTACAGGTGGTATGGCAACTAAACTAAAAGCGGCTCAAATGGTCAATGCATTAGGTAGTCATATGTGTATTGTGAATGGACAGAAAGAAAACAGTATATTAAATGCCTTAGATAATGAAGGAACTTGGTTCAATGGGGCTTCAGGCACAAATATGAATGCTAGAAGACATTGGATTGCCTATCGTACTAAACCAAGAGGAACAATTATAGTTGATGCAGGATGTAGAAAAGCGATTGTTGACAAGCATGTCAGTCTTTTACCTACAGGTATTAAAGATGTAGAAGGAAGATTCTTAGAAGGACAGGTTGTTGATATCAAGGATGAAGCGTTAAATACAATTGCGAAGGGTGTTGCCAATTATGCCAGTGATGAAATCAGACTGATTAAAGGACACCAGTCTTCTGAAATAGATGACATATTACATCGTCATGACTATGATGAAGTAGTACATGCGAATAACATGGTTGTATTGGAGGAAAGATAATGAATACATTATTAGAAACACAATTAAAGCGTGCAAAAGCAGCCGCACGTCTTTTAAAGAATATGCCTACTTGCACAAAGAATCAGGCACTAGAGAAAATTGCCGACGCATTAATTGCACATAGTGAAGAAATATTAGAAGCCAATAAAAAAGATATGGCACATGCCAAGGAAGTCAATATGACTAAGGCTATGCAGGATAGACTCTTATTTACTCATGAACGTATTGTAGGAGTGAGTGATGGAGTCAAGAAGGTAGCCACATTACCTGATCCTGTTGGTGAAGTGATGGAATCCTGGACAAGACCAAATGATCTAGAAATTTCTAAAGTGAGAGTGCCTATTGGTGTCTTTGGAATTATCTATGAAGCCCGTCCTAATGTAACTGTAGATATTGCTTCTCTTTGCTTGAAATCAGGCAATGCCTGTGTTTTAAGAGGTGGTAAAGAAGCCATTCATACAAATAAGAAATTAGTAGAAATCATGAAGTGTGCCACTAAAGATATCTTACCAGAAGGTGCGATTGAACTTATCACAGAACTAGATCATGCCATTGTAGGAGAACTCATCCATGCCAATGAATATGTGGATGTTATTGTACCTAGAGGCGGTGCAGGACTCATTCAGTTTGTTGTTAAGAATGCAACAGTACCTGTTATTGAAACAGGCGCTGGTATCTGCCATCTTTATGTTGATAAGGATGCAGACCTTAATAAAGCATTAACTATTGCAGTCAATGCAAAGATTCAAAGACCTTCTGTATGTAATGCGATAGAAACAATACTTGTACATAAAGATGTTGCAGACAAGTTCTTACCTGAACTTAAAAAAGCCTTTGAAAAAGTAGAAATCAAAGGGGATGATGCAACATGTCAGATCATTGGCTGTGAACATGTCACAGATGACAGTTATGCAACAGAATATGATGATTATATTGTGAATATTAGAGTTGTTGACTCAGTAGAAGAAGCAATCAATCATATTTATACATATTCTACAAAACATTCAGAATCCATTATTACTGAAAATGATGAAACAGCTGCATTATTTATGAATAGCTTAGATAGTGCCTGTGTGTATCATAATGCCTCTACAAGATTCTCAGATGGTGGAGAATTTGGTTTTGGGGCAGAACTTGGTATCAGCACGCAGAAGCTTCATGCCAGAGGCCCACTTGGTTTAAAAGAAATGTGTTCTTACCAATACAAAATTGAAGGAAATGGCCAGATTAGAGAGTAGTAAAAAATACTACTCTTTTTTTATTGACAATAGTTAGCACCCTAACTATAATATTTAGCATACTAACTAATAGTAAGGAGGTGTACAACGGACATGCAGGAGAATGTCAAAGTGATGATAGATAAGGTCGCAGTACTTAGAAAAGTAGTAGGAAGGTATATGATGCGTAACTTTAAGGATATGCCTTTAACAGGTGATCAATCACGCTTGTTATTTGTGATTAAAGAACATGGTCATTCTCAAAAAGAAGTGGCACAATGTCTTCATATTTCTGATGCAACACTTTCAGTAAGAATCAAGCGTCTAGAAGAAGCAGGCTATATTATTCGTGAACAGAATCCTCAAGATAAACGTCATTCTACAGTGCGTTTAAGTAAATTGGGCGAAGAATATTTAGAAATCTGTAAGGATAAGATGAGGCATATGGAAGAAGTATGCAGCAGAGGACTTACAAAAGAAGATCATGATGCCGTATTACATATGATTGATATGATTATTAAGAATATGGAAGATGAATTAAAGGAGGAAGACGATGCTTAAGCTAAAGAAATATTTTAAAAAATATTGGCTATTATTTGTATTAGCCATCGTTTGTATATTTGGACAGGCCTATACTGAATTAACACTTCCTGATTATATGTCTGATATCGTATCTAGCGGTATTCAGGCAGGAGGGTTTGATTCAGCTGTGTCTCCTGTATTAAGTGAAGAGACATATAATCATTTATTATTATTTGTCTCTTCAAAAGATCAAAAAGTATTAGAAAATGCGTATAAGAAGACTCTCGCAAAGGATGTGGACAAGTCTTATTATAAGACATTCAAAAAAGCAAAGAATCAGACTTTATACATCTTAAAGAAAGATGTAGATGAAGAAAAACTCAATAAAGTATTAACTAAGCCTATGTTGATTGTTTATTCTATGAATAAAATGAAGCCTGGTACAAAGCAGTATAAGTCATTTGAAACAAAGATTGATTCAGCCATTAATTCTGCTAAGGAAGGGTATCAAAAAGGCTTAGATGGCTATAATAAAGGTTTAGAACAGTATAATGCTGGCATGGCTAAATACAATCAGGGTGTGAAGCAGTATGAACAGATGCAGACTGCTATTAAGCAGTATGATAGTGCATTAAACGCACTAAACACTCAGTTTGGTTCATATGAAAAAGCCAAAGAAATGCAGAACACTCTAACTGCACAATATAATGCATTACCTGAAGGTGACGCTAAAACAAAGCTTCAGGCCCAATTATCTGGTATTTCTCAGGCAGTTGCTGGTTATGAAAAACTCAATGCTTCAGCAGGTCAGATGGCACAAATGAAGAGCCAGTCTTCAACAATCAAGAAACAGCTTGACCAGGCTAAAGAAAAAGTCGCTTCTGCAAAACCTCAATTAGATGAATCTAAGAAGAAACTAGATGATGCAAAAGCACAGATTGATGACATGGAAACACATTTAAACAATGGAGATATTTATTATTTCATTGGTTCAATGGGTGAAGATGAACGTAATAAGATGTTTGAAAGCGTCGATAAGCAGATGAAGACTATGGGTGAATCTACAATGAAGATTGCAGCTGGTGAAGGTGTCAAAGCAGAATATAAGAAACTTGGTGCTGATATCAATAAAGTACAGAACCAGTATATTGCCCATAAAGGTATTCAGATGTTAGCTATTGCCTTACTTGGAGCTGTGGCTTCTATCTGTGTTGCATTCTTAGCATCAAAACTTGGTGCAGCAGTGGCAAGAGACTTACGTTTAGCTGTATTTAAGAAGGTTGAAAGCTTCTCTAATACTGAATTCAATAAGTTCTCTACAGCCTCTTTAATTACTCGTAGTACAAACGATATCGTTCAGATCCAGATGGTTCTTGTGATAATCGTAAGAATGTGTATGCTTGCGCCAATCAATGGTATTGGTGGTATTATGAAAGCTGTCAAGAACTCACCATCCATGACATGGATGATCTTCCTAGTTGTCATTATTATATTTGGAGTACTTGGTGTGACTTTCTTTATCGCAATGCCTAAATTCAAGATTATCCAACAATTAATTGATAAATTAAACTTAGCAATGAGAGAAAACTTATCAGGTATTCTTGTCATTCGTGCATTTGGAAATGAAGAAGAATCTGAAAAACGTTTTGATCAGGCAAACAAGGATTTAACAGGGACAAACTTATTTGTTAATAGAGTGATGGTCTCATTAATGCCTATCATGATGTTTATCATGCAGGGCATGACTTTACTTATTATCTACTTTGGCGCAAAGCAAGTTGATTTAGGTAATATTGCGATTGGTGAAATGATGGCCTTCTTACAGTATGCCATGATTATCGTTATGAGTTTCTTAATGGTCGCAATGATTGCAGTTATGTTACCTCGTGCAAGTGTAGCCGCAAACCGTGTAGCTGAAGTATTAAATACTGAACCAACAATTGAAAACCCAGAACAGATCACTTCTTTTGAAGAAGACAAGAAAGGTCTTGTGGAATTCAAACATGTATCATTTAAGTATCCTGGTGCTGATGAACCAGTCTTAACTGATATTGACTTTACAGCCCGTCCTGGTGAAACAACAGCCTTTATTGGTTCAACAGGTTCAGGTAAATCAACACTTATTAACCTAATTCCTCGTTTTTACGATGCAACTGAAGGTGAAGTCACAGTAGATGGTGTGGATGTAAGACATGTTTCTATGCATGATTTAAGAGACCGTATAGGTGTAGTACCTCAGAAGGGATTATTATTCTCAGGTACAATTGAATCAAATATTAAATATGGTGCCCCTGATTTATCTGATGAAGAATTGGCTGAAGTGATTGATGTTGCGCAGGCAAAAGAATTCATTGAAACAAAACCATTAGGTGTTAAAGAGCCTATTTCTCAGGGTGGTACAAACGTATCAGGTGGACAGAAACAGCGTCTCGCAATTGCAAGAGCACTTGCGAAAAATCCTGAAATTCTTATCTTTGATGACAGCTTCTCAGCACTTGACTTCAAGACTGATGCAACACTTAGAAAACGTTTAGGAGAAATGACTGCCAAGACTCATAACACTGTCTTAATCGTTGGACAGCGTATTGCTTCTATCATGCATGCAGATCAGATCATCGTACTTGATGAAGGCAAGATTGTAGGAAAAGGCACACATGAAGAATTAATGAAAACATGTTCTGTCTATCAGGAAATCGCCTTATCTCAGTTATCAAAGGAGGAATTAGACAATGAATAAAAATCGTCGCGCTCCAATGGGTATGGGCAGAGGCCGTGGTAATAATGAAAAAGCTAAGGATTTAGGTGGTACATTAAAGAAGTTATTGGCATACTTAAAACCATATCATTTAAAGATTTGTTTTGTGATGGTATTTGCGGTATGTTCTACTATCTTTAATATTATAGGTCCTAAGGTTCTTGCGAAAGCAACAGATAAACTATCAGAAGGTATCATGGCGAAAGTAGCCAATACCGGTGGTATTGATTTTAATTATATCGTCAAGATCTTATTGATTCTTGTCGTGTTATATGCAGCTAGTTCTCTATTTAGTTATATTATGAGCTGGATCATCTCTGGTGTATCGCAGGATGCAGCCTTCTCACTTAGAAAAGATATTTCTGAAAAGATGAATCGTTTACCACTTTCTTATTTTGATAAGCATACAAGTGGTGATATTCTTTCTCGTGTGACTAATGATATTGATACAATCGCTCAGTCACTTAACCAGTCTTTATCCACACTTATTTCTAATGTAGTTACTCTTGTAGGTATCTTTATTATGATGCTTACAATCAGCTGGCAGATGACTTTAATTGCAGTTATTGTATTACCTGTATCAATGACCTTAATGCGTTTAGTCATGAAACATTCACAGAAATACTTCACTCAGCAGCAGAACTCACTTGGTGATGTCAATGGTCATATTGAAGAAATGTATGGTGGACATCAGGTGGTCAAAGCGTTTAATGGTGAAGAAAAATCTGTAGAACAGTTTGAACAATACAATGAATCACTTTATACATCTGCATGGAAATCACAATTCTTTGGATCACTCATGATGCCAATTAGTAACTTTATCGGTAATATCGGTTATGTAGGTGTTTGTATTATCGGTGGTATTCTAGCTGGTTCTAAAACAATCACTATTGGTGATATCCAGGCATTTATCCAGTATGTTAGACAGTTCAACCAGCCAATCTCACAGATTGCTCAGGCAGCTAACTTATTACAAAGTACGGGTGCAGCGGCAGAACGTGTCTTTGAATTCTTAGAGGAAGAAGAATTGACAGAAGACTCAGCCACTCTTACAACTGAAGAAGTACAGAATATGAAGGGTGCTGTCACTTTTGCGGATGTTCACTTTGGTTATAATCCAGATAAGATCATCATCAATGACTTTTCACTCCATGTTCATGCAGGTCAGAAGGTAGCCATTGTTGGTCCGACTGGTGCAGGTAAAACAACTATTATTAAATTGTTGATGCGTTTCTATGAACTCAATGGTGGTTCTATCATGATTGATGGTGAAGATATCACGCAAATGAAACGTAGTGATCTTCGTTCATTATTTGGCATGGTATTACAGGATACATGGTTATTTAATGGTACTATCATGGATAACTTGAAATATGGTCGATTAGATGCCACTGATGAAGAAGTCAAAAAAGCATGCGTGAATGCGCATGTAGATCACTTTATTCATACATTATCTGATGGCTATAACACTATGATCAATGAAGAATCTTCTAATATCAGTGCAGGTCAGAAGCAGTTATTGACTATTGCCCGTGCTTTCTTGAAGGATCCTAAGATTTTGATTCTTGATGAAGCTACATCTTCAGTTGATACAAGAACAGAAGTATTAATTCAGCAGGGAATGGATGAATTAATGAAGAATAGAACTTCATTTGTTATTGCGCATCGTCTTTCTACTATTAGAGATGCTGATACAATCATCGTTATGCGTGATGGTGATATTGTAGAAATCGGTAATCATGAAGGATTACTTAAAGAAAATGGTTTCTATGCAACACTTTATCGTTCACAATTTGAAAATGGACAGTAAAAAGCTTGATAGTCTCTTGACTATCAAGTCTTTTTTGTATAAGATACAAAAAATATTTTGAAAGGAGGACATGTCATGATATTAAGACAAGCAGTTATAGGTGATATAGAAGCTATCTCTCATATAGAGTCTCTTTGTTTTCCTAAAGCTGAAGCAGCGACTTATGAGCAGTTTAAAGAACGCTTTAATGCCTTTTCAGAAAACTTTCTTGTATTAGAAGATAAAGATGTTATTGGCTTTATTAATGGGAATACATCGAATATTAAAGGCTTACCAGATGCGTTCTATGAAGATGCTTCATTACATGATCCTAGTGGTGATTATATGACAGTTTTTGGCTTAGATGTACATCCTGATTATCAGCATCAAGGCTTAGCACATACACTTATGAATGGCTATATCACTCTTGCGAAGGAGCGAAATAAAAAAGGAATATTTCTCACATGTAAAGATCATTTAATTGGCTTTTATGAAAGTTTTGGCTATAAGCACCTTGGTGTCTCTTCTTCTACGCATGGAGAAGCAAAATGGAATGATATGTATATGGAGATATGAATGTAGAAGTGATTAATGTAGGGACTGAACTTCTTCTTGGTGAAATCATCAACACAGAAGCTCCGGTACTCTTTAAGATGTGTAAAGAATTAGGATTTGATATTTATCATCAGACGACTGTAGGTGATAATCCACAACGTTTATTAGAATGTCTCGATATTGCGTTTAAAAGGGGGGCTGATTGTGTCATTACTACTGCAGGACTTGGTCCAACGCAGGATGATTTAACGAAGGAACTCTCAGCAGAATATCTAGGACTAGAACTTGTCTATAACGAAGAAGAAGCTCGTAAGGTGGATGAAAAATGTCGCTTTGTGACAGGACTCGATGTTGTTTCTGACAACAACTTCAAACAGGCTTATTTCCCGGAAAATGCTTATATATTAGAGAATGATGTAGGAACAGCCAATGGTTGTGTGATGAGCAAAGATGAAAAAATGATCATCAACCTTCCTGGTCCACCTAAGGAATTCAATTATGTCGTAGAACATTCTTTAAAACCTTTTCTCGAACAATATCGCCAGGAACAAATCTATACAGAAGACTTTCTAGTGATGGGTATTGGGGAAAGTATGATTGATGAAAAACTGACAGAAACCCAATATAAACAGACAGATGTCACTCTTGCAATGTATGCAGGAGAAGGCTATGTAAGAGTACGCATAGCGACTAAAGCCAAAACAAAAGAAGAAGCTTATCAACATATGACCCCAATGAGGAATGAGATAGAAACACTATTAAAAGGTTATCTGATTCCAGGAGGTTCTATAGAAAAAGCCCTCAAAGACATCATGGTCCCTATTCAATTCATAGGGGATATAGATGTTCCCACATGGTTTAAGCCTTATGTAAAAGAGGATGCTGACTTAGTTATTTATTCTCAGGTGGAGCATGTCTCTTTAGGTGATCAGGTCACTATCCATGTGAATAACGATAAAGGATTTACGGATGGGATGTTGAAGGATTATCATCTTTCAATGAATCGTTTAACAAGCAAACTACAGCTTTATCTTTATCGTTTTTTAAAAAACAGTTTACCCCTATAGTGGATAAACTGTTTGAATCGCTTCTATGACATGAAGAAAGATGTCATGAAGATTAGAAATATCAACAAGCACATCTCCACACTCTAATGAGTGATTTGCATCACGATAGAGAATAAGTGGAATATGTGCTTCATCACATGCACATTGAATGAGATTCGTTTTGGCCCATGGATCATTTGTACCATGGAAGGCAATACCATTTAAGCTATACTTGAAAGTTGCAGAAAGTGGTGTGAAATAAATAGAATACGCATTCACATGATGTTCTTCATTAAAACGAGCACTAATGGCAGTACCAATACTTTTTGATACAAATAGTATTTCATCATAAGTAGAAAATGGAATATCTTTAAGAATTTCTTCAGCTTGCTTATAACCAATATCTTCAGCCTGTTTAATCAATTCATCTTTATCTTTCATATGAGGAAAGTGTTTATAATTCACTTCAATGATCTCATAGCCATAGGCTGATAAACATTTTTTAGAGTAGTAGAGGAGTGGTTTATCACAATGATAACCAATTCCAGGAAATAGAACTGCTAGTTTTTTCATCAAATCACCTCGTGTGATTTGATTATAGCACTTATTCATATAATTTCGTTGACTTAACGAGAGTTTTATGTTTTACATAATGTTCTTTATCCTCTATAATATAGTTGTATTTTAATGAAAGAAAGGATGAACATAAATGGCAGGAGTCGTTGTTGTTGGAAGCCAGTGGGGCGACGAAGGAAAAGGAAAGGTTACAGATTATCTTGCACAGCAGGCAGATCTAGTAGTGAGATATTCTGGAGGTAATAATGCAGGTCATACTATTAAATTTAATGGCCAGAAATTTGCCTTAAGACTTATTCCTAGCGGAATCTTTACAACTGGTGAAGTTGTATTAGGTAACGGAATGGTTATCAATCCTAAAGCTTTACTTGAAGAAATGAAGTATTTAAATGATGCAGGTATCAAGACTGATAAGATGCACATCTCAGATCGTGCACATGTCACTTTACCTTATCATATTGAAATTGACGAATTAGAAGAAGAAATGCGTGGTGCTGCAAGTATCGGTACAACTAAGAAAGGTATTGGACCTACTTATGTAGATAAATATGACCGTATCGGTATTCGTGTTGGTGAATTCATTAATGAACCATTATTTAAGAAGAGACTTGAAGAAACATTAGCATTCAAGAAGAAACAGTATCCTGGATTACAGTGTACTGCAGAAGAAATCTTTGAAGAATATAAGGAATATGCTAAAGTAATCAAACCTATGGTTTGTGATACTGGTATTTTATTAGATGAAGCATTCCAGGCAAAGAAGAAGATCTTATTTGAAGGTGCCCAGGGTACTATGCTTGATATTGATTATGGTACTTATCCATATGTAACAAGTTCTCACCCAGGTGCTAATGGTGTATCATCTGGTGCAAGCATTGGTCCTCTTTATTTAACTGATGTAGTAGGTGTTATTAAGTCTTATACTACTCGTGTTGGTTCTGGTGCTTTCCCTACTGAAATTGAAGGTGAATTAGGTGATTATATCAGAAATGCAGGTCATGAATTTGGTACAGTAACTAAGAGACCAAGAAGAATTGGATGGTTCGATGCAGTTGTTGTTAACCAGTCAAGAAGAATGGCTTCATTAACTGGATGTTCATTAATGTTATTAGATGTATTAAGTGGTTTAGACACTATTAAGATTTGTACTGCTTACAAGTTAGATGGTAAAGAAATTCATGGTTTACCTTCTACAATTGAAGAATTAGCAAGAGTAGAACCAGTTTATGTAGAATTACCAGGCTGGAAGGAAGATATCACAAATGTCACTTCATTTGAAGAACTTCCTGTTAATGCTCAGAACTATATCAAGAAGATTGAAGAACTTATTCACTGCCCAGTGATTATGTTCTCAGTTGGACCTGATCGTACTCAGACAATTGTGCTTAAGGAAGTATTTTAATAAATAAATAGTAAAGGAGAACTTATGAAGAGAGAATTAGTACTGGTTATTGATTTTGGTGGCCAATACAATCAGCTCGTAGCGCGTAGAGTTCGTGAAAGCAATGTATATTGTGAAATCTATTCATATAAGGTTGCTATGCAGAAAATCAAAGAACTCAACCCTAAGGGAATCATCTTAACAGGTGGTCCTAATAGTTGCTATGAAGAAGGAGCTGCAACATGCGAAAAAGAACTTTTCGAATGTGGTGTTCCAGTGCTTGGCTTATGTTATGGTGCTCAGCTAATGCAGTATGTATTAGGTGGTAATGTAGAAGCTGCACCTACTAGAGAATATGGAAAGACTGAAATCGTTGTTGATACAACTTCACCATTATTCTCAAATGTATCTGAAAAGACAGTATGCTGGATGAGTCATAATGACTATATTTCAGCTTTAGCTCCTGGTTTCAAATCTGTAGCACATTCTGATGAATGTCCAGTTGCAGCATGTGAAAACAGAGAAAAGAACCTTTATGGTATTCAGTTCCATCCAGAAGTATTACATACAGCAGAAGGTAAGAAGATGTTAAGAAACTTCGTAATCGATGTATGTGGATGTTCTGGTGACTGGAAGATGGATTCTTTCGTAGAAGAATCTATTAAAGCAATCAGAGAAAAAGTTGGCGATGGTAAAGTATTGTGTGCTTTATCTGGAGGTGTTGACTCTTCTGTTGCAGCAGTCTTATTATCTAAGGCTATTGGAAATCAGTTAACTTGTGTATTTGTAGACCATGGTTTACTTCGTAAAAACGAAGGTGATGAAGTTGAAGCTGTATTTGGTAAAGATGGCAGCTATGACTTAAACTTCATCAGAGTCAATGCACAGGAAAGATACTATTCTAAGCTTAAGGGTATAACTGAACCTGAAAGCAAGAGAAAAATCATCGGTGAAGAATTCATCAGAGTCTTTGAAGAAGAAGCAAAGAAGATTGGTGCCGTTGATTTCTTAGTACAGGGTACTATTTATCCAGACGTTGTAGAAAGCGGTCTTGGAGGAGAATCTGCAGTCATCAAGTCTCACCATAATGTTGGTGGATTACCTGATTGTGTAGATTTCAAAGAAATCATTGAACCATTAAGAGACTTATTCAAGGATGAAGTAAGAAAAGTTGGTCTTGAACTTGGTATTCCAGAATATTTAGTATTCAGACAGCCATTCCCAGGACCAGGTCTTGGTATTAGAATTATTGGTGAAGTCACTGCAGAAAAGGTACGTATGGTACAGGATGCAGATGCGATTTATAGAGAAGAAATTGCGAAGGCTGGATTAGATCGTTCTATCGGTCAGTATTTTGCAGCATTAACTAATATGCAGTCAGTAGGTGTTATGGGTGATGAAAGAACTTATGACTATGCTGTTGCATTAAGAGCTGTTAATACTGTTGATTTCATGACTGCAGAAGCAGCTGAAATCCCTTATGAAGTATTAAATAAGACTATGAATAGAATCATCAATGAAGTACGTGGTGTGAATAGAGTAATGTATGATATTACATCTAAGCCACCTGGAACTATTGAATTCGAATAAACCATTGGAAGAAGCGAGAATATCGCTTCTTTTTTTATCGCTCTTTTTAAGTGAATTGTTGCTTTAAGTTATCTTATTTAGCAAAAATTCCATAACGATATGTCATGTGATATTTATTTGAGTTTAAGTAAAGATATTTGTTAGGTTTAACACAATCTATGTGCTTCAGATACAAAACATATTAAATATCATGAAAAGTTTGTTCATTAAATATGTAGCTTATGCCACACATTATAAAAGTATCAACTTTTTTACAGGTTGATACCTTTAGTAGTATGTAGAAAATATTTGTTTATAACTGTAAACGTTTCATTGATATTAAGTCCTAAAGACATATGTTATCATGTAGTCATGAGAATAAAATAACAAGGAAGGATGCAAATTTTATGAAATATTCAAAATTATTTAGTCCAATAAAAATTGGAAGTATAACTATTAAAAATCGATTTGCGATGGCTCCAATGGGACCTTTAGGTCTTGCAGATGCCAATGGTGGCTGGAACCAGCGTGGCATTGATTATTATGTAGAAAGAGCAAAGGGTGGAACTGGACTTATTATTACAGGTGTCACATTTTTTGATCAGGTTGTGGAAAAACAGGACCCTACAACTGTTCCTAATCCACTTTACAAGCCTGTTAACTTTGTGAAAACAAGTAGAGAAATGACAGAGCGAATTCATGCATATGGAAGTAAAATCTTTTTACAGTTATCAGGAGGATTTGGTCGTGTGACTATTCCTACAAATGTAGGTGATATTCCACCCATTGCACCATCTGCAATCCCACATCGCTGGTTAGATAAGACTTGTCGTGCCATTACTGTAGATGAAATTCATGCTATTGTAAAACAGTTTGGTGAAGCTGCTTTCCATGCAAAAAGAGCAGGCTTTGATGGTGTGCAGATTCATGCTGTACATGAAGGTTATTTAATTGACCAATTTGCAATTTCAATGTTTAACCAAAGAACTGATGAATATGGAGGTTCTCTTGAAAACAGACTTCGTTTTGCAAAGGAAATAGTAGAAGAAATTAAAAAAACATGTGGTGATGATTTCCCTGTTACACTTCGTTTTAGTTTAAAAAGTATGATAAAAGATTGGCGTGTTGGGGCATTACCAGGAGAAGATTTTGAAGAAAAGGGCAGAGACACAGAAGAAGGCTTAAAAGCTGCTAAATTACTTGAAAGCTATGGCTATGATGCGTTGGATACTGATGTTGGAACATATGATGCCTGGTGGTGGAATCATCCTCCTATGTATCAAAAGAAAGGACTTTACAGAGAATACTGCAAAATGGTAAAAGAAGTAGTAGATATCCCAGTATTCTGTGCAGGCCGTATGGATAATCCAGACATGGCATTAGAAGCTATTGAAAATGGTGAATGTGATGTTATTGATCTAGGTAGACCACTACTAGCAGATCCAGATTATTGTAATAAATTAAGATGTGGTAAGATCACACAGATACGTCCATGTATTTCCTGCCATGAAGGATGTATGGGAAGAGTTGCTTCATATTCTCTTCTTAATTGTGCTGTAAATCCACAGGCAGCTAGAGAGCGTGTTAATGCATACGAGCCTATTTTAAAGAAAAAGAAAGTGTTAATTGTAGGTGGTGGTGTTGCAGGCTGTGAAGCTGCACGTGTATTAGCTATCAGAGGACATCAACCAGTAGTTTATGAAAAAGGAAGCAGACTTGGCGGTAATTTAATTCCAGGTGGAGCTCCTGATTTTAAAGAAGATGATATTGCATTAGCAGATTGGTATACAAATGAATTAAATCGTTTAGGTGTACATGTTCATTTGAATACGGAACTTAATGAAGAAGAAATTAAAACTATGGATTATGATACTGTGATTCTTGCGACAGGATCTAAACCAAAAGTATTCTCTTTGGGTGATGATTTACATACTTATACAGCAGAACAAGTTTTATTGAAACAGAAGGATGCTGGCAAGAAAACTGTCGTTGTAGGTGGTGGACTTGTAGGTTGTGAAACTGCTTTGTGGTTGGCGCAGAATGGAATTCATGTTACAATTGTTGAAGCATTAGATAAGGTAATGGCTGTAAATGGTCCACTTTGTGCTGCAAATAAAGAAATGTTGGAAGCATTGCTACCATTTAATGGAGTAGAAATTATCACAGGTGCAAAGGTTACAGAATTTGCGAATGGAGAAGTAAAAGTAGATACTAAAGAAGGTAGCAAGACTATTATGAGTGATAGTGTTATCCTTTCAGTCGGATATAAAGAAGAGAATACACTTTATAATAATCTTCAGTTTGATATTCCTGATCTTTATTTGCTTGGAGATGCAAAAAAAGTATCCAACATCATGTATGCAATCTGGGATGCATTCGAAGTAGCTAACCATATTTAATAGCGATATGAAGGTGACTGGTGATTTGAATTGGGTGATATAAAGAATTTTATATATTTTCAGAAAGTATATGAAATGCATAGTATGCATAGAGCAGCTGAACATTTATTTATTTCTGCACAAGGTCTTGGTAAAATCATCAAGAATCTTGAACACGAGTATAACACTACTTTTTTCGTTCGCTCTCAAAATGGTGTTATTCCTACAGATAGTGCAAAATTATTTTATGACTGGAGCAAAGAATTAGTTTTGCAGGATGCTCATATTAAAACTGAAATAAATAATCTTAATAACGGAATAAATCGCTTACGAATTGGTTGTGCAAGTGGTATCTTAAAGGCTATTCAACTTAAGACAATATTAGATTTTGCAAACTCAAATAAAACTCTTCATGTAGAATGGAGTGAGTACAGTAATGAAGAAGTCATAAATAAGCTTCTTAATTATGATATTGAGTATGGTATTGTTGTTGGACTACATGATTATCCTAATTTAGAACAAGTAAAATTATGTCAATGTAATCTTGTTTTATATGTATATGAAGGACATCCTTATTATGAGAAGGAAAAAATCCCTCTAGCTATGCTGAGGGATGAAAATATTATAATAATGAATGAGAGTTTTCATATATATAATGATTTTATTAAAGCCTGTAAAATAAAGGGGTTTACTCCAAACATAAAAGCAAAAACCATGGATGGCGGAACCTTGATGCATTTATGTAGACAAAAAATAGGAATTGCGATTTCACCAAAATTTGAAGATGAAGCACCAGCAGGATTAAAGGCAATTGCATTTGAAGAGCCCTATCATTGGGATATTTATGGTACTTTTAGAAAAAATTCTAAAGATGATTCAATAAAAAAGCTTCAAGCTGCATTATTGCCGCAAATCTAATTAAAGGTTTGTTTGAAACTATATAAAAAATCGTGTGAACAAAATTGATTTACACGATTTTTTTATTGCAACGAATGCTGTATTAATGGGGATATGACTCTATTCTTGGAATAATTTCTTAATATGGGAAATACATTGGAAGAATGAGTAGAATATGCAATAATAACTATCAGGAAGGTAAAATTATGAACTACAATAATCTTGATTATATACAGAAAAATGATCCAGCCACAAAAGAAGATATAGAATTTGTAGAAAAACATATTAATGAAACAATTCCTAAAGTGTATAAAGAATTTCTAAGATATGCGAATGGGATAGTTATGAATTTGTGTGTACTTTATGATACTTCTACTATTATTGAAAGTTATGAATGTAATGAGTTTTCTATTAATATGCCTGGATATATCAGCATTGGAAATGATAATGGCGATAGAGAACTTATTATGAAGGCAGAAAAAGGAGCAATATTATGTGGCTTTTTAGATGCAGCAGAGATAGGGAATTTTGATGTAGAGGAATGGTTTGATTTTAAATCATGGGTAGAAAATGGTTGTGAAATGGAAGATGATGAGGAGGATTCAGAATATGGAAAAGTCTATATTGTGAAAGTCCCTGATGATAAATTAAAGTTTCTATCCGAAACAAAGAAACTTTTTGCATTACCTATTTCAACAGGTGTCCTCTATAAGAAAATCAATAATTTGCCATGTGCAATAATGGATAATATAACAGAAGCATTGGCTGATACTATTATCAAAAAGACATCATATTCTGAATGTTATGAGTATAGAAAGGTGAGGAAATGACTCTATGACAAAAGAAGAAATAATCACTAGATTACAGAATGCAGCTAAAGAAGATGAAGAATATCATATGGATGATGATTTGATTGATGCAATCAATGAATATCCAGAACCTTTTGAACTTGTGGAACCTATTCTAGAAATTATAGGAACTCATCCTAGGGTTGATTTTGGTATGCCGGGGGATCTTGTTCATTTTCTAGAACAATTCTATAAGCACGGATATGAGGAATTATTAGTTTCTTCAGTAAGAAAGAATCCTACAGCACATAATATATGGATGGTACATCGCTGTTTCAATGATGTAAATAATCCGAAGAGAGAAATGTTTGCAAAACTTATGAAGGAACTCAAAGATGATTCATCAGTCTCAATGGATATTAAGAAAGAAATAGATGAATTTGATTGGGAATAGAAGTAAGCTGAGATGAAATGAAAGACTCATTTTATTTCAGCTTTTTATGATGTAAGAAAAGTTTAAGTTGTTTATTTATCGACATAAAAATATGAAAAATATGACATTGTGTAAGTGTTTACATTGGTATACTAAATCTGTACTAAAAAGTAAGTATAAAGATATGCGCAGCTTTATGATTACATCAAATATGGAGGATTAAATATGAACTTTTTTGACAAATTTCAAAGAGGTCTAGAAAAAGTAGTTGGACCTTTTGCCACTGCTGTAGCAAACAGCCGTTATATTAAAGCTTTAACAGAAGGATTTATGTATACTATGCCTATTACATTAGGTGTAGCAGCAATTGCAGTTTTAGCAAACTTACCAATTCCTGCATGGACACAGTTTTTACAGAGTATTGGAATCTATGCGACTGCATTAGAAGTTGTTTCTTTAACTTTATCTTTATTAGCTATTTATGTAGTAGGAGCTATTGGATATGCTTTTACTAAGAATGAAGGAGAAAATGGAGCAATCGGAGCTGTTATGTCTATGGCAGCATTTATTATCTTAATTCCTGTTCAGACTTTTACAAATAAAGCAGGTGCTGCAGTTTCAACAATTGCAACTAGTTATTTAGGAAGCGATGGTATTTTCTTAGCAATCATTTTAGGTTTAGTTATTCCTGCTTTTTATTGTTTCTTAATGAAAAAGAACTTGAAATTAAAACTTCCTGATTCTGTACCACCAATGGTTTCTCAGTCATTAGCACCTACTTTTGTCGCAATGATCCTAATCACATCAGTATTTGCAGTTAAATATGCTTGTACATTTACACCATATGGTAATTTATTTACTCTTATTAGTACTTTGGTTGGTAAACCAGTATCTGCCTTTGGTGCAAATCCTATTTCACTTATTGCTATTTTTACATTAATGAACCTAATTTGGTTCTTTGGTGTTCATCCAAATGCAATCCTAATGCCTTATATGCCTATCTTAACAATTGTTGGATTAGCTAACCAGGAAGCATTCTTATCAAATCAAGCATTACCTTACTTAACATTTGCAGTTCTTTCTTCATGTATTCAGATTGGTGGAGCTGGAAATACTTTAGGATTATGTATTGCTTCATTCTTTGGTAAATCAGAGAAGTACAAAACTATGAGAAAATTAGTTGCACCTGCAAACTTATTTAATATCAACGAACCAGCAATTTTTGGTTTCCCAATTATGTTAAATCCTATTTATCTAATTCCAATGATATTCTCAGCCCCTGTAAAAGGACTTCTTGTATTAGGATTATTGAAATTTATTCCAGTTTCATTCAACCCAACTATTTCAATGCCATGGGTAACACCTGGATTTGTTACTGCATTTTTCCAGGGTGGGGTACCTCTATTAGTGATCTGGTTCCTTTCTTTGGGTATTGATTTCTTAATGTATTTACCATTCTTCTTAATTGATGATAAGAATGCATTAAGACAAGAACAAGAAAACGCATAGTACAAATTAGAAGTGAGCACATAAAAGGAGAAGTAAAATGGCTAAAATACAGTGTAACGTAATATCTTATACATTAATGAGAACAGTTGATATTGATGTGATTCTACCATCAGTTACAATTCCAGAATCTATGGGAATGAGCGGTGAAAAACCTCATCATGATTATTCTAAAAAATATCCAGTATTATATCTCTTACATGGATTTGGTAATAACCATGCACAATGGGGTGGCTATACAAGTGTAGAACTATTTGCGGAAGAGAGACAGATAGCTGTTGTTATGATTTCTGGAGAAAACAAGTATTACATTGATCACCCACAGGATGCATTTTATGACTTTATTGAAAACGAGTTACCAGAATTTATAGAAGGAGTATTCCCAATTTCTCATAGAAAAGAGGATCGCTATATTGCTGGCTTGTCAATGGGTGGATTTGGTGCTTTATATCATGGTTTATCAAATACTCATAAATATAATGCGATTGGTGCTTTTTCAGCAGCAGTAAAAATGAAAGGCAACCCTATTGACTTATATCAAATATTAGAAAACAGTGATGGAAACATTCCAGTTTATATGACTTGTGGAGATAAAGATTTTATATATGAATCTGACGTTAAGTTTGTTGAAGCAATGAAAGAAAAAGGAATGAATGTTGAGTGGATCAGTGTTAAAGGTTATGAGCATGAATGGCGTTTCTGGAATCTTGCGATTGAAAGATTTTTAGATTGGATTCCTAGAACAGATGAATATTCAAATGCAAGAAGAAAAGTATAGTGGAGGTAAATTATGAGTTTTCCTAAGAATTTCTTGTGGGGCGGTGCAACCGCTGCAAATCAGTATGAAGGTGGATATTTAAGCGGTGGTAAAGGACTAGCTACTGCGGATGTTATCACAAATGGTGATATGCATAATCCAAGACGTATTGTTATTGAGTTGGAGGATGGAACAAGACAAACAATTAATCGTTTTCAGGATGTTCCTAAGAATGCAAAGGCAATCATTGATGATTCTGTTTATTATCCAAGCCATGTGGCAACTGATTTTTATAATCATTACAAAGAAGATATTGCTTTAATGGGAGAAATGGGATTTAAGACATTTAGAATGTCTATTAACTGGACTCGTATTTTTCCTAATGGCGATGATGAGCAGCCTAATGAAGAAGGATTAAAATTTTATGATAATGTTTTTGATGAATGTCTAAAATATGGAATTGAACCGCTTGTTACTATTAATCATTTCGACCTCCCTTTAAATCTAGCAGTTCAATATCAAGGATGGTTAGACAGAAGAACAATAGAATTCTTCACTAGATATTGTGAAACAATATTTACAAGATACAAAGATAAGGTCAAGTACTGGTTAACATTTAATGAAATTAATTTTTTAAGAGATTATACTACACTTGGTATCTTTGAAGCATCTCAAAATGTACAGAATCAGCAGCAGGCAATTTATCATATTCTTCTAGCAAGTGCAAAAGCTGTTATGTTAGGCCATCAAATTAATCCTGATTTTAAAATTGGTTTAATGATTGCGAATATTCTATTCTATCCTGAAACATGTAAACCACTAGACTCAATCAAAGAAATGGAAATGGCAAGAGATTTTAAGGATTTCTATTATGATGTACAATGTCGCGGATATTATCCAAACTATAAATTAAAAGAATTAGAAAGACAGAACATCGTTTTGAAAACTGAAGAAGGAGATCAGGAACTTTTAAAAGAAGGTACTGTAGACTTTATTTCATTCAGTTATTATAACTCTTCTGTTATTTCTACTAAGGAAGTTAAAGAAGGTTCATCAGGAAATCAAATTGGAGGCGCTAAGAATCCTTATTTAGAGGAATCTGAATGGGGATGGCCTATTGATGCGGAAGGATTAAGACTTGTATTAAATCGTTTATATGATAAGTATCAATTACCACTCATGATTGTTGAAAATGGACTTGGTGCATTGGATACAATTGAAGAAGATGGATCTATTAATGATGATTATCGTATTAATTATTTAAGAAAACATATCGAACAAATCAAGATTGCTATCGAGTATGATGGCGTTGAAGTTTGGGGATATACACCATGGGGATGCATTGATTTGGTTAGTGCAGGTACAGGTGAAATGAAAAAAAGATATGGTTTTGTTTATGTAGATATGGATGATTTAGGAAATGGTTCTTTAAAAAGAACGAAGAAAAAATCGTTTAATTGGTATAAAAAGGTGATTCAATCAAACGGTGAAGAACTATAGATAGTTATTAAGAAATGGTTGTGGTATAATTCTGTAAGGTGAATTATATGAAGATTAAATATGATGAAGAATATGAAAATATAGATGGTGAAAATCTTAACTTAAGACGTTTTGATAAACATAAATATTGTCTATTTTTAAGTGATGTAGGAGAGAATCAGGAGTTATTTATTGTTGAACCTCATTGGCATGAATGGTTAGAAATTGTTCATATTACTGAAGGAGAAATGACTGTCTATACTCCGCAAGGAGAAACAATTGTTCATAAAGGGAACACTGTTGTTATCGGCATGCAGACATTACATAAGATAGTTGCAGAAATAGGACACTATAACTATCAATGTATACATATTAATATAGGTTTTATACTTCAACATATGTCTTCTTCTTTATTGAACGATAAAGTCTTTATTGTTCAAAATGAAGAAGAGTTTCAATCTTATTGTTCAACGTTAATACAGCTTATAAATCATGATGATGTTTACTCACAATTAAGATATAAAGCAAGTATATTAAATATTCTTGCACTATGTGTTCAAGAAACACAATCTGATTTATTGGATGCAAAAGATGAAATTAACGATATATTTTCAGATATTCTATTCTATGTGAGTACACATTATCAAGATAATATATCATTGCAGAAATTGTCTCAGGAATTCAATTATACAACACAACACATTTCTTTGCTCTTTAAGAAGAATTTGAATACAACTTATTATACTTATTTAACCAAGATAAGATTAGATCGTGCTAAGTTTCTATTGATGACAACACAAAAGAGAAACTTAGATATCGCAATTGAGTGTGGTTTTTCAAATGAACATCCTTTAATAAGTCACTTTAAGAAGAGCTATCATGAGACACCCTCTCAATTTAGAAAAAACATCAGATAAAAGACGAGACTATTTCTTAGGAAATAGTCTCTTTTTAAAGGAGGAAGTTATGAAAAGTGTATTAGCTATTGATATTGGTGGAACTTTTATTAAATATGGATTGATCCATGAAAATTATCGAATCTCTAATAAAGGAAAAGTAAAAACACCAAATACTACAACAGAAGATTTTTTAAACGAATTAAAAAGTTTATATGATTCTTATAAAGAAGAAATAAGAGGAATTGCTATTTCTGCTCCAGGAAGAATTAGTGAAGAAGGTGTTATGTTAACTGCAGGAATATTAGAATATTTAGAAGGATTTAATCTGGCACAGGAACTTTCAGAGGTATGTGATGGTATTAGTGTAACTGTAGAAAATGATGGTAAAGCAGCCGCTTTATGTGAAGCAACAATTGGTAGTGGAAAAGATTATCCTAATAGTGTTGCCCTTATATTTGGTACAGGTATTGGCGGAGGCGTTATAATTAATAAAGAAATATTAAGAGGTTGTTATTTGATTGCAGGAGAGTTTTCACCATTATTCACTAATTATGAAGTAGGTAATTATGATTGTTTTGCCACACTTTATTCGACAATTAGAGTTGTAAATAAAGCAAAAGAAATAACTCATGAAGATGATTTAAACGGTGAAAGAATGATGGCACTTTATCGAGAAAAGTCTCATCTTGAATTAAATGATTATCTTGATGCCTGGTTTTTTGCAATCGCAAAGTTTTGCTACAATATTGATTGTCTTTATAATCCAGATGTTATTTGTATAGGTGGTGGAATAAGTGCTGATCCGCTATTTGTAGAAAAAATTAAAGAAAATATCGATGTAATTTACGAAGAAGCCTTTGTTTTTAGAAAACCAAAGGTTGAAGTATGTATGTATCAAAATGATTCTAATTTATTAGGTGCATACTGTCGCTTTATTAAAATGAAAGGAGAATAACTATGAAGTTAATAATGAGAGCGGATGATTTGGGAATAAGTGAAGGAGTGAATTGCGGAATTTGTAAAGCCATTAAAGATGGTGTTATTACAAGTGTAGGCCTCATGCCTAATATGGAACATGCTTTAGATGGATATGAAATGATTAAAGATTGTAATGTATCTGTAGGCCAGCATACAAACATTTGTTTAGGAAAGCCTCTATGTTCTCCTGAAGAGATTCCAAGTCTAGTAGATGAAAATGGTGAATTCTATTCAAGTAAAGTTATTAATAAAAGAAAAGAAGATACAATTAACGTTGAAGAATGTGAAAAGGAAATAGAAGCTCAATTAAATCATTTTATTGAAATCACAGGATTTAAACCACAGTATTTTGAAGGCCATGCTGTATTTTCTTTTAATTATATAAAAGCATTAGAAAATGTTGCAAAAAGACATGGTTTATTTTTTGTGAATCCTATGGATCCTCAATGGGTAAGTGAAAATCATATTCATGGATTAGGTATGATTCATTTTGATGAAAGAGGATTATATGATCCAAAAAGGTATATGGAAGATAATTTAGGAATGTTGAAAGATAATGAATGCTGTATTGCAATATTTCATCCTGGTTATTTAGATCAATATATCTTAACGAATTCCTCTTATACGCTTATTAGACCAATGGAATGTGATTTTTTGTGTAGTGATTGGTTAAAGGATTGGATTAAACAAAATGATATTCAACTAGTAACCTTATAGTAATCTACTATTCTACTAAATGAACATAGAAAAACTATCATGTATACTTTTAAAGTATTTAGGGGGACATAATAAGAATGTATGATTTTAGATTTGATACAAAACTAATGCAATCTTTTGTGGGATTACAAATAACATCATACAAATGTACAGATACTATAACAGAAATGGTAGATATTCAAATTGGTGATAATGTATATTGTTTAACAAATGAATATGAAGAATTAGATTACTTTTTATTAGAGAATGAAAATACAGTGTATAGAATATCTGATTCTTATAGAAATGGTCCTGATAATACTCAGATTACGGTAAATGTAAATCAGATTATATCAAAGGTTATTTTATTAAATGAACATATTGTATTGGAAAAGAATGACAGAATATCTTATGATGTGTGGAATACCAAAGCTATCATATTTGGTTTAAATGATTATGAATTATGTTTTATTAAGGAAGATTGTTGGTTTTCTGAAAAAATAGAAATATTAAAAGGAAATAATTTGCTTAACCATATTTTCGATGAGCAAGGTATTTTAGATGACTTCATTGATATGAAAGATGGTATGGTAGAGTTGAATAATGAAATTGTGGTTTTTAGTTGAATACATATAATAAAATGAACCCCTGCATTAGTAGGGATTCATTTTATAATGAATTCTTTTTAAAGTAGAATAGGCAGTTCTTGCCATGCTTTTATTAAAGAACAGGTAGGAGATAAGAAGGTTCTTCTTGCACTTTTAAGGAGAAGTGGATTTCTTCTGTAGTTGTAGCTCTTTTAATTAAAGCGATTGCTCATCAGTTGGCATGTGTTCATGTAAATCATGGTTTATTTAATAAAGGTGAACCAAAAAAAGATATCAAAGCACATCATAATGCAGGTGGATTATCTGAAGATATGAATTTTAAATTAGTAGAACCGGTAAGAATTCTATTTAAAGATGAAGTATGTATTGTTGATGAATAATTAGTTTGTTTACATGGTATATCCTCAGCCATTCACAGGGCCAAGTTTAGGAAGTGAATCATTCATCCTTTATTTATGATAATGCTAAAAAAGTATTTAAATTTACCACCGAATAATACTAGTATAAAAAGAGTAAAAGTAATTAAAGAGAAACACTGATTATGATATTTGGGTATTAGTGAAATAAAGTAACGAATATTTTTGATTTTAAATGAAATAGGCAATCTTTTTTTATGAAAAAATATAAGTTAAATATTGATTTTAAAATATTAACTTATATAAACAAAATACTTATAAGTAATTATTTGTACAAATAGGTCATTTTGTACAATTTGTATTTTTTGCAAACGCTTTATATTCAAAAAAATTGATGATAAAATTCAAATTGTGTGGAATGCAAAACAATATATATTGAGGAGGGAAATTATGCATAAAAACCTATTTAAGAAATTTGGGGCAACTTTCGTAGCATTTACACTTGCATTTTCTAGTGCTTCTGCCGTAAGTGCAACTGGAGATAGTTCTGAATTTCAACCAAAGGTAACTTATAGCAATGGTAATTATACTTTTGCCAAGTTATCTCATTCAGACAAAGCAGTATCTACACCTGATGGTATTGTTGATTACCTAGGTGGTGGAAATGTCGGTGTAACTGGTCAGGACCAGGGTGCAACAGGACAAGGAGATCAGGGACAGAGTTATGCTTGGTCTGCAGCATCTTATGGTGATTGGATGTATGTTGGTACTTGTTATGCAGCAATGGGGAATACATTAACATTAATGGATACTACTCTTGGTGATAAATTCGATAAGGATGTTATGACTGCTGCACTTAAAGCGATGTTCAATGGAACATTCTTCTATGGACATGAAAAAGAAGATGGTACTGCAGATGAAGATTCTGATGGTATTCTTTGTAAAGTAAACGTTAAGACTGGTGAAACTAAGTTATTAATGTCTAAGTCTTTAAATGGTAAAGGACCACTTTTCAGAAACGCTATGCGTTATAAGGATAAACTTTATTTCTGTGGTTCTGTACGTAATAAAGGTGCTAAGGCAGGTTTACCTAGCATTTATTGCATCGATCCTAAGACAGATGATATCAAGTGTGTTTACACTGGTATTACTCCACAGGAACTAGGTGCTGCCTATAAAGAAGGTATCAGTACTGGTATCCGTGGTATGACAGAATTCAACGGTGAATTCATTGCGAGCTGTGTAGGTGTTGATGGACCTTATATTTTAAAGTCTAAAGACCCATCAGCAGGTCAGTCTTCATTCAAGAAGATTGCAACTAAGAAGGATTTATTCAACTATCCTGCATATCATTACACAGATAGTATCTATGGTGGTTCTATCTGGGAAATGGTGGAATTCAATAACAAGCTTTATGTTGCTTTATGTACTGGTACACCGGAAAACAAACCTGATGAACATACAATGCAGTCATTTGCGATTGTATGTGGTGAAGAAAAAGCAGACGGTTCTTGGACATGGAGACCAGTTGTAGGTGATAAAGCAGATGGAGCTAAATATACATTTGGTATCGATCCAGAACGTACACGTGCTGGTGCATGTAACATGTTAGTATACAATGATCATCTTTATATTGGTGAATATGAAGATATCGAAATCGCATTAGAAGATTTAGTATTTAAAAAGAATGTAGAATTCTTAGCTAAGAACTTAGAACAGTCTGTAAGTCTTTACCGTATGGATAAGGATGAAAACATGGAATTAGTTGTAGGTGATGCAACTAAGATGTTCCCTAAAGGTGGCATTTCTGGACTTGGTTCTGGATTTGGACGTCATGAAAACCAGTATATCTGGCAGTCTACTGTATTTGATGGAAAGATGTACTTTGGTACATTTGACAGCAGTAGCTTATTACAGCCTATCGGACAGTTCACAAATGGTGATTTATTAAAAATGTCTAAAGAAGAATGGAAATCACAGATGAATTATCTTAAGGTTTTCATTGAATTAGTATTAAGCAAGAACGCTAAATATCCAACTCAGCCAATTGCTGAAACAGATTCTGATGAAGCAGATGTTGATGAGGATACTGAAGAAGCTGATCTAACTGCATCTGAAAAGGTACAGAAGGCTATTAAATCTGCAACTGAAAGATATAGCACATCAGCATATTCTTTAAATAGTGATAATGCTGAAGCTGTTACACTTTCTGATGATCAGGTAAAGGCTTTAGTGAATGGTCTTGAAGATGGCTCTATTAAAGCAAATAGCTTAAGTGATGAAGCATCAAATGATGCTATTACTATGGTTTCAGGATTAGATCCATTATCATCTTCTTTAGATGAAAAAGCTTCTCAGGAATTCGCAGATGAATATGCTGAAGTATATGAATACTACACACAGATTTCTTCTCAGCTTCCTGAAAAGTTAAAGAAATTATTTGAAGATTTCATGACAATCACAAAGAAAGATAATTTAATTGCATTTGGTAAGGTATTAAATTATTTATCTAAAGCTAAGCGTGGTTTTGATATGTATACATCAGCTGATGGTGAATCATTTACAACTATTACTACAAATGGTTTTGGTGATCCATATAACCATGGTCTACGTGCTTTCGCAACAGGTGATGATTGGATGGCTATTGGTACAGCTAACCCATTCTATGGAACACAGTTATGGAAGATGACTTCTCCAGTTAAGAAGGTTGAACCAACAACACCAACTGAACCAGAAAAGCCAAATCCATCTGAACCAGAAAAACCAAATCCATCTGATTCAGAAAAACCAAATATTACAGTTACCCCATCTAATTCAGATAAAAAAGATACTACAACAGTAACAACTAAAACTGATGATAAGAAGGGTACAGCTAAGACTGGTGATTCAACTGATGTAACTACATCATTAGTCACTGCAATTGGTTCACTTGCATTACTAGTTGGCTGTGCATATGTACTTCGTAAGAAGAAGGTCAGAGCATAGTAAGTAATTATAAAAATCTAACACTCTAAAGATAAGACAGCTTATTGGATTTCATCAATAAGCTGTTTTTGTTTGGTAATTTAAAATAACTAGGGGTTTCCTAAATTTTAATTGTCACGTAGTATGGGGTGAGCTTAAAATGGCACATATTACTGATCGTATTACTCATGAAGTACCTGGTATCAACCGTGTTCTTTATGACTTTACACCAAAGCCAACAGGAACAGTTGAGTTTGAATAATGTATTTCATATAAAAGTTCGATTTAAAGTCGAACTTTTTTCTATTTTGAGCAGTGAAAAAGTAATTTGATATAAGTAATAAGAATGATTGCTGTAAAAAACCAGTAAGATTGGCTCCACTTCTTTGGTAGTAGAGAAGAAGGCTGGTATACCTTTGTAGACTATTACCATTTCAATTCGTATGTAAATGATAAATACGAAGTCAAAGACTTATTTGCACCTTATGAATAATATAGCAAGAAAGATTGTACTGAAGTTGTAGGGACGTATCATGGGTGGGACTACTGCCTGCCTCGATGTGATAAAGAAGATTGCATAGTTCCTATTATTGAAGCAAAAATTCGTGCATATAATTACGCAGTTAATTCTTTATGGATTTGGAAAGAAAGAAATATACTGTTGAAAAAGCTCCTGGCTTAATAGTCAGGAGTTTTTGCGTCTGTATTCTGGATAATATATTGTACAGCCTTTTGTATACGTGTATCTGAAGTGACGGGGACCTATGACTCTGCCACCTTTTGGGCAAACATATAACTTCTTTATGTAATTTTCAGGCAAATGATTTCTTTGTTCAGACATAAATTAATAAATGTCATTGGATATGCAATATTTTCATCAAGGACTGATTGAATTCATCTTTAGACTAAATAGTAATGACATAATTACGATGTATTTTACTTGAAGCGTTCGAAGAGTAAGGTGCATTAGAGATAGGTCCTATTATGATATAGGTAACCCTATTGATATTTCTTTGTGATAGACTTAACCATAAGAAATACTTTCTTTAGTTGAGAAGTAAGATATTGTCTCTTTTTTGTAGTATAAGTGTATATAGAGTATATAGAGTGGATTTAATATATGATTGACACCGTATACGACACCATATTATAATAAGAACAGGAGAAATGAATTATGTCGAAATGGGATAAGCTAATTTTTAAGATTAGTACATTATCAAAAGAGTTACGTTTTTCTGAATTGAGAAAAGTATTGGAGAGTTATGGATATGTAATGAATTATCCTAAAGGAGGAAGCAGTCACTATACTTTTAGGAAGAAAGGATGTATGCCTATCACAATACCTAAACATGAACCAATAAAAAGAGTATATGTTGAAATGGTAAGATTAATTGTAGAAAAAGAGGAGAAGAATAATGAAAACACTCAATGATTATATGGCCTTACCTTATCGTTTAGAAATAGTAGAAGATCAAGAAGAAGGTGGATATGTAGTTTCTTATCCTGATCTGCCAGGTTGTATCACTTATGGAGATACAATAGAAGATGCTATGAATAATGCAAAGGATGCAAAGAAAGCATGGATTGAAGCGGCATTAGAAGAAGGTATTGAGATTAATGAACCAGATAGCATAGAAGATTATTCTGGACAATTCAAATTGAGAATTCCTAAGACTTTACATAGAACACTTGCTTTGCATGCTAGAAAAGAAGGCATCAGCATGAACCAATATTGCGTCTATCTCCTATCTAGAAATGATGCTTTACTTTCAAAATAGAACCTAATCACTAGAAAACATACACTTGTATGTGTTTCTTTTTTATACAACAAGCTACATAATAATGCACTTATAGGAACAGTTAATACAATACCAAGAGTACCAGTAATGCCTTGAGATATCTCTATCGCTATAAAATCAGAATTCATTAATTGAGGATATTGAATCTGATAAGCAAGAAATGCGAGTAAGATTGTCATAGAACTACCAGTAAAAGCAAGTATTAAAGTATTACACATTGTACCAATCATATCTTTTCTAATATTAAGTCTTGAGATGAAGAACTGTTTTCATTGAGATGTTTTTTTGTAAGAATCACGATTGTGAGTGTGGAAAGAATAGGGGAATATCCACTAAATATAAGAGGAAGAAGTAAACCTATAATCGCAAACAATGTAAAATCTAAACTGATAATTGTACGTATTCCTTTAGAACGTCCTATTAAGAATATAATAATCAGCAACAATCCTATAAAAGCACAAATATAAGGTACACAGTAATAGTGATAAATGAAGTTGATTCTCTTGTAGCAATAGAATATAGTGAAATTACGATAACAAAAAATGAACATATAAAGAAAGGATTTCTTATAGCGACATGAATACAAGAAACTTTATAATAATAAAATATTTAAAAGAAGTAGGAGAATATGTAACAGCTGAATCTTTAAGTGCATTATGTCATGTAAGTACTAAAACTATTTTAAAAGATATTAAAAGTATAAATGATGATATGAAGGTCTCAAACAATTATATTGAAGTCAGACCTTCTCATGGTATTAAGCTGATCATCCATGATATGGATGCCTTTTCTCATTTAAGTGATTCTTATCGACCTTTTCAAGATTACTTTATGTTAAGTGTAAATGAAAGAGAAGATTGGATACAGAAATATTTATTAGAAGCGAACGATTGGATCAAAGCTGATTTTTTATGTGAGATGTTATTTATATCTCCCTCTGTTCTTTCACAAAACCTAAAAGAAGTTAGAAAATCTTTAAAGAAATATGATTTAAAACTCTTACAGAAACCTCATTATGGTATGAAAGTAGAAGGTAGAGAATTTAATAAGAGATTATGCTTATCACAAATCTATATTTCATATATTGATCAAAGAGAAGATTTTCCAGGTGCCCAATTTAAAGAAGAAGACTTAGCTTTTATTCAATCTATTAATCATATTGTAGAAAATACACTAATAGATTATGAAGTAGCTATGTCCCAGGTCTCAGTACAAAACTTTGTTATTGATATCTATGTCTCATTAAAAAGAATTAAGCAAGGTATCTTATTAAAAGCTTCTGAAGATATGGTTATTGGTATATCACGCTGGACAGATAGTGTTGTAGCTGTAGAACTTGCGAAAAGATTACAGGAAGAATTAAATATAAAAATAGAAGACCAAGAAATCGTTTCTCTTTCCATTCATCTTGCTTCTAAAAGAATCATTAGAAACTTTGATGAAAGTATTCACCGTATTATTATGAACTTTGATGTCAATCAAATACTTAATAACATGCTAGAAGCAATGAATAGTAAATGGCATATTGATTTTTATCAAGATGAAGAACTAAAATCTCAATTACTATTACATCTTTTACCATTAGAAGTACGTTCACGTTATAATGTCGTGCTCCAGAATCCTTTGATTGATAAAATTAAACAGCAAAATATTCTTGCTTATCATTTGGCAGTTATTGCCTGTCATCAATTACATGATTATCATGGCAATTATCTAAGTGACGAAGAAATAGGTTATATAGCGCTTTATATCAATTTTGCGTTATTGCGTAAACAAATTAGCGAAAAGAAAAATGTATTAGTGATGTGTGCGGTTGGAAGAGGGAGTTCACGTACACTTGCATATCAGGTGAAAGAACTCTATGGGAAATATATTAATGAAATTAAAGTAATAGATTATATAGGTCTTAAGAAGTATGATTTTGAGAATATTGATTTAGTAGTTTCTAGTATTCCTATTAAATATGAATTGCCTGTTCCTAAAATAGAAGTCAATTACTTCTTAAGTGATCTAGATAAAAGAAGACTTGAAACATCTTTAAACGAGCAAGAAATATTTAGTATGGAACATTACATCAGCCGTGTTTTAATGCATATAGATGGAAAAACAAAAGAAGAGGTTGTTACTCATATCATTAAACAAACACTTGATGATGAAGAAATAACAACAAGTATTATCGAAAATGATCAAATAGGAAACTATGAACTAGAAAACATGACAGCTATCTTATCCTGTTATACAAATCAACATCCTACTCAGGTTATAATTAGTGTATTACCTAAACCTATATTATGGAATATGCGTAAGGTACAGGTTATTATCATTCCTATTATAGGAGAACCTATTAATTCTAAAATTATTGATCTCTATAATGAGCTTTCTTACTTAGCCCAAAATCCTCTTTATCTCAAAAGAATCATAAAAAAACATACCAAAGAAGAAATATTTAAAGTATTTAAAGAAATAGAAATACTAAGAGAACAGTAAAATGTTCTCTTTTAATTTTGAAAAGTTCCACAAATAAAAGGAAATTACAGAAGTTGAGTTCTATAATTATTACTTTATAATTTAAATTGAAAATAGAGGAAAAACAAATCTGCAGAATTGAAACCTTATATTTTTAGAAGAGAGAGGAAAACAAAATGAGAGAAAAACTTGAGAGTACATTACTATCAGTAACGTCTAAAGTAGAATCTAATAAATATTTAGGTTCAATTAAAGATGCATTTACAATGTTTGTACCATTTATTATTGTAGGATCATTTGGAAATATGTTTAATATTTTAATTTCTGGGACAAATGGTCTTGCGCAATGGTTCCCTTGGCTTGCAAATCTATCACCTGCTTTTACAACAATTAACTTTGTAAGTATTTCTTGTATGTCTTTACCAATCGCTTTCTTAATTGGTTATAAACTAGCTGAAAGAGAACATGTACCTGCTTTAGAAAGTGGTTTAATTGCTTTACTATCTTATTTAGCTGTATGCCCTAACACAATTAGTACTGTTGTAGATGGATTAAAAGATCCTGTAGTTGCAACTGGTTTAGGCGCTGGTGTTATTGGCGCACAGGGTTTATTTGTATCAATGATCATGTCTATTTTAGCTGTTAAGTTGTTTAAAATACTTACTGAAATTAATGCAATTAAAATTAAGATGCCTGACTCAGTACCAACAGGTATCGCCCGTTCATTCAATATCTTAATTCCAATCTTTATTATCTTAGCTGTATTCTCTATTGGGGGCTGCTTATTTAATACATTTACAGGTAATTACTTAAATGTATGGATTTACAACATTATTCAGCTACCATTACAGGCTCTAGCAAACACTACTGGTGGTATCGTTGTTCTAGCTTTAGTTAACCAGCTATTCTGGTTCTTAGGTATTCATGGGGGTATGGTTATTGAAGGTATCAGAGGTCCATTATCTGCAGCTGGTATTGCTGATAACATTGCAGCTGTACAGGCAGGAAAAGTAGCGACTAACATTCTTACAAGAGGTTTCTGGACAAGCTTTGTAGTAGTAGGTGGTGGAGGTATTTCTCTATCATTATTACTTGCTATCTTCTTATTCTCTAAACGTGAGGATCATAAAGCTATCGCAAAATTCTCATTCATTCCAGGTATTTGTGGTATCAATGAACCAGTTGTATTTGGTTTGCCATTAGTACTCAATCCTATTTTTGCTATCCCATTTATTATTAACTCTGCAATCGCTGCTTTGATTGCTATTGGTGCTACAAATCTTGGATTTATATCTTGTGGTGTCTTGGATTGTCCTCCAGGTTTACCTGTATTTGTAACAGGATTTATCAGCTATGGTCTCCATGGTATCATCGTACAGGCTATTATTCTTGCTTTGACTTTTGTTATCTGGATTCCATTTGTCTTATTATCAAATAAACAGAAACCTGAAGAAGAAGCATCAGAATAAAAACAAGAGAATCTATCAATAGATAGATTCTCTAATTGAAAGGAGCATGTAATATGAGTTTTCCAGATAATTTCTTATGGGGTGGTGCAACAGCTGCCAATCAATATGAAGGTGGCTGGCAAGAAGGTGGACGTGGTATTGCGGTTCATGATCTTATTACTGACGGCACTAAAGATGAACCACGTCGTATTTATTGTCGTAATGATCAAGGTGAAGAAACAACAATTCAGATGGGAGAATGTATACCATTTGGATATAGAGGTGTATTAAAAGAAGGGTATTATTATCCTAGTCATCAGGCGACTGATTTCTATCATCATTATAAAGAAGATATCGCATTAATGGGGGAAATGGGCTTTAAGACATATCGTCTCTCTATTTCATGGACAAGAATATTCCCTAATGGGGATGATGAAGAACCTAATGAAGATGGTTTAATATTTTATGATCATGTAATTGATGAACTTAGAAAATACAATATTGAACCTTTAGTAACTATTCTTCACTTTGATATGCCTTTAAACCTTGCAACTAAATATGGAGGATGGATCGACCGTAAACTTATAGATTTCTATCTTAAATTTGCGAAAACATTATTTGAGAGATGGAAAGATAAAGTAAAATACTGGATTACTGTTAATGAAATTAATGTACTTGGTGGTTATTGGACATTAGGTCTTGCTTCTAATAACCGTAAAAAAGGAAGCCATTCTAATCAGGGAGAAACACCTTTAGAAGATGCTGGTATTAAATTCCAGTCCATTCATCATATGCTTGTGGCAAGTGCGATGGCTAATAAAATGGCTAGAGAAATCAATCCAAAATTCATGTTAGGCACTATGTGCGCTTTATCTGGAATCTATCCTGCAACATGTCATCCTGATGATGTATTTGGGGCTTACGAATTTAGAAGAAAAGCATTAATGTTTAGTGATGTGACATGTAGAGGTTATTATCCTAACTATGCTCAGGCTATATTTGATGAATACGGCTTCAAACTAAAAATGGAACCTGATGATGAGAAGTGGTTAAGAGAAAATACTTCTGATTATCTTGCTTTCTCTTATTATCGTACAACCGCATATGATAGATTCTCACCTAATACAACAACGACCGGAGGACAACAGGCTTCACCTAATCCTTACTTAGAAAAAACACCTTGGGGATGGCCTATTGATCCTGAAGGGTTAAGATTTGTCTTAAATGAACTGTATGATCGCTATCAAAAACCATTATTTATTGTAGAAAATGGTATGGGAAATGATGATGTCATAAAAGAAGATGGTATTCATGATACTTATCGTATTGCCTATTTAAGAGATCATATAAAAGAAATGAAAAAAGCTGTAGAAATAGACAAAGTAAACTTATTAGGCTATACAACATGGGGATGTATTGATATTGTTTCTGCAGGTACTGGTGAAATGAAGAAAAGATACGGTTTTGTCTATGTTGATTTAGATGATAAAGGGTATGGTAGTCTTAAGAGAATTAAAAAAGATTCATTTTACTGGTATAAAAAAGTAATAGCTTCTAATGGCGAAGATTTAGATTAAGCGTCCAATTTTTTTCTTAAATCTTTTAAGTCATTTGGTTAAAGCACCTTCGGGTGCTTTTTTTTGCAGTCTGCCAGGCATCCTGTGATGCGTAAGTCGGAGTAGTTCTATGAAGCATTATCCCCATTCTTATAGACATGAGTCCAGCCTGTATACTGTCCCCATTTATCTTTTGCAAGACATCCATCTGTAGGATCCATATTTGTATCAAGATATTTCATATCTGTATCCTGGTTCATCACAATTGTATCTTGAATACTTGACTGATTTGCACTTACCGCAACAACATAACTCATACTGTTTGAAGCAATATGACTAAAATCATCTCCTCGTAAAACTTATCTTAAGAAATCATGAATAGTGATTGACATATAATCTTATTTTTATATACCTACCATAGGTAATTACTTGCGGTAATTAAAAGGAGGAGTATATGAATATTCAAAAAACAAAGGAAATGTTGGATAGCTGTTATATGGCAAAAAGAATACTAGACTTATTACCAGAACTTCCAGAAGGTGTTCTTCCTTCTTATATTCGTTATTTAGAAACGGTTCTTAATTTAAAAGAAACACATGAAAAGGTTAAAGTATCAGATTTAAGTACTGCATTCAATTTACCTAGACCAGGAGTCACACGTACTGTAAGTTCTATGGTAGAAAAAGGTTATTTAAATAAGATATCTTCTAAAGAAGATAGACGTGTCACTTATATTGAAATTAGTGATGAAGGCATGGCTTTATTCGAAAAGTTCAATAAGGATTATTTTGAAGACTTATCTTAAAGGTTAAGTGATATTTCTATAGAAGAGGCTGATTGTATGATTGAAACAATAGAAAAGTTCTATCAAGTGATGTGTGAAAGGAGAAAAGCATAAGTGAATTCAGATTTTACTCAGGGAAGTATTTTTAAGAAATTAGTCGCATTTATGATTCCTGTACTAGGTGCTTTAGTATTGCAAGTAGCCTATGGTGCGGTTGACTTACTTGTAGTAGGACGTTTTGGAACAACAGCAGGCTTATCAGCTGTTTCTACAGGAAGTCAGGTATTAAATCTTGTCACATTTGTAATCACTCAGTTCGCAATGGGTATTACAGTACTCATTGCAAGATATATTGGTGAAAAGAAACAGAAGAACATTGGCTCTTTAATTGGTGGCGCTACAGTTCTATTTTGTATTGTTTCAGTAATTCTATTTATTATCATGGTGCTATTTGCAACACCTATCTCTACACTGATGCAGGCACCTTTAGAAGCACTTAATCTTACATCTATGTATGTAAGAATATGTGGTGCAGGTATTTTCTTTATTGTGGCTTATAATGTACTATCGGCTATTTTTAGAGGTTTAGGAGATAGTAAGCCTCCTTTACTCTTTGTGGCGGTAGCATGTTTAATTAATGTAGTAGGAGACTTAGTTTTAGTTGCTGGTTTCCATTTAGATGCCGCAGGTGCGGCAATGGCTACAGTACTTGCACAGGCATGTAGTGTATTATTCGCCTTAGGATTATTAAAGAAAAGAAAACTCCCATTTGAAATACATAAATATGATTTTAAAATCAACTCTCACTGCATTCGTGCAATGAAGATTGGTGTACCACTTGCCTTACAGGAATGCCTGACTCAGATTTCCTTCCTTGCATTATGTGCCTTTATTAATCGCTTAGGATTAGAGGCATCATCAGGCTATGGTGTAGCATGTAAAATTGTAAACTTTGCGATGCTTGTACCAAGTTCTCTTATGCAGTCAATGGCTTCATTTGTAGCCCAGAATGTTGGTGCAGGTAATGAAAAAAGAGCCAAGCAATCTATGTTTACAGGAATGGGTATAGGTTTATTTATTGGTGTAATTGTATTTTGTTTAGTCCTATTTAAAGGAAATTTGTTAACAGGTATCTTCACAACAGAACAAGGTGTTATTAATCAAGGTTATGCTTACTTAAAGGGATTCGCATTAGAAACAATAGTCACTGCAATACTCTTTAGTATGATTGGTTACTTTAATGGACATGACAAAACAGTATGGGTGATGGTACAAGGACTGATCCAGACACTTCTTGTACGTTTACCTCTTTCTTATTATATGTCTATTCAGCCAAATGCCAGTCTTACAAACATTGGTCTTGCAGCACCAATTGCGACTATTACTGGTATAATCCTTAATGTATGTTTCTATGTCTATTTGAATAAGAAAATGAATAGTGAACAGTAAAGATGGCAGAAACGCTATCTTTTTAATATAATAGAACTATATATTGGAGGTGCCTTTATGGAATGGGAAAACAATTTCTCTAAACGCATATTAAATAGAGGCTTTAATTATTATCTTGATGGTTATGTAGAGGATATATCTATAACTAAAAATAAGATTAAGGCAGTTGTTTATGGTACACATCATTATCGTGTAGAAATTGATTTGGATGGAGACGAAATAAAAGATATGTCTTGTAATTGTCCTTATGCACAAGATGGATTTAACTGTAAGCATATGGCAGCAGTTCTTTTTGAATGGGAAAGACGTGTGACTCATCCAGAAATAGATAATTCAAAAATTATTGATGATGCATCAGATGATGATATACGTTCTTTTCTATTACAGTTATTTAATGAAAATCCTGAGTTAGTAGAACGTTTTAAACAATTCTCATCAACAGATAATTCTATGGATGCGATGACGAATGAACTTTTAGAAATCATTCGTCATTATCAATATGATCATAATTATATCAATACTGATCATACTGTACCTTTTTGTGAGGACTATGAAAAATGTGTATTTAAGTGGTTTGATCTTTTGGAAGAGAAAAAAGAATATTTTAATGCGATTCATTTTTTAGCTGAGGCTTATAATATATTAGACTCTCTTGATATAGATGATGATGAACAACAGCCTTATGCTTTGTCATATTATATTAATGAGGCATTTACATATGTTCTTCCTTATATAGACATATCCGAAAGGAAAGAAGTTTTTGATTTACTACGCCAGCAATTCTATTCTATGAAGAACTATGCTTTTAAAATAGATCTCGTTGAAACTCTTCTTAGTCGTTTTATTGGAGATGAATATGTAGAATCTCAGCTTGATTTCGTAGAGGAACAATATGATTATTTTGGTAAGTATCCTTCTATATTTGATAGAGAGTTTATGATTAATTCAGTTGTGAATGATTATCTTGAACTCTTAGAAAAGAACAATGCATCAAAAAAAGAATTAAAAGCTGTTTACAAAAAATATTGGAAATATGATTCTGTAAGAATGAATTGTGTTAGAGAGTGCTTGCTTAATAAGGAATTTGATCAGGCTTTGAAATATCTTGATAAGTGTATTAAGCTTGATTACAAAGATCAGGCTCTTTATAAGCGTGATATAAAGATGAAGAAAGATATTTACAAAAAACAAGGAAATAAAGAAGGTTACAGAGAAATGATGAAGGTAATCGTTCTTGATTTCCGTGATGCTGTTATAGAAGAATATATTGAATTAAAGAATCTGTATACGATTGAAGAATGGGTAAAGGAAAGAGATTCTATCATTAAACAGATCAAATCTGATTGGCTCTTATGTGATATATATGCCCATGAGAATCTTCATAAACAATTACTTGATAGTATAATAAAAAGTAACAATAAAAGCTTGTTGAAACAATATACTCATCTTCTTAAAGATGAATATCCTGAACAGTTACTTTATATGTATAGAGTGGCTGTTGAAACAGAGGCAGAGTATGCAAGAAGTAGATCATATTATCATCAATTAGTAAGAGATTTAAGAGCTATGAAACGTATTGATGGTGGTGATAAAGTCGTAGATGAAATTATCAAGAAATGGAAGGATCAATACAAAAACAGAACTGCGATGATGGATGAGTTAAGCAGAATATAAGTCCGTTGTGATTTTCTTATTGTATGCTTGGCAGGGCACTCATTCAGTCTGACCACAGCGCATTACCATAAAGTGAAGAGTGAAGTAGTGTTATCGCAAATCCTTCGAGCGTACGTGTAGAAATAATATTAATATTACTTCTTTTCTACCTTGCTATAATAAAACTATACATTGGAGGTAATTATATGGAATGGGAAAGTTATTTTCAAAAACGAATATTGGATAGGGGGTATGACTATTATTTTGATGATCGTGTAGAAGATTTACGTATTAATTCTAATAGGATTAAAGCAGTTGTTAATGGGACAGATTTTTATCATGTAGAAATTAAATTAAATGGAAATCAAATAATAGGCATGTCCTGTGATTGTCCTTATGCATTAGATGGACATAATTGTAAGCACATGGCAGCTGTTTTATATGAGTGGCAACTAAGAGTGACTCGTCCAGAAATAGATAGTTCCCAGCTTGTTGAAGATGCTTCAGAAGAGGATGTACGATCATTTCTTATTCAAGTACTTGATGATAATCCTAATTTAGTAGAATCGTTTAAACACTATACACAAAATGAAATTTCTCTGGATACAATGATTGATGATTTGGAGGGAGTTTGTGATTCTTATAGTGATGGTTATCATTATATCGATTATGAATTTAGCCGTGATTTTTGTGATAACTATGAAGATGCTGTTGACAAGTGGCTTGATGTTTTAAAGAAAAGGGATCAATATTCTCTCGCATTTAGATTCTTATTAAAAGCTTATGAAGTATTTTATAAGCTAGATATTGAGGATAATGGAGGTGAAACGGTTGCACTTTCTGTTATCATTATAAGCCAATGGGCAAATATAATTATGTGTATGGATGACTTAGAAAGACTAGAAGCTTTTGTTGAATTAGGGCAATACCTTAACAGCATGAGAGATTATTATGATAGCCAAAAGATTATTGAAATATTTTTTGATTGTTTAAGTGGTAAAGAATTCTTAAAGCTGAAGCTTGATCTTGTGAAAAAACAGTTAGATTACATAGAGAGTCATGATGATATTTTTAATAGAGGATATGCAATTGAAGGATTTGCGACAACATATCTTGATTTATTAAAAAAGAGTCGTGCATCAAAGAAGGAGATAAGTGCCATTCATGAAAAGTACTGGAGATATCCTCCTATTAGAATGGATTGTATCCATGCTTGTATAAATAATAAAGAATTTGATAAAGCTTTGTGTTATATCGATAAATTTATTGAATTTGATTATGAAAACCAGTCTCTTATGAAATTTGATATGATGATGAAGAAAGATGTTTATAAGAAACAGGGAAACAGAGAAGCTTATAGGAAAGAATTAAAGAATTTGATTCTCTTTTTCAATGATACTAATTTAGAGGATTATGTTGAGCTGAGAAGTCTTTTTTCTGATAAAGAATGGATCAAGGAAAGAGACTCTATAATTGAACAGCTTACTCCTGGAAGGTTCTTATGTGAAATATTAGAAACAGAGCAACTATATGAACAGCTTTTAGACGTTCTCTTAAGAAGTGATAATAAATATTTGCTGCATCAATATACTGATTTGCTTAGTGAGAAATATCCTGAACGGCTGCTTCAGATATATCGAGAAAATGTTGAAAAACAGGCTGAATCTACTGGAAGCCGAAAACATTATTATCAAATTGTAGAAGAGTTAAGAATAATGAAATCTATTAATGGTGGTAATAAAATCGTTAATGAAATCATTACGAAATGGAAGGTTCAATATAAAAACAGAAGCGCAATGCTTGATGAATTAAATGGAATATAGTCCACTCCAGTGGACTTTTTTTACGTCCTTCTTTTACATAAAATAGACTCATCAATGGAAAACATAAACAAAAGGAGGTAAATGGAAATGAGCTAGTATTATCTTGCAGTAGATATTGGAACTTCTAGTGAGCATCATATATTAGCCTGTATACAAGAGAGAAAAATCAAACTAGAAGAAATATATCATTTTGAAAATGGAATGAAAAAGTGTAAGGAATTAAACAAGATTCCTGTCAGCATGTCTATTGATACTTGGGCAGTGGATTATGTCTTACTAGATGAAAATAATCATGTTGTAGGTGATTCTTATGGTTATCGTGATTATCGTACGGATGGTATGAATAAAGTAGTTAATAAGGTTATTGATGAAAAAGAATTATATGCTAAAACAGATTTTTAATAAACAAGTAATCAGTCATTATCGTCACCTTCATACGTGAAATTTTAATGAAATAATAGATATATTTCATTCATTGGATACTAGATATATTTCATTCATTGGATACTATTGACTAACAGTAGGATAAAATGATAGATTATTAATCAGTTTATATATAAAGGAAGAGAATAAAAAAATGTTAAATACTTTCATGGAAATTGGTATATTAATTGTTGGTTTTATATTATTGATTAAGGGTGCAGATTTCTTTGTGGATGGAAGTTCTTCTGTCGCAAAAAGATTAAAAGTCCCTTCAATGATCATTGGACTTACAATTGTCGCCATGGGTACAAGTTTACCTGAATGTGCAGTTAGTGTCACTGCCTCAATGAGCAACAACAACGCTCTTGCAGTCAGTAATGTAGTAGGATCTAACCTATTTAACTTAATGGTTGTATGTGGTGTATGTACATTATTTGTACCTCTTGCAGTCTCTACAGATACATTAAAGAAAGAATTCCCATTCTCTATTATCTGTGCTGCTTTATTACTTGTATTTGGTTTAGATAGTATGCTAGGTAGAGTAGATAGTGCTATCTTTATTGTATTATTTGCAGCATATTTAGGATGGATGATCTACTCAGCATTACAGGCAAGAAATAAAGCATTAAGCGAAGACAATGATGAAGAAATCAAGCTATTACCAGTATGGCAGTGTATTGTATATATTGTCGGTGGTGCGGCTGCTATTAAATTTGGTGGTGATTTCGTCGTAGAAGGTGCTACAGCTATTGCGACTATGCTAGGACTTAGTCAGAACCTTATTGGTTTGACTATTGTCGCTTTAGGAACAAGTCTTCCAGAACTTGTCACTTCTATTGTAGCTGCAAGAAAGAATGAAATCGATATGGCTTTAGGTAACGTTATTGGATCTAATATTTTTAATATCTTGCTTGTATTAGGTATTGCCGGGGTCATTAGTCCTGTTGCAATTATTGCAGAAAACTTGATTGATACATTTATTTTAATTGCAGTAAGTACACTAGTATGGATATTTGCATGGAAGAAGAAAGAACTTGTTAAGTGGCAGGGTATTGTGATGCTTGCCATTTATACAGCATATCTTGTTTATATTTGTATGCGTTAAGAAGGCGATGCCTTCTTTTTTTTTGTAGTTGCTTGATAATTGATAGCGCAACTAACGATATTAAGCTATATTTGACGTGAGGAGGGAAATAAAAATGACAAATTCATTCATGTTATTAATAGCGCTTATACCTGCACTTATTGTCTGGGGTGTAATCATCTACGTTGTTTATTTGCTCATTGTCGCATTAAGAAAATATATTAAGTCAGAGCCAGTACGTAAAGAAAAGGAAGAGTATGCAAAAACACTGGAGGTGTGATTAAAAAGCACCGCATGGAATGTCAGATGACTCAGGAATTTGTAGCAGAAACACTTGGTGTATCTACACAGGCAGTTTCTAAATGGTTACTCTGATCCAAGTACAACTAATCTTATAGCGCTTGCAAGCTTGTTTGATATTACACCTGAAGAAATGTTGAAAGAAATACGATAAACTTTACAAAAAGACCTACCATTTTAAGTGATTATTTATTATAATTGTGAAGTATTTTTTTTAAATACTGATTTTAAAATTTAAGGGGAGTTTGTAGTATGATTCAATTTTTTAAAAACAACATCGAACCTAGAAAGAAATTAAGAACAGCTGAAATTATTGTTCTTATTGCGTTAGTATTAGGTTCAATTATTTCTCTTTGTGTAGGTCTTAAAGAAGTACATTCTAATCCTGGTAAAGTGGATTATGTACAAAGCATTGTAATGAAAAGAAATACACAGGATGAAGACTATAGTTCAGACAACACAGTATGTGATGTTGCATATAGTAAAGGTGACAAACAGCTTGTTGTTTCTTATTCTTATGAAGAATATACACAGTTAAAGAATAAGACTATTACTGCTTATGAATTCAAGACAAGTAATGGAACTGACTTATACTTTGATCACAAAGATGTGAGTCAGAAAGAAGTTAAAAATTCTTATAAGCAGGTCATGGCAAATAAGACTATGTATATCTTTAACCTTGCATCTTCTTTATTTATCTTAAGCTTATCATTTGCTTTAATGTTGTTATTCTCTAAACAGTTTACAACATATGAAAAGAGCTGGTTCATGACTATCATGGTACTTGCTACTATTTTCGCTGTTGCTTTCCCAGAAGAAAGTGCAAATGGTGTTAATGGTATTGTTATCATGTTATTGTATCTTTTAGATACATTCTTAAATATCTTATGTGAATTACTCATTTCTAAACAGTCTCGTTACAACTTCTTAGTATCTGTTGCCGTAGAAATTGCGGAAATCGCAATGTGTATTGTATTAATGTATCGTTTTGCGACAATGGTGACTACATTATTCTTCTGGCTTCCAATTGATATCATCAGTTATATCAACTGGTCTAAGCATAAAGATGAAGAAGAAGATGAATTAACAATGGTAAGAAAACTAAAAGGATATCAGGAAGTACTTGTTATTGTAGGTATCTTTGTATGGACTATCGTTGTTGGTTATTTCATCAGTGGTTTAGATATTGCAACTGATTTCTATACAAATAAGACATTAGAAACATGGATCATTTATATTGATGCCTGTGCCTCTGCAGTAGGTATTGCGAATGGTTTATTTATCTTCTTCAGATTAAGAGAACAGTGGATTGCATGGTATATCTGTGCTGCTTTAGAAGCTATCATTAACATCTTATCTGGACAATATGTATTATTAATTCTTAAACTTGGTTACTTCACTAATACAACTTATGGTTATATTAAATGGACTAAATATATTAGAGAACACCAGAAAACAAACGAAAAACTATCTTTATTCTAATTAAATTTCTCTATAACTTGAGAGTAGCTTATAAAACTGCTACAATAGGAACGTAAAAAACATATAGAAACAGGAGTGATTATTATGGCAATTGCCGCAGGAGATTTTAGAACTGGACTTACATTAATCGTTGATGGCGATCCTTGGGTTGTTTTAGACTTCCAACATGTAAAACCTGGTAAAGGTGCTGCTATCTTAAAGACTAAGATGAAGAACCTAAAGACTGGTTCTACACAGGACAGAAACTTTAACGCTTCAACAAAATTCGAAGCTGCTAACATTGAAAAGAAAACAGCACAGTACTCATATGAAGCTGATTCTACTTATTATTTCATGGATATGGAAACATATGATACTTATGAATTATCAGAAGAACAGATTGGATTCAATAAGTATTTCATCGTAGAAGGAAGAGAAGCATCTCTTATGTTCTTTGAAGGTGATTTATTATCAGTATCTATCCCAGAAAAAGTTGAATTAACTGTTGCTAAGACAGACCCAGCTATTAAAGGTGCACCATCTAACCAGACTAAGGATGCTGTTACTAATACTGGTCTAACATTAAGAGTACCTCAGTTTATTGAAGAAGGCGAAGAAATCGTTGTCTTCTCATCTGATGGAAAATACGCAGGAAGAGCTTAATATAAGCTCTTTTTTCACATATGAATAAAGTTGTACTTGTAACTGGTGGCGCTCAGGGGATAGGGAAAGCCATCGTATTAGAACTTGCGAAAAACCATTATGATGTAGTGATCAACTACCTTACTTCTAATAAAGCAGCGGCTTTATTAGAAGAAGAGATTAAAAAAAATTATGATGTACGTGTAATGACTGTTCAGGCAGATGTGTCAAAGGAAGAAGAAGTGGATGCCATGATTTCTTTAATAGAGAAAAAATGGGGTGGTGTTGATATTCTTATTAATAATGCTGCTGTTGATTTATCCAATCTCTTTCATCTTAAGACAGCAGATGAGTTTAGAAAGACATTGGATGTGAATGTCGTAGGGGCATTTAATTGCAGTAAGCGTGTCTATAGACATATGCTTGATCAGGAATATGGACGTATTATTAATATTTCTTCTACTAATGGTATAAATACCTATTATCCAATGTGTATTGATTATGATGCCTCTAAAGCGGCATTAATCTCATTAACACATAATCTTGCCTTTGAGTATGGGCCATATATTAATGTGAATGCGATAGCACCAGGATTCATTGGAACAGACAATGAACTAGATGGATATGATGAAGAATTCTTAAAAGAGGAAGAGGAAAAGATTATGGTGAACCGTTATGGTAAACCAGAAGAAGTGGCTTATCTTGTGAAGTTTCTTATTAGTGATGAAGCGAATTTCATCAACAATACAATTATAAGAATAGATGGCGGCCAGAAAGGCAGCTGTTAAAAAAGGTCCTGAAATCAATCAGGACCTTTCGTGTTATTTCTTTAAAACATTTGTAAGGGCGAATAGAATAGAAAGTTTACTATATTCTAGTGTCAAACCACCCTGGATATAAAGTGTATAAGGTGCAACAACAGGTGCATCTGCACTTAATTCAATTGTGCTACCAGAAGTAAATGTACCAGCAGCCATTACTTCATCATGTGGATAACCAGGCATTGGTGCAGGCATAGTGGCTACAAATGAATCAATTGGAGAACTATTCTGAATAGCCTGTGTGAACTTCACTAGGTTTTCTTCTGTACCAAGTTCTAATGTCTGAATAATATCAGTTCTTTCTTCATTATATCTTGGAGATACATTATTAAAGCCTAACTTTTCTAACATATAAGCACTAAATACAGCACTCTTTAAAGCATTCTTTACTGCATTAGGAGCCATAAATACACCCTTGAAGAAAGTATTATTCATATTGAAGTTAGCTCCTAGATCTTTACCAATACCAGGTGCAGTTAATCTTTCAGCACACATAAAGATTAAATCTTTTCTACCTGCAATATAACCACCAGTAGGTGCAATACCTCCACCTAGGTTCTTCATTAAAGACCCTACAACGATATCGGCACCGATATGTCCTGGTTCCTTCTTTTCTACAAGTTCACCATAGCAGTTATCTACCATGATAATAACATCCTTATTTACTTCTCTGATCTTAGTAATAATACGTTCAAGCTTAGAAAGTGTTAAAGATAAACGTGAAGAATAACCCTTAGATCTCTGGATTTCTACAAGTTTAACATCATTCTTCTTTAAACGTTCTACGATTTTATCATCATCGAAATCATTATCAACTAAATCAATCTGTTCATAAGATACACCATGAGCCTTTAATGACTGACTAGATTCTCCTGAAATACCAATCATTTCCTGTAAAGAATCATAAGGTGCTCCAGATAATGAAATCATTGTATCACCATGCTTAAGTAAAGCAGATAAAGTTAAATAAAGCGCATTGGTACCACTCATGATCTGTGGTCTCACTAATGCATCTTCGCATCCAAGAATAGTTGCGAAAATAGCTTCTAGCTTATCTCTTCCTGAATCATAGCTGCCATATCCATTCATGTCCGCAAAATCAGAATAGCTGACATTATTCTCAATAAATGCAGAAAGAACTCTGTTTGAGTTATAGAAACAAACATCATCAATCTTTTCATAAATGTCTTTTAATACAACATCAGATTCATTCGCAATTTTTAATAAGTTTTCATCTATTTGTTCTAATATCATAATTCCTCTCCTTTGAATACCTGTGCTATTATACACCAAATACACCACTATTTTAAAGAAAATCACAAACTCTTAGAATTTTAAATCCTTACAAATAAGATGATTTGTTGAAGGATTATTTTGTTCTGTTTACTCTGTTCAAGAAATCTATTAGAATATCTAATGAAAGGGGTTTACATATGTATAAGGTTATAGAAGTAAAACAGAGTATATTTGAAGATAATAATAAGGATGCAGATTTATTAAGACAGGAATGCAAAGAGAAGGGTGTTTTCTTACTTAATATCATGTCTAGTCCAGGTTCAGGAAAGACAACTACGTTATCACACACTATTGAAACAATCAAAGATGAAGTGAATATTGGTGTTATGGAAGCAGATATTGATAGTGATGTGGATGCGCACACTATTAGCCAGTATGGTGTACGTACAATACAATTACACACAGGAGGCATGTGTCATTTAGATGCGGATATGACAAGACAGGGATTACATGAATTAGGAATGGAAAATCTAGATCTTGCAGTATTAGAAAATGTAGGAAATTTAGTATGTCCTGCGGAATTTGATACAGGTTCCTCTTTAAATATTGCGATATTGAGTGTGCCAGAAGGGGATGATAAGCCTTTAAAATATCCGCTTATGTTTGAAGTATGTGATGTAGTACTTATTAATAAGGTGGATGTTCTTCCTTACTTTGATTTCGATATAGAAAAGTGCAAAGAGAATATTCATTATCGTAATAAGAATGCAAAGGTGTTTGAAATATGTGCAAAAAGTGGAGAAGGAGTCAAGTCTTGGTGTGATTACCTTTTAACACGTATAAGAGAATGGAAGGAATAAAATAATGGCCTATAGAGATAATATTGATAGACTTGCAAGACGTATTACAGACCGAATACCAGTGAAGTTTAAGAAGCTTAAGGAAGATGATCCTGAATACAAATGTTTAAGTGAAATCTTGAATGATGAACAATGTAATTTATGTTTATTTTTTGAAGTACGCAAACCTATGTCTTTTGAAGAAATTCTTAAAAGAACAGGCTGGGAAGAAGAACGTGTTGAACGTGTATTAAAAGAAGTATGTGATATAGGGATGATTGAGTATAACTGGGAAAACGAAGATCATCATAAACAATATGTGATGCCTCAGTTTGTCCCTGGTTCTGCAGAATTCATGGTTATGAATAATGATTTAGTCAAAGAACATCCAGTTGTAACTGATTTTTTTGAACAGATGACAAGATTACCACTAGAAAAGGTCACTCCAATGGTGCCTCCAGGAGGGGCTGGTATTGGGATGCATGTTATTCCAGTAGAAAAATCTATTGAAGCCAATCAGGAAGCAGTGTCTGTAGAAAAGATTTCTCATTGGTTGAATAAGTATGATAAGTATGCTTTATCTCCATGTTCATGTCGTAGACAACAAAGAGTTCGAGGAGAAGGGACAGGTGATATTGAAGCCGATGTATGTATTGCGGTTGGGGATATGGCTGATTATGTTGTAGAGACAAATAAAGGTGGTCATTACTGTACTTATGAAGATGTTATTGAAACATTAGAAAGATGTGAAAGAAAAGGTTATGTGCATCAGATTACAAATATTGATGGTGAAGATAAAATCTTTGCGATTTGTAACTGTGCAGCAGGTGTTTGTAATGCCTTAAGAACAAGTCAGCTCTTTAATACACCAAATATGTCTGCAAGTGCTTATCGTGCACATGTGGATGTCAGCAAGTGTGTAGCCTGTGGTAAGTGTGTAGAAGTATGTCCAGTAGGAGCTGCAAAGCTTGGACAGAAGCTTTGTACAAAGAAGGGTCCTATTGAATACCCACAGGTAGAATTACCAGATGTGATTAAATGGGGACCAGATCATTGGAATCCTGATTTTAGAGATACTGCCAAAGTCAATTGTCATGAAACAGGAACTGCTCCTTGCAAAACAGCCTGTCCTGCTCATCTTCCTGTACAGGGCTATATCAAGATGGCCAGTGTTGGACGTTACATGGATGCTTTAAAACTTATTAAAGACTTTAATCCATTCCCTGCAGTATGCGGTTCTATATGTAACAGAAGATGTGAACAGGAATGTACACGTGGATTATTGGATGCCCCTCTCGCAATTGATGAAATCAAGAAGTTTATCTCGGAAAGAGAACTTAATGAGGAAGAACGCTATATCCCATTATGTGAAAATGAAGAGGGCGGATTCTATCCTCATAAGATGGCTATTATTGGTGCAGGTCCTGCTGGTATGAGCGCTGCTTATTATTTAAGAATCAAGGGTTATCCTGTCACTATCTTTGAAAAAGAAGAAAAACCAGGTGGTATGCTTCGTTATGGTATTCCATCATTTAGATTAGAAAAAGATGTCATTGATGCAGAAATAGAAGTACTTAAGGCAATGGGCATTGAATTTAGATGTGGTGTAGAAATCGGTAAAGACATCACTATTGATGGATTACGTGAAGAAGGTTATGAAGCCATCTATCTTGCGATTGGTGCACAAGGTGGTAAGAAATTAAATATCCCTGGAATGAATGAAGAGTATGTTATGACAGGTGTTGATTTTTTAAGAGAAGTGAATAAAGAAGAAAGTAAAGATATGCTTAGTGGTCATGTGGTTGTCATTGGTGGTGGTAACGTGGCTATGGATGTGGCAAGAAGTGCTTTAAGAAGTGGTGCAGTGTCTGTTGACTTGTTCTGTTTAGAATCAGAAAAAGATATGCCTGCAAGCCCTGATGAAGTAGAAGAAGCCATCCATGAAGGTATTACTATGCATTGTGGATGGGGCCCTCAGGAAATCAAGGATCATACAATCACATTAAAGAAATGGATATCTTTAAGGGATGAAACAGGTGCTTTTAATCCATCTTATGATGAAACACAAAAAGAAAGTTACCCATGTGATTATGTCTTAATATCTGTAGGACAGGATATTATTCCGGTAGAAGGATTAGATATCAATACAAATCCAAATGGTACAATTCAAGCGGATGCCATTACTTTACAGACTTCTGTAGAAGATATCTTTACAGGAGGAGATGTATATACAGGTCCTCGCTTTGTGATTGATGCGATTGCACAGGGTAAAGAAGCGGCTGAATCAATGCATCGTTATGTACATAAAGGACATTCTTTAACTTTAGGTAGAGATTTACACCAGTTTACTCAGTTTGATAAGGACGATATTTTAATTACTTTAGACTTTGATCATTCAAAGAGACAGATTCCAGGTACAAAACAGGGTCTTGCGACAGAAACATTTAGAGATTTACGTTCTACATTTACGTCTGAACAGGTACAAACAGAAGCAAAACGCTGTCTTGGATGTGGCACAAGTGTAGTAGATCCTAATAAATGTATTGGATGTGGTCTATGTACAACTAAATGTGAATTTGATGCAATCAAGCTTACAAGAGATATCCCAGAAGGAAGCAATATGGTAAGATCAGAAGATAAGTTGAAGGTCATTCTTCCTTATGCTGCAAAAAGACAGATTAAGATTTTACGTAATAAGAAGAAATAAAGATGCATGAATTAGGTATTGTCGTACATATTGTCAGAACATTAGAAGATGTTGCACAGGAAAACAGTCTCACAGATATCCGTAGGGTCACTTTACAGATAGGCAAGGTCAGTGGAATTGAACCAGACTATTTAGTAGACTGCTGGGAATATTATAAGAAGAAAGTGCCATTGCTTAAGTATTCCACACTTGATTATGAATGGATTGAAGCTATTACAATCTGTCATAACTGTCAAAATACTTATTCTACAATCGATTATGGCAGAGAATGTCCCTATTGTCATAGTGGAAATACTGTCTTACTGCAAGGCAATGAATGTTTAATTAAAGAAATAGCAGGAGAATAACTCCATACAAAAAATCCTCTCTGTAACGAGAGGATTATTTTTTGTGGATATCTTCTGTACCTGCTTTTATAGCAGTTTCATAATACCAGAGTTTATGATCAATTGTTTCTAGTTGTTTTTCTAATTGTCGCATTTCTTCTAATACAATCTCTTTTCTTCTCACAAAGAGTTGATAACGTTCTTCTAATGATTCATCACCACGTTTAACCATTTCTACATATTGTTGCATTTCAGAAATACTCATACCTGTATTCTTGAAACATTCAATAATACGCAGCATAGAAATATCTTTTTCTTTAAAAATACGATAACCTGATTCATTCTTTTCTAAGAAAGGAATGAGTCCCATCTTATCATAATAACGAATAGTAGAAACAGGTAAAGACATCATTTCTGATACCTGCTTAATTGTATAAGTCATCCAATCACCTCTTTAATAGTATAAGAAATAATAGAACGTGATTCAATAATTCTTGACCTTAAACCTTGGTTTAACGTTACAATTTTTTTAGAGAGGTGATATAAATGAAATCAAAAGTATTATTTACACGTACAATTTCTCCGGAAATGGTTCTTACTACGTATGAAGAGTTAGGAAAAGAATTAACAGGTCATATTGCGATTAAGTTACATTCAGGAGAAGAAGGAAATCAGAATTTCTTAACACCTGAGTTCTGGGCTCCTATAATCCGACATCTTGATGGGACAGTTGTAGAATGTAATACAGCTTATGAAGGATCAAGAAATACAACAGAAAAACATCTAAAGACAATTGAAAAACATGGATGGTCTCGATACTTTGATGTTGATTTATTAGATGCGGAAGGACCAGATCTTGTATTAGATATTCCAGGTGGTAAAGTGATACAAAAAAACTATGTTGGAAAAGATATTGCAAACTATAATGGCATGCTTGTCTTATCACATTTTAAAGGACATCCAATGGGAGGATATGGAGGTGCTTTAAAGCAGCTTTCTATTGGTTGTGCATCTTCTTATGGCAAAGCATATATACATGGTGCAGGTGTTCCGGAAGATATATGGACAGCGAATCATGATTTATTCTTAGAGTCTATGGCTGATGCTGCATCATCTGTTCATAATTATTTTAAAGATAATATTGTATATATCAATGTGATGAAAAATATGTCAGTCGATTGTGACTGCTGTGCAGTGGCAGAAGATCCATGTATGAAAGATATTGGTATTTTGATTTCTACCGATCCTATTGCTATTGATCAGGCATGTTTAGACCTTGTCTATGCTTCAGATGATCCAGGTAAAGAACATCTTATTGAACGTATTGAATCAAGAAATGGTGTTCATACTATTGAAGCAGCAGAAGCATTAGGATATGGTTCTAGAGATTATGAACTTATAGAAATCGAGTCATGACAAAGTCACTATATATTTTCCTGTAAATGTGTGACTATTATTGCTGAGATAAAATAAAAATATAGGTAAAAGACAACAAATGGGCGTTGGAAAACCTATATTTTTTATTGACTTTTGCAATTACATAGTATATAACCTAATGATACTATTCAGATTACAAAAGGGGGGGACTTATATGGAAAATAATGTTACATCAGGAAATATATTAAAACATATCGCATTTTTTGCGATTCCATATCTTTTATCTTATTTCTTACAGACACTCTATGGTATGGCTGATTTATTTATCATTGGGCAATTTAATGCGGTAGATGGTATTACAGCTGTTTCTAATGGCAGTCAGGTCATGCATATGTTGACAGCGATTCTTGTAGGACTGGCTATGGGGGTGACTGTTTCTATCAGTCATGCAGTTGGCGCTGAGAATCATACATTAGTAGAAAGAACGATAGGTAATACGATTACACTCTTTGCATGTATTTCTATTGTTTCTACTTTTTTATTGCTTATTTTTGTAAAACCACTTGTCGTATTACTCAATGTTCCACAAGAAGCAATGACTGGAACTGTGCAATATCTTGTCATATGTTTTATAGGAATTCCTTTCATCACCGCCTATAACATCATCAGTTCTATATATAGAGGCTTAGGAGATTCTAAAAGCCCTATGTATATTATTGCGATTGCCTGTTTATTAAATATTATCTTAGATTATATATTTATTGGTTCATTTCATATGGGACCAATAGGGGCAGCACTTGGAACCACTGTGTCACAAAGCGTGAGTGTTATTATCGCACTGATCTCAATGAAATATCGTACTTCTGATATTCATATCAAAAAAGAAGACCTTCATCTTCAATCTCAGGTATTTAAACATATTCTAAAAGTAGGCTTTCCTGTCGCAATACAGGACGGATGTGTTCAGATTGCCTTTATGATAATTACTATTATTGCGAATAGTCGTGGATTAAACGATGCTGCTGCAGTAGGTATTGTAGAAAAGATGATCACTGCCATCTTTATTATTCCTTCTACAATGCTTGCGACTGTATCAGCTTTATCTGCACAAAATATCGGTGCCAAAGACTACGGACGTGCTCGTACAGTATTAAAATATGCAGTAATGATCACTACTCTTTATGGAATCATTGTTGCTTTGATTGTAGAATGTGCTGCACCTACACTTCTTGGATTATTTACTAAAGATACTACAGTAATCTTACTAGGTGTACAATATATTAGTTCTTATATTATGGATACAATATTTGCAGGAATTCATTTTTGCTTTAGTGGTTACTTTGCAGCAGATGGAAAGAGTTATATTGGCTTTATTCACAATATTATTGCTATTTCATTAGTCAGAGTACCAGGTTCTTATATTGCTTCTATAATGTATCCTCACAATTTATTTCCAATGGGACTTGCAGCTCCTTTAGGATCATTATTATCAGTTATTATCTGTTTAATCGCATATCGTATATTGAAGAAGAAAGATGAATTAAGTGTGCTATAATTAATTATAAGAGAGGTACATTTATGGATAAGATAAGATGGAATCAATTGTTCACTCCAAGAACATTAAAAAGAGGATATGAACTCTACCAAAGAGGTGCAGTAGAAGATATTCAACATAATGAATATGCAATCAAAGGAAGCATATTTGATGATGATGACTATTACTCTATTGTTTATTTACGTGATGGAATGATAGAAGATATGGATTGCAGCTGTGAAAATGAAGATGAATATTGTGAACATATTGCAGCACTTCTTTATGCCTATGATCCTAAACAGACATATCAGTTCCATGATTTTCAAGAAGCCGATACTGATGAAAAGTACAAGTCTGTAATCAGAGATATTATTACAGAGAGTGGAAGCTATAAAGAGATGATCAATAAACTCATTTCCTATAAACGCTCAATTCTTCCTACAATAACAGAAGACTCTCTTGGATCACTTAATTTGGTATTTGAAACATTCTATCTCATTTCATCTATACCTGAAGAAAAAGATGATATCTTAGAAGAACTTAAGAATGATTTAAAAATAATCATTTCTTGCAGTCATAATAAAAAGACTTTATTAGATGTATTTGAAAGAGAATACCATTTTCATAAGTATGAGAAAGAAGATGAAGAGTATCTCACTGAAGTCTTTCTAGAATGTTTTAATGATGAAGAATTATATGAAGACAAGTATCGTATTGTGAATCATATGATTCTAGGTAGTGAAGCCTTGAAAGATATCTGGGATGGACGTATGCAATATTCTCGCTGGATATACATAGGATTAAAGATGTTGCAGGAAGCACATCAGTCTCATCAGGATATTCTTCATTTCCTTGATACATATCATAATTATCCACCAGTGTTTACTCGATATGCGAATATATGTTTAGAAAATAGAAATTCTAGTAAAGCGCTTGAAGTCGTTGAACTTGGATTAAAGTATCATCAAGAAGATGAAGATTTACTTAAGTTGAAAGAGGAGATTTCACCTTGTCTAAACCTTAATATTATAGATTGGGCGGATCAGTTTACAGATGTCATCTTAAAGCGTGGTTATGATTATTTTTATAAGAAGAAGATCAAGAAACTCTATCAGGAACCTTATGGTATTGCGGCTGTAGTAGAAGGATCAGAAGATTATCATGTGACTATAGATTTAAAGGATGAACAGGTCACTGGTATGTATTGTGATTGTCCTTATGCCAATAAAGGACATCATTGTAAGCATATGGCAGCTGTACTTCTTGCATGCAGTGAACATGAAAATTATGATGATATCAAAGAAAAACTAGATATCGAGTTTATAAAAGAACTCAAAGAACGTATTCATACACTTCCAAGAGATCAATTAGAACAGCTCCTTTTTAATGAAATGAGATTTAACGAATCTTTACAGCAACGCTTTATTGATCTTATTGAAACAACTACAATTCAAGATAAATACTTAGATTATCTTGTAGAACTCATAGACGATAATGAAGATCATATACCAACACTTTTAAAGAAGTTGAAAAAGTATCTTCGTATCTCTTTAAGTAAACTTATATCAAAACGTGATTACCAGACAGCACATGCGCTTATTGCCTGCACATTAAGTAAAGTCACATGTTTAGATCCGAAGAAAGAAGTCTATGAAATCCTTACAGATATCCATGAGTATTTGAGACAACTTATAAAGATCTATCCGTCTCAAGAAGAAGCCTTTAATGCAGTGAAGGAACTTTATAGTGACTGCTGTCTGCCATTTTATGAAGGTGTGATTGATCCAGTACTCTTAAATGATTTTGATAGTAAGCAGTTCTATGATTTGAAGTTCAACCTTATTCATCAGAAGATTCTCTATTCATCTCTTTATGATGACAGAGAACTCCAAAAGGTTATTTATGAACGTTGGACAAAATACGGTTTGGATTTACTTATAGAATCAGGTAAAGAAGAATCAGTGATTCTTGATTATTTAAGTCAGTATGCAGATAGTGCAGCAGTACAAGTCAATTATGTTGATTACTATGTAAGAAAAGGTCACTATCAGAAAGCATTGGATATTTTAAATGGGCATACAGGTCATGCTTATGAAGTAAAAAAACAAGAAGTTATAGAAGCAATGAATCATCATAAGGAAGTATCTTAAGAAACCTATTCACAGGTTTCTTTTTTTTGCGATTTATTCAAAAGCATAGATTGTGTTTACAGATAGTTTTATAATTAATAAAGATATATCGATAGATAAGGGAGGTACAATCTGATATGAAGAAATATATCAAATCAAGTTTTTTTTATTTTTCTATTTGCATTATTTTGTTTTCAACAGCAGGTCTTATGTCTGTCTTTTTAGCTAATATTCTCAAAAGAATGATTGATACCTCAACCGAAAAAAATATTACGCAGTTTTACCATGTGATGATTCTTACTATCTTCTTTATCGTCATTAATTTTACTCTTCATATACTAAGAGGTTTCTTTAAAGCAAAATTCCTCAAGAAAGTCATGTTGTCTTTGAAACATGATTTATTTAAAGGCATATTCTCAAAGAGTATCAAAGACTTCAATAGGGAAAACACTTCAGTCTATACGAGCATATTTAATAATGATTTAAAGATACTTGAAAAGAATTATTTTGATAACCTTCTCACAATCATCTCTGACTTATCTCAATTCTTCATTTGTTTAGTTGCAGTCATCTCATTCCAATTTGAACTTGCTGTCATAATCATATTGATTAATGTGATTGCGATATTTGTACCTGTATTATTAGGTAAAATATTATCCCATAAGCAGATAGATTCTATTAATAAATTCAGTGATTTGAATGTGAAGATTAAGGATTTCTTCAATTCTTTTGAAATCATCAAATGTTTCCAGGTGACTCATAAAGTAATAGATGACTTTGATCATGCAGATAATATATATGAAGAAAGTATGGAAAACTTTAGATATTGTGAAGGAATTATAGCAGGTTTTTCAACTTTATCATCACTTGGTGTAAGTGTTATGACAACACTTATATCACTCTATTTTGTCATCAAGAATCAAATTACTATTGGTGAAATGATGGCAATCACACAACTTGTAAACAATATTGCGAATCCTCTAGGACGATTATCTAGTGAACTTCCATTATTAAAGAGCACAAAACCTATTGAACTTAAATTACAAGAATATATGGATATTAAAATGGTTCAAACTGGAATTAAAATAAATGGTCTAAATCAAATCACTATGGATCATATATCATTTGGTTATACTGAAAACAAAGAGATCATTCATGATTTTAGCTATGAATTTCTTAAAAATAAGAAGTATGCGATTGTCGGTAATAGTGGATGTGGGAAGTCCACTATCGTTAAGCTTCTTTTAAATTACTATGATAACTACAAAGGAAATATCTTTATTAATGATGTAAATCTCAATGAAATTGATATGAGTAGTGTTTACTCTCATTTATCCATGGTTCATCAAAATGCGCCTATTCTCAATGATACACTAAGAAACAATATTACTTATTATAATGATTATTCAATGGAACAGGTTAATCAAATCGTACGTGAGGCAGGATTAGATCATTTTGTAGAATCATTGCCTGATGGATTAGATACTGTCATCAATGAAAATGGGAATAATATCTCTGGAGGAGAAAAACAGAGAATCAGTATTGCAAGAACTTTATTAAAGAATACAGATTTATTGATCTATGATGAACCCACATCTAACTTAGATCATGTAACTGCAAAAGAAGTAGAAAAGAATCTATTGAACAGAAATAATACATGTATCATGATTACTCATAGATTAGAAGAAAATTTACTAGAGAGATTCGATGAAATACTCGTACTAGATCATGGGACTCTTGCAGAGTCAGGAACCTTTAATGATCTTCTAGAAAGAAAAGGAGTATTCTACTCTTTGTATAAAGGATGAAAAGTAGGAGATATTCTTGTAATGTCTCCTATTTTTTTATCTGAAGACAAAAATATAGTATCATTTATTGACTTCTTAGAGCATAAGATTATAATAGTTCATAAATGAACTATCTAAATATGAAAGAAGGTAAGAGTATGTATTTCAATATAGAGTTCCCAAATAAAATGGCTCATGCATATAGTGTTATTTGTAAACCACTATGTCAGGAAATGAAATTACCACAAACAGCTTTTGATATATTGATGTTTTTATCAAATAATCCTCAATATAAGACAGCAAGAGATATTGTAGAAGTAAGAAAAATTAAAGCTAATCTTGTTTCTATAAATGTAGATAAGCTTGTAAAAGAAGGGTATCTAGAAAGAAGAGAAGTGGCAGGAGACCGCCGAAAGACAGAACTTGTATGTACTTCTCAGGCAGATTCTATTATAGAAAAAGGACGCTTAGTTCAGAAAGATTTTAAAGATATATTATTTAATAATATGGAAGATTCTATGAAAGAAATATTATTTAAAGGTATGGAAATCATGGAAGATAATCTTGATAGGATATTGGAGGATCAATAATATGACAGTGTTAATGACTATTCTTGTTACATTCTTTGCGGGTATGGGTGCAGGACTTGGTACTGGTTTTGCAGGTATGAGTGCTGCAGCTGTTATAAGTCCAATGTTGATTACTTTCTTAGGAATGGATCCTTATATGGCTGTAGGGATTGCTTTATCTTCAGATGTACTTGCAAGTGCAGTTTCTGCTTATGAATATGGTAAAAACAAGAATCTAGATATTAGAAACGGTTTAATCATGATGGTTTCTGTATTATGTTTTACAATAGTAGGAAGCTATATCTCTAGTTTAGTACCAGCAGCCACTATGGGTAATTTCTCAGTCTTTATGACAATACTTCTAGGTATAAAGTTTATCCTTAGACCAGTTATGACAACAAAAGAATCTATGGAAGCAGTCTCTCCTAAAAAAAGAGCCATTCAGTCAGTGGTCTGTGGTGTTATTATTGGCTTTATCTGTGGTTTCATTGGTGCAGGTGGAGGTATGATGATGCTTCTTATTCTTACTTCTGTATTAGGTTATGAACTTAAAACAGCAGTAGGAACAAGTGTCTTTATTATGACATTCACTGCCTTAACAGGTGCTGTATCCCATTTTGCGATTGGTGGGACACCTGACTGGGGTGTATGGATTCTATGTGTTATCTTTACATTCATCTGGGCAAGAATTGCGGCGCGATTTGCGAATAAAGCGACTCCAGAAACATTAAATAGAGTGACAGGTATCATTCTAGTTATATTAGGTGTTGTGGTATTTGCATTCTCAATGGTGAAATAATTCTTTTTTGTAAAAGATAAATTATATGATGTAACGAAAAGGACGATTAAATTAATTATGATTTAATCGTCCCTTTTTGCTTAGTTGTCTTACAATCTTTAGTGAGGACATGTTCAATATTTAGTTTAAATGAGATGACTATTTCTTTTGCTTTTTTGCATAAAGAATAAATATATTATCGGGGCATAGAGAACTATTCCGAGGGGTAAAATTCCTAAAAAATCATATTGTAAAAATGTGATAGAAGATAATATAAAAGTCAATTGACATAAATCTCCAGAATATTCATAAAAAGAGAAACGAGTTACTAGTACAGTAATAAAATAAATAAAAAAGTAAAACAAGATTGTTTTATCTAGTAATGTAACATAAGATAAATGTATACTTATTCTGTAATAAATAAAGAATATAATTAGCAGTAATAAACTACCCACTATAAGGACGTTTGAAAACTCATTGAATTGAATAATATAATCTGTTGTATCATCTACAACTGATGGCACTATGTAAGTAAGATAATATTTTTCTTTCAAATATATGGAAACAGATACTACAACTATAAAAAAGCAAATCTTTGTGAAAAAATACAACCTTTTCATCATTTTGTCTACACCTCCTATATAATTCATTTTTAGTATATTGGATCTAATCTATATTTCAATATGAATGAACTAAAAGGTAAATTTCTAATATAAATGGTTCATATGCCATTCATATTAGAATTATTCCGTTTGTGGTACTAGTGTTGAAAAAAGTGATTGATTTTTTTAAGATGTAAACAGGTGATAGGATTGTTTGATTGATTAGAAAACACTTTAGGTGAAAGGAAGATTAATATAATGAAAATTGCGATAATAGATGATGATTCTATTTTTATGGATGAAGTTAAGGATATTATAGGTGAAAGGATTAATAAAATAGGTATAAATGATTTTTCAATCTCTACATTTTCTTCACCTGAGCAGTTATTGGTAGACATTCATTCATTTGATTTGCTTATTATAGATGTTGAAATTAATCAATATAATGGAATCAGTATATGCAATCAAATTAGAAAATTTAATACTGACATTATTATTATGTTTATTAGTTCTTACACAACATATGTATTTAATTCCTTCACTGTGTCACCATTTTCGTATATTTTAAAGAAGGATTTGAATAATAAGGGAATATCCGAAATTGATCGTTGTCTGCAATTTTATATGAATAAAAATAAAACAATTAAAATCTCATCATTCGGCATTGAATATTCTCTTGTTCAAAGAGATATCAAAGTCATTTCTAAAATAAGTGACAAATGTGTTTTTTATTACAACGATAAACAATTTGAAGCAAGAATGAACTTAAAAGATATACTTATGGATCTTTCACCATTTTTTGTTCAGATCAATAAATCTGATATTATAAATTTGAATTTTGTATCTGATATTCATAAAGATGAAATAACTTTAAATAGTGAAGAAAAGTATTATATCAGCCGTAGAAAGATAAAAGACATTCATGAAAAGTGGATGCAATTTTTGAGGGATGGAGGATAAGGTTATATTATGGGGGATTTTGTTGTTAACTTTTTTGAATCGTTAGGATATGTATATTTTGTATCACAATGGATAAACAGAAACGAAAAATACAAACTTTTACATAGTTATTTTTTATTTATAGCATCATTGGTTATTTTAACAGTGTCATCATATCTTACTCATATTGATCAGATTTCACTATTTCTTATAAATGCTATCGCATTTTTAATATGTTACTGGTATTCTAGTAATTCCTCTATTGAAATTATATTCTTACTACTCTATGTTGAAACATTAATTATCATCTCAAATATATTTTCATTATTTCTGTTTCAAAATATATTTCATACAAGTATATCACTTATTTTTTCAACGCCTCGATTACTCATTTTAACTTCGTTATTCAGCAAGCTGTTATTTTGTTCATTGAGTTTCTTTTCTGCTAAGATTATGAAGAAAAGAAATTTTGTCTTCAGCAAATCCTTGCTCATATTAGTTATTATCATTTCTATTTCTTTTTTTACCTTAGCATATAGCTTTACAAATTTAGTGTCTAATCGTGTTGACCAACAAACATATTTTATATTCTTGATTAGTTTATCTGTTTTGTTGGTTCTAAATTATGTGTTATACAACATTTTAAAAGAAGAAAATTACAAACAGATGATAAAAAATATTCAATATTCTGAATTCGAAAATATGAAATTTTTCATTGAGGCAACAAAAAGTATTAATGATGAAAATAGAAAATTAAAACATTGTCTAGAAAATGTTCTTCTTATTTTAAATAAAGAGAAGCAAAATCAGAACATAAAAAATATTTGCTTGAAACTACAAAATATCAAAAATAATACACAGTTTATAGAAACAGAAAACAATGTTATTAACAATATTTTTAACACGGTAATGCTTGTTTACAAAGATAAGAATATTCAATGGAATTTATATCTGGAAAGCAGTCTTTTAGAAATTGAATCCCTTGATTTAGCAATCATTTTAGATTCATTGCTTAAACTTGTTATTGAGAATATTGATACCAACAAAGAAGTTGTATTCAAAACTAGAGAAAAATCAAAATTTTATTATCTGTCATTAAGTTTTTATTGTAAGGATAAAAGTGAAACTGAGTTATATCCTCTTTTATTAGAAAATGTAATAAGAAAATATTCAGGTGAAATGATCATAAAGACAAAAAATAACAAAACATATTGTGATATTCTTTTAAAAAAGAAAAAAGGATAAAATGCATTTAAAATGGACCCTGTAAAAAGGACACGATAAAAAAGGATATTTATTTCGTGACCC
>OLFY01000131.1_pt1 | contig 112921 bp, 92 predicted proteins | sample 1605611 | NCBI WGS metagenome assembly OLFY01 (sample SAMEA3888923, study PRJEB22519) | human gut metagenome | biome: human gut; feature: human-associated habitat; material: faeces | place: Denmark | collected 2011 | reverse complement strand
AAACAGTAGAAGATATCATCGCCTACATCAAGAAAAAGACTAAGGATTTCAGTTATCCTGACCAGGCAATGATGTATGACGAGCTTGCTTCCAAGCTCTGCGATATGAATGCAGATGCACTGAGGAATGAATATCTGGGCAGTGATGATTATCTGCTCGATAGCGTATAGAAGGCGCTTCTGCGACAAAATTATAAACCCATAAACAATTCATTAGAACATGAAAAAGATTATTTATTCGATTAAGAAATGGTGGGAAAAGACCACTGAGGAGTATCATCGTCAGCAGGTGCTGAAGCGTGAGAAGGAGGTAAAACGTGAGGCGATGCACCGATTACAGGTGAGAGAGTTTGAGGGCGGGCTGTATCTCTGTCTGGACAATATCCCGATACTGAAGGAAATTGAGATGAAGCAAGCTTCACTCAATGCCCTGCAAGAAGCACGAAGGCATTATCAGGACTATAAGTTGAGTCTCGGCTTATGATCTATCGGCTACAGATCAACAAGGAGGGAAGTTTATGGCACGACCGATTACAAACTACCATCGTTTCTACGCCTCGTTTAATAAGTTGCCAAAGCACGGAGATGACGAAGAGGCTAAGGCGGCTATCGTAAGCCAATACACGAATGGGCGCACAACGCATCTTCATGAGATGAGGGCGCAGGAGTATAAGGAATGCTGCAAGGCGTTGGAGAACATGCTTGGTTATGGGGACCAGCGCAAGCACTGGCGAAGCATTTGCCTGCACCTGATGCAGGAACTCGGAATAGACACTAAGGACTGGAACCGCATTAACGAGTTCTGTCGTCATCCGAGGATTATGGGTAAGGATTTTGCCCTGATTACAGTGTCGGAACTGGAGCAGCTGAGCGTGAAGCTGAGAGCTATCAAGCGAAAGGGAGGACTGAAACAGCAGGAAGGTATTTATATTAATCATATAAATTTAATGTTTATTGAAAATGAAACAGAACAAACAGGAACAGGAGCAGGCGGCTACAAAGCAGGGCAGCTCCCCAGTTGACATTAGTCAGCTATCAGAAGAACAGAAGGCATCTCTTCTGGCTCAGTTGAATGCCGAGGCAAAGAACGAGCGCATCAACAAGCGTGATGCCTACGAGGGCTTGCGAGGCGAATTTATGCACAAGGTTGAAGGTATGCTCATCAACGTTACCGCAGACGTCAAGGGTTTCAAGGAATGGCTGAGAGAAGAATCCTCAGCCTTTGTCAAGCTGATGAGAGAGTACGGTCAGGTGAAAACCGATGAGCAGAAGAACTACACTATCACTGATGGTGATTTCCGTTTGCAAATCAGCTGCAACAGCGTGAAGGGATTCGATGAGCGTGCTGACCTCGCAGCGGAGCGCCTGGTAGCTTTTCTGAAGGACTATATGAAGAAGAGCGAGAAGGGAACCGATGATCCGATGTATCAGCTGGCAATGACGCTGCTGGAACGCAACCAGGCAGGAGATCTCGATTACAAGAGTATCTCCAAGCTCTACGAGCTGGAGGATAAGTTCAATGATCCGGAGTACTCGGAAATCATGAAGCTCTTCCAGGAGAGCAATGTTGTGCAGAAGAATGCAACCAACTATTACTTCTGGAAGCGCGACAAGGAGACGGGAGTCTGGCGCCGCATAGAACCAAGCTTCTGTCGTATCTAAAGTTAGATTATTTATTGTTATAATGTTTTAAGTTGAAAGAAAGGAACAGCCCTCGATGAGGAATGGAAAATGCAGAAACAACCGTGGATTGAGCTATCAGAAGCGTGTGACGGAGATTAACCGCATCTTTGATCGTTATGTCAAGCTGGGAGTCCCTAATAGGGAGATCTGGCGGCGTTACGTGTACCCGGTGTATGCTATCTCGGAACGTCAGTTCTACAATATCCTGAATGCGAGCGCCGACCCTCACAATAAGATTCCTCAGCAAGAGGAGCTGTTCCTGAATTTCATAGACAATGACGGCTATGGCAACAGAGAAAGAACTGAGGACGGTAATAGGCCGCATTCTGAAGGATATTAGAATCGGCATCGGTGATGAGTTTGACCAGAACTTCGAGAGACAGGCTTTCTTTACCAAAGCCTGGGCGAGAAGAAGAAGCCCGCTTCGCCCCGGCGGTCATATTCTCGTTGATACTGGAGCGCTGAGAAAAAGCATCAGCAGTAGAAGTGATGAAAGCAGCATTACTTTCTATAGCGATCTTCCTTATGCTGCCATCCATAATGAAGGAGGGGAAATAAAGGTTACTGCCAGGATGAAAAGATACTTCTGGGCTAAATATAATGAAGCACAAGGCGGTTTTGGCAGGAAGAAAAACGGCGAGCTTCGCAACAATAAGAAGAACCGACAGCTCGGAACGGAAGCAGAGTTCTGGAAAGCGATGGCTCTGATGAAGGAAGGAAAGGTTATCAAGATTCCTAAACGTCAATTCCTGGGCATGAGCCCCGAGGTGGAGGAAGACGTGAGGCGCATTATAGAAGACAACCTTACTTCTTATTTTGAGAACGACTTCAAATTTAAATAAACAAGATATGGATCCAAGACAAGAATTATACGCTGCACTCGTGGAGCAGCTGAAAAATATTCCCGAGGTGAAACATGTGGATTTGTGGAACGAGAACGTAGTTTATGCAGATCAGGACGAGCCGTGGCAGCGCCCAGCAGTATTCATAGAGTTAGGAGCGATTGACTGGACAACGATACAGGGCGCTCTCCGAGGAAACGGGGATATCAAACTGCATACGGTGATAGACTGGAGCGAGAATGCGCCTATAGAGGCTTGGCAATTGACTGACAAAATCTGGCAGGCGCTGGAAGGTATTAGAAGCAAATCGTTTGATGGGTATTATCCTAAGCAGACTCTATCCAATGGGAGCCATGAAGAGTTGTACGAGAACATTGATGTTTTCAGGGTAAAGTATCTCAAGTCCTGGAGCACGGCGAGATAAGTGTTTCTAAAATTCATATATTCTATTATTGAAATGGTTATAAAAGTTATATAGAATTTTTGTTGTTAATTAATTTTTTATTATGTTTTTAAGCGCTTATATGCGAAGACGAGCGATCTAATATTAGAAATGTTTTTCATATTTAAAAGAAAATGGCGGGTGTCGTGATGACACTCGCCATTTTGATTTTTTTCTCATTTTCTTGCTTGTTTAAAATATTTGTTGTATCTTTGCATCCGGATAACCCTGGTGTTTCCTAATGGCCCATGTGAAGGACCGCAGGAAACGCTGGGGTTATTTCTTTTTGAATGCTATGTAGAGTGTTTCCCTACTATTTTTCCTTATTTCTGTTTTCAGCTTCCAGACTTCGCCGTCAATATGTATCTCGTACTCATTGTAACCAGTGGCGCCTCTTTTTCTCTTCTTCTCTACATTCTTGATGTCTTTTTCGGATGTCATATCCTTTACTTCTCCTAGTGGGCTGAAACGTATGAAAGAGAGTTGGTCCAGATGGCTAGCTATCCACTTGAAGGCGTTGGTTTCTTCTATCGTACGGGCATGCTTGAGACCAAGTTCTAGAGAGTCTCTGGTCTGAAAATACTTTCCTGTTTGCAAGGAATTGGAAGACTTTGTGAAGTTGGTGGACTCTTTTATATAACCTTTCTTCTCGGTACAGAGCCGTGATGCCTCAGCATCCATAGCGCATTTGTGCAGCCTTCTGCATGCTTCGCACAACTGATTGTCCGGAAGTGCCAGATTGACGTTCTTACCTTTCGCTACATCGCAGCTATTACACTTCTTGATGGTGTAAGGATTGTAGTCAGGAACCGCCTTGCCCTGCTTTCCGCTATTGAACCGGAAAATATTAAAGCGCTCTCCGTCTAAGGCTTCTTTTCCTCTGTCCATCGCTTCACCATGAGGCGTGGCATCATACTTCCATTTGAGAACCTGGACCACCGTACAGCGGCAGTTCCATCCATTTGGAGGGTAGTAGCTCTCCCAGAAAGGGTCACTCATTGGTAGTGTTACTCTGTCGAGAGCAGCATGCTCCGGTCGCACCTTGTCATCATGGGCAGTTCTGTACTGGAGATAGTATTCGTCACCATCCTCGGCAAAGCGTTCCCATTTGGCAGCCATGGTAGCAGAAGACTGCACGAAGCCGTATTCTGCCCGAAGATAGTTCCTGTTGTAGGTCTCATTAATCTTCCGTACATCATTTAAAAAACGTTCGAACGGCTTTCTATCTCCTTTCTCATCAAGCAAGCTAGGGAATGCCTCGTTGAGCTCGTGGAAGGTTTTCATGCCGGAGAAGATATAGTTGGAGCGGGTTAACCGCTCTCGCATCTTTTCGGTCATTTCCACCTTCTCGAAACTGGAATCCAGGATATCGGTATGTTCCTGGATAAAATCCATGGCCTCGTTGCTTGACAGGATATTGATATCCAGGTGCGCGCCGTGTTGACGGAAGAGCGCTTTCATCAGCTTGTCGAAACTGGAGGATATTTCCTGGTATCTCAGTTTTTTCTCATCGGCTGACGTGAGCTGGATATTCATTTTGCCAATGATGGATTCGTATCGGCTGTGCAGCCCCTTATAGTCATCGGGGCTTAGTCGAAAAAAGGTCTGGAGAGCTGCAATCCAGGCTGCTGTATGCGTTCGCCTACAGGCATGTTGTATTTGTCTGCGAAATACTTTGGATCCACTTCGTAACGGTCAGAGATCATTTTCTCGTATTCCATCTGCTGTTCCGGTGTATAATCTACGCTTTTGTCCCACGAGAAGTGGTAGCCTTGAAGCGGATATCCGTGGCGGATCATACGGGGTATGAGCTGATTATTGATAATGCTTGCCAGCATCTTCGCATCGCTCTCGACCAGGTTTTCAAACACCTTGAGGTGAGTCTGGCTCTGGGATAAGGAGCTGCCATCCTCGATAGTCATTGTCTGCCCGATGATAAGCTTGGAGATTTCGCTGTTGGAACGATCCACGCGCTTGTCATAGACGTTGAACGCATCACTCTTGGTGCTTTCGATGATTTGGATATCCGTTCCTTCGGGGAATAATGCCCATGGAGCGAGATCCATACCTTTGAGCATCTCTTCGATGCGCTGCTGGTCTGACTTGTCTCTTGAAGCAGTCTTGGCTACTCGCATGGGCATTCCGAAAATCTCACTGAAGACATCCCATGCTGCGAGAACGTTCTTTTTCGGGATGGCGTGGAGTGCAGCCTTGAGATAGAGCCCGAGATCGTCGGGTTTTCCAGCCTCGATAAGGTTGTTGTACCATTCCGGCTCTCTATAGTCTATTCCTGTAGTCCAATCCTGTCCGAGGTCTGTGACTACACGATGATGTTCCGGAATCACGAATTTACGGTCGATAAGCTTTACTTCCGAGTAGCAAGGGCATCCGTCTCCATCCTTCCTGATATCTCCCAGTTCTATCAGGGAATGCCCGTAATAGATGGAATCAAGAATAAGGCGGCATAATTCGTAGAACCATTCCTGGTCGAAATAATGCTTGAGTTCATCACAAGGCTTGCCGCTTTTGTCTTCGATGTTAAAAGACTTGGAAAGGACGAAGCCTGTGCGCTGTCCAATACATCCGGTAACATGGGCATCCGTGGCGGTATCTCTGTAGATATCGTAGAGCATCTGTCTGTTTGGACTTTCTATGCTGATAGCCTGCTGCCAAGCCTTGCGCCATTTCTGGATATCACTCTTGGTAAGAGCTTCGGTGGTGCGCTGAAGCTTGGATATGATATGCTGGGCATTTCTGCGGGTTGTCTTGTCGGCGAGGATGATGTCTCCGAACTTGGTATGCAGCATCCGTGGCTCACCCTTGACGGCACGCCGGATGTCGTAGATGCCCTGTAATGTCTTGTCAAATAGATTCATCTTGCTTTATTTTTGAATATTAAACTTGAATACGGATTACCAGGAGTGGCGGTTAGGGCCGTTCCCCCACTTAACGCCATTAGTGTTAGCCTCACCTGTAGCCTCGTCAGTGGCTATCGGCAGGTCCGGGATGATTTTACCGGCCGCAACACCTTCGAGCCACTTGATGGCACGCTCGTAGCGTTCCTTGCGCACATCACTGCCCATTCTCTGCGGTTGTGCAGCAATCATGTTGTAGAGAGCGATATCTGCTGCGTACATCACTATCTGTCGGTTGCGGTCATTTCCCACGGCAGAGAAAACCTTGCCGCAATCATACTTAGGACGGAGATATCCTGCTATCTCTTCCACTGCTTCCTGAATGGCATTGTCGGCGTTAGCGTCGTCTGCCTGGGTGATGACCTTGAGTGCGGCTTCAGAAGCCACCACCTTGAAATCTTCTTGAGTAATAAACATATAAACAACTTTTTAATTACCAACCATTTTTCGGAGATCTCCGCTTGCCAATGCGTGGCTCGAAAGCATCGACGCGTCCTTGTCGCTGAAGGATGAAGATGGCTCCCTCGTCTGCATCCGGAGCATCGTCGTGTGCTCTGCTTCCGTGTTCCAGGGCTAATGTCTGCTCGATACCTACCTGCATATCCTCAGAGTCTTTAAGACTCTCGTTATAGAATACCAGGCCTCGTTCCCATAAAGGGGCGACGCTCTCGATACGCTGTAGCTTATCGGGCTTTTTCCGGTTGTCAGCAGATATCGGAAGCTGATAACCCCGAAGCTCTCCCTCTTTGTAGAATTCGTCGAGAGCCGTATCCTGCATCAGGTTTGCTTCCATATAAAACTGGATGCTGGCTCCCTGCTCCATGGCTCTTTCGTAGAGGTTGTATTGCCACCTCACCATCTCTCCGGTGGTAGCCTGGCGTACGAAACAGTCTATCAGATGAAGCTCGCTACCCAGCTTACCCCAGAGGCGGCATGCCTTGTAGTCGTTGGCTGTCGTGGATTTCCAGGATGGGTCCGTATAGCAGACCAGGGCATCATACCTGGTGAGCTTAGGCATACGCTTGTACTTGATCCATTCATGACGGAAGATAGAACCGTCGATAATGGGGTTGTGCATCATCTCCTTATTCCAATCCCTGTAACCAACGAATTCCCGGTAAGCATCTACCTCCTCCCGTGTCCATTTCTCCTTCCATACCGGATCACCGTTCTTATCTACGGCATACACCTTACTCAAGAAAACACCTTTAGTATTGGCGATGTTATAGAGTACGGAGTTCTTGGAAATCAGGTTGCCGACCATGATGAAACGGCCGCGGCCTACATCGAGAGAACCGAAGAGAGCAGACTTTACCCAGGATGTAAGTTCACGAACTCGTTTTTCGTTCTTGCAGAGTTCATCGTCATCAAGGTCATCGATGACGATGTAATCAGGGCGGGCTTCCCTATCACGGAGACCTCGGGGACTCTGACCGCGACCGCATGCCAGGAACTTGACACCGCAGTTCGCCTTGAATTCTCCGTCGGTCCAGTCTCCTCCGGCAGGCTTCTGTTCTCCGAAGTCACGCTTGAGGCGATCGTTGTACTCCAGTTCTGCCTGGATATCACCAAGGAGGCGGCAGGCGGCATCCTCGCTCTTGCCGACTACTACCATGAAGTTTATCAGGCGTAGCGGCTGGAACATGAGCCACAAGGGGGTGAATACATCCATGTGGGTACTCTTGGCATGACCGCGCGGCCACATGAATACAGCCTTCAGGTTAGCGGTGCGCTTGACCTTGCTTGCCGCCTGGTTGTGGAATGGCGCATTGTGGATGGTACGGATCACCTTTCCGGTAGTCTTGTCCTTAAGTTGTAGGAAGTGAGGAAAGTAATACTCGCAGAAAGCAGCATAGTTCTGCTGTAGCCTGTGAATGCGAGCTTCCTTCTCGCTCTTGCCTTCTGGAGCCATGAGCGATGTATCTGTGAGCGCTGCTATCTGCTTGCAGTGCTCCTTCCATTCCTCTATGGCCTTTTTCTTTTCTGCTAGTGTTGCCATTATGTATATGTATTAAAGATCGCAGGAAAAACCGTTCTGCATCTTGTCGGAGATGAAGAGATCCTGGTAATAATTAAATGTCTTGAGGAGTTCCGGTGTGATATTCGGGTCGTTCTGTGCCCGGAACTGCATCCATTTGCTGAATGCCATGAATACCTCGATGGCATCTACTACGTTAGCCTTCTTGTCAAGCTTCTCTATAACGGCTGACATTTTAGCAAGCTTGTCACCCAGTCCGGCAATCTTCGCAGCGTCACCGGAAGCATTGACATCGGTAATGAGGGTGTCGATGCTATGTAGCAGCTTGTTTACCAGCTCCGGGCGGGTCACGCTTGTGGCAGCCCGCTGCTCCTTCCATCCTTCCTGGTTGGCCCATTTAGAGAGAGTCTGACGGGAGATGTCTATCTGGTCTGCTATCTCGTTCTGATCCTTGCCTGCCATATATAATGTTCTGGCGAGCTTTTTCTTCTTTTCTAATTCTGCTTTTGTCATGTTATAACAGTGTTTTAATGTGAATAAAATGGCGGGCTATGTTGAAACCCACTGCAAAATTGGCATTTTTTAGGGAGTCTGCCAAAAAAGTATGAAATGATTGCATACCTTTATGAAGCGATTGCAGCGTTTTTTGGAGGGTTCGTGGAAAGTTCGTAATATTGCAGTCGAAATTCAAAAACGAATCGCAAATGGGAAAGAAAGTTAGAATTAGCGATGAGAGCGTGAACTGCTATGGTACGCGCATCATTACATCAGGTATTGACCTGACACAGTACGAGCGCAATCCTGTATTACTGTATATGCATGACCGCAGTCAAGGTGTAGTCGGGCTGGTGAAGAACCTGAAGGTGGAAAACGGAGAGCTGACTGGAGAAATCGAGTTTGACGGAGCCACTGAGCTGAGCCAGCGGCTGAAGAAACAGTATGAGTTCGGGTCGATGCGCATGGTAAGCGCCAACTTGCAGATCCTGGAGACTTCCGATGATAAGAGTCTTGTGCTGGAAGGACAGACTGCACAGACAATTACCAAGAGCCGCCTCTTCGAGGTGAGTGCCGTTGATATCGGTGGTAATGATAACGCCATCGTGTTATACTCTCCGGATGGAGAACAGTTGCCGTTGATGAAAGGCGAAGAGAACGGAAGTGCTTTCCTGCCTTTGTTAAATAGTAATATTAATCCTCTTAAAAAAGAAGTAGAAATGGAATTGAAAACTTTAGCCCTTCAGCTGGGGCTTAGCGAAACAGCTGACGAAGCTACCGTCTTGCAGAAGGTTAGTGAGTTGAAGTTGAAGGCCGAGGGTGCAGCAGCACTCCAGAAGCAGGTTGACGAGTTGAAGGCGGCGCAGGAGGCGCTTGCTCTTGCCGGTATTACAGCCGCCGTGGATCAGGCCGTAAGCGAGAAGCGTATCGATGCCGGTATGAAGAACCATTTTGTCGAGCTTGGCAAAAAGGTAGGTATTGACACATTGAAGTTGACCTTGTCGGCTATGCAGCCACAGGGTAAGCTCTCCGCACAGTTGCACCGTACCGATACTGGTCAAATCGTGGCAGAGGAAACAGACTTCTCCAAGTACGAGAAGCTGAGTGCCGTTCCATCCGGCAAAATGATGGATCTGCACGACAATCATCCTGATGAGTTCGTTCGCCTCTACAAGGCTGAGTACGGATTCGAACCAGCTTAATTTCAAGGTAACATAAAAATATTTTATAATTATGAATAAGTTGATTAAAGTGTTTTCCGCATTGTTGTTCAATGCAATTATGGGTGCTCTCATTGCACTCTTGTTGGGATATAATCCATTCTGGGGTGCAGCTGTTGCCTCCCTTGTTGCTATCGCAGCAGGAACGTTTATGCCAAAGGGTTCTGCTTACGCAGGCGTTCTTAAAGAAGTATGGACTGGAGAGCTTATCAGGGCTCTGCGTGCCTACCTGGATGCTTCTTGGCTTGTAGGCGTGCCAGACCAGAGTTCTGTCGTGGATAATGATGTAATTCATATGGTGGATGTCGGTGCGGACCCTCAGGTGCTGGTTAATAACAAGACATATCCTATCGAAGTCCAGGAACTCGAGGATGGAGACAAGACCTTCTCTCTCGATAAATTCCAGACAAAGGTTGTTCCTGTTACCGACGACGAATTGTATGCCCTGAGTTACCCCAAGATGGCTCGTGTCAAGGAGAGTTGCGCCAACGCAATCAATGACACCAAGTATGCCAAGGCTGCCCATGCGCTCTGTGCCAATGAGGACACCGCCAAGACTCCTGTATTGGTAACGTCTGGCGCCGTGGATCCTGTGACCAAGCGAGTTAAGCTCTGTATGAACGATCTGGTGAACCTGAAGCGAAAGCTTGATGAACTGGGTGTTCCTCCAACCAACCGCCGACTTGTGCTCTGTACTGATCACGTGAACGACCTGCTCGAGACGGAGCAGACTTTCAAGGAGCAGTACAACGTTGACCGCAATGACGGCAAGGTCGGTAAGTTGTACGGCTTCGATATCTACGAGTTCGGTGCCAACCCTACCTATAGCACCACAGGCAAGAAAAATGCGCTGGGTGCAGTGCCTAAGGCTGGCGAGTTCCAATGCTCATTCGCATTCTACGTGCCTCGTGTGTTCAAGGCTACAGGTAGCACCAAGATGTATTATAGCGCCGCAGAGAACGATCCACAGCAGCAGCGCAATCTCATCTCATACCGTCATTATTTCATCTGTCTGCCTATGAAGGAAGACGCTGGCGGCGTAATCCGTTCAGGCTATAACGCAGGTTAACCGATGGCAAAAATGAAATATCTGGTAATCCACTGCACTGCCACGCCGGAAGGTCGGGAGGTGACAGCCGCCGACATCCGGCACTGGCACTGCGATCCTCCAGCCAAGGGCGGCAGAGGATGGAAGCAGGTGGGCTATACTGATCTCGTACATCTGGATGGTAGTATAGAACGTCTGGTAGATAATAACGAGGATGCTGAGGTGGATCCATGGGAGATTACCAATGGTGCTGCTGGCTATAATGCCGTGAGTCGGCATGTTGTCTATGCTGGAGGTGTGAGTAAGCACGACGGTAAGCCGCTAGATACTCGCACCCTAGAGCAAAAGAAGGCTCTTGCCGATTATGTGAGAAACTTCCATAGCCGCTTCCCTCAGATCCGTATTGTTGGACATAACGAGTTGAATTCAAAGAAAGCCTGCCCGTCTTTTGATGTCCAGGAATGGCTTCGCTCGTTAGGTATCAGGCAAGCGTAGATTTTTTCAGTAATAGTTGATAGTTTATTAGGTTAAGAAAGGTTTGAAAGGCGATGACAGACATCATACTAAACATACTGCAGTGGGCTATCCTACCGGGCGGCATTGGTACTGCCATCGCCTGGATAGCCAATCGAAAGGTGAAGGAGGCTGAGCAGGCGAAGCGTATACATGACACCTTCAAGGAGATGTATGGCGACGTGAGCAAGGAACTCCTGGCAAAACAAAAAGAACTGAATGATGCAGCAGAAGATAATGCAAAGGCTATCGAGGAACTCAACAAGGAGAACGCCCGCACCCGCTATGCACTTAATAGGCTCACGCGGGCTATTGAGGCTATTCAGCTTTGTCCTCATCGTGCTAGCTGCCCTGTCAGTGGTGAGCTGCGCCACGACGAAGACGACCAGGAAGGAACAGAACCTGGTGCAAAGCGTACAAAGCGCCGACAGTGCAAGCCAAAGTCTGAGTCAGATGGTAAGCCAGGTGAAGACAATGGCGATGTGGTCCCAGCCGATAGCGAGCGACACGGTTCGGTTGAGCATTCCGATGAATAATCTTCTCTCTCTGCCGCAGGGCGCAAGCTATAACGGTAAGCATGGCCGTGCTAACGTGAAGGCGTACGTAAAGCCGAATGACGGTGGTGAAATGCCAACGATCATCGTAGAAGCATCGTGTGATAGCTTGCAGCAGCTGTGCCTTCGGTATGAGAGTGAGCGAGACTCCTTACGAAACCAGGTAAGTCTGCTTAGCAGACAGATGGAAATGTCGTACAGCAATAATAATAGAACGGAGCAGAAAAAGCCTCCTAACGGCGTTTGCCTGGATTTGTTTTTTATTATCGCAGGTATTATGACCTGCTTGTTTTTAATGTATTTAATCAGAAAAAAATATGGGTGACGTATTAGACGGAACAGATCTTATTCTTTCAGTTGGGGGTAAGGCATTGGGTTACAGTACCGGGTGTAAGATTACAACCAGTACGGAGACTGGCGAGCGTGTAACAAAGGAAGCTTCCGCTGGCAAGTGGAAGGAGAAGTTTGTAAAGAGCTTCTCTGAGAGTATCAACGCTGATGGTGTCGTGTTGACGGGTAGCAATGCAGAAATGCCTACCTATGATCAGCTGAAGGATCTCCAGCTGGCAGGAGCTTCTGTCGAGGCAACTTATTCTGTTCGTGAGGGTGATGGTCGTGAAGGCAAGACTGCCGGACAGTACAAGGGTAAGTACATCATTACTTCGCTCGATCTCGATGCACAGGCTGGCGAGGATGCGAAGTATAGTGTACAGCTTGAGAATAGTGGTAAGGTTGAAAAAATCGGCACAGGCTTGCAGGGGACCGCAACTGCATGACTGAATACCGATGATGCCGGGAATGACAAATCCTCGGTTTTGGCCGTAAGTGAAACGTCTTTAGAATCTGAAACGGATGAATAAGGTTATGATTAAGGTTGGTGACAAGGAATTTCCTTGTCGCCTCACTATGGGAGCGATGCTCCAGTTTAAACGTACTGTCGGCAAGGATGTCAGCCAGATGGACTGGAAGGATATGGAAGAACTGTTGATGCTCATGTGGTGCTGTGTGTCGAGTGCCAGCCGAGCTGATAACATTAAATTCCCCATTGACTTCCCGATGTTCTGCGACTTGGTATCTCCGGCAGATATAGCTAAGTGGAATTCCACGATAGCAGAAGCGAATGAAAAAAAAAGCGAGAAGGAACAGTAGATTCTGAATCGGACAATGGTGATCCGGTGGATGTGGAACATCTTCTGGGTATAGCTATGGGGTGTATGGGGATGAGTATGGATGACTTTTGTCGATGCACCCCATCTGAATACTATGCAGCGTATGAAGCTTGGCATGATGCTGTAGATGCTGCGGAACGTGGCAAGTGGGAACGGGTAAGAATGCAATGCCTGTGCATCCTGCAACCCTACTCGAAGGATAAGCTCAAGGCTAGAGATATTATGCAGTTTGCCTGGGATAAGGAAGTGCAGACTGAGATTCCAGAAGCGAAAGAGGAACTCAGTCGTGAGGAAATCATGAAAAGATACAAGATAGCAGCAAAGAGGGCTGGATTACATTAGCTTAGATATTGTCGTCTTTTATTGTCATGAATCCCCAAAGTAGAAGAGATACGAAAAAGACAGCGAGACACCAAACCATGGCTTCTGCTAACCATGAAGGCGAACCATGTCTCATGGCTAAGTCGCAAAAATACATACCGAACAGAAAGCTCAGTACGGAAATCAAACCAATAGCGGTTCTTGTTGTGTTGGGTTTTACTTCGTATTTCATAATTTTCGTTTTATTTTAAACACGCTGCAAATATAATAAAAAAGACGCAATAATCCAAATTAAATATCGCAAAAATGGCTAATGAGGTAAAATTTAACATTCGGCTCAATATAGACGGTAAAGATAGAGTGGTTGTTGCCACAACTGCTGTAGATAACCTGAGACACGTGGTGAATAGTGTCAATGAAGCCACAGAAGATTTGAAGGGTAAACTTATTAATACCAATCAGATTACGGAGGCGTGGAGAAATGTTACTGATGCCTTCCAGCAGATGGTGGGTGACCTTAATCAGGTTACAGCGGAAAGCCGGACTTTTGGAGCGGCCATGGCTGCGGCTAATACCATGGCTGGTAAGAGCGGAAAGGAATTTGCAGCAATGAAGCAACAGGTAGCAGAACTTGCCGATGAAATACCGATTGCGCGTGATGAACTTGCAGGCGGTCTTTATCAGGTTATCTCGAATGGAGTTCCGGAAGACAACTGGATTAATTATCTCCGTTCTTCGGCAAAAGCCTCTGTGGGAGGTATTGCCAATCTAGGAGAAGTGGTAAAGGTTACTTCTACCATTATCAAGAATTACGGACTGGAATGGAGTAATGCTGGAGAGATACAGGACAAGATACAGTTAACCGCAAAGAACGGTGTTACCTCGTTCGAACAGATGGCGCAAGCCTTGCCGCGTGTTACGGCTCAAGCTTCGACCTTAGGAGTGTCGATAGATGAGCTGATGGCTTCGTTTGCTACACTTACTGGCGTAAGTGGAGATACCGCAGAGGTTAGTACTCAGCTTGCAGCTATTTTTACGGCTCTTATAAAACCTTCGAGCGAAGCTATCGAAATGGCCCAGCAAATGGGCATTCAGTTTGATGCGGCGGCTATTAAGGCGGCTGGTGGAATGCAGCAATTCCTCGAGTCTCTTAGTACAGACGTAAAGCGCTTCTCTGCATCGAGCGGTATGTTGGAACAGGAAATCTACGGCAAACTTTTCGGTAGTGCAGAAAGCCTTCGTGCTATCACTCCTTTGGTAGGTAATCTGGCAGATAAATTCAGGAGTAATGCTGCTGAAATGCAAAACAGCGCAGGAACGGTTAGCAAGTCCTTTGATATCATGGGTAGTACAGGAAGCGCTAAGATTCAACTTCTGAACAATAAACTTGGTGAATTCACAGACGTAATACAGGGAAGTATTGGTAATACTCTGCCGTACGCAAATTTTGCGTCTCAGCTGATTATTACTACCAATGCAGCTTGGACTCTAACTAGAACTATTACTAATCTTGGAGTTACATCTAAGGTTACTTCTGCGATTGTAGCTATGTTTAGTCCTATCTGTAAGGTGGCATCTGCTGCTTTTACAGGTGCAGCTGTAAGCGCTGAAACCTTAAGACTAGCAATTAGAAGCCTATATATAACAGCTGGTGTTGGAATAGCTATTGCTGCTCTTACAGAAGTGATTAATCATCTGTCTGCTAGTAATGACCAGGCAGCAAGTAGTGTGGATAACCTATCGCAAGCGGAAGAGAAGGCTAAGCAGGCGCACGAGCAAACTGCTCAGCAGATATCATCCGTACGTAGTGAAATGTCGCTGAATATCGCCAAGCTCAAAGACTTCAAGGGTAGCAAGGAACAGGAGAAGACTCTGGTGCAGCAGATGAATAGCAAGTATGGGGAGGCCATGGGCTATTATTCGACCGTATCACAATGGTATCAGGCTCTTACCGCAAATTCTGAGGCGTACTGTAACCAGATGATCAATGAGATTAGATTGAGGGAACTTGCTAACCAGGCAGCAGACCTGATCAAGCAGCAGCACGACATTAAATATGATGAAAACGGGAAGCTAAAGAAATATAGCAAGAAAAATAAAACTAAAACCAAGACAGTAGGTCAGATAGATGCTGGTGACGGCAAGATTATTCCTATTAAGCAAAGGGTTGAAATCGAGGGTACTAGCCAGCTTGATGATGCTAACAGAAAGATGACTTCGCTTTACCGTCGGCAGCAGAATGTGAAAAAGCAAATGGAGTCCATCGTCAAGAATGGACAGAAAATAAGCTTCAAGCATACTGCCGGGTATAGTTCGACTCCTCCACCATCATCTTCCGGCAATACAACAAAAGGCGGAGCGACAACTACAACGAAGCCGGAAGTGAAGGAGAAGGCTCTAGAGGGTAGTATTGATTTCTATGAGGAGGAAATTAGGGAATTGCAGAAGAAAATCAATGCTTCGGCTGATGAAGCTGCCGCCAAGAGTCTTCAGAAGATCATGGAAGGAAAGCAAAGGGAGTTAGGAATGCTGAAGGTAAGGCTAGGTATCGAAAGTGTTCCTGATATCGAGGTTAAGAAAAAGGCTGAAGATATATTATCGGATATAGATGGGCAAATTGACCATCTCAAGCTAAAACCAATAGAGATTAAAGTTGAAGGACTAGAAGATCTGGAGAAACTGCAATCTCTCGGTAATATCGATCTCTCGAGTTTTCAGAACGTCCAGCAGCAGCTGCATACCATTAATGGAATCTCTAATTCTACAGCCAAAGGACTTGCTGTGGCCGGAGAAAGTTGCGCAGCGCTTGGAAGCGCTATGCAGCAACTCGGCTCTGATAGTGCAGCTGCCAAGGCTGGTATGATGATGGCTGCGGTAGGACAGATCGTTCTTTCCTTTGCGCAGGCAATGACCTCTACCAAGACCTGGATAGACTGGCTCGCATTCGGCATTACAGGCGCAGCTCAACTGACTAGCATCATCGGCATGATAAGCAAGTTTGCTACAGGTGGCATTGTGGGAGGCAATCAGAGAAGTGGTGATAACATCCTGGTACGTGTAAATTCGGGAGAGATGATTCTGAATGCAGCGCAGCAGGCTAGACTCTTCGCAATCGCCAATGGCGCATCCCTCTACGGAGCTGCTGCACAGGTTGGTTCCGGAATCTCTGATGGCTTTACTTCAGGAGTGAAGGCTTCTACAAGTCGCTTGCAGGGTATCCTTGTCGAGAACAACCAGGCGCCAATAGATATCAACCTACGCCTGCGGGGAAGAGATATCGTCGGCTCTGTAGCGAATGAAACCAGAAGCAATCGCAAGCGGAGTAATATCCGTATCAGATAATAGTATTATAACATCATTATAAAAGCATTAGTAGGCTATGTATATACACGGTTATTATTATAACAGGAAAGAAGAGAAAATCTCCGTCTATATCCTGATTCGAGGTGATCGATCCGAGGAAGTGGAGATAGGTGGCGATGGTAGCGGAGTCACATTCTCTGATGACCCGGTGGAAATCACCTCGCAGGTGAATGATACGTTCGATCATATTCTCTGCTCGCAGGCTTCTATCCGCTTGCTCTGCGAGAACTATGTGAAGGAATTCTTCTCGGGGTCCTGTAGGGATGCTGTGGTGAATATCTACCGGGAAACAGAGTGCCTCTTTGCCGGATATATCGAGCCCCAGACTTTCTCGCAGGGATATAATGAGTGTGAGGATGAAATAGAACTGACTTGTGTAGATGCACTCTCGGCCCTTCAGTATTCAAAATATAAGAATGTCGGTTCGCCTTTAGTACTATATAATAAGGTAAAGGCAGAGGCGCAGCAGCGTATCTTCCATGACATCGTGATGGATATACTGAATGGTGTGATGGATGGTATTGATATTCTCGGCGGTCATGATAAGCCATTATACTATGATGGCAGCAAATATGTGGCCGCGGAAAAGGATAAGCAGTATTCCGTACTACAGAATATCAGTATCTCGGAACTTCTCTTTCTGGGTGATGAGGAGGATGAGGTCTGGACTCAGGAGGATGTGTTGACTGAAATTCTGAGATATCTCAATCTTCATATAAGGCAGGCTGGCATGAATCTCTATCTGTTCTCCTGGGAGACAATCAGGAGTGGAAAATCTCACTCCTGGCATAACCTCAATGGGAACGGTGATTTAACGATTGTTCCTCGGACGGTAGATATTACTACGTCTATCGTAGCAGACTGTGATACGCAGATCAGTGTTGCGGAGACGTATAATCAGCTCAAGTTGACGGCTGATGTGAAGGAGATGCAGAATATTGTCAAGAGCCCTCTCGATAGCGATGCGTTGCGTAATGCTTTCCTCGGCATGCAGAAGTATATGACAGAGTACGCTTCCGATGGAGAGGGTAAAAGAGCTTATCATGGATTTGCAGAACTGGTGGCGAATGGCAGTACTGGCTACGATGGCGGTTCGGCGGTTGACTGGTATGTACAGGTAAAAAAGTGTCAGGACTGGCGCTTTTATGGTGCCAAGAAAAAAGATCTCGTGAAGGATTTATGCCAGGGAGTCAATCAGCAGGATGCCGTGAACTATCTGGGAACCGTGCCGGGTGCCTCGATGCTGGTGTCTGTAGGAAGCGTCAAGAAGACAAACGGCGGACAGGACAATTCGCTAGTATCGAAAATATCCATGACCGATTACCTGGTAATCAGCGTAAACGGCAATGGCAAGGATGAGGAAAGTGAATTCTATCCCAATGACTCGGACCTTCTGAAAGCGATACCATGCGCAGAATATGTAGGCAATGAAGTTGGTGGTGTATTCTCGCCTAGCGATGAAAATACGACTAATTATATCGTAATCTCCGGGAAAATGGTAATGAATCCTCTGATGAGGATGACGGCTAATTATCATGATCTGAGAAATAAAACCTGGTTGAGTTTACCGTTCAGTGGGCAGGATGGCATCTACGTCTGGCATCAGACTGTGCCAAGCCGCAATAACGGAGATGGTCGCTATTATACACGCAGATATTGGAAAACGGAGAACTGGAGAAGCGAGGTGGTATCAGATGATGTTATGGACAAGAAGAGTGATGGCGGATTTATGCCGTTTACTGGTGAAGGCCCGCAGGAGTTTGAGTTTAAGTACAGTGCATTCGGGGACAGCACCGATAAGTTGTCGAAGGTCGGCGTAATTCAGTGTATGCTGATAATAGGTGATAAATGCGTAGTTGAAAAACGCCCTGGGCAGCTCCTTGGAAGCGATAAGGTGGCAGGAACAGGCAATGGACAGTTATCTGATTATGTCTGGATGAAATATAAGACCAGAGAGGAATGTTCTTCCGATGATGAATACTACCAGCAGAGTTTTTCGGTGGGCTTTGACCCTAAGATTGGGGATAAAATCATCGGTACAGAGTTCTCCATACAGAATAATCTGAGCTATACTGATAATGTGGATGCAGATGGAACTGCCATTCCGGTCCGCATGAGTGACAAGGTGCATGGTGCTGTGAAGTTTATCATCCTCGGACCAGTCAACAGTGTGTGGGAAGAAATCATCCGACGACATCCTACAGCCTTTCGACATACAAAGTGGTCGAGCAATACGAAGCCTATCCTATCACATGTGAGCGATATTCTACTGGAAGAGTTCGAGGTGAAGGTTGTAAGCGATCATGGTAAGGTTGGCAGTGATGGTGCTGAGAACGACCTGGTATATCTGAGCGACACGAAAGAAGATTTCGTGAATGTCAAAGATGATCTTGAGATGAAAATCACTACAGCTCTGACATCTGAGGAATGCAAAGCGCTCGGTGTAAAGAATGGCATTAGTCTTTCTGCGCCGCTGAATGTTGACACAGAACTGAGTTTGCTAGGTGTTTACAATACTAGCAATGGCGAATTGGCAAAGCCGGAGCAGCATTATGTCAATGACTACTGGCAGGAATGGCATGAGCCAAGAGTTATCATGGAACAGAATCTGATGGATGAGCACGGTAATGTTTCTCCATTCGATTTGTATCGACATCCTGCGATCGGCAAGACCTTTCATGTGCAAGGTATCAGCTATAATCTAACCAGTGGCACTGCTCAGATGACGATTAAAGAGATATTCTAATTATATTCTAACAATATTATAAAGTCGTATGATAGAAACAAAAATCATAGTTAAACCCAAAGGGAATTCCGGAACTGGCAATAGTTCCGGAGCGGCTGGCTATGGAGGTGAGTATGTGTCTGAAGCTGATTATGCTGCTAGAGCCGGTAAGGCTAAGAAGGCGGAGTCTGCGGATCTGGCAATGCGCGCCAATACGGCTAATACAGCTGATCGTGCAAAGTATGCTGACAAGGCGGGAGAACTTGACGAAGAAGCAGAGGTTTTGCAGAGGTACATCCGCAAGGATATTGATGATATAGCTCAAGGAACCGTAACCTGGGAGAAAGTGCAGAAACTACTTGGTGGTTTGCTGGTTGGAGAAGATTTTTCCTTTGATGCGGATGGCAATATCATCGCTCATTCTATCGCTTCCGAGAATGCGAATGAAGCAGAGCACAAGGGCTTTTCTATCATACAGACCGGTCCGAAGACCGGAAAATATAAGCTGAATATCAATGAGCTGCTGGCTTTCTCCAAGGCAAAGGTGGGCGACAAATTCGTATTTGATGCTGCGAATGATTTCCGCTTTGATGCAGAGGGCAACATCATCGCTCATTCCATAGCATCGGAAAATGCGAATACCGATGAGGAAAAGGGATTCATCATTGCCAGGATAGATGAGACGGGTAAATATAAACTCTGTATAGATGAGCTGTTGGCATGGGGACTCGCCACCATGAAGCAATTGCACGTTAAAGGAGATTCTACCTTTGACGGCAACCTCTTCAGTAAGGAGTTTATTTCGGGATTCCTCGGAGGAAAGGGATGGGGCATCTACAACAAGCCTATCACCAACACAGCAGGGATGCAGGAGAACAAGTGGACAGGAGAGCTCGATAACCTAATCGTTAGAGGATCGCTCCGAGTTTACGAAATGATAATCTCCCAGCTCTTGGGCGAGAACGACAACCGCATCTTCGCTGGCATGATGGAGGTTGATCACTATGACCCAGAGACGGGTAAGGTATATTTCGACACACAAGGTGGAAAGCTATATAATCCCTTCCGAAAGGACGATTGCATCATGGTGCAGCAATACAACGGAATGCCAAACAGCAGCAATGACTACTATGTGACCAAGAACTACGAGCTGGTAATCACAGAGGCAGGATGCGGAAGCACAGCTGATGGCGAGAACCGCCTGGATTGGGTAAAATTCGACAGCTTCACAAGCAGCATCGAAGGAGCAACACCAGACAAGCTCATCAAGAAGAAAGATACCTTTGTAAGAGTTGACAACCTAAGCGACCCAGACCGCAAGGGTATCATGCAGATTATCACTGTTGGAACGGCAGCACCATATCTTGATATATTATACGGTATGAAAACCGACCCAGAGGACTGTCTGAAGGGAAGGCTCGGCAACCTGGAGGGAATACATCACCGAACATTCGGTGATCTTACAGGATTTGGAGAATTGCTGCAGAACCTCTATGCAACAGGCGATCTCGTACTGCGACGCACAGGCGAGAGCATCGATACAAAATTTCAGATGCTGCAAAATCAGTTTGCAACCCGTTTTGCTCAGACAACCTACGAGCTGACAAACGAGGATAACTACATCCATAACGGTACGTTCCTGACAGCAACAGGCAAAGATTCGGATAGCCTAATCATAGACGGTTGGGAGATTGACGAAACTGACGAATCCGCAATCTGGATTTGCGGAGGAATGCCCGTTATGGTTAACGGACAAGTTACGGCAAGCGGAAACCGTCGTGTCCTCATCGAGGCAACCGAGGGCAGGAACATGCTGCGAATTATCAACTGCGGACTGAAGCAAGTCAATGCCCTTATCCGACAGCCAGGAACTCACAAGGAATACAACAAGCCATCGGGTACCAAGACCGATGAGGGTATGGGTGTGACGGCAGACGGCTACACCGAGGTACAGGACACACTCTACATCAGCGCAAGGGTCTATGCTAAGACAGCAGGAACAATGACCATCGGTTTCTCGCCTAATACCGCTGTCGAGGGCAAGAAGAACGAACTGGCAGCGCAGAGTGTCAATATTGCCTATTCGGGAGAATGGCAGTTTATAAAGCTGGAAGGCAAGTGGAACGGAAGAGGAGATTTCGTCATTCGATATACAGGAGATATGCTGTTATCATTCCTTGCCATGACAGACAAACCGATAGACAACCTGCAGAAGACGGTCAGCACGCAGATATTGCAGACAGCAAGTAATATCAAGCTGTTGGGGGAGAACATCGATAAGGTTAATGGCAGGACAACGCAGCTGGGCATAGAGCTGGACGCAGAGAAGAAGAGCATCCGAGCGTACGTTGATGAGCAAGACAAGGCGCTAGATAAATCGTTCAGATCTGAAATCAGTACGACCAAGAATGAAATCATGGCGTCCGTCACGGAGAAAGACAAGGCGCTAGAAACAGAGCTGTCCTCTCGGATAAATATACAAGCTGGTCGAATCGACATTCTCAATAGTTGGCAGACGAGCACAGAAAAAAGAATGTCAAGTATTGAAACCAGCATCGATTCCATAAAGCTGGAGGTTTCTAGCGTCAAAGACACTGCAGGCAAGACGAGTGCAGCCCTGGCGAAATTGACAATAACCGTTGATGGCATCAGCACCGCAGTCGGGAAAGCAGCAACTAAGAAAGAACTCTCGGCAGCGCAGGATGCTCTCAGTAGTGAGATAGACAGCAATGACAAGGAGGTCAGAAAATACATCGATGGTATAGATTCTGGTATTCGGAGCGACTATGGCACAACAGTCAGCTTAGTCAAGCAAAAGTCAGACTCCTGGAGTGTTGCTGCAGGAGCATTCTATTCCGATGGAACGCTACGTGAATGCGGTGGCTTATCAGTCTCGACGTATTTCACAAATCTCTTCAACAAGAAGATTACCCTCGATGCGAGCGGAAACGTCAAAAACATCAGCAAGTCGGGGTTACTCGTCACGGCTGACAAGACAGCATTGGAGACGAAGATTAGCAACGTGGACGGCAAGATTATCAGTTCAGCTACCATTGAGACGATGATATCAAACGGAATCTCTAAAGCAAGCATCAGAGCAGACCAGATTTCTCTCGAAGGTGTTGTTACTGCCAACAAGTACTTCAAAATCAATACCGACGGATCCATGGAGACGATTGCCGGTAAGATTGCCGGCATGAAGATATCTGGTGATGGTCTTACCAACGAGGGGTTTGATAATGATGCCTATATTGTCCTGCGCAATGACACCCACAAGGTCTTTGCTGGCATTGGCGGCAATGTCCTGCCTGCATCAACAGGAGCGAGAGCTGTTGCAAGGTTTACAAACGAAGAGAGCTCAAAATTCTTCGGTGATGTGAATTATTCCGTAGTTTGCGGAGCAAAGGGAGCAGTTACCAACGTGGCACTCGATATGACGCTAGGAGGATATATAACTGGTCTCAGGATTAAAACCGCAAGACTATCCTCTGGAGGCAGCTCATATGGCTCACCCGTCGCCATACCAAAAGGCACTAATTCTGTGATATTGGGCGGAAGCGGTTATTATCAGCTACCTTCGATGAGCAAAGAGGATGATGGGTATGTTGTTTTCATAAAAAATGATTATGATGGTGCCGTACATCTCAGATCCAACACTTCAGTAACATCGAAAGGTCTAATTCGCACCTCTTTCATCCTATATAATAGAGGTTCTAACACGACAGATTTGGTTATAGATTCCCGAGGCGATGCCATGATCTTCGTTTATCACCGAGATGTTAATATCGCTGGTGAAGAAAATACCAAGGTAGGATGTTGGACGCAGTACAAGTGTCCAAGAGATTGGTAAAATGTTTAATTCTTAAAAAATAGAAATTATGAAAAGAAATTTTAAGGTAGCCATGAAAGGCTACGATGGTAAAGAGTTAAAGAACGAGAAGGGTGAACCACAGATGATGAGCGACACCATCGGGCTCTACCTTTACGCAGCTGGTAGCAAGAAACCTCTCGAACCTGCAGACAAGATGAGAGCGTATAGAATATGCGTCCAGCTACAGGAGCATCCAGAAGAGGTTGAGTTGGAGGCAGAGGATATGGCTCTCATCAAGGAGACAATCAACGATGCGCTTGTAGCAGGTGCATACGGTCAGATTGTGCAGGTTTTGGAAAAGGAAGTCTAACACCAACAAACAAGGAGGTTTTATGTTAGAGCAGAAGACAACAACAAACGAGGAGTTCGAAGCCTTATGCGCTGCCCTCCTGCCGAAATTCAACGAGTACTTGATGCGACACAGCAAGAACATCTTCTCTTGCGAATTGGCGACGTCGCTCGAAGGCATCAAGACGATGCCAGCTCTCTACGACTTGAATGGAGTACAGAAACAGGTTATTGCGCCACTCTCTCTGCTTACAAAGGACGTTGATGCGGAAATTGCGGCATCCAAGAAAGCTACGAAAGAAGCCACCACAGCAGCAGCGAAAGCCAACGACGCTGCTGCCAGCGTGACGAAGGCAACGACTGACCTCACGGTAGAGCGCAAGAAGGTGGAGGATACCGTAGCAGCAAGCAAAACGGCTACCGAAGCCGCCAAGAAAGCCACCTCTGATACCCTAGCAAGCAAGAAGGCTATCGAGCAGAATGAGGCTACACGGCAGTCTGCTGAAACGGCTAGAACCAAGGCTGAAACTGAAAGGGCAACCAACGAAGCCGCTCGTGTGGAAGTTGAGAAAAAACGTGTGACTGCGGAAAATGCAAGGGCTACCGCTGAAACAGCAAGGGCTAATTCCGAGACAACCCGAGATAGCAGCGAGACTACACGCAAGAACCAGGAAACCACACGACAGAAGCAGGAAGCTGCGAGAGTAGAGGCAGAGAAGAAGCGTGTATCCGCTGAAAACGGAAGGGCGACGGCAGAGAGCGGTCGAGTAAAGGCTGAAACCAAGCGAGAGACAGATACAAAAGCCGCCATCGCCAGCTCAAAGATGCAGACCGACCTCGCTAAGGAAATGAACGATCATCCACCCAAAATGGGAAGCAACGGAAACTGGTGGCAATGGGACCTCTCCAAGCATGAATATGTCGATACGGGTGTCATTGCCCGAGGCGGTGCTATGTATCCGTCATTCCGCCAGCATCGCAACAAGTTTCTTATGATAGATTACGGAAGCAATGTCGCAGAGCATGTTGTCAAGCGCAGAAACAAGTTAGTCATTAAAGTTTAATAAATATGGCAGATAATACAAATATCATTGTCGTTGGTAATGTCGCCTTCACCGATCAAGGTACCTGGAAGTCGGACTACTCATATGAAGAGGATGGACAGACTGTTAGGGGCTACGATGAAGGGGATATAGTTCATACATCTACAGGAGTCTATGCGTCACTGGAGGATGGTAACACAACAACTCCTTCGGATACAAACACCAAATGGCGCAGATGGCTCGATAAGACACCAACCATCAAGGCACAGAGTGCATCCGACGATGCCAACAAGGCAGCAAATCTCGCTCAGAGTGCAGCCAATACTGCACAAGAGCAGGCTACAGCTGCTGCAGCACAAGCAGCTCTAGCAGAGACAAAGGCTACAGAGGCAGATGCTGCCGCCAAACGAGCCGATGCCAAGATTGCACAAATGGATGGATTGGCCGGGCAAATAGCCACAGGTTTCATTGCGCCATCGCGCATGAACCTGACCTATCTCCCGGAGATAAGCCTACGCAACAAGGTGGCACAGCGCATCACAGCCCAACTCATACCGAGCTACCTCCCTCAGAGCGTGCTCTTCCAGCGTGCCGAGGGCGACTCGCTTGTGGCAGACCCAAGCGGCAACCTCATCGTCAAGGGCGAGGGCACGACCAAGTTCTGGGTCATCCCCACAGCCAACACACCGCTTTGGCAAGAGGTGAGCATCACTATACACCAGCCACGCCTTCGCCTGTCGGCATCGGGAAAGCTACGCAAGGTGGGCTCATCATTACGCATCATTTAAATCACATTGTTTAATCAATTAAATACAGTTTAATTATGGCATTAACATCAGAAGAAGAGGCTAAGGTCAAGGCTATCATCGCAGCCTTCGACGGGGCGCAGCAGGTGGCAGACCTCCCTGCTGCCGACACTTCCTCGACAGACAAACAGATTGAGGTCTACGATAGAAAGACGGGCACGGCACAGCAGATGTCGCTCAAAGACGCTGTAGATATGGGACAGAATCTTTGGTGCGGGCGTGTCTGGAATCTAGACAACGCAACCCCTCAGGCAGCAACCTATGTGGGATCGCTTGAGCTCTTGAGAGAGCTGCCTATTCAGCTTGGTCTCGGTTGCTACCTGGTTAGGAATGACCATAGCCGCCGAAAACTCGACTCCAAAGATCATCACAAATATGCCACAGGAGAGGCTGCAAAGCTAGACGGATCAGAGGGACATTATCAGTGGGGATGGAACCGCAAGTTCTATCTGGTTTTCAAGACTGTAGGCCGTCTGTTCTATATGATGGTGGGACTGACTCCTATCAAAGGCGAATACAACTACACAATCCCTATCGGCTCACGTTCTGCCTCTGGCCATGCCACTTTAGAGCGCAGCACAGGTCGCCTCGTTAGCTTCCTTAATACAGGCGCAGACTACAGAGGTGGCAATAACGATGCCACCCTCGACAACACCAACCGCTCGCTCCTCGGCAAGCCAGCCTGCAACCAAAACACAGAGTACTGGCGAGCTGCGGCCAGAAAGAACGGCACGGGGTGGCTCTGTTCCTCGATGCGCCACTTCGCCGTGACCGCTGCGCTCTTCGAGGTTATCTTCGGTACCCACTACGCACAGGCGGCAGTCAACACAGAGCGAGATACAAACGGACTCTATCAGGGTGGTCTTGGTCCTGGCGTGACACAAAAAGACTGGAGTGCGTGGAATAGCTACAACGGCTGCCGCCCGCTCGTCCCGATGGATGCCGGTCTCGACCTGGGCGATAGCTGCGGAGAGACTACCGTCAATATACTCAACGATGACGGCTCTACCTGGTATGCGGCCAAGGTCAACTCCTTCTTCGGCCTTAAAAACTCTTACGGTCATCTCTGGTATCATATGGATGATGAGTTCGTAAGGGTCAACGAAGATACGACAGTCACCCACCTGGTAGCACCTTCCATCTATGGTTCATGGACTGTCGGTAATGCCACAGGAATGATTGCCTACAGCACATCCATCAAAAAAGGCGAAGGCTGGGCAACCATGCTCTCCATGGACAACCTGGAGAATTTTCCAACGGCCGTCGGAGGCAGCCAGACTACCTACTGGTGTGCTTATTATTGGAATACGTCCGGCGCAACAAGCGGTTTCCGTCTCTGCCTTCGTGGTGGTTTTGTTAGCTATGGTGGTCTATGCGGTCTTTCGGCGCTCAACGATGACAATGATGTCTCGTATGCCAGCGTGCTCTACGGCGCCGCTCTCTGCGAAGCAGTAGAGGAGTGGCCAGTCGAACCAGTGTACGTGGCGGCCTAAAGATTTCATGAGTTTGCTGGGTGTACATAAGATTACTGGGTGTGCATAAGAGACCTGAGTACACACGGCGAAGCCGAAGCACCCAGCGAGCTCTGCTCGCTTCAATAACCGCCTTTGGCGGTCGGCGATAAAAAATTTTAGAAAAAAGTTCTTTGACATACTTCCATACCGATTATTTTTAGTATCTTTGCAGCGGTATTCATAATAATACCAGGTTGTGACCCTAGGTGCTGGTTTCCGTCTCTGCCTTCGTGGTGGTAGTGTTAACAATGGTGGTCAATGCGGTCTTTCGACGCTCAACGATAACAATGATGTCTCGAATGCCAACGTGAACTACGGCGCCGCTCTCAACTTTAACATATCTCAATACGGGGTGTTTGCTCTCCGTTCGAGACAACAGGGTCAGACCTCGCCCCATGGCGAAACATACACATAGTTCATCTAGCTGGTAGATGATGACGATAGGGTCATCCGGTCGAAGGTTATAGGATAAAAAATAGCAGACAACAGACATTACACAGTTTCACACAATTACACAGACATTACACCGCTTATGAAAAGATTTGGTAACATTTCTCCACAAGTCGAGACAAATGACAACTTTCGTCGGGCTTTCTATAATTATGCCCGACAAAAGATGTCTCGCAGGGGTGTGCAGGAATTTGATGCCAATCTAGATCATAACATAGAGCGTATGCTTGAAGCATACGCAGCCCAGACTTGGCATACATCAGGGTATGTACCTAAGGATATAGAATACCCGAAGCATCGCCAGGTTAACAAGTTGCCAGTCATAGATCATGTCATGCAACACGCAGCCCTCAATCCTGTAGAGGATGATATACGTAACACCATCTACTACCATTGCCCTGCAGGCTCTAAGGGCAAGGGCACTCATTATTTCTACAATCTTATTAAGAGAGATATATTCAACTCTCCACAGCAAGATACATTTTATTGCCTTCCTATTGATATTCACCACTATTTTCAGTGTATAGATCACAACTTGCTCAAGAGTGAATATCGCCGCAAGATTAAAGACAGAAAACTCCTCTCCTTTATAGATGAGATAGTTGACTCGTTCAACCCAGGAATCGTACTTGGAGTAAAACTAGCCCAGCTACTGGGTCAGCTCTTTCTCTCCCGGTTCGACTATCTGGCACTCAGATGCTTCGATATCATCGACGACCCTGAAAAATTCCACTATTGGCAAGCTCGCTATGTGAGCGACATGCTTGTTACCTGTCGCACTCAGCAACAGGCTCAACTACTATGTGAGGGGGTCAGCTTTCTTAATGAGCGTTTCGAAAAGTTCTGCCGTCATGGGCTCCATCATTATTATCGTTTCATGGATAACATCTATATTCTCCATGAAGACAAAGTTTTCCTGCGTCTGATGGCGGAGTTAGCTGTCATGCACCTAGCTCGTGACTGGCATCTCTCAATAAACAAGTCGTGGGGAATACATCGAACTTGCGATGGTATAGATTTTTGTGGACAGGTCATCTATGCCGACCATGCGCTCCTGCGAAAACGGTTTAAACATGATCTCTGCAAGCAGGTGGCTAATCTTCGCAAACATGGGTTTACACAGAGACAAATAGAACTCAAGGCGGCTTCACGCCTTGGGTTAGGAATTCACGCCAATTCAAAAAACTTATATAAAAAAATCGGTATGGAAAGATTCGGAAAACTCGTTAAGGCTCGCAAATCTCGTGTGCCTTTCGAGGGAATGGAAAAATCACAGCAGCAATCCATCGAGGACATTATCTGCCGTGAGGGTCAGGATGAGAACAAATTTCTCATCCAGGTGATTGATTACAAGGTTGACGACTCAGTCATAGAAAAAGAGGTCGTACAGGTAGAAGAGACCGCTGCCGATGGCAGCACTCATATGGTCAGCAAAGAGATACCTAAGAAGCGTCTATCACTTCGCTATCGTATCATCGACCATTTTGAGGGAGAAAGCGAGGTCTGGCAAGCGGTAGAGCACTATCTATATACAGGTTCCAAGATTCTCATAGATCAAGCCCTAAATGACTTCTGTCGTGATGAACTTCCATTCTCCACCGTGGTCGCAGAACTTCACAACAAGTTTAAAAAGAAGTTCTATAAATTCACTTAACGATGAAAAAGGTATATTTATCTCGCAAGAATTTCGTCAAATTTGACGATGAACATTTCCTGCTCTACATTGGTGAGCAAAAAGTAGAAAACTATCATCCAGAGACTTCTGGTACTTCAGATACAGAAGCTGAAGCTTCCGAATCCGAGGGTATAACCGCCTTCAGTTACGATGGCGATGAAGCAGATGGATCTACCAAGATTCAGGCTAAGTCTGCTACTTACGATGATTTCACTGCAGGTTTGGTACGAACCAAATACAGCCAGAATCAGGTAGAGGCAATCTTGGCCAATCGAGGAGATGGAGATAAGAGCCACGAAGCAGAGTTCGATGCTTATCAGGCCTGGAGAATACAAGCCAAGCAGATAGCCCAAGAAGTTCTTGCAAGAGAACTCTAAACGTATCATAATACGAGATCGGGCTGAGGTAGCAGGTTTCTTTGATGTTTTTACATCATATGCTAGTGTTTATTTGTTGGCTTTCTAATATAATAGCGTTAGAATAGGAAAAGAAATCCGTTCTAACGCTATTTGAGTATGGTTCAGGAGGGCATCTATAACGAAGACGCTTCGTTTTGCGTTTCAGAACATTTCGTTTTATGAAACGGTAACATTTCGTTTTGCGGATTATAAATATATGTTGTTAGAAAATATAACATAAGTTTTTGAGATAGTTAGTATCTCCGGTCGCACAACAGCTGTTGTGCGCTTGCATAACAGCTGATATGCGCATGCACAACACCTGTTGTGCATGCGTTAGCCAACTGTTATGCGCCAACTATTATCTAAACTTTCTTCATACCCTTTTATTGTTTATACAAAATCTTTGTTAATCTCGATTCGTATATACCTTAGAATGTATACTTCAAACCAACCTGGCCACGCCAGCGGCTATAGTATGAGCTAGGATACTTGAGAGGCATATCTGATGGGTTAGCGAACTGGAATACACCATCACCCTTGTACGTGATAGGAGAAACAAACTCGCTGTTATAACCACTACTGAAGGTACGGCCCCAATCCTTGTTCAGGAGGTTAGCCACGTTCATGATATCCAGAGTAAGTTCCAAAGCATGTACATACTTACCTGTACGGATGCCAAACTTCTGACCGAAGTGGAAGTCGAAATGACTCTCGAATGGCAAGTTATCACCATAACGCTCGAAGTACTCACCACGATGATCCTTCACATAACGAGTAGTAGCAAGCCACTGCTTCAAATTAGCACGCTGCTGCTCAGCAGTATAAGCATCTGTACCCAAGAACTGCATTTGGTCTACCTGCGCATCTGTAGGGATGAAAATCAAGTCATTACTTGTACCATTATCTCCGTTGATATCTCCACTATAAACGAGAGAGTAAGGAGAACCGCTCTGACCCTGGTAGATAAGACCTACAGTAGTGGTAAACAACTTGTTGGTTCCCCAGTTGAAGTGATAGAAAGCAGAAGCCTTCACTGTATGAGGCACATTATAACCACTATTAGCCAACTCTGGGTTGTTTGAGAAGCGATAAGTATGAGTATTACGCCAGTTGCTCTGAGCAACAGATGAGGTCATACTGCTTACAGACTCTGAGTGAGTGAATGTATAAGATGCATTCAAATCAAGACCGAACGCAAAGTGCTTAGCTGCTGACAAAGACAGGCTGTAGCTATAGCCCTTGCTGGTATTATACATTGCATAGATGTTGGTAAACGACTTAGCATCTGCCACCTTTGTATAAAGAGGACGGTTATCCCAGTTCATGTAAGAGGTCTGAGACAAGGTCTTACCAGACTCCTCATAAGCCAAGTTCTTGTAATAAACATCATTCAGACTCTTGCTGAAGATACCCTCAGCAGTCCAGTCGATACCCAGGAGATTGAAATCGAAACCAAGGTTAACACGCATAGTCTGAGTGAACTTGAAATCCTTGTCAAACACATTGATCAGCTGGCTACCGGTAGCCTTCAGATTATCTGCATTCTGAGTCTGCTTGTTAGGATCCATGATGAGCTGCACAGCAGAATTATTTTTTGCAGAGTAAGAAGATGTCTGCACACCAGTATTCGTAAAGTTGTTGCTCAACCAGACGAAAGGAATACGACCAGTGAATACACCGATACCTCCACGAAGGATATATTTGCGGTTTTTCTCAATATCCCAACGGAAACCTACACGAGGGCTCCACATTGGTGTACTGGCAAGTTTCTGATTGGTCTTGAAACCATATCCCTTACCTGCTGCCCAATCATTGAACTTAGCATTCTCGGCAGGAGTATCAAAGAACAGAGGCATATCCATACGGAGACCATAGGTGAGCTGGAAGCTGTCTGTCACATCCCACTTGTCCTGTACATAAAAGCCCAGCTGAGCTGCGCTAAACTCTGGTGCCCAACGAGGATTACCAGTCACCTCAACATTAGCCTGTGTGAAGTAGAAGTTCTTGATATACTTACCATCACCTCCAAAACCATCGGCTCCACAACCATTATAATAATTCAGAAAATCGTCAGGAGTATCAAAATAATAGCATCCATAGAGATTCTGAAGGAAGAGGTTAGAGAACTTGTAAAGCTCATTATGTGTACCGAATGTCAGTGTATGATTACCCTTGTACCATGTAAAGTTATCTTCGAGGGTATAAATGTCCTGTTTCAATCCATTAGCCATTGAGGAATATTCATTACCGATATTCATGGTACCATTTCCTACCTTATAGATAGTGATAGATGGTGCAGGCTGACCAGAAGTACGCTCATCACGAACACGAACGTAAGATACACGTGCCTCATTGCTCAGGTTTGGAGAGATGCGGCTCTGCAACTCTGCTGAGAAAGAATGAGTTTTAGATTTGAAATCATACAAGTGGTCGGTAGTATTCAATGTAGCAATACCACCCAGACCAAGCGTCTGCTTAGCATCAACATAACTCCAACGTACAGAGAACTTGTTGAACTCGTTGATATTCCAATCCAACTTCAAACCAGCTTTCTGGCTCTTCACGTTCTTATCCTTATCTGCCCATGAAGTTGCATAATCATACCCCTGACGGTTAGCCAAGTCATAAATCTTAGACATCAAGTCCTTAGCCAAATCCGGATTAAACTTAACATCTGGAGAATCGATGGTATACTGAGTTGGGTACGACTTTTCTGAATTCTCATAGTTTGCGAAGAAGAAGAGTTTGTTCTTGATGATTGGACCACCGAGCGTAAATCCGAACAAAGTTTCCTTCTCATCATCATAAGGCTGAGCATAGGTACCATCCATATTCTTATAATGACGACCTACCAAATCCTGGTTGTTTCCATAGAAATAGCCACTTCCATGGAATTCATTGGTACCGCTCTTGGTTACCGCGTTGATGGCACCACCGGTAAAACCACCCTGGCGAACATCGAAAGGAGCGATATTTACCTGAATCTGGTCAATAGTCTCCATAGAAACAGGCTGAGATCCAGCCTGACCGCCATTACTGCCATTAGCAGTAAGACCGAACACGTCGTTATTCATCACACCATCAATCTGGAATGAATTATAACGGTTGTTCATACCGGCAAATGACATAGAACCAGACTGCCCGTTTGTAGTAAGCTGTGGATTCAGGCGAGCCACATCCGCAATACTGTGCGAGATAGAAGGCATATCAGCTATCTGCTGAGCATTGATACTCATGGCCGCACCGGTCTTCGTACCATTCAGACCAGCCTTACCCGAAACAACAACCTCCTGAAGCTGCTTGGCATCTTCCTGAAGAGAGCAAGAGAGATTTTGGCTTTCACCCAAGTTCAGACTGACATTGTTGAAAACCTTGTCCTTATATCCGATATAAGAGATACTTACCTTGTAAGGACCACCTGGACGCATACCCTGAATAGTATAGCGACCATCTACATTTGTTACAGCACGATACACAGTACCAGATGGCTGGTGTGTAGCAGTAACTGTAGCACCAATAACGGTTTCGCCATTGGAAGAAATCTTACCACTAATGCCTGAAGTGGTAATCTGAGCCATTGCAGCGTTCACCGTCAGGATGAACAAAGCCAGAAGTAAATGCAATCTTTTCAGCATACCTTTTTTAAAAAATTAATTAATAATACGGGGGAATAGCCCCCAAATATCTATTACGGGTGCAAAATTAAACAAAAAATTCGATATAAGTGTTACAACAGCATGAAAAAATGTGTTTTATAACATAAAAAAAATCTGCATTAAGCAAATAACGCAGATTTCCTTTAATTTGTTATTTTATAACGGGGGTTTGCTTATAGTTTTTTCTGGAGGCTAAAAGCGGGGGACTGAGCTTTTATGACAGGCGATGGAATCGTCTGGAACGGAGGCTAGGCTCCCTTACACCTAGCTCTTAACTTACTTCCTTGCTCTTAACTTACACCTTATTCAAACCTTACTACTTGCTGCTAGAGCGAGGGCTAGGTGCCTTACTCCTTTCGCTGCCAGATGCTCATTACCTTGCGTCGGATGGCTACGATGTTCAGGATAGAAACTATCAGGAACAGGAACAGACCCAGGGCGATGGCTGGGAGCATGGTGCCCTCGTCGATATCAGGGAAGAGGGTTTCAATGAAGCTCATGTAGTAATCGCGAAGGAAGAAGAGGATGATCCACGCGATGATGAGTACCACGATGTTCAGCGCGATGGTGAGCACCTGATATGGCTTTGCTACATTGTTCGGACTGTAACCTATCAGAAGAAGATTCTCCAACTTAGAAGAATTCTTCTGTACCAGCAGATAGATGCTGAGCATCAGAATGTAGAAACTCAAGACAGAGATAACCAAACCGATAATCATCACCATCGATACCATCATGCGGAGGAAATAGGTAGTCTTCTCTGCATCCAGTTTGTCTGTCTCTACCTCATAACCATTATCATCCAGATATTTGGTGATGTTCTCGTCTCCCGGGTTTCCTACCTCTACGATGAGGCGGTTAGGATCGCTCTTCTGGTTTGGCGCAAATTCCTGGTTACTCCAGTCCATGAATGCCTGTGGAACGAGGATGGTGTTGAGTCGCGAAGAGAAACCGATTACCTTTCCCTTAAACTGCTCTTTCTTGCCACCAGCCTGAATTTGGATATTGAAATCGATCATGCCCATCAGTCCATCGCTGATTTTAGGGAGAGAATGACTCTGGGCGAAACCGAAGTTATACATATTAATATAGGTACGCGGGAGGATGATTGGCACCTCCTGAGTTCCCGGCGTATATTTCCAGTCCTTGAGCGGCACATCAACAAAACCGTCAGGCACACTCTCGAAGAAGAGTTCGCTGTTCAGAACGTTCACGCCGTTTACACCCATCTGGGCATCTACCTTATATTCAGTAGAGGTGAATTTTCCTATCTTCTTCACAAACTTCTGGTCGCCGATTTCATCGATTTCAGAACCCGAGAAGGTATTGGAACGGCCGCTGATGGTATTTCCCATACCTATCTTCTTGCTCATGATGAGGTAGTCGGCTTTCATGAAACTGTCTTCCTGAGTAAAGACAGGCAGCACGTCCTTATAAAACTGAAAGCCGAAAAGAACGATGAGCATACCGAAGAGATTGGCGAAGGCAAAGCCCGCAAACTGAGGTATGCTGATATGCTGACGCAATAATTTCCAAACGAGATTCATTTTAAATTTCGAATTTATAATTTATAATTTTCAGTTTATGGCAAACTTGCTATTAACTATAAACTGTCAACTATTAACTTTACTAAAGTTTAAACACGTGCTCGTAGGGCAAGTCCATGTGCTTACCGATACTGGTTACGATGACGCCAGCCCCCTGCTCCTTCGCTTCGGTCATCATGATATCAGCCATGATGCGCGAATTGTTGTCGTCGAGGTGACTGATAGGCTCATCGGCCAGAATGAAGTCGAAAGGCTGACAGAGCGCACGCATCATTGCCACACGCTGCTGCTGTCCGAACGACATTCTGCCGATTTTGGCATCTACCTTATCAGCAATACCGAGCATCTCAAACCATTTAAGAATCTGCTCACGCGTCTTGAATCCGGTTATTTTGTTCTTTATTTCTACATTCTCCAGGGCAGTAAGCTCAGGGAAGAGACGGAGTTCCTGAAAGAGATGGCTGATATGACGCTTGCGCATCTCTACCCAGTCTTTCACCTTGTAGTTGGCGGTAACATCATTGTCGAACATCACGCTTCCGCTGTAGTCGTGACGATAGCCGAGCACATAGCTGCAGAAAGTACTCTTTCCGCTGCCACTCTCTGCCTCGATAAGATAAAGATGACCTTTCTCGAAGGTAACATCCTGCTTCCATATCTCCGAATCCAGGTCGTTGCGCTGGGCAAAAACCTGTGGGAGAACGGAATGAAGCTGAATCTTTTCCACTTTTTTATGTTTAATGTTTAATCTTTTACCTTTAAAGTATAGACCACCGAAGTAAGATTTCCGAAGACAGGGGTGAGCAGACCGGTTACGGTAGAGATGGCATCATCCTTGCCCGAGCCGTCACTATCAGAACTCTTGGCGAGATTGATGACCATTGCCAGTTTCTGACCGACGATGAGTTTCTGAATCTTTGCATCTATCGGATGATTACTTGGTTTCACGGCATATTGCGCCATCAGCTGGTCGCTTCCGCTAAAGAACTGCTTGTCATCCGTCACACCGAAATAGAACGAGGTCTTGCCGTCGGTATAGAAGTAAGCATTCTTGCCCCAATTGGCTATCTTCGCACCAGCCGGACATGAAGTTTTCCAATAATCAACATCGCCTAACCACTTGGCATGCGACAGTTTAGCAGCCATCGTCATCTGCATATTGTTATCCGTAAGCGAAGGCAACACGATAGCCATATCCCCATCCACACTACGGATGATATTATCCATATCGATAGCCTGGTTGATACCCATCAGGAGGGTCTGAAGGCTGCGGTTGCTCTGCATCATCGGCAGGAACTGCTCGCCCTTTACGTTCATGAAGATACCCGCCAGGGCATCAGCAGGCATCGACTTGACGTAGCTGCCTTTAATCGGACGATAGGTTTGAGCCGCCTTCTTCAGGGCCTCATATATTTCTTTATTAAAGGAGAAGGTTTCTCCCTTCACCTGCAGGATACCGTCTTTCACGCCCATCTCAGCAGCAATCACTACCTGCGAAGGGTCGGTATCCTTAGGCGTGCCAAGGGTAAATGGAGCTACGAACTTCTCCGGCAGCGCCTGAGCCTGAGCCACCATAGCCATAGGCGAAGTGATGGTTTCCAGTCGCTCGAACATAGGCGATGCGGTAATACCTTCGTCCTCATCAGCCTTCAGATATTTCACCATCTGCTGCTGGAGCTGGGCCTGCGCATCGGCTACAACCGGTCCCATAACGAGGAGTGCCTGATCAGAAAAGCCGACCAGCCACGAATTTTTCAATACAGAGAAATGAAAGCCTTTGCGCTCCTTCACCTCTGTAGCGATATGCTGTTTGGCAAGCGAAGCAAGCCAGTCTTCAACATCGCCCTCATCGCTCACCTTGGCACAAAGTCCGAGGTTGCCATCAGCACTCTCAAAGAGGAATATCTTCTCTGAGATGTCGATGCCACACTTCGATGCATCCTCAACGTGCAGCAGAGACTTTAGCATTCCCGCCTTGTCTTCATCGCTTTTGCCGGATGCCATCTGCTGCATGTCAACAGAGATGAGCGCAGTACTTTTCTTTGGAATGGCATTGAGATAGTCAGTGCCCGAGCATGAGCTCAGCAATCCCAATACGACAGCCAAGCACATGAACATCAAACTCTTATACAATTTTTTCATCACACTAGTAAATATTATAAAGCTCTTGCCAGATGGCACATGTTGACAGCCACCAATCCTGCTGTTTCCGTACGGAGGCGACTGGTGCCAAGCGAAACACTCTCATATCCGTTTTCCAGGGCCAGTCTCACCTCATCGATAGAGAAATCGCCCTCAGGTCCTACCAGCACGGTGATGTCATCAATACCCTCCTGGGCAGCTCCGGCAGAATCATCAGTTGGGCATGACTTGGAAATCTCGGCAAAAAAGTCTTTCTTTTCTATCTCCTCATAACAATGGCAGATAAACTTTCTGCCATTGCGGGGAGCCGTAATAAAATCTTTAAAGTTCTGCAGTTCGTTGACTACAGGTTTCCAAGCCTTGTGGCTCTGCTTGACGGCAGAAACCACAATCTTGTCGATGCGGTCTATGCGGATGACCTTGCGTTCAGAGAACTTGCAGTTGAGGAAAGAGATTTCATCGAAGCCGATTTCCGTAGCCTTCTCTGCCATCCATTCAATGCGGTCCATCATCTTTGTCGGGGCGATGGCCAGGTGAATGTGTCCTCGCCAGGCAGGCTGCTGCGGCATAACCTCCTTCACCTCATAGATGCACCGTTTGTTGGTAGCCAGCGAAACTTCTGCACGGTAGAACACCCCCTTGCCATCCATCAGGAACAATTCGTCCCCCGCCTGGATACGCAAAACCCTGAGTGCATGAGTAGCCTCTTCCTGAGGCAGTTCTGTCTGTGTAGCCGCATCTGGCACATAGAAAAATCTAACTTCTTTCATTTCCTCTTATTGTTACTTTTTCTTCTTAATTTTCTGTTATTCCGCAAGAATATCCTTTAATTATTCACTTTTTTTGCCTTTGCGGCGCTCTATCTCATCGCGAATGGCTGAGGCTGTTTCGTAATCTTCTTCATTAATGGCACAATCCAATGCCTTCTCAAGCATCTGGTCTGGCAAAGCCGAAATAGGTACCGCACAAGAAGTCGAACTCATATCATTTTTATTAAAAGGAGTAGAAATTTCCTTTATAACCAGCTCTGTTGTATACATTTCTATATCCGCAGCCACAGACAGCAACACAGCCTGGTCAGTCTTGATGCTCATACGTTCATTTGTGATTTTATTCACAAGAGTAGCATATACTCCCCTCTCTGGCGTAGCATCGAATTCGAGATAGAAATCGTCAACATTGAGCCTGTCAAATAGTGTCCAAAGTACAGAGATCACATCATTTTTAAAATCAGAAGTTTTCGAATTACATGCCTTCAGCTGCTCTGCTACATATTCAGTAGTCATAATAGACAAAGCTCTTTTTTCGGCTTCGTCTACCAAACTAATAATACATGTCCCGAAAGCTTCCGGAATGCCAAAACAGGCAGCGAGTTTAAGTTTGTACAACATCATTATGTACCCTTTCTTTATTTAAATTTATTTATATTCTTACGTAACATTCTGCTTTTACTCTCGCGTTGAGTATGACCTTTTTCTTTCTTATTTCTGTTCTTTCTTCGGACGGAAAAGGACAGCAAAGGCTACTGCTACCACGAGCGCATAACCGGCAAAGATGAACCAGCAGGTTTTCCAGTCACCCATCAGGTAGCCGTCATCTGTCCAGTGGCAGTAATGGTTGATGACCATACCTGCGAGAATGGTTCCGATAGATGCTCCCAGACCGTTGGTCATCAGCATGAACAGTCCCTGAGCCGATGCTCTTACCTTCACATCACATTTCTGGTCTACAAACAGACCGCCCGACACATTGAAGAAGTCGAAGGCTACACCGTAAACGATGCATGAGAGGATAAAGAAGGTAACACCCGGAAATGCAGGATTGCCCAATCCGAAGAAGCCGAATCGCAAAACCCATGCCAACATGGCGATGAGCATCACAACCTTGATGCCATAACGCTTCAGGAAGAACGGAATGAGAAGGATGCAGAGCGCCTCGGCCACCTGAGAGATGGATACCAGGAGCGTAGCATTGTTAGCTGCAAAAGTATCGAGCATCGCAGGATCACCCTTGAAACTGGTAATGAACGGAGTGGCATAACCATTGGTTACCTGCAGACTCATACCGAGCATGCAAGAGAAGATGAAGAACATCGCCATCTCACGGCTCTTGAAGAGTTTGAAGGAATCGAAACCCCATGTCTCTACCCAGCTCTTTGTCTCTTTCTTCACGATAGGACAGGCTGGCAATGAGAAGCAATAGAGGAAGAGAAGAATGCTGAGCACACCCGATACCAGGAACTGATAATGGGTATACTGGAACTTATGGGCGTTCTCGCTCAACAGGAACGAGAATGAACCGTTGTCCCAGGTAGCACAGTTCACAATCCACATCGTGAGGATGAAGCCCACGGTTCCGAACACACGGATTGGCGGAAAAGCCTTCACGGTGTCGAGCCCGTTGCTCTTCAATATACTGAATGCCGAAGTATTTGACAATGCCAATGTAGGCATATAGAAAGCCACGCTGAAGGTGTAAACGGCAATAAACATTGCCTCATTAGGAGTCTGACTAGCCTGTCCCATACCGAACAGACCAATCATGGCTGCACCTGCCAAAAGGTGACAATAGCCCAAAAGACGTTGCGGCTGGATATACTTATCTGCCACAATGCCCATCAATGTAGGCATAAAAATAGATACGATTCCCTGTATGGTATAGAACCAGGAAATCTCGGCACCCATCCCAGCCTTGCCGAGATAGTTGCCCATAGACGTAAGATAAGCTCCCCAAACTGCAAACTCCAGGAAGTTCATCACTGCTAGGCGTACTTTCAGATTCATAGTTTAATGTCTTTTTATTATAAAATATTAGCTGCAAAGATACAAATTTTCGGGTAAAAAGCACACGATTTTGAAGATTATCCGCATGAAAGCTAGCATATTTAACAAATTATGTGTATTTTTGCAGCCGATTTCAACAGATATAAGAGAAAAATAATATAGAAGCAACTGATATGTTAGTAAAATTTTTCCTCACGTGCAATAAAATCGGGGCATTCACGCTAGGTGGAGGCTACGCCATGATACCGATCATGGAACAGGAATTTGTAGACAAGAACCAGTGGATGAACAAACAGGAGTTCATGGATATCATGGTAGTGGCTCAGACCACTCCGGGCATCTTCGCCATCGACATGGCGAGTCATATCGGCTATAAGCTGAAGGGAGTCTGGGGAGGCATTGTGGGTGCCATAGGCATCGCCCTGCCTTCTATCATCGCCATTCTCATCATCGCCATGTTCTTCCAGCATTTCAAGGACAATTATTGGGTGGGTAAGTTCTTCATGGGTGTGCGCCCTGCCGTGGTAGCGCTCATTGCTGCGCCTTGCTTCAAGATGGCAAAGACGGCAAACATCAACCGCTACAACATCTGGATTCCCGTTGTCTGCTGTCTGCTGATTGCAGCTTTCGGTATCTCCCCTATCTACATCATCATCGCAGCCGGTGTGCTGGGCTGGCTTTATGGAAAGGTAAAAAAGTAAAAAGGTAAAAAATATAGAGATTATGCTATTTCTAAAGTTATTTCTGATATTTACCAAGATTGGTACATTTAATTTTGGTGGCGGATATGCGATGCTTTCGCTCATCCATAACGAGACGGTAGTGAAGAACCATTGGCTTACCAATGCTGAGTTTACGGATATTGTGGCTATCAGCCAGTCTACACCGGGACCTATCGGAATCAACTGTGCCACCTACGTAGGTTATACCGCCTGCCTTCACGACGGCTATCCTACTTGGGCAGCCTGTCTGAGTTCGGTATTGGCTTCGCTCTCCATCATGTGGCTGCCTTTCATCATCATGATTCTCATCAGCCGCTATCTGATTACGCACAAGGATTCTAAAATCGTAAAGGATATCTTTGCGGGACTCCGCCCTGCCATCATCGGACTGATAGCTGCTGCCGCCGTTCTCCTGATGAATAAAGAGAACTTCGGATCACCAACCGACAATCCGTTTGTCTTCGGAGCAAGCATCGTGCTGTTTCTGGCTGCTTTCTACTTCACAAAATTCAGAAAGACCAACCCTATCCTGCTGCTTTTCATCTGCGGTATCATCGGAATGGTTATCTTCTAAACATCGCCCTGCGGTCTGAACCAACGGCCTCCAGCCGATGGGTAAGACAAGAGGCTAATGCCTTCAGATAGGGACAAAAAAAATTGATTGTCTCACGACAACCAATCTTTTATTAACCTTAATAATCTAATACCATGAAAAACACGATGCAAAGGTACAAATAATCTTGTAACCTACAATAGTTTATAGCAAAAAACTTCAAGAATTTAACTCTCCTTAAAAGTTTTACCATTCCAATTATATTTTCTTTGCACTTTTATTGCATTTATAGCCTTCTTATCGTCAGCAGACACGAAAGGTAAAGCCAAGCGCACTACGAGGCTGTTTTCATGTTGCAGGAGCAGAGCACTCACGATTTTGAGTTCAATTTTCCCCTTGAGTTCCTCAAACTTAGCCTCGCTCATCGTATCGGGTTTGGCAACAAGACCGGAAGCCAGTTGCTGCAAAGATTTCCCATCGAAAATCCTGCTGGCATCCTGCTCTTGCCAATCCTGATTAAAGAGATAGAGTTCACTCTCCTTCTCTACTCCGGCAAAAGTCTTCACCACGCAAAGCAGCGAATCGCCGTTAGCCGATGGCAGTTTCTTCATCTGCAAAGTAGCGCTCTTACTCGTTCTCAACTGAACGAAATCAGCAGTCAGCGTATCCATCACACTCGTTTCGCCTAACAGATTCTTCACTTCCGCCTTCACTCCCATCTCCTGCAGCTCAGCAAATTCCAGCCGCAGGTTGTGGTTGAGATAAGGCACAACAGAATCGGGCATCGAAACCAGCAAGTCCTTCATCGACTTGGCTTCCATGCCCATACTTGCCATCATCAGGCAAGCACATAATATATATTTTATCTTCTTCATCACTACAATTCCTTCGACCACTTCTTTCCCCAAGGAGTAAAGAGCCATATCAAAAATGCTGTTGCAGGAACCAAGCATATTGCAAAAGTTAAAGCCAATGTATTCATACTCTTAACGTTTAGAAATTACATAACCAATAATTGATAAGACTGCAGCCAACACTACGCCCAACAAAATGGCACTTATGGTACCGCTTTCATTAGTCTCAACTATACCAAATAATGCAGCCAACCCACCTAAAACCATAATAGTATAGGTGGATTTACTCATATCAAAGAAATACTTTACTACAGTTTCCTTGGTAAATTTTTCCTTTTCTCTATCTTCTCTTGCAGTCATATTTCTCTATTTTCCGACAAAATTACGGAAAATAAATGTAACTTGCAAATGATTTGCTCATTTTCTTTCGAAATTTAACCTAAAAAAGACGAAAAAGAGGAAAGCGCTTCATTACGAAACACTTTCCTCTAATTATCTAATCATTAATCGTACAATCTTCTTTCAGAAGAGATTTACTCCTCTACAGCAGCCTGCGCCGCCGCAAGTCTGGCGATAGGCACGCGGAATGGTGAGCAAGATGCGTAGTTCATACCGACCTTAGCGCAGAACTTAACTGATGAAGGCTCACCACCGTGCTCACCACAGATACCTGTGCGGAGGTTAGGACGGGTAGCACGACCATTCTCAACAGCCATCTTGATGAGCTGACCAACACCCTCCTGGTCGAGAACCTGGAATGGGTCAACCTTCAAGATCTTCTTCTCCATGTATGCAGGGAGGAATGAAGCGATGTCATCACGAGAGTAACCGAAGGTCATCTGTGTCAAGTCGTTAGTACCGAATGAGAAGTACTGAGCCTCCTCTGCAATCTGACCTGCTGTAAGGGCAGCACGAGGAATCTCAATCATGGTACCAATCTCAAATTCTACCTCTACGCCGTACTCAGCGAATACCTCCTTAGAAGTAGCGAGAATGATAGACTTCTGCTGCTTGAGCTCCTGAACGGTACCGATGAGCGGAACCATGATTTCAGGACATGGGTTGTAACCCTCCTTCTTCAACTCGCAAGCTGCACCGAGGATGGCACGGGTCTGCATGGCCGTAATCTCTGGGAATGTGATACCGAGACGGCAACCGCGATGACCGAGCATAGGGTTGTTCTCTGCCAGAGAGTTTACACGCTTCTTGATTTCCTCTACGCTTACGCCCATCTCCTTAGCCATGGTCTGCTGACCAGCCAAATCGTGAGGTACGAACTCGTGGAGAGGTGGGTCGAGCAAGCGGATGTTCACGTGGCAGCCATCCATTGCCTTGAGGATTCCATAGAAGTCAGCCTTCTGATATGGGAGGAGCTTGGCAAGTGCCTTCTCACGACCCTCTACAGAGTCTGCCAGAATCATCTCACGCATAGCTACAATCTTCTGATCATCGAAGAACATGTGCTCAGTACGTGTCAGACCGATACCCTTGGCGCCGAATGCACGGGCTACCTCAGCATCGTGTGGAGTATCTGCATTGGTACGGATTTCCATCTTTGTATACTTGTCGCAGAGATCCATCAGCTCCTTGAAGTCGCCTGAAAGTTCTGCAGCCTTTGTCTCAATCTGTCCTGCGTAAACCTGACCTGTAGTACCGTTCAGAGAGATGTAATCACCCTCCTTGTAAACTACGCCTTCAATCTCTACAGTCTTAGTCTTGTAATCTACGTTGATAGAGCCGGCGCCTGATACACAGCACTTACCCATACCACGGGCTACAACGGCAGCGTGAGAAGTCATACCACCACGAGCGGTAAGGATACCCTCAGCAGCTGACATACCAGCGAGGTCTTCTGGAGATGTTTCGATACGAACCATGATCACCTTCTTGCCGTCCTCATGCCACTCCTGAGCATCGTCTGCATGGAATACAATCTGACCGCAGGCAGCACCTGGAGATGCAGGGAGACCCTGTGTGATGACCTTAGCCTTAGAAAGAGCCAGCTTATCGAATACTGGATGCAAAAGCTCATCAAGTTTCTGAGGCTCACAGCGCAGGATAGCAGTCTTCTCATCAATCATACCCTCGTGGAGGAGATCCATGGCAATCTTCACCATAGCTGTACCTGTACGCTTACCATTACGAGTCTGGAGGAACCAGAGTTTGCCTTCCTGTACAGTGAACTCCATATCCTGCATATCGTGATAGTGGTGCTCCAGCTTATCCTGCAGCGCGTCGAGTTCCTTATAGAGTTCAGGCATAGCCTCTTCCATAGAAGGATACTTGGCAGCACGCTCCTCTTCAGAGATACCTGCACGCTCAGCCCAGCGCTGAGAACCGATCTTTGTAATCTGCTGCGGAGTACGGATACCGGCTACCACGTCCTCACCCTGTGCGTTGATAAGATACTCACCATTGAAGAGATTCTCACCATTACCAGCGTCACGTGAGAAACAAACACCTGTAGCAGATGTATCGCCCATGTTACCGAATACCATCGCCATGACAGATACGGCAGTACCCCACTCATCAGGAATACCTTCCATCTTGCGGTAGAGGATAGCACGCTCGTTCATCCAAGAACGGAACACAGCGCAGATAGCGCCCCAAAGCTGATCGATTGGGTTGGTAGGGAAATCCTGACCGGTCTGCTCCTTAATGGCAGCCTTGAAAAGTTCAACGAGCTTCTTGAGCGACTCTACAGAGAGGTCCTTGTCAAGTGTAACGCCCTGCTCTTCCTTCACCTTTTCGATGATAGCCTCAAATGGATCGATATCTTCCTTGTTTACAGGCTTCAATCCCATAACGACGTCACCGTACATCTGTACGAAACGGCGATATGAATCGTATACGAAATGAGGGTTACCGGTCTTCTTGACCAATCCCTCAGCTACTTCGTCATTCAAACCGAGGTTGAGGATGGTATCCATCATACCAGGCATAGATGCGCGTGCACCTGAGCGTACTGATACGAGGAGTGGATTCTCTACAGAACCGAACTTACTGTTCATCAATGCCTCAGTATGAGCCACAGCAGCCATCACTTCGTCCTGAAGAAGTTCTTTGATTTTTTCCTCACCCACTTCATAATATTCATTACAAGTGTCTGTTGTAATGGTGAAACCTGGAGGAACAGGTACACCAATCAGGTTCATTTCGGCAAGGTTTGCGCCTTTACCACCAAGTACTTCTCGCATTTGGGCATTGCCTTCTGCTTTTCCGTTTCCGAATGTATAAACTCTTTTTTCGTTCATAATTGTTATAGGTATATATTTTATTTCGTTTTACGTTGCTAATTATTATTTGTAATGCAAAGATACAATTTTTATTTGATACTACCAAACTTTTATACGCTTTTTTGCTATCCCGAGATTACATTTTATACTGTTGACGCACACACGGGCAGAAAATTAACAATCCCGTATACGATAGAAAGATATTTGACGAATCTGAAAGTGCGTCTCACGGGATTGCAGCCTGGATTTTCGGTGTTTTTTACCCCCCTCCCGATGCATCTGAAACTGCGTCACGACGTAGCGATGGCTACGTCCCGACGCAGTGCCAGACACGTCGCGACGTAGCAACGGCTGCGTCGGGACGTAATTTAAAGGGTAAAAGGGCGTTTAAAGGTAAAAAAGTAAAAAGGTAAAAAAGTAAAAAGATTATCTGGCAATAACAAAAAGTAACAAAAGTAACAGGTAACTTCTGATGTAAAAATGTGAAAGTGAATGTGAATTTGAAATGCAAATGCAATGCACAAGATGAAAAAGTGAAAAGTGAAAAAGAAAATATCAATGATGCGACAACCAGAAAAAGCAAAGAAAAAAGAATGCATGTAATGATATTAATATCATTTAATTCTATAATATAATAAGGTACGCGCGTACGCACAATTAAAATATATACTATCAAAAATCATCAATAAACAGCCTCGACAAAAGGATACACATGACAGTCCGTTTTCTTCACTTACATTTCAAATTCACATTCACATTCACATTTCATCCCTTTACAACCACCGAATATTACCTGTTACTTTTGTTACTTTTGTTATCGCCTCACAATCTTTTTACTTTTTTACCTTTTTACTTTTTTACCTTTAATCGCCTTTTTACTTTTTTACCTTTAAACGCCTTTTCACCTTTAAAAGCAAATAATTTGGGACAACTCTTGCATTTCTCATAAAATTGCAGTATCTTTGCACCCATAAAAAATACAAAACATTATTATGGCAAGAAAACGTAAACCATTACCTCTGTTAGAGAACATCACCATCGAGGCAGTAGCAGCCGAGGGTAAGTGCATCACACGCGTAGATGAGCAGGTCATCTTCGTACCTTTCTGTGTGCCAGGAGATGTTGTCGACTTGCAGGTAGTAAAGAAGAAACATAAGTATTGCGAAGCCAAGGTGGTTCGCTTCATCAAGAAGAGCGAGGTGCGACAGGAGCCTATGTGCGAGCACTTCGGCATCTGCGGCGGATGCAAATGGCAGAACCTGCCTTACGAAGAGCAGATCAAGGCGAAGCAGAAGCAGGTGGAAGACCAGCTCACCCGCATCGGAAAGATTGAACTACCTGAGTTCCGCCCTATCATGGGCAGTGTGAAGACTCAGGAGTACCGCAACAAGATAGAGTTCGGATGCAGCAACAAGCGATGGTTCACCGCCGAGGAACTGGCTCTGCTCCCTCAGAAAGAGGATGATACCGTAACATCGCTCAAGGAGCGCCACGCCCAGAACGCCATCGGTTTCCATATCACCGGAGCCTTCGACAAGATTTATCCTATCAAGAAATGCTGGCTGATGGATGACCTCTGCAACGAAATCCGCAACTTCGTATTCGAATACGCTGATTCTCACGACTATACCTTCTACGACCTACGTGAGCAGCACGGTTTGCTCCGCAACATGATGATCCGCAATTCGAACACCGGAGAGTGGATGCTCGTCTTCCAGTTCCACTACGATGAGGAGGGCGATGAGCAGAGAGCATTGGAGCTGATGCAGCAGGTAGCTGACAAGTTCCCTCAGATTACATCGCTCATGTATGTAGACAACCAGAAGGGAAACGATACCATCAACGACCTGGAACTCAGCCTCTTCAAGGGCAACGACCATATCTACGAACTGATGGAAGACCTGAAGTTCAAGGTGGGTCCGAAGAGTTTCTACCAGACCAACACCGAGCAGGCTTACCACCTCTACTGCGTGGCCCGCGAGTTTGCCAACCTTACCGGAGATGAGCTGGTTTACGATCTCTATACCGGAACCGGAACCATCGCCAACTTCGTGGCTCACAAGGCAAAAAAGGTAATCGGTATCGAGTACGTGCCAGAGGCCATAGAGGATGCCAAGGTGAATTCTCAGGTGAACAACATCGAGAACACCCTCTTCTATGCAGGTGACATGAAGGATATCCTGACCAACGATTTCATCGCCCAGCATGGTCGTCCAGACGTCATCATCACCGACCCACCACGTGCCGGAATGCACCCAGACGTAATTAACGTCATTCTGAATGCAGCACCAAAGCGCATCGTATACGTAAGCTGCAACCCGGCAACCCAGGCTCGCGACCTGCAGCTGATGGATGCGGAGTATAAGGTAGCTGCCGTACAGCCGGTGGATATGTTCCCTCATACCCCTCACGTAGAGAACGTGGTATTGCTCGAAAAGAGATAAACCTAGAAATCAAAATAGAAACAAGATGAAGAAAACCATCATCATGGCGCTCTTGGCTGCAGCTTCGGTCTCAGCCAGCGCCCAGCAGAAGCAGACCATCGAAATACCATCATGGTTGAGCAACGTGAAATTGTCGGGGTATGGAATGACCCAGTATCAGTACAGCGGACAGAAAGATGCTGAATCCAACTCATTCAACATCCGTATGGCGCGTATCTCTCTCGAAGGTCGCATAGCAGGCGACTTCTACTGGAAGACTCAGATTCAGTTCAACGGCAACACCTCTACCCTCGGTTCCAGTCCGAGAATGGTGGATCTGTTTGCTGAATGGCAGAAATATGAATACTTCAAGGTGAAGATCGGTCAGTTCAAGAACCCGTTCACCTTTGAGAATCCGACGCACCCTATCGACCAGGGCTTCATGGGATATTCACAGAACGTGAGCAAGCTGGCTGGTTTCAGCGACCGTGCCGGAGAACATGCATCCAACGGCCGTGACATCGGTCTTCAGTTCCAGGGCGATTTCCTCAAGAATGCCAATGGCAGAAACCTGCTGCACTATCAGATTGGTGTATTCAACGGACAGGGAACCAATACCAAGGACGTTGACCAGCAGAAGAATGTGATTGGTGGTGTATGGGTAATGCCAGTAAGCGGCATGCGCATCGGTGCCTTTGGATGGACCGGTTCTTATGCAAGAAAGGGAACCTGGAACGACGATGAACAGGGAAACATCATCTACAAGAAAGATGCTGCTGGAAATTCCGTTCTTGACAAGGATGGAAAACCTGTAAAAGAGACATTCAGCGGCACCCGCAGCCTGAACCAAAACCGCTACGCCTTCTCTTTCGAATACAAGCAGGATGGCTGGACCGTTCGCTCCGAATATATCCACTCCACAGGAAAGGCATTCGCAAAGAGCATCAACAACTTCAATGATGCAGATGCCAAGAATTGCAACCTGAACGAGAAGATTGGCGACAAGGCACAGGGTGTATATGGATTGGTTATCGCTCCATTGGCTCAGCTGCCAAAGAACAGCCGAATCGACGTGAAGGCACGTTACGACATGTATCAGCCTAACGGCAAGAGCAACATGCAGAGAACCCAGTATGAGGCAGGTTTGAACTTCCACATCGGCAAGCGGATCTCTATCCTTACCGAGTATGCGCTCATCAACGACAAGACACTTGCGAAGCATAATTACTCCATGGCAGATGCCGAGGTTTGCTTCCGATTCTAACAGATACTACAAAGGCTCGCTCCTGCTACAGGAACGAGCCTTTATTGTGTTTACTGTCAACTACTTATCTTAGAATGAATAAGAGAAACCTACTGACATGAATTCCTTAAACTGCCAGTAGCTCTGGTCATCCTTGCGCTTCACACCATCGTCGAAACGCGGATAGAGGAAGATGTTGGTAGAAATATAGCGGTTAAACTGGAAGGTAATGGTGTTTTCCCACTCTATTTCAGCACGCTTGTAAGTGGTGTATCCCCAGAGACGGGTCTTCCACTTGATATTATCCGCTATCTGCCACGACAGGTCGAAGGTACACTCAGAACCGTAATCGGTCATGCCATGCTTCCCCTCATCCAGTCCGTACCGCGTAGCCAGCGACGCTCTGCCCACATACTTCCAGTTGAAAGCCAGAGGAGCCAAATGGGCACTACCCTTCAGGCGGTGATTGAACCAGTCTACATTATAATCCATACCGACAGAGAGGTTCAGATTGAATGGCGAGAAGAAATCGGAATAAACCGTCTTGTCATTACTCTTGTAACCATGCGTAAACTGAGTCTGGCCAATCAGCTGGATGGTATAATACCACTTCCTGGAAGCCTGCAGACCGAGTTTTCCGGTGTATCGTATCATATCATCGCTCGTCTTCAGCGTATGAACCGTATCACCCTTCGAAGTCTGATAACCCAGGCGCATCTCCACCTTATTATCCCATTTTAGCTTCTGCTTGTTATTGTAATTGGCAAACATCGTCACTCTTCCGAGCACCGAATAATTACTCTCACCACCCTTATACCAGTTGTCAGAAACATAGTTTTGCAGGAACTGCAGATAATAATCGCCACCTATGGTCCAGAAGTTAGGACGGGTGATGACGATGTCCATCGGAGCCGCATCCACCTCAATCGCCTTCGGAGCCACCTGCTCTACGATATCAGGATGATTCTTCTTCGGTTTGCTCTGCGCAGCCAGCGGTGCCCCCACCTCCTTGAGATGAGACTCAGTATTGCGCACCAGGTCGGGACGCTTGAGATATACCTCCATCAGCGTCTGGTCGAGCATCGTTCCGAGCGAATCCTTCACCCCATTCTGAGGCTTGAGTCGCAACATGCGGGCTGCCGGCCCATGATAGAAGGTGAGCGGCGTAAAGAGCTGGGCATATCTGCTATCCCCGGAATCCATCTTCATGGAATCGATGCGCTGACGGCACATCAAGAGCGAGTCTGCATAGATTTCAGCCAACCTGTTCTTCGATGCCTCTCCGGGCGCCACCTTCTTCAATTTGCGCTGGGCAGAAACAGGCGTCAGAGCCGAAAGGAACGCAAGAACGAGTAATCCAAATTTTATTTTCATACCTTAATTTTATAAATTTGGGCACAAAGGTAATAAATAATTCATAAATCTATGCCCTTTATTAGAAATATTTTTGCTCATTTCACAAAAATGTCGTAACTTTGCACCCAAATAATTCTAATTTAAATTATAAATATCGTGGCTGAAACAAAGTACATCTTCGTAACTGGTGGTGTGGTTTCTTCTTTGGGTAAAGGAATCATATCTTCATCCATCGGTAAACTTCTTCAAGCAAGAGGTTACAACATTACTATCCAAAAGTTTGACCCATACATCAACATCGACCCGGGTACGCTGAACCCGTATGAGCATGGTGAGTGCTACGTAACGGTAGATGGTATGGAGACCGACCTCGACCTCGGACACTACGAGCGATTCACCGGCATTCAAACTACGAAAGCGAATTCTCTCACCACTGGTCGTATCTACAAGGCAGTCATCGACAAGGAGCGTCGTGGCGATTATCTCGGCAAAACCATCCAGGTGGTGCCTCACATCACCGACGAGATCAAGCGCAACGTGAAGCTGCTCGGCAAGAAGTATCATTATGACTTCGTGATTACCGAGATTGGCGGAACCATCGGCGACATAGAGAGCGCCCCTTACATGGAGGCTATCCGACAGCTGAAATGGGAGCTGGGCAAGAACGCCATCAACGTTCACCTTACCTATGTGCCTTATCTGAAGGCAGCAGGCGAGTTGAAGACAAAGCCTACACAGCACTCCGTGAAGGAACTGCAGAGCGTAGGTATTCAGCCAGATATCCTGATTCTCCGCACCGAGAAGCATCTCGAAGAGGGAATCATGAAGAAGGTAGCCAGTTTCTGTAACGTAGACCTGGACTGCGTGATTCAGAGCGAAGACCTTCCTAGCATCTACGAGGTGCCTGTAAACATGCAGAACCAGGGCCTCGACACCGCCATCCTCCGCAAGATGGGCGAGCCTATCGGCGAAACACCTGCGCTGGGTCCTTGGAAGACATTCCTCGACCGCAGAAACAAGGCTACAGAGGTGGTAAACATCGGTCTCGTAGGCAAGTACGACCTGCAGGATGCATACAAGAGTATCCGCGAGAGTCTCTCGCATGCCGGCACCTACAACGACCACAAGGTGAAGATTACCTTCATCAACTCAGAATATCTCACAGAAGAGAACGTGGCAGAACAGCTGAAGGGACAGGACGGTATCGTCATCTGCCCAGGCTTCGGCCAGCGAGGCATCGAGGGCAAGATTATCGCCGCCCACTATACCCGCACCCACGACATCCCTACCTTCGGCATCTGCCTGGGTATGCAGATGATGGTCATCGAGTTTGCCCGCAACGTATTGGGTTACAAGGATGCCAACTCACGCGAGATGGACGAGAAGACTCCACACAATGTCATCGACATCATGGAGGAGCAGAAGAACATATCAAACATGGGTGGAACCATGCGTCTCGGCGCTTACGAGTGTGTGCTGAAACAGGGTTCACGCGTGTTCAATATCTATAAGAAGGAGCATATTCAGGAACGCCACCGCCACCGCTATGAGTTCAACAACGAGTTCCAGCAGGAATTCGAGAAGAACGGCATGATGTGCGTAGGCAGAAACCCTGAGAGCGACCTGGTAGAAATCGTAGAAATCCCAGGCTTGAAGTGGTACGTAGGTACACAGTATCATCCTGAATACCAGAGTACGGTGCTGAAACCACATCCACTTTTCATGGATTTCGTAAAGACAGCAATAGAAAACAAAAAGTAAATATTAGGAGTTAAAGGAGTGATCCCCTTTACTCCTTTAATTTCAAATTTTAAAAATGAACAAGAACAACATTATCGGTTTCCTCCTGATTGCCGTAGTGCTGATTGGCTTTAGCTGGTATAACCAGCCATCTGCCGAAGAACAGAGAACGGCATTCGTTCAGGACTCCATCGCCAAGGCTAAACATGCCGAGATGGAAAAGGCCAGCAAGGCTGCCGCTGCTAAGCGCCAGACTAATGCCAAAGCAAAGGTTGAGGCAGACTCAACCGCCCTCTTCTATTCGGCACTCAAAGGCCAGGCTAAGAAGATTGTATTGAAAAACGAGAAGGTAGAATTAACACTCAACACCAAGGGTGCTACTGTAGAGAAGGCTGTCATCAAGGGCTATGTGGGACACAACCTGCAGGTGAAAGACGGTTCGGCTGATGCCAAGGACGTAACCCTCTTCGACGGTAACGACCAGAGCCTCAAGTTCATGCTCGAGGCTAAAGAAGCCAACATCATCACCAGCGATCTCTACTTCACTCCATCCAACGTCACCGACAAGTCTGTCACCCTGACCGCTGTGGCTGGTGAAGGCAAGACGCTCACCCTGACTTATACATTGGGCAATGACTACATGCTGCACATGAGCCTGCAGGCAAATGGCATGGCGGGGCTGTTCTCACCTAATTATAATAAGATGGATGTTGACTGGAGCGACAAGGCACGCCAGCAGGAACGTGGTTTCATGTTCGAAAACCGTTACACTACCCTCACCTACCATAATGCAGAAGGCGGTACCGACCATCTGAGCGAGGGCAGCGAGAAGATTGACGAGAAGATAGAAGAAGCCATCGACTGGGTATCTTTCAAGAACCAGTTCTTCTCTGCCATCATCGTAGCAAAGGATAACTTCGAGAAGGATGCTTTCATGACCTCTATCCCTCAGGAGAAGGGTTCGGGCTATCTGAAGCAGTTCCAGGCTAAGATGAAGACAGCTTTCGACCCAACCGGTAAGAAGGCATCTGAGTTTGAGTTCTACTTCGGTCCTAACGACTTCCAGATTCTGAAGAATACCGAGAAGGAAAGTACCTTCGGCAAGGACTTGGAATTCCAGAAGCTCGTATACCTGGGATGGCCTATCATCCGTTGGATCAACCGTTTCTTCACACTCTACGTATTCGACTGGTTGAGCAACGTGTTCCCAATGGGTATCGTATTGATTCTCATCACCTTGCTCCTCAAGCTCATCACCTACCCTATGGTAAAGAAGAGCTACATGAGTTCAGCCAAGATGCGCGTGCTGAAACCAAAACTCGAAGCTGCAACAGCTCAGTATAACAAGCCTGAGGACCAAATGCAGAAGCAGCAGGCAATGATGGCAGAATATGCCAAGTATGGTGTAAGCCCATTATCCGGTTGCTTGCCTATGCTGATTCAGATGCCGGTTTGGGTTGCGATGTTCAACTTCGTGCCTAATGCCATCCAGCTTCGTGGTGAAAAGTTCCTGTGGATGAACGACTTGAGTACCTTCGACCCAATCTTCGAATGGAACACCAACATCTGGCTGATTGGCGACCACTTGAGTTTAACCTGTATCCTGTTCTGTGTAGCCAACCTGTTGTACTCTTGGATGACCATGCGTCAGCAGCGCGACCAGATGGTAGGTCAGCAGGCAGAGCAGATGAAGATGATGCAGTGGATGATGTATCTCATGCCATTGATGTTCTTCTTCATGTTCAATGACTACTCAGCCGGTCTGAACTTCTACTACTTCATTTCATTGTTCTTCAGTGCCGCAATCATGTGGACCCTGCGCAAGACAACCGACGACGAGAAACTCCTCGCCATCCTTGAGAAGCGCTATCAGGAGAACAAGAACAACCCTAAGAAGGCAAGCGGCCTGATGGCAAGAATGCAGGCTCTCCAGGAGATGCAGCGCAAGCAGCAGGAAGAGATGATGCGCAAACAGGCAGAACTGAACGAGAAAAAGAATAATCTCGGAAAATAAAGATTACCAGATAAAAATGAAAGCGTAATGGATTACCTGAAAAAGGTGTTCATTACGCTTTTTTTTGTAGGATTACATACTAAAAGCCAGGAAAAGATTGTTAAAAAGCTCCAAATACTTGGCTGTGTAACTATTTTTAGTTACATTTGCAGTCGGATACATAAAGAATGTGGAAAATGAACAAGAAAGATAAACTTTTGAAACGCTTCTATAGCCTGCCGAAAGATTTCACTTTCGACGAAATAGTTAGTGTATTTTCCTGCTATGGGTTCCATCAGGAAAACAAAGGATCAACTTCTGGTTCAAGAGTCATATTTGTCAATGGCAAAGATGGCAATAGCTACATCATGCATAAGCCTCATCCTTCAAATATTATCAAAGGATATGTTATGAAACAAGTATTCACATTTCTAAAAGCTAATGGATATATTAACAAATAGGAGGAACATAATATGGGATTATTAAAATACAAAGGTTATACGGGTAGCGTAGATTATAGCGAGGAGGACAATTGCCTATATGGTAAGGTTCTCGGAATGAGCAAGGATATGATTACCTACGAAGGTCAAGACGTTAATGAATTACGCAAGGATTTTGAAGGCGCAATAGATGACTATCTTGCCTTATGTAAAGCCAATGGTAAGGCACCTCGTGTACCTTATAGTGGCAACTTAAATATCCGCATAACTCCTGAAATCCATAGTCGTATTGCGATGATGGCAATGCAAGCAGGAACAACCATCAATGGTTTTATCCGTGACACACTAGCTAATGTAACAGGAGTTACTCCAGCCACAAACGCATAACATTACCCCCGAAAAGGTATAATTTGTTAAATGATATTATTAATTATACCTTTTCGGGGGTATTTTATTTTAAGCTAATTTACTTCTTCAATACCGGCTCGCAGGTGATATCCACACCGAGCTTCTTGAAGATTTTCTGGTCCACATCACTCAGCATCACGGTGCAATGAGCCTGACAGCCGCGAAGCTTAGGCAACTGCTCCAATGCCTTCCTGCAGTTCTCATCATTCTCTGAAAGAACAGAAAGAGCTACCAAAACCTCATCCGTATGAAGACGAGGATTGTGACCACCGAGATAATTCACCTTGGTATGCTGGATAGGCTCAATCATCGACTGAGGAATCAGCTTCAATTCATGGTCGATACCTGCCAAGTGCTTGGTAACATTCAGGAGCAAGGCGGCACTACAGCCCAGCAACTCGCTGCTATGACCGCAGATAATGGTACCATCCTCCAACTCAATGGCAGAAGAGGTATGACCCGTCTCCTTCTTATGATTCTTGGCAGCTACCGTCACCTTGCGGTAATCAGTAGTAATCTTAGCCTGATTGAAGAGCATCTGAATCTTATTGATCTCATCTTCATTGCAAGCACCAGCCGCCATCTTGTTAGTAGCCGCATAGTAACGGCGGACAATCTCATTCTTGGATGCTTCGCAGCAAGCCTCATCATCAGAGATACAGAAACCTACCATGTTCACACCCATATCCGTAGGCGACTTGTATGGATTGCTACCATAGATACCCTCGAACAGCGCATTGAGCACAGGATAAATCTCTACATCACGGTTATAGTTGATGGCTATCTTGTTGTAAGCCTCCAGATGGAACGGGTCAATCATATTCACATCGTTCAGATCGGCAGTAGCAGCCTCGTATGCGATGTTCACAGGATGCTTCAATGGGAGATTCCACACAGGGAATGTCTCAAACTTAGCATAGCCGGCATGCACACCACGCTTGTTCTCATTATAAAGTTGACTCAGACAAACTGCCATCTTACCGCTACCAGGACCCGGCGCAGTAACAATAACCAGCGGACGCTCTGTTTCAACATAATCGTTCTGACCGAAGCCCTCGTCAGAGGCAATCAGACTCACGTTGTGAGGATAGCCCTCGATGAGATAATGGCAGTAAGTTTTGATGCCCTCGCGCTCCAGACGCTGCTTGAAGGCGATGGCGGCAGGCTGGCCATTATAATGAGTGATGACAACAGAACCCACCATGAAACCACGGTTTTGGAACTCACCACGAAGACGCAACACGTCCTCATCGTATGTAATGCCCAAGTCGGCACGCTTCTTGTTCTTCTCTATATCGGCTGCACTAATCACAATAACAATCTCGATGCTATCGCTGATTTTCTGGAACATACGCAGTTTGCTGTCAGGCTGGAACCCCGGCAAAACTCTGCTGGCATGGTGATCGTCAAAAAGTTTACCGCCCAATTCGAGGTAAAGCTTTCCGTCAAACTGTGAGATTCTCTCCTTGATGTGTTCTGACTGAATCTTCAGATACTTCTCGTTATCGAAACCTATCTTCATACTACTTTAAATAAAACTATATCGCTATTATTTTGCAAATTTGACTGCAAAAGTACAAAAAAAACTGGCTATAGAACAATGTTTTACGCAAATTATTCTTAATTCTCAAGGATTTGCCGTATCTTTGCATCTTGCAATGGGCAGCATAACATGTCATATCGCAAAAACATGAAGTTTAAAAGAAAACATAACCAACAAATGAAAAAAAAATTACGTACCGCCTCTATCTGCGTGCAGGGAGGCTATGAGCCAAAGAACGGCGAACCTATTGAAGTGCCAATTTATCAAAGCACTACTTTCAAGTATGACAACTCTGAGGAGATGGCTATGCTCTTCGACCTGAAGAAGGAAGGCTACTTCTATACCCGTCTCCAGAACCCTACCAACGACGTTGTGGCTAAGAAGATTGCCGAACTCGAAGGTGGCGTGGGAGCCGTATTAACCAGCAGCGGTCAGGCTGCCAACTTCTATGCTGTGTTCAACATCTGCGAAGCGGGCGACCATATCGTTACATCTAATGAGATTTATGGTGGTACCTTCAATCTCTTCGGTGTAACCCTGAAGAAGCTCGGCATTGAGTGTACTTTCGTGAATCCGAACGATAGCGAAGAAGAAATCCAGAAGGCTTTCCGCCCTAACACCAAGGTTGTTTTCGGCGAAACCATCAGCAACCCGGGCTGCGCTGTACTCGACATCGAGAAGTTTGCACGTATTGCTCACAAGAATGGGGTGCCTCTCATCGTTGACAACACTTTCGCTACGCCTATCAACTGCCGCCCATTCGAATGGGGTGCCGACATCGTTACCCACAGTACTACCAAATATATGGATGGTACCGCTTCACAGGTAGGTGGTGTGGTAGTAGATAGCGGCAACTTCGACTGGATGGCTCATGCTGATAAGTTCCCTGGTCTCTGCACACCGGATGACAGCTACCATGGTCTGACCTATGTGAAGGCTTTCGGCAAGATGGGCTACACCACCAAACTCGTAGCTCAGCTGATGCGCGATCTCGGCAGCATCCCTGCCCCAATGAATTCATTCATCCTCAACCTCGGTCTTCAGAGTCTCCACCTCCGTATGCGCCAGCATTGTGCAAATGCACAGAAGGTGGCAGAGTTCCTGCAGAACGATGAGCGTGTGGCTTGGGTTCATTATAGCGGTCTGGAGGGCGATGAGTATCATGCGCTTGCCCAGAAGTATATGCCAAACGGCACCTGCGGTGTTATTGCCTTCGGATTGAAGGGAGACCGCGAGACAGCCATCAAGTTTATGGATTCTCTCGACATGATCAACATCGTAACCCATGTAGCCGATGCCCGCACCTGTGTGCTCCATCCAGCCAGTCACACCCATCGCCAGCTCAGCGAAGAGCAGCTGAAGGAAGCAGGTGTTGCGCCAGATCTGATTCGCCTCTCCGTAGGTATCGAAGATGTAGAAGACATCCTCAATGATATCAAGCAGGCTTTGGATCAGATTTAAGACAAATAGGATACATAACAACAAAGCAACATTATAACAGTAAAATTAGAAACATGATTAAAGCTATGATTTTAGCTGCTGCGGCTCTCACGATGGGCACAGCTGCTGATGCACAGACTATGATTCAGAAAAATGACATCAAGGTAGAAAACCACCTGATGACTCCTGAGGCTCTCTGGGCAATGGGACGTATCGGTGGCGCCGAAGCTTCGCCTAACGGCAAGCAGGTGGTGTACCAGGTGGGTTACTACAGTGTAAAGGAGAACAAGGGTCATCAGATGCTCTTCATCATGGATGCCAACGGCAAGAACCAGAAGGCACTGACCACCGATGCAAAGAGCGAAACAGATGCTGCCTGGATTCAGGGCGGACAGAAGATTGCCTTCATCCGCGACGGACAGCTCTGGAGCATGAACCCTGACGGTACAGGCAGAAAGCAGCTCACCAACGACAAGTTGGGCATCCAGGGCTTCCGCTTCTCTCCTGACGGCAAGAAGGTAATCCTCATCAAGGAACTCCCTTACCACGGAACCATCAAGGAGAATCCTTCTGATCTCCCATTGGCTACCGGCCGTCTCGTAACTGATATGAACTATCGCCACTGGGACCACTACGTAGAGAGCCTTCTCCATCCTTTCGTGGCTGATGTGGCTGAAGACGGTACCATCAATGCCGGTGAAGACATCCTGAAGGATGAACCATTCGAGTGCCCTATGGCTCCATTCGGTGGCATCGAGCAGCTGGCATGGAGTCCAGATTCCAAGACCATCGCCTATACCTGCCGTAAGAAGGAGGGCGTTCAGTATGCCATCTCTACCGATTCTGATATCTATCTATATAATATAGGTACGCGCGAGACTAAGAACCTCTGCAAGGAGGCTGGCTATGTAGAGCCTAAGATTGATGCTACCAAGAGCATGAAGAACCAGGCTGTCAACGCTCCTGAGAATCTGAAGAACAATCCGGGTTACGACGTAAACCCTCAGTTCTCTGCTGACGGCAAGTACATCGCTTGGCAGAGCATGGCTCGCGATGGCTACGAGAGCGACCGCAACCGCCTCTGTGTTTACGAACTCGCTACCGGCAAGAAGAACTATGTATCAGAGAAGTTCGACTCTAGCGTAGAGGGCTTCGTATGGAACAAGGATAACAAGAGCCTCAGTTTCATCGGTGTATGGCACGGAACCCTGAACCTCTATCAGGCTAACTTCAAGGGCGAAGTAAAGCAGATTACCAACGAGTGGGCTGACTACGGAAGCATCTCGCTTGCCAACAACGGCAATAAGCTTCTCGCTACCAAGGCTAGCATGAGTCATCCTACTGATATCTACATCGTAACTCCAGGCAAGGATGCCAAGAGTACCAAGGTAGAGCAGATTACCCGCGAGAACGACCATATTCTGAACCAGTTGAATCTGGGTAAGTGTGAGCAGCGTTGGGTAAAGACTACCGACGGCAAGCAGATGCTGGTATGGATCATGTTGCCATCTAATTTCGATGCCAACAAGAAGTACCCTACCCTTCTCTTCTGCGAGGGTGGTCCTCAGAGTCCGGTAAGCCAGTTCTGGAGCTACCGCTGGAACATCCAGATCATGGCAGCCAACGGCTATGTTGTCGTATTGCCAAACCGCCGCGGTCTCCCTGGTTTCGGAAGCGCATGGAACGAAGAGATTTCTGGCGACTGGACAGGCCAGTGCATGAACGATTATCTTTCAGCTATTGATGATGCTGCCAACAATCTTCCTTACGTAGACAAGGATCGTCTGGGTTGTGTAGGTGCCAGCTTCGGTGGTTTCTCAGTATACTATCTCGCCGGTCATCACAACAAGCGTTTCAAGGCATTCCTCTCTCACGATGGTGCTTTCAACCTGGAGAGCATGTACACCGATACAGAGGAGGCTTGGTTCTCTAACTGGGAATACGAGGATGCTTACTGGAACAAGGACCAGAGTGCCAACGCCAAGAAGACTTACGAGAACAGTCCTCATAAGTTTGTAGACAAGTGGGATACTCCAATCCTCTGCATCCACGGCGAAAAAGATTACCGTATCAATGCCAACCAGGGCATGGGCGCCTTCAATGCAGCCCGCATGCGTGGCATCCCAGCCGAGCTCCTCATCTATCCTGATGAGAACCACTGGGTATTGAAGCCACAGAACGGCGTGCTCTGGCAGCGCACTTTCTTCGGCTGGTTAGACAAGTGGTTGAAGAAATAACAAATAAAAAAGGCTTGCTCCGTAATGAAGCAAGCCTTTTTTATATATATGATATTTTTGATTTAGCTTACGCGATTCAACTTCTTGATGATAGAGAAGATGAAGAGAGCTGAAACCAGACAGATACCTGCGAGAACACCCCAGATGGCAATGAGGTTGAAGTTCTGACCCCACATGATGCCAGGAATCATAACCAACTGGTTACCGATGGCTGTTGCACCAAACCAGAGACCCATCATCAAACCAGCATACTTTGGAGGAGCAACCTTCGATACAAACGAAATACCGATTGGAGAAAGCAGAAGCTCTGCGAATGTAAGGATGAGGTATGTAGAGATGAGGAGGTTAGCACTTACACGTGTACCCTCTGTAGCAGGATCGCCCTGTGTCAAAGGAAGCTCCAAACCCATAGAACCTACAGCCATCCATACAAAACCGAGAGCAGCAACGAGCATACCCAAACCAATCTTCTCTGGCGATGTAGGCTCCTTGCCAATCTTGTGAAGCCATGAGAACAAAGCAACGCTCACTGGTGTCAATGCCACTACATAGCATGGGTTGAACTGCTGGAAGATAGGAGCCTCAACATCTACGGCACCTTCAAGGTTGCTGTACTTGTAGAAGAGGAAAGCGATGGCAGCAACAATAACACCAAGAGAGATGCCCTTACCCTTGCCAGTCTTGCTCTGTGCCAGACCGAAACAACCGTAAACCACAAAGATGCAGGCTACGAGGTTGGTAACATCGAACGCCATTGACTGCAGCCCCTCTGAAGTCTTCTGTGTATAATCGCGGGCAAAGAGAGTCAATGTATTACCGTTCTGATGGAAAGCCATCCAGAAGAAGATAACCACAGCGAATACGAGACAGAGGCAGATGATACGCTCCTTGGTCTCAGCCTTAGAAAGTTCGTTTGTCTCCTTAGTAGAAGTCTTATCATCCTTACTCTTGGTCTCAGAAGCAAGAACATGCTTGTATGTAAAGCTGAAGGCATAGTAGATAGCGATACTGAAAATCAGTGAAGCACAAGCCACGGCGAATGCGAAGTGGTATGAATCTTCCACCGACACGCTCAGGCTCTCCTGCGCCCACTTCATAATCTTGATGGCAGCAGTAGGAGCAAACATAGCACCGATGTTGATAGCCATATAGAAGAGTGAGAAACCGGAATCACGTTTGCTGGCATACTGTGGCTCATCATAGAGACGGCCTACCATCACCTGCAGATTACCCTTGAACAGACCGGTTCCCAAAGCGATGAGAATAAGTGAAATACCCATAGCAGCAACGGCAACGGTTTCCTTGCCAAGAGGAAGTGAGAGAACAAGATAGCCGATGAACATGATGAAGATACCTGTGGTAACCATACGTCCAAAGCCAAACTTGTCGGCTGCGATACCACCGATGATAGGAAGGAAATAAACCATCATCAGGAATGTAGAGTAAATAGTACTTGCCAATCCGGTTTCAAAACCGAAGTTGGCCTGCAAATAAAGCAAGAACACAGCAAGCATGGTGTAATAGCCGAAACGCTCACCCGTGTTTGCCAAAGCTAAGGCCCACAGACCTTTTGGTTGATTCTCAAACATAATTTTTTGTTTTGTTGTTATTTTATTATTTAGTTATTCTTTTCTCGCAATTTTTGTGCAAAGATACATAAATTATTCCATATTTCAAACTTATTGCACCAAAAAGCGCACTTCACATAGCATTTTTCTACTAGGAACCGGCTAAAATTCTAAAAAACAGACAAATCAGATAAAAAAAATCCGTTTATATTACAACGTAATTGCATTTTTTTTCGTACCTTTGCACCCCGAAACCATGAGGAGGTTTCAGGATACACAAAAATACTTCAAAAAATTCTAAATAGAAAGGTAAAAGGATATTTATGAGACAACTTAAGATTAGTAAGAGTATAACCAACCGTTCCAGTGAAGCACTCGACAAGTACTTGGTGGAGATTGGTAGAGAGCCTATGGTCTCTATCGATGAAGAAATCGAACTTGCCCAGAAGATTCGCAAAGGCGGTCGTGAGGGAGAACGTGCCAAGGAGAAATTGGTAAAAGCAAACCTTCGTTTCGTTGTATCTGTTGCTAAGCAATATCAGCACCAAGGTCTTTCTCTTACCGACCTCATCGACGAGGGTAACATCGGTTTGGTAAAGGCTGCTGAAAAGTTTGACGAGACCCGCGGCTTTAAGTTTATCTCATACGCCGTATGGTGGATTCGTCAGAGCATCCTGCAGGCTATTGCCGAGCAGAGCCGTATCGTTCGCCTGCCTTTGAACCAGGTAGGTGCATTGAGTAAGATTAGTGCAGAAATCAGTAAGTTTGAGCAGGAGAACCAGCGCAAACCTTCTGTTGCTGAGCTCGCTCAAATCACAAAGATGGAAGAAAGCAAAATCGACCAGACTATCAAGGCAGATAATCACCACATGAGTATCGATGCTCCATTCGGTAGCGATGATGATGACAATGCGATGGTCGACGTGATGGCTTCGGGTGATGACAGCCGTACCGACAAGGGTGTTGACTTCGAGTCTATGGCGAGCGAGCTTGACCGCGTTCTCAACTCTGTATTGAAAGACCGTGAGCGCAAGATTCTGTGCTACTGCTATGGTATAGGCTGCCACGAGAAGGGTTTGGAGGAAATCGGTAGCGAGTTCAACCTTACCCGTGAGCGTGTTCGCCAGATTCGCGAAAAGAGTATCATCAAGCTCCGTGATAGCGGTAAGATCAAAATCTTGATGAAGTACTTGGGATAAGTTAAGTGAAGAGTGAAGAATTCTTTTGCTTTTCTTCACTAAGGTTTGAAGACGAGAGAAAAATAGATAAAACCAAGTTGCTCATAGCAACGAAAGTAAAAAGGGGCAATCAGTTGGTTCATCCCAATCTGATTGCCCTTTCTCTATTAACTATAAACTGTTAACTATTAACTATTAACAAAGTTTCCAAACTTATCAATAAAGCCACTGATACCTTCACGGGATGCTTCGAAGTAAGGATATTCATCACGCAAGCAAATTTCGTCGTAAAGGAAATCCGCCACTACCGTATCGTTACCATCCGGCATTACCAGTCCCATCTTGCCATTCTTCTCAGCTATTACCGGCATGATGCTCAAGTCATCATTATAAATGTAGCAGGTGCGCAAGAAATCATAACTTGGCGAGAGCATGATATTGCCTTGATGATCTTTCATACCAAACTTGCCATCTTGCTCAAATACTTCATGATACTGAATGTATTTCGCCTTGATGCGCTGGTAATAGAAAACCATCTTGCGCTTATCGTTGACAAAATCCAGCATATACTGGAAGGTGTCACAATAGTTGGCTACCGAACGGACCAGAATCATCTTCAAGTCAAGACCATCCAATGCTTTTCTGTTCAGATCAATATACTTGGCTATCGCCTTCTCCTTCTCTGGTACAGAGAGGCTGGCTAGCCTTTCCTCAAATTTCAACATAGCTTGCTTGGTACCCGACATACCCTTGATATACCGGTGTATCTGTCTGCCCATCTCAGAACATACAAACTTGTCAATCTCCTGCTGCTCTATCGGGTCAGCATAGTCCTTAATCAATGATTCAGGTGTCGCATTCATGGTTATTTCCTTTCTTTTAAAAATTATACTTTCAAAGATTTAGAAGAACAAAGAGCAAACGGATTCTACACTCTTCGTTTTTTACTCTTCACTCAATTTACTCTTTGTTCTTCGCTCTTCACTTATTTCACATTAGGCTTCTGCAATCCATATCCCTTTCTCTTATCTTCAAACAAGAGGAGGAAAGAGATGATAATAGCAATCACACCGAAGGCTGCAAAGATAGTCATCGTCTGGGTATAGTCGATAACACCATCAGCACCCGTGTTAGCCTGGTTCACCTTTCCAATCCATACCGGAATGAGAGCCAGTCCGATGTTCTGGATATAGAAGATAAGGGCGTATGCAGTTCCTAAGAGTTTCATTGGGATAATCTTTGGCACAGATGGCCACATGGCTGATGGTACCAGTCCAAATGCAATGCCCAGGATGAGCATCAGCACGATGGCAAGCACCCATGAGTTGATTGGCAGGGCAAACATGACGTGCACAAAGGTCAGGAGGCAACTGCCGATAATCATCAGCGTAGCACCCTTGCCATACTTATCGTATATACTACCGAAGAGCGGTGTGAGGAAGATGGTACCGAAAGGCAACATCGCAGGAATCAGACCTGCCAAATTAGCATCCACACCATACTTGAAAATCATCAGTTTGGTGGCAAACTTCAGGAATGGGAATACACCGGCATAGAACATCAGGCAAAGGAATGCCACATACCAGAAACCTGTTGTCTTGAACAAACCGCCCAAGTCTGAAAACTTGAAACCTTCTTCCGGTTCTGTAGCTACAGCTGCTGCAGAAGCATCCTCCTTCTTGTCCATCACGCAATAAACCAGATAAACCAGTACACCTGCGCAAAGCAATACGGCACCTAAAGCAACAGAAGCAGAAACACCGCCCATCGCCTTGGCAAAAGGAAGAGAAGCACTCAGAGCTGCAGCTGTTCCCAAACGAGCCGTAGCTACCTGTACACCCATTGCCAGAGCTAACTCATGACCCGTAAACCACTTCACGATGACCTTGCTCACTGTGATACCGCAGATCTCGCATCCTACACCATAGATGGCAAAGCCAAGTGCAGCTATCACTACCTGTGTACTATAAGTACCGAAGAATGGTACAGCAACCATTCCGTCAAACTCATGACCTAAAGCATACCACTTCAACAAGGCTCCACCAAACATCAGGACGGTAGAGAGGATACCAGTGAAACGAATGCCAAACTTATCGAGGATAAGACCACCGAAGAAGAGGAGTAGGAGGAACACATTGAAGTATCCGTAAGCTCCAGAGAAGAAGCCGTACTCATCCGAATTCCATCCGAGTCCGAGACCATTCTCTGCTCCCTTGGCTGCTGTCAAGAGAGGCTCCAGTGGAGACATCACATCTGTAAAAAAGTAACCAAACATCATCGTGATACTCACGATGAGGAGGGCGGTCCAGCGAGCTGACTTAGAGACGCTCAATTTCATCTGCATTTTTTCTGTTGTACTCATTTTTTTCAAAACATAAATGATAAACCCGTTATCATTATTAATTATCAATTATTAATTATCATCTATTTCCGTTTCACGTTCTTCGTTCTGGTGATATCAAAGAGATAAGAGAGTTTCAGAACAATCTGTCCGTAGTTACTCTTTCCGAAATAATCACGCTTAGAAGCACCGTAGATATTTCCCAGACCATAGTAGTATCGGGCTTCGGCAAGGAAATGCCCCACCTTCGGAATACTGTATTCAGCACCCAGACCCAGGGCGATACCATAATCGAGCTTGTTCTTAACTGCCATTGTATCCTGAGCCACCACCGGACTTACACGGTTATTGTCGGTTGCCGGCATGTGCTCTACCGAGAAGTTGGTCTTCTGCGAATCACTCAGATAGAGACCAAACTGCGGACCGGCATTCACGAAGATATTCAGTCCTCTTGTCTCCCTACCCCATGCCAGATGCGCGAAGATTGGCACCTGAATATAGTTGATGGTACGCTTGTAAGCCATCGCCTCTTTGGTTTCGGTTATAATCACCGGATTATTCTCCTTATCCAGGATATCCTCTTCCCATCCTGCCTGCGCATAGTTTACCTCGGCATAGATAGAACAGATGGTCTTGAAATATTTCTCACAGGTATATCTCATCGAGAAACCGCCCGTCAGTCCGCCGTGCTGCTTCTGCTGTACCTCGGGTGTGAATCCTACGCTACTCATCATATAGCCCCCATTAAAACCGATGGCGAAATCATTACGATGCTCTCCTATCTGTGCCGAAACTGGAATTCCGAAGATGAGCATCAGAATCAGCAACCCAATATTTCTATTCATTATCAACTATAAATTGTAAACTATAAATTGTAAACTGTAAACTAGTACTTCACCGCCTCTATCTGATGATTAAAGGTATAGTGAATCAACTGGAAACTCTTGTTCTTGTATCCTCCTCTACTGGTCTTCTCGAAACGGAGTGGAGTCTGCACGGGCTGGTAAGTCATCTGCTGGCGCTCACCTGTAAAGTTCTTGCCATATCTCTTGACACCCTGAATCAGATACATTCCGTGATCGAAACCGGTGATGGCGAATCTTGGCTGTGCCACCATCATAGGCTGATTGAACCATCGCTCATAACGGCTCTCAAGCGCCTTGGTCTGTGCTGAGTTCGGGTTATAATAGAAGGTGGAAGGGATATAAGTATCATACTTATAGAATCTTTCCAGATTATACTTGGCATACATCAGCCATTCGGTATAGCCGAAGAGAGAAATGGCTGCACCCGGATACTTCGCATCAAATTCGTCGAGTTTGTTCAATACCTGAGTCAACTGTGGCGAACGTCCCGTATTCAGGATTATCACATTCTGCTTGGAAGGCATGAAAGCCTTGGCAAACTGCTCGACACTTGAATTCACATTGGTGATGCTATAATTGATTTTCCTACGTTCCAGTTCCTTGCGCAGACCGAACGTAAAGTTGCCCTTTCTCGAAGTAGAATCATTGCAGTCTACAAAGATAGGATGCACATTGGAAAAACGGCTCAGGAATGCCTTGATGGTCGCATCATTCAGTGCATCATCGCTCTGATAAACCTGGAAAATCTCTTTGTTTCTTTCTACATCATCTCCGCTGATAGAGAACGGAATCACCAGTTTGATGCCGTAGGTCTTGCAGAAGTTGGTCAGCGGAGCCACCTGCTTGGTATAAAGTGGACCAAAGATGATGTCGCATTGGTTAGCGCCCTCCTGCAAGAGTGTATTCCGGATATCAGCATCAATAGGAACGTTCCAGGCACGCACATCTATATCGGCGCCCTGCTGCTTCAGGGTTTCGCAAGCCAGCAGCAAACCGCGGTAATACTCCACCATTCGCTTACCGTCGCCATCAACATTATGCAAAGGTAACATCACGCCTACCTTTACCGCATTTCTGGCAACAGCAGCCTTTGAGGTTGCCGGAGCTGTAGCAGTTTTCTGAACCGTCGCCCCATTCCCCGACTTCTGACCGTTCACCTGATTAGGATTCTTCTGGTCTTTGGTGTATGGAATAAAGAGCGTAGCTCCCTTCTGCAGCATGTATCCCTCACGCTTCATCTCCGGATTGGCATCCATCAGTTCAGGAAGGCTCAATCCATATTTGTTGGCAATACCAAAGATAGTATCTTTCTTCTTAACCGTGTAAATGTCGCGCCATTTTACAGTCTGCGCGCCAATGCTGACACTGAGCAGAAGCCCAACGAACAGCAGGAAATATCTCATTTTTTGTCTCATATCACAAGATTTTTTTAACGATATCTTCAAATATTTCATGTTTTCATCTGCAAAAATACAAAAAATCTTGCATCTGACGCAATATCTCTCATCTTTTTATTATCTTTGCACAAATTATTTTAGAAATGAGACGAAAAATAGCATTACTTTGCATCATGTTGCCACTTTTGACGTGTCAATTACACGCTCAGGAAGTCAACGACGACGAGGAGGACAACACAGAAGAGACGACGAAAGTCAGTTCTCTTCTCATGCCGAATGCCTTCTCTCCAAATGGCGATGGCATCAACGACATCTATAAGCCCAAGGATGGTTACCGGAACATTGAGGAGTTCCACGCCTATATATATAATAGGTGTGGACAGAAACTCTATGAATGGACCGACCCTGCCACGGGATGGGATGGCACCTACCGCGGAAAACCGGTCAAGGAGGGTGTCTACTTCTGTCTCGTCAAGGCGAAGGGAGCAGATGGCGTGGTGTATAACATCAAACGTGATGTCAACCTGCTCAGAGGTTATACCGAAGAGCAGAACAGTAACTATTAGGCAAACAGCAATTAGCAGAATTGGAATATGAATTCAGAAGAAAAGATAAATGTATGGGGCGCACGGGTCCACAACCTCAAGAACATAGATGTGGAGATTCCGCGTGATTCCCTCACCGTGATTACCGGACTCTCTGGTTCGGGCAAGAGTTCACTGGCCTTCGACACCATCTTTGCCGAAGGTCAGCGCAGATATATCGAAACTTTCTCTGCCTATGCCCGCAACTTCCTGGGTAATATGGAACGCCCGGATGTTGACAAGATTACGGGATTGAGTCCGGTCATCAGCATAGAACAGAAAACCACCAACAAGAATCCCCGCTCTACCGTGGGCACTACCACCGAGATTTACGACTATCTCCGTCTGCTCTATGCCCGCGCCGGTACTGCATACAGCTATCAGAGTGGCGAGGAGATGATGAAATATACCGAGGAACAGGTCATCGACATGATTCTCAGCGATTATAAGGGAAAGGCTATCTTCCTGCTCGCTCCCCTCGTACGCCAGCGCAAGGGTCATTACCGCGAACTCTTCGAAAGTATGCGCAGAAAGGGGTATCTCTACGTGCGACTCGACGGCAACATCCTCGAAATCGTTCCCAATATGAAAACCGACCGCTACAAGAACCACAATATAGAAGCTGTGGTCGATAAACTGGTGGTGAAGGAAGAAGATGAGGAACGCATCCGCAAGAGTGTGGCAACGGCTATGAAACAGGGCGACGGCATGGTAATGGTTCTTGAGAAAGGTGCCAAGGAGGCCAAGACATACTCCAAGCGTCTCATGGACCCTGTAACGGGTATCGCCTACCAGGATCCGGCTCCTAACATGTTCTCCTTCAACTCTCCCGAAGGTGCCTGTCCGCATTGCAAGGGTCTGGGAAAGGTGAACCAGATTGATATCAAGAAGGTAATTCCCAATGATAAACTCAGCATCCATGAAGGCGGCATCGCTCCGCTCGGCAAATACAAGAACCAGATGATTTTCTGGCAGATAGAATCATTGCTCAGCAAGTATGACCTCAACCTGAAGACACCTATCTGTGAGATTCCGGGCGATGCCATGCAGGAAATTCTCTATGGTTCGCTCGAAAACGTGAAGATAGAAAAGGAAAAGGTGCATACCTCTACCGACTATTTCTGCGCCTACGATGGCATCATCGACTACCTGCAGAAGGTGATGGAAGATGACGAGAGTGCGGCGGGCAAGAAATGGGCCGACCAGTTTATCTCGACCATCGAATGTCCTGAATGCCATGGTTTGCGACTCAAAAAAGAATCGCTCTCTTTCAAAATCTGGGATAAGAATATATCCGAAGTAGCCAGTCTTGACATCGATGAACTGCGCGATTGGCTCGAAGAAGTGGAACAGCATCTGCCTTCGATGAAAGCGAAGGTGGCTCACGAAATCATCAAGGAGTTGCGCTCACGCGTTACCTTCCTCCTCGATGTGGGACTCAATTATCTCTCGCTTAACCGCCAGTCAGCTTCTCTATCGGGTGGCGAGAGCCAGCGCATCCGTCTGGCTACTCAGATTGGTAGCCAGCTGGTCAATGTACTCTATATCCTCGATGAGCCAAGCATCGGTCTGCACCAGCGCGACAACGAACGTCTGCTCAACAGTCTGAAAGAACTTCGCGACCTGGGCAATACCGTTATTGTGGTGGAGCACGATGAAGATATGATGCGGGCTGCCGACTGGATAGTAGATATCGGTCCGAAGGCGGGACGCAAGGGAGGTGAAGTTGTCTTCCAGGGCACACCTCAGGAGATGCTCAAGACCGATACCATCACCGCCCAGTATCTCAATGGCAAGATGGCTATTGAGGTGCCTGCCCTCCGCAGAGAAGGCAACGGCAAGCATATCACCATTCACGGAGCAACGGGCAACAACCTCAAGGGGGTGGATGTTGATTTTCCACTCGGCAAACTCATTGTCGTAACGGGTGTCAGCGGCTCAGGCAAATCCACTCTCATCAACGAGACTCTCCAGCCTATCCTCTCGCAGCATTTCTACCGTTCGCTCAAGAAACCGATGCCATACGAGAGCATCGAAGGTATCGAGAATATCGACAAGGTAGTGAATGTAGACCAGAGTCCGATTGGCAGAACGCCTCGCAGCAATCCAGCTACCTACACAGGCGTGTTCAGCGATATCCGCTCGCTCTTCGTAGGACTTCCCGAGGCAAAGATCCGCGGTTACAAGCCGGGCAGATTCTCCTTCAATGTGAAAGGTGGAAGATGCGAGGAATGTAAGGGTAACGGATATAAGACCATCGAAATGAACTTCCTGCCGGATGTCTACGTACCTTGTGAGGTATGCCACGGCAAACGCTACAACCGCGAGACGCTGGAGGTAAGATACAAGGGAAAGAGCATAGCCGATGTTCTCGACATGACCATCAACCAGGCGGTAGATTTCTTCGAGAATGTTCCTCAGATACTGCAGAAGATCAAGGCTTTACAGAATGTAGGTCTCGGATACATCAGGTTAGGACAGAGTTCCACTACCCTCTCTGGCGGTGAAAGTCAGCGCGTAAAACTGGCTACCGAACTCTCGAAGCGTGATACGGGCAAGACGCTCTATATTCTCGATGAACCGACAACCGGTCTGCATTTCGAAGACATCCGCATACTGATGGATGTACTCCAGAAGCTGGTAGACCGTGGCAATACGGTCATTATCATCGAGCACAATCTCGATGTCATCAAACTCGCCGACTGGCTCATCGACATGGGTCCGGAAGGTGGACGAGGCGGCGGTCAGCTCCTCTTTGCCGGAACACCAGAAGAAATGGTGAAGCAGCAAAAAGGATATACCTATAAGTTCCTCGCCCCTTTACTGAAGAAATCAGGGAAACCTGAATAAATCAGGATAGGAACGAAGGCTGTGACAGAAGAAAATAAAAAAACGCTCTAAAAGTTTGGATGTTACAAATATTAAGTTTATCTTTGCATAAGATATAAAACAAACAGCGTATGAAACAGGTAGAAGAACGATACATCAGCTTGCTGACCGATTTCGGCTTCAAGCGCATTTTTGGAACAGCAATGAACAAGGATTTGCTCATTTGCTTCCTCAACAGCTTGTTCAATGGCAGACAGGTTGTTAAGGACGTTTCGTATCTGAACCCGGAGCACGTCGGTGATGTTTATACCGACCGCAAGGCTATCTTCGACGTGTATTGCGAAGGAGAAAACGGCGAGAAGTTCATCGTAGAAATGCAGAATGCCTATCAGACTTATTTCAAAGATCGTGCTCTGTTCTATTCTACCTTTCCTATCCGTGAGCAGGCACCCAAAGGTAATGAATGGGATTTCAAGCTCAACCATATCTATACCGTAGCCCTGCTCAATTTCAACATGAACGAGGATGCCTTCGACAAGGAGGAAATTCGTCACCATGTACAGTTGTGCGATACCGCTACCCACAAGATTTTCTATGATAAGCTGGAGTTTATCTATGTAGAGATTGCCAAGTTCAATAAGACCTTGGAAGAATTGGAAACACTCTACGAGAAGTGGCTTTATGCACTAAAGAACCTCTATAAACTTACTCAACGCCCGAAAGAACTGTGCGATAAGGTTTTCGACCGACTTTTCGAAGAAGCCGAGATTGCCAAATTCACACCACAGGAGATTCGGGAATATGAAGCAAGCAAGATGGCATATCGGGATATCAAGAACTCTATTGATACGGCGAAAAGGGAAGGTAGAATAGAAGCTAACATAGAAACTGCTCAACGTTTGCTGGCTATGGGGCTTCCAACAGAACAGGTTGCCAAAGCGACCCAGCTACCTTTGGATATGGTTCAAAATCTGAGCTACTGATAAAAGCGAAAACTAACGTTTTTCTTTTATGCAGGATACCATAACAAATACCCCCCAACCTACTTTCTCAAGCGGGTTGGGGAATTTTTATTTCAGTATAAAATATGACGATAGCTACCCTTTCATCTTTACAAACATCAAAGGTCCAATCCTTGTTAAGGAGGAAGATACGGATACTTATATCAGAAGCCATGAAGAAGACTTCATCGGTCAAGCCGAAGAATCCTTGCCAATCAAATCCTGCAGGAGATTATTTGAATTATTCGGCATAGATACCGACAGACTGGAATTATAATATACCGCCAAAGTACATGATATATGAATGTACTTTGGCGGTACGGAATTTAAGGTTTACCCTTCGAATTAGTATCTATTCTGCGTTCATCTTATCGGTAGTTATCGATTGAGAAAAGCAACTAAACTATCTTGCATAAAAGTTAACAAATTAGTTTGTTCAACCCTCAAATACTTTTTCCAAATAGGATTAACCTCTATAAAAGAATCAAATTTCTTGAGATGCAAAGAGTACAAGCACCTGTTTACATAATTGGCTGAATGCAACACTAAATCTCGCTCATCCTTATCGTCCAACCATAATCTTAAAACATTAGCAGGAGATTCCTCAACAAGCTCATCTACTAAATCCTCAAAAATACCACTCATTGGATAGTCTTTGATAGCACTAAACACTTCGAATCTTGGAGTAGGCCAACCTAACTTTTGTTCCATATTATACTCAGATTCATTGATCAAGAACTCAATACACTCAACCAAAGACTCGTTATTCGTCTTAAGATGAGGATATTTGTCCAACAGAGACCAAGCCTCTGCTATCATCATACATGCTATTTCATCGAAATCGAACACACTCAAATGTTGGTTAACATTCACCAAATCAACAATTGACATCAACCAAAGATAGTCGTAAGAACAGCATAACTTTGTGGCGATAAGTTCAAGACCTGCTTTGGGCACAAAATCTTTCCCTGTATTTTGAACCTGGATACTTTCACATTCAACATTATCCAATATATCAGGGAGTTGTTCGGTTGCTCTACCTATAAAATGACCATCAAAATCATACCATTTCCCATCAACACGAATTTTATTTTGCTGCATGCAGTTTCCTTCTTGAAGTTCCTCAATATAGTCCAGATAATGAGTTTTATCCAATAACGGGAACAAATCTGTTTGCATATAAGCAACTATTGTCTTCTTACCCTTATCCCAAACTCCATTTGTACACACCATATCCTTTACGGTGAAACAAATATTATCTTTGTAATTGAAACGATAGAGCTTGCCATGCAGAATCTTAAATTTTCCATCTGTAGAATAGACACGTTCACCATTTCTATTCAAAATAAAGCACAGCCTCTCCATGTTCTCGACATAATAATCAAGAGAAGACAAATCCTGTTCAGTATTTTTAGAACCTTTATCATTTTCACTTTGTGTAAAAATCATACTTTATTTTTCCTAAATTGGCGAGACGTAACATAATCGAGTTCTGTGGCCGCCCTAAAATATTAGCAATATCCTCTATGCTTTTTCCCTTTTCATAACATAGTAAAAGTAATTCTTCTTCATTCTCGGTCCATGGCAAATCCTTTCTTCTACAATTCACCTCAGAAGATTCTTCATCACTAGAAAACACAGAATCATCAGAAGGCGTTGAATCACCGGAAGCCTTTTCCGTATTTACTGTTTCATCTTCTATTCCAATATTTGAGATGAACACATCCTCTTGGTGCTCATGAGCATGAAGTTGGTTGATTGCATTATCAATACAATCTACCAAACTTAACGTAGCATCCACACCTAAAAGATTTACTTTTAAATCCAGCAAGAAGTTCTCATAAAGATACAGCAAAGAACTTGTTATATCTTCCTGCCTTACAGGATGAGCCAAGAGTTTATCATATAAATCAAAGACCGTTGGACATAATGATCTAAACATTTCTCTCTCAGCCTTATGTTCCTTGAGGAAAGTATAGTATTCAATGTTTAATTGAATTTGTACATCTTCATCTAAAGCATAAAAAAGGTTCTGCTTTTCCTCATCACACGACTCTGCCACAAGATTATTTTTGGGTTCATTTTCAGATGACAAAATCTTTTTATACTCAGCCAAAGCCTCTATAGACTTATCTATGGCATTGTCTTTACTAGTCGCCAATTCACCAATTTTCTCTTCTGTAAGAGCAGAATAGTTCTCCAATAAAGCACGCTTCAAAGAAGAACGTCCTGACGGTAAAGTCATAAGGAAAAACAAATCCTCATCAAGTTCCACGTAATCAACGCATTCCTTGATTTTACTCTCAGAAGGTCTAACTTGTCTTTCTTTCAGAAGAGTCAAGTTCTCTTCTTTGCCACGATAGGGAACAAGATGCCAAAAATCTTCATTTTGCATAGTCCAGAATGGGAAATACGCATCCACAAATAAAGAATCGTCATTAGGCAGGGTTCTTTTCCATACTTTATGAAAAGTATCTATCAGCTGCTGATTACATCTAATTTCATTAGAATAAATCTCATCCGATTCACACATTTCTATAATGGTAAGCAAAAGAACCGCCTTATGTGGAGTTTTACGGCCATATTTCTCATTCGGCTTTAAATTTTCAAAAGCCTCTACATAGTCCATATTTTCCCTTTCTATATTACTTTATAATTCTTCTGGCTCCTCTTCATCATGTTCTTCATCAACCTTTTTGGACGTTAACTGTAAAAACATATCCAAGAAGGAACGATGAGAAAAGAAATATCCCTTATCTTCCTTTAATTTATCCTCCATGACAGAGAAGCCATAATTAGCATACTCTTCCATTGTTGTTATCAATTGAGAAACAACTGTACTAGGCTTTATTTCACCTTTATCCAAGGCTATCCAATCTACGTCTGTCTTTGCCACAAGAGCCATAAATATATAAGAACGCAACGCAGGATAAGCTTTGCGCCCTTTTCGTGCTTCAGCAGTACCCCAAAAGACCAAGTTCTGTCCCAAGACCTTTGTTTCTTCTGATAATGGCAGTTTCTTACCTGCATACAAACCGATAAAAAACGCCATGATATAAGGCTCATATCCAGAACCAAACACTTTGCCTCTTGCACTAGTATTCTCAGATGCACCAACACCATAATCCGAGATAGCTCTCATTACGGTCTTCTCGTATTTTATTTCAAATTTGGGATTTCTACGTCCCCATATATCTATGAGTTTCTCGTTTTTATCAACAAGTTCCTCTATATTATTTAAAACCTCTGCCATTGTTATTTTACTTTTGTTATAACTGTTTGGATTGTTGCTAGATCCTTATCATCGAAAGGCTTCTTCTTTTCTATTCGGAACACTCTACCAGAAACTTCATTAACCTTGTTCTGGTCAAGGACTAAATTGCCATCAGAGCTTTCCTTCAAGAAGCTCTTTGTCACGATAACAACTTGCTTATCCAAATTGCTAATCACATTGAAGAACTCCGTCTCCTTAGCATCAGTAAAAGAAGAAGTTGGAGCATCGAATATCAAAGGAAACTCCGTTTCACTTCTTTGAGTGGCCAACTTGCCAATAGCAAATAATACCGACATCAAGTAAGTTGTTCTTAAAGCAGTATTAGGATTGAAGATTCTTGTATTATCACTATTCATAAGAACCGCCTCACCTTGCCCATTAGCTTTTTCCAGAATACGGATAGTACCCTTGAAATCATTGGTATTCAAACTTTCCAAGAAGACATTAGCCTCATCTTCAATTGAATGAAGAAGACGCTTCTTGTTGGTTTCCTTAGCAGACTTGAATGCTGCAGAAATATGACGAATAAGTGCAGCAATCTTTGCATATAAAGCAGCAGAAGTTCCTTCTGCCAATTTGCCCAAACTTTCTTGTGCCTCCTCAAGAGTCTTACGATGCTTAATGCGTTGCCCCTTCAATACCTCCAATCGGCTTACTGCCTTATTCTTTAAATCCATCCAATTGGAAATATTCTTTAAATGAGACAAGAGCTGCTCTTCTGTTAATCCATCAGCCTGTGCCAAGATACGCTTTTTAGCTTCAATTTCATTATTCAAATTTGCGTCTATTTTCTTGACTTCATCATGCAAACGATTATTGTTAGAAATCACCTTTTGTATATGATGACGAAGTTTGGTAATTCCAGCAAGATTATCATTTAGAATCGTATCTCGCTTTTGTAACTCAACGATATATTCATTCTGATAATATGGTTTTACCTCCTCATCTTCATCGACCTTTAAAGAATTCTTGTATTCCTCTAAACGCTGAAGCATATAATTCCATGGTTCACTATGCATTTTAGCTGGACGCCCACAAATTTTACAAACTTCTTCGTCGAGCATTTCCTGCATTATTTTTTGACCAGGAATGTGCACAGGCAATGGTACAAAAGAAGTTTCCTTTTGCATTTTCTTGATTATTTTTTCCGCACCAGCAGTCTGCAAATAATCATTCTCTAATTTTCTTCGTTTTTTATCGACCGCACTAATCTTTTGAGAATATTCCTCAGCAATATCCTCAAAGCCCATAAGTATCCACATATCATCCAGAAGATTGATTGTATAATCTTCTTTAATAGAAGCTTGAACTTGCGCACGTTTATTAGTTAAAGTGTCTATACGTCTATTGACATTAACAAGCAACTTTGAAGCTTCTTTGCTTTGCTCAATACTTTTTAATAAACCAGCGAAATTAGAAGCCTCATCTTCCTTATTTCTAATTTCATTTTCTATGTCTTCCAATGTACTACTTTCTTGCTCTATAGTACGCTTGAGCTGAGCAATCTTCTCACTATTTTTACGATCAGATTTCTGAGCATTTGTTTGTGCCTGCTCTGCCATTTTTGTAGAGTATTCCATAAAAGAGAAGTATGCCTCAAAATCCTTGACATCGCTGAAGGTCTCAACTAACATCTTTAATGCATTTGAACTTTGAAATACATCAAGATCACTTTCCCCTTTAAACATAGTGTATTTGCGAATCTCGGAAGGCAAATCATAATCAAATTTTAAGCCATCGCGTCGCATTCTTTCACTCCCGTTTTCTTCTATTAAATCAAAAGAAAAATTAGAAGTCGTAATTTCACCATCATAAGACTTCGTAAAATGAAAACTTTTTTCCAAAGTCTTGACATACCCTTTGTGTTCGTATGTCATTGCCACACGAACATCGGCTGATTCATCTGCAAAAAGTTCTTCACTTCTCTTCTTGGAAATCAACTTTGTATCAGCCTTTGAAGTCCCATCAGTTCGGAACAACCACTCTAAAGCTTCATAAAACGTAGTCTTACCATCACCATTAGAACCAATGATGAGGTTAAGACTATTTACAAGTTCAAAAACATTGGACTTGTAATAGCTTCGAAAATTCTCTATTTCTATCTTCTTTATAATCATATCAATAAGTTATCATTAATATAAGAAAATATTGTTTTATACACTTTCTTCTGAACACTCTCATCAGTAGAACCATCAAGCTCCTTTATGATGCGAGCAACAGAAGCCACAACCACATTATCTGAATTCAAGGCTGTATATAAGTCCTCATATTCAGACTGGTCGTAATCATAGAGTTCTTGCAACTTTGTGTCATCAAGAACCATGTGAAGCATTCTTTCTTTATTTGTCATTGTATATTATCATTATCATATAAATTCAAACCATAATGTTCCATCACCTCTCTCAGTTCCAATTCTGAGTAAGAAGGATTCTCTGATAGCAATGCGAAGTTGTTCACTCTAATAAGCTCACTCTTCAGCATGGCACGCTCCATTCGATAACTACTACTATTTGGGTTAATCTCAGGAGCAACTACCAAATCATGCAACACCGCCATCTTCTTCTTAGGATGTGTTCTCAACACACGTCCTCGTCGCTGAATGAACTGACGTGGATTTCCTGTACTTGAACAAAAGATTGCCAATTCACTTCTTGGAACATCAACACCCTCATCCAAACATTTCATAGAAGTCAGCACTTGAAGTTTACCACTGGCAAAATCTTCAAGAATTTCCTCTCTATCCTTTTGCCCTGAGACAAACTTACGCACCGTTATTTTATCATCCAACTTCAATATCGACTTTGTATATAAATCTATAAGATGCTCAGAATCCTCATCTTGATTAAGCGTATCATCTTCAACTTCAAGATAATTAGGTTCATTTCCTTCAGGGACATATATCAGAGAATATTTCAAATTTCCTTTTTCTTGATACCGCTTCTTGATGATGTCCTCAAAAGCTTTAAGTTTGTTTGCAGCCTTATGAACAATTCGCTTTCTTGCCAACAAGAGCATTTTAAGTCCCTCATCCATTTTTGCAAAAGAGCAGGTATCATCATTGAAATACTTAGCTATTCTTTCAGATAACTCGACATAAGCTTCCAGTTCTTCCGTAGTCAGCCGTACTATATGTGGATAATACAGATACTTACAAAGCACACCTTTTCTGATAGCTTCTTCCATACTATACTCATAAGTATAATGATTCTCTGCACCAAAGAATTTACGCAAGTTCCTGTTACCTTCATCATCGTATTGACGATCTGGTGTCGCCGACAAGCCTATTCTACGCAGATAAGGAATATAGGCTAATCGTTTCAACATACTGCCTGAAGCCATATTATGGCATTCATCAGCAATCACCAACAACTGTTTTTTGCTGAAGCCATTCAATGTATTAAATACTTTTTCACGAGTATAAGATGCATAAGTAGATATAATCACATAAGAGGTCTCACGCTCATTCTTCAAACGATATTCCTCATTAAAATGAATCGACTCAACATCCTCTTTCCATAAAGGATTCTTAGAATAAACCTTTATGACATTCATAAAATTAAACTTATGACATTCTTGCTCCCACTGATTTACCAAAGTAATCGTTGGTACCAGAATTATCGCCTTATAGTATCCATTGCGCTTATAAATCTCCAACAAGCAATTCAGCGAGGTGATTGTCTTACCCGTTCCTGTGGCCATGGCAAACAGACCTTTCTGCTTATTGTTTTTCCAGTTTTCAAAAGCCTGCTGCTGGTATTCTCTAGGACCTGATGGATATGGAAAACGTGGAGTTATCTCTTCCGGACAAATGTCCTCCCTAACCATATCTCCACCCATAATTGCCTTTTGAGCTTTTCGTTCCTGGCGAATTCTGTCCAACTTTTTTTCTACATCTAGCAGTTCTTCTATGGCCGTGTCTTGATAACATGACGATACTGCCGTCTCCAACTGGCTTGGAGACAGATACTCTATATCGCTTTCCTGCTCATTCATGATAAGCTCAAACTTTGCTCTTTGAGATTTGATTCTATTCTGAGTCATCTCATCAGGAGAATCGCTTCGGTCTATCTTGATTTCCTCTATGTTATAAAGCAAACCATTAATTGTAAAATTGGCAGAACCAGTGAACGAAGTAATGGTATCATCATCACGGAATTGCCCTGTCTTGGTATGAGCTATTCCCTTATGTTTCTTTGGCTTAATGATTTTGATTTGAATTCTATTTTGAGAAATCAGATACGCCAAGCATCTGAAAAACTGATTCTGATACTCATCAAATGTCTTTCGAAGAGACTCGAAATCAGACAGATCCATACAATCTACCACATCACCAAAGACTCCTTTCTGGATAGCTTCCTTATCTTCTTCAGAAACAATCTGGTTGATGATAAGACGCATAACCCCGCCATTTGCTATAAACGTAGCAAAGCCTTCTGCCAATACACTAATAGTGGCAGAACTGAAATAGCCTAGTTGCAGGTCGAAACTGCAACTGTTCTTCAATCCATCATTAAAGAACCTTTCTGGAGAAAACTCTTCTCCAGGTATATAGGTTCCATCCTTTGCCCATTCTACATCTTTCAACATAGACGTCCCTCCGATTATATTCTAGTTATAAAGTCTTAAATAAAACAGTTGGCACAAACATATTCATCACCGAAGAGTTCGGCAAGACTAGTGCCTTTGTTCTTATTTTTGTTTGTTTCCTGTCGCTTGATGATATCCAGTTTCACCTGGCGAATACGCTCCGGCTTTATCAAGTCTGCCAGACTCTCATTCTGAATCCAAGTATAACCATCCTTCTCAAACGACATAGCCTTTTCGTATAAGTCAGGATGCTGCTCATAGAGCCAGATCCATTCTATCTTCTGCTGGAAGAAGCAGAAATAACAGCCGCTTCGGCTTCTGCAATAGGTTCCCGTCTTACCATCCACCTCGAAAGGAATTTCCTCATAATAAGATGGTACTCCTACTCCACTATCCCTCAGCAGTCTGAAGATGTCTTCCTTTACAAGCACCTCGTCGTTATCTATCAAAGGGAATGAATCCAGATGACCAACAGGATAATCCGTAGTCTTCAAGTATTCAAAGACGGCATGGTTAAACATCTTCACGTCTATATCCAACAATGCATTCAGCTTTTTGGAATAGTAGAATTGCTTGGTAATCGTTTTCTTCAACACATCCATCAAGTCTTCCTTCATCAATCCCTCAGGGCACAACTTATCGTAGATGTCAATAATCTGCTCCTGGTTTTCTTTGTGCAAGAACTTATTGATGACATCCACGCTCCAGATATTTCTTCTGAAAGGAAAGACAGACTGAATATTAGGTTTTGAAGACACATAACCGTCACGGTCTTCATCACCTCGAATACCAACGTATGATACAGCATAGTCATCACCTACATATCTTTCAAACTCATCAAGTTTCATCTTCTTGGTACACCATCGAGCTTGTGGCGATGGCAGGAATCCACCTGCAGCCTTTAGGAAATGCTCAAAAGGCGTAGGCTCAGGACTGTCTTCAGCAGCCCTAAGTCTTTTAATGTTTCCCAGATAAGCGCTCAATCTATCAATCAGCAATTCCGTCTCAGCCAATTCACAGCCAGTATCAGAATTATAATACTCAATCTTTAAGTTTGGGTATTTCTGCTTGAGATAGATGGCCAAAGCCGCACTGTCCTTTCCGCCAGATATTCCTAAAATATTTCTTACTTTCATTTTGCTCTATTCATTTTTAAGGAAGCGGCTACTTACCCAGCTTCTTATTCAATATTTTCAACAAAGTACATACCGATACATTGTCATTTCCTATGCCATCAAGTAGCTTGTCGATGCTCTTTTCCAATTCCTCAGCCTTCTGCATCTCGCTTTCTGGCAATCTGAAAGTCTGGGAATGGATATTGCTGCCCTTCGTTGAAACCAAATCCAACGAATAAATCTCATCCGATTCATCTTCTGCCACCTTGGATATATCAGAATATTTCTCACATTCATGGAAGAGCATAAGCAAACTGTCAATCAGTTTTTCTTCTTGCTCGTCGCGCAATCGCTCTAATGGCTGCTCCAATGCCGTATAGCAAATAGACTGGTACCACTCATTGCGGTTATCAAACTCAGCCATCACATGCTGATAGAATTCCTTCAGTCTATCTGTCAGGAGATATTCCTTAACATGAGCCAAACGCTTTCTGATCTCTACCACATATTCAGAATAATCGTATGACTCGATGCCCAATGTTTCCAACAAGCGACCTTCCACACGGTCTATCATATCAGAATAACAAGAACGAAGTTCCTTCACAGCCCGATTGATGACATAACAGAACTCCTGTACCTTATCCGGATTCTGCAAAGCTTCCTTATCGTAGCCCAGAGCCTCTGGCAAATCCTCGAAGAAAGTCTTCTCCGGGTCCTTTGCCCTAGCCAAAGTATCACGGAATCTTACCGTCTGCTCATGGTTGAACTTACGGGTATGCTTGGCATAATCATTCAATCTCTTGTTATAGAAGAAAAAGAATGGCTTGATGGTTTCTATGAAATCATCGCTCTTGATACTTCCCATGGCTTCAACATTCAGGAACTTACGATACTGATTGAAAATCTGCACCTTCACACCTGTCACGTCGAATGCCTTGACCAGATATTCTCCCGGATGCTTCTGCAATAACTCGAAGAACTCCATGTTAATATTTGGGATATATGCTCCATTGGTTCCATACAGAGAGAAATCCTGCTTCTTTATATATAAATAGGTAGGAATCCAGAAATCCAAGAATCCCTGCTTCAGCTTATATGGTTTTACTGACAACTTCTTAATCAGCTCAGAAATCTTACGAGGCTTGAAAGTTGTAGATTTCAGAAATTCCTCACATGCATCCCACAAAGGCATGATTCCTTCATTGGATGGCACATCAGCAAACTCTCCATTCACATGAAGTCCAGTACTCTTCAAGAGAGAATAATAGATGGTTTTCTCCGGTGGGAACTTGTCGCCCGGGAATCCTAAGTCTTGTTCATTGCTCTGATTCAGCAATGCAGCCAGGTACTTACCTTTCGCACTAGAGATAGAACCACTCAACTTATGCTTGTTGAACAATTCATTGTTCAACACTGGAGTCTGAGAATAAATCTCATCGCATACCACTGACAGCAACTGGTTGAAGTCTTTTAAGGAGCAAACCTCTCTTTCCTCGCCCTTGAAAATCCAAGTTACATCTCCATTATATGCAAACAAGCTATTACTGATAGATTTATTGAGAACCACTTTCTCATACTCCATCAGATTGTTGATTTCGTTGATAGCAACCTTATCAGATTTATCTAACAACACCTTACTCAAAATATATTTGTACTTTTCTATCAAATAGAGGTGAGACACCAACTCGTCTGTATTTCTGAAACAAACAAAGATAATGGCATTCTCACTCTTTTCACTCAGCTCGCAAATCTCTTTCAACACTTTCTTACGGGAAGAGAAGATCAACTGAATAAATCCATCAGTATCACCGGTTGGAGTCTTGTCCACTCCTTCACCCAGCACTTCATACTCAAAGTATCTTGGAGTACCTTTCTGGAAATAGCAAGCCTTGACAGGAGCCACCTTCTTGAAACAATAGTTTCTGATATCATCCACAAAGTTTACAGGACGGCTAACCACCAAACCAGCCTTGCGGATTTCATCTTCTATATTGATATCCGTGCCATCAAAAAGAATGTAGCGGAACTTATAGCTGGCATATCGGATAATCTTAAATTGCTCCAACTTCTTTAAAAGCCCCGTTGGGTTTTCTATATTCAAAGCAGTCTTGGCATACAGGGCAGTATCTTCACGGTTCATCTTAAATGAAGCATTGCCGAAAAGATTCAGTAATCCGATTGCTTTCACCAGTTTGATGGCATCTACAAGGTCTGTCTTGGTTTCCCATAGTTGACCTTCCACTCTCTCGATGGCAACCTGCATCGAACTCCATTGCATGGAGTCGGCATTCGCCTCCTTCAGGTAAGAGTAGAAATTATAGTAGATATAATCATAGCAGCACTGAAGCTGATATATCTTTCCCTCATATTCAGACAAAGAGTTACGTCCCCTTGCATTCAAGAACGAAAACAAAGAACGCTCATTCTGTCCATATCTCTGAATGGCCTGTGTAATGACGTATGCAGCAAATGGTTCCAGCGGAGCCAATGCCAGCGCAGTTGCTTCAGAAAAGTTTTGAGACACAAAGCCAGTTTTCTTTGCCAACGAAGCCAATGAATCAATTACAGAATCATCATTTTGCATGGTTCTACTGGCATCAATCTGCGTAGAAGCCAGATAGAGAAGTTGTTCTATCGGTTCTACGAATACCAACTCCTGAAAACGCCCCTTTACTTTCGTCCACTCTTCTTTCTGTACTTCATTCAACTTACGGGAGTAAGCGTTGAAATTCTGATGAAGCGTAGTCAGAAGAAGAATATTTCTGGATGGCACATTCACGAACTCAGCCAATTTCTGCATGAAGTAAAGTTCACGCTCCGGATTATTCTTGGCAGCATGCTCCAGCACCTTGCCAAACTCATCAATGAAGATAACCAGGAATTTTCCCCGGCTCTTCAGTTTGTTATACTTGGTTTTGAGTTCATCCAGAATGCTATCAGCAGTGCCATCAACAGAGAGTTTTTGACTCAACAAAACAGACAGTTCCTTATAGTCGCCAACAATTTTAAGAACTTCAAACTTCTTCTTCTCTGAAAGTTCAGAAGGATTCAACAAATCATATTGCTTACCTCCCATCAAGTCTCTTTCCAAAGCCAATAAGAAACTAGACTTACCTGTTCCATAAGAGCCAATGATGGTATAAGAATGAACTCCCGATCGGAATCCATTCACAATACCCTCTGCCACCTGACGAACATTAGGAGTTACGATATATTTGGCCTCACTAGCAAAGCCTTCCTCTATGTTTGCTGATAAACTAAACTGTCGCATTCTTATAATACTTATCTAAAACATCAATGTCCTTCAAAGAAGAACCTTCCTTAAACAATAGCTGACGGATACCTGCATTATCACTATACTGGACATACTCTGAATAATGCTCACCGATAGACTGGGCCATATCAATGACCTCAGCATCTGTCATGCAGAACATCAAGCCTATTTCCTGCAATGTATCGTATGATACAGACTTATCCTTACCTTTTTCCTGAAGAATGGCATATAAAAAAATCTCCATCGGAACCCTGCGCTTACCTTCGACATTGAAGGCGAACGTCTTACCATTATCTTCAGTTCTTATCAGATCCAAATCAATCAAAAGAGAAGAATAATCCTCAAACGACTTGGCCTTATAAGGTTGGGCATAGTTCTGCAACAGCACACCCACATCTTTCTTGGTGGTATTCACATTAAAGATTTTATCCTTTCCATCCTCTATCATCAGTCTTTTCACAAAGTTCACCAATTGTTCCCTCTCAAAGACCCTGCGTTCTTTTTGGAATTGCACAAAAGTAATATGATAAAGCGTTGCCTCTTTCAAACTTACCAGAAGGTAGTGAAGCAACCATAAAGTGCCTAAACTTTCAATGTACTTATCTACGCCTTCTGATTCATCGAATAAATAATCTGCTATTCTGCTTGGCTCATCCTGATTGGAAATTCCAAACACCTTGAGCCAATATCGGATAGAAGAAACCATGTTTTTTCCTACTCCCAAAGCTATTACAGCATCAGAAGCATTGAAGTTTCCTCCATCTTTCATAAAGTTATATCCCTTGGTGAGCCATAAGGTTTTGCAAGGAAAAGATTCATGTCCAGAGAGTGTATATTTATTGTACATCTATCTTCTTCAAAGCGATAGAATCCCGGTATCGTGAGTTGTATTAGTATTCTGTTAGACCTCTATAAAACGGAAACGTGGGATTCTCCTTGCCCATCCCACCACTCGAAGGCCTTCGCATTGCCCTAGTTGAAAGAGACGGACAATGCAGAAAGCCCACGTTATGGTATATAATGATTCCAAATACGAACTATTAGTCATACACGATACCCTAACATATTGTTATGGTATGTATACGACAATTCGCAGCAGGATACAATACACCCACCGTGAACATTCACCATTGTCACATCTACGTCCAACTAAAGGTAAAGTTGCGAAGTTTACGAGTAGTCGTAGACGAACGTTAGCAAACGCTCTATTTTATATAAGTCACACCCACCCGCTCAGCCCTTCGGGCTTTCTGCGGTAGAATGTAATTGCAAAAATAATAATTATTTCTGAAATACGTGCGCTAATCTTAGATTATTTTTGTATTTTTGCAGAAAATGACGCTAAACCCATAAAAATACAGTAGATTATGACTACATATCTCAGATTCTTCAATTATGATGAGGCCTTTGAATACTATTGCGGACTCATCGACAAGATGCTACAAGGCACCAACAGGAACAACCATGCACGTATCATCGCTAAGCCTGCACTTATCCTATCTATCATCAAACTGATAAAAAACGGAAAGCCGGACAACCAGTTCACTTATGAAGAGATTGCACCTATATACCAAGGTGTTTTCGGGAAGTATTTTTTAAGGGCTCAACAGGAAAACCTTACTCCATTATTTTATCCTTATTACTTCTTGAAATCGGATAAGTTCTGGCATTTGGCTTGGACTAATGCTGAAGTAAAAACAGAGTCTCCTTCAAGAGCATGGCTAGACAGGAATACCCAATATGCCTACATCGATCAGGAACTTTGGATATTACTCTCCCATCCTACTTATCGAGATAAATTAAAGGACTATATCATCAAGGAGAAAGTTCTTAAAGTATTCAAAGAAGAAAAGAACAAGGGCGGCTTTAAGGCTTTACTGCATTTATTGATGGTAATATAAAAACAACATGAAATGGATTATAAAGATGTCGCAAATTCTTTCATTACAAGACATTAAATCTCACAGGCTCCTCGCCTGTACGTAATTTGTAGTCTTCATAAAGCATCTTCTGCATCTTGTCAACCATGGCTATCTTTGTGGCCTTGGCAGATTTCCAACGTCTAAGCGCCTCTTCTCTTGTTAATTTATTCATATCCAATCCTCCATTATTAAATTATGAGCATCCCAAATGTCCGCTCTTTCTAAATTTCATTCTACCAGATTAAGCATTCAAGAACTACTATCGGGAAGAATACGACTGCAAAGATACGGATTATTTTTGAAACTAAAGCATCTTTATTCTAATAAAACGCAGATTAATTTTATTTCAGCAACAAGGCTGCAAAGAAACAGATTGACTTTTCCTGATTTCAGTAGACACTTTTTTACTTTATAAACTAGAAAGGTAGACACTATCAATTTCATAAAACAGAAATAGTAGACACACCTTATTATTTGTTCCTAATTTTATAGACACAAGAAAAAGAATCGTACTATATTTGTAGTCACTACCCTTCCACTGGACTTACCGAACCCAGACATGCTCTTTTGGTAAAGTGAGGGTGTGTCATAAGTTTATGGTTCACCCTCTTCTTGTTGTTGGATGAGATAGGATATGTTGTTGGGAGAGATAGGATATGTTGTTGAGACAGTCAGTATCTTCGGCCGCACAACAGCTGTTGTGCATGCGGTGGTCAACTGTTATGCGCCAACTATTATTCAGACTTATGACACACCCTCACTTTTTCGGATTACTGGCATGTACCATCACCTGACTTTTCCTGATGCACAAAAAAGCACGGAATATTAAACTCCGTGCTCTTTTTTGCTTTTATATTTAATCTTGTCAAAACCTTCACCATACACACCGATAACGGCACTCTGACTAACAAAGGCATGCGGATCTATCTCGCTGATAAGACGGAAGATAGCTGGAGCCTGACGCTGCTTGGCTAACACGAAAAGCATCTTCACATCCTGACCGGAATAAAAACCGCTGGCATTCACCACCGTTACTCCCCTATCAGCATCTACATTGATGCGCTTGCCTATCTCCTCATACTTCTGTGAAATGATAAAGAACTGTACGCTTCGTCTTCTGCTGTTTACCACCTGGTCGATGCAGAATGCCTGAACGCAAAGAACTACATAACCATATAACACCTTCTCCCAATCGTGTACCACCAGATAGCTGGAACTGATGATGAAGATGTCGCATATCATAATCACTCTACCAAGAGAAATGTCGCGATACTTGTTGACGATGGCTGCGATGATATCCGTACCACCCGTACTTCCACCAACCGAGAAACCGAGTCCGATTCCGCAGCCACAGAAAACGGCACCCAGGAAAGCAGCCCATAAAGGTTGGTTTTCCAAAAGATGAACATCACCTAAACGGCTGGAGAAGAAAGAGGTCAGGATGGTTACCACTATAACGGCATAAACAGTCTTGACACAGAACTTTGCTCCCAAAATCTTGAACGCACATATTAATAAGGTGGCGTTGACGATAAAATACGGAATTTGCACAGGGCAACCGGTTGCCCAATAGATAATACTGGAGATACCAGGAAGTCCGCTTGCTGTTACATTGGTTGGCAAGAGGAACACGTTCCATCCAATAGCGTAGGATATCATACCTATCGCAATCAAAACATAGTCTTGTACAGACTTCCACAAGGGTCGAGGAGGAGTCATAATTAATTTATAATTTACTACTAATAGTTGACAGTTTATAATTTATAGTTTACAGGGCACTATTTATAGTTGAAAGCGTGCTCTTTACCAGAATTTCTTCTGTTGCTCTGACCACTCAAATCCTTGGGTAGCCATTTTGGCTTCTAATGCCGCACGGTTCACATTGAAGTGATTACAAATCTCATCGAGTGTTTCAAACTCGTGGTCACGAAGCAGGAAGTTGATGGCGCTTACGAGCATCGGAACATCATTCATTGGTAACTTATCCATCCTTTTTATATTGATTGATTAATTAATATTTATTATTGATTACTTGAGGCACCATGCCTCTTTCGGGGTGCAAAATTACTGCAAAATTCAGACAATACCAAAAAAAATCCCAGCAATCTTTTACCGATTGCTGGGATTTTTATAAATTATTGATGATTTACGCATTCACTGCAACTGAAATCCAGTCGAAGACGAATGAGCAAATACCGAATGCTACGATACCTACGGTGCAGATTGCAAGCGCCAACTTGGTTGAGCATGCGCTCTGGAAAGTAGGAAGCGGATTATCGCTGTGCTTGATAAACATAGCCTTCACGATGAGCAGATAGTAGTACAAGCTGATAACTGTGTTTACCAACGCGATGAATACTACGCCGTATGCCCAGGCTCCCAATGTGGTGTGGATGTCGTGTGTACCAACTGCTGCCATGAACACGAAGAACTTCGAGAACATACCGGCGAATGGAGGAATACCACCCAATGAGAACAATGCCAAGGTCATCAGGAATGCCAGGCGTGGGTTAGTCTTGTACAAACCATTGTAGCTGTCCATCTGAACTGTACCGTCATTGTGCTCCTCAATAGATGAGATGATGGTGAAGACGCTCAGGTTGGCTACTACGTAAATCAATACATAATAAGTCAGGGCGCTCACGCTCATCGCTGAGTTACCTACCACAGCCAACATGATGTAACCTGCCTGAGAGATAGAAGAGAATGCCATGAAACGCTTCAGGTCGCTCTGACGGATGGCAAACAGGTTGGCGATAGTGATAGAAAGTACAATCACGATGTAAAGCAACACGGTCCAGTACTCTACCATTGGCTGGAACACCTTCATGAGGATAGCGCAGAGAGTAAACGCTGCAGCACCCTTAGATACTACTGACAGATAACCTGTAACAGTAGTTGGTGCACCCTGGTATGAATCGGCTGTCCAGAAGTGGAAAGGAACCAAGGAAATCTTGAAACCGAGACCACTGAAGAAGAATACCATACCGGCGATGGTCAATGGTGATGCAGAGATAACCTTTGCGATATCATCGAAGTACAAAGTACCACAAGCAGCATAGAGCAGAGAGATACCGTAGATCATCACGCCACTTGAGAAAGTAGCAGTAAGGATGAACTTAGCTCCTGCCTCAGCAGAATTGTGACGGTACTTATCGAATGCTACCAAGCAAGCCATTGGCACAGATGCCATTTCGAGACCGAGGAAGAACAGGAGGAAGTGGTTGGCACTAACCATCATGTTCATACCGAGCAAGGTAGAGATAATCAGCATATAGAACTCACCCTCCTTGAAGGCTGTGTCCTTGCGGCTCAACCACTCCTTAGCCTGTACCATTACGATGAGGGTACCCAGTGCCAGGATAGTCTTCAAAACACCGGCAGCAGGACCTGTTGTGTACATGCCACCAAATGCCTCTGTGGCTTCTGTTGGGAAGATATTGATGGCAATGTGAGCCACCATCAAGAGACATACCAGAGGATTGAACCACTTACGGTCTGCGCTCTTGGAACTGCAGAAGTCAGCAATGAAAGTGATCAACAGAACTACCATCAGGGTAGCTTCTGGAATCATATTTAAAAATTGACTGTAATTCATTTCTTCTGATATTTATTACATGATTACACTAAAGATAGGACCGACAGCGTCCATGATAATCTCCTCTGCCCAGAGTGGGAACATACCGAGACCTGCAACGCAGGCGATAAGACCTGCTACAGCGATACGCTCGTCCCAGGTAGCATCGTGAAGCTTCTCCAACTTTGGATTAGGAACCTTCTGATAAAGGATCTTACCTACACAACGCAAGATGTAAACCGCTGTTACAACGATTGAGGTACATGCGATGATGGTACATACGCGATGGAATGTATCTGCATTTTGGAAAGAACCCACGAAGATGGTCATCTCGGCTACGAAACCTGAGAAACCTGGCAAACCGAGGTTAGCCAAACCAGCTACTGCATAACCTACAGAGAGGAATGGAATAATCTTCATCAAACCACCCAGATAACGTACGTCACGTGTACCAGCCTGATGATAAATCATACCGATAACGGCGAAGAAGAGGGCGGTCATCAAACCGTGAGACAACATCTGGAGGATTGCACCAGTAGCAGCAGTCTCGGTCATCATACAGAGAGCGAAGAGCACCATACCACAGTGAGAAACTGATGAGTAAGCGTTGATGTACTTCAAGTCGGTCTGTACACATGCTGACAAAGCACCATATACGATAGAGATAGTAGTCAGCACGAGGAACACCTTGATCCAGAAGCCGTGAGTAGCAGCTGGCAAGAGGAACATGGCGATACGGAAGCAACCGTAACCACCAAGCTTCATCAATACACCGGCGTGCAACATAGATACGGCTGTTGGCGCACTGGCGTGACCATCAGGAGACCATGTGTGGAATGGGAACAGCGCACCAAGGATACCGAAACCGATGAAGAGCAATGGGAAGAACACGTTCTGCACACTCTCTGGAATCGCATGAGCACCATTGGTGTGGTGAGCGATATCGAGGATTTCGAAGGTCTGAGCACCACTGTAGAAGTAGATTCCCAGGATACCGATAACCAAAAGGGCTGAACCACCCATCAACATCAAAGTCAACTTCATGGCTGAATACTCCTTTGCACCACTACCCCATACACCGATGAGGAGGTACATAGGAATCAGCGCAACCTCATAGAACATGAACATGGTAAACATGTCGATAGAGATGAAGAAGCCATATACACCGATGCTCAGGAGCGTGAACCAGAGGAAGTATTCCTTCTTCATGGGTTCCATCTGCCAGGAAGCAAATGTACCGGTGAACACGATGATAGAAGTCAGGAGAATCATCACCACTGAAATACCATCCACACCGAGTGAATAGTTGATGTGCAATGGTTCAAACCAAGGCACACAGTAGGTGAAGAGCATCGGAGCTTGGTCGGCTGGCATTGTCTCACGAGCTTCGAGAAATGCAAACACCAAATAGATGGAGAGACCGAGCAATACGCTGGCACCTGCTACCATCACACCACGAACCTGCTTGTCGTTGCGTGCCAACCAGAGGCCGAGCAACATCAGGAGTGGTACTATGACGAATATACTTAAATTCATTTCTTTTCTATTTACTTAATTGTGAGACTTTCATTAAAGAAGTGCGAGCAGGCACAATGTCAATGCCACGGTACCGGTGAGGAACCAGATAGCATAGCTGCGAACATCACCACTCTGCCATGGGCGGATAGTTTCACCTGCCTCCTGTGTACCCCAAGCCATGAAGTTGAAGGTACCATCGATAACACGACGGTCGAACCATGCGATTGGCTTTGAGAAGCAACGGAAGACAATCTTGTGGGTGAAGAACTGCCAAGCATCGTCGATATAGAAACGGTTCAACGCTGCCTTGTGCAACTTAGGCATCTTCTTAGCCAAAGCGTCTGCCAATGGAGTCTTCTTAGGAGCATACATGTAAGTAGCCAGACCGATACCGATGATAGCAACGATAACAGAGGTTGTTGCCACACTCATGTCGATATGGATATCGTAGCTCTGACCTGTAGCAGAAACGAAGTGACCGAATGGAATCAAACCACAGAGGCAAGAGATGATGGCGAGGAATACCAATGGACCCCACATCACGAAAGGAACCTCCTGTGGCTTGCGACGGTTCTCAGGATCAAGCTCATAGTAGCTCTGTCCCCAGAAGATTACATAGTAGAGACGGAACATGTAGAATGCAGTCATACCGGCAACCACTGTCATGAACCAGCCCATAAATGGAGAGAACTGGAAGCAAGCTGAGATAATCTCATCCTTTGACCAGAAACCTGCGAATGGAGGAATACCTGCAATCGCCAAGCAACCGATGAGGAAGCAGATGTTGGTAATAGGCATATACTTGTGCAGACCGCCCATGTAATCCTTGAAGTTGCTGCCAATGATGACGATGATGGCACCAGAGCAGAGGAAGAGCAACGCCTTGAACATAGCGTGGGTAAACAGGTGGAAGATACCAGCCATGTAACCCAAACCACCATGGTGGTTATCTACAGCGAAGCAAACGCCGAGAGCTACGAGCATGTAGGCAATCTGAGAGATAGTAGAGAAAGCCAGACCACGCTTGATATCACGCTGGCAGCAAGCTACAGCTGCTGCATAGAATGCGGTGAAGGCTGCAATGTAAGCTACATAGTGCAAAGCCTCAGGAGCATACTGTACCCAGATTGGGAAGAGGCTGGCTACCTGATAAACACCTGCTACAACCATGGTAGCGGCGTGGATCAACGCAGAAACAGGTGTTGGACCCTCCATCGCATCTGGCAACCAAATGTGCAATGGGAACATCGCACTCTTACCGGCACCACCGATGAACATGAGGAACAAAGCTGTTGGCATTACCCAAGCTGCACCTGCCAAAGCAGAGTTGAGCTCTGGCTGAGCATTCAAGTCATAGTTGAAGGTTCCTACATAGAAGCTGTAGAACAGGATACCGATGAGGAAGAAGAGGTCAGCGAAACGGGTTACGATGAACGCCTTCTTGCTGGCATGAACTGCAGCATGCTTTGGATAGTAGAAACCGATGAGCAGGTATGAGCAAACACCCACCAACTCCCAGAACAGATACATCTGGAAGATGTTGGTAGCTACTACCAGGCCCAACATTGACATGGTGAAGAGGCTCAGGTAAGCGTAGAAACGCTGCATACCCTTCTCGTATTCCTCAACCTTGTAGTTCTCATCGCGCTCTGCCATATAGCCGAAGCTGTAGATGTGAACCATGAAGCTGACGGTGGTAATCACGATGAGCATCAATACGGAGATTGGGCTCAGACGGAAACCGATGTTGAAGGTGAGCAACTCAGTAAACTTCAACCATGTGAAATTAAATACGGTAACAGTTGGGTACATACCTGTTGAGGCATCACGACCCACTGCAAAGAAGTACTCGTATGCTGTATAGACAGACATCGCGAATACACAGCCCATCAATACGGTACCGATGAGTGCTGCTACCGGTCTTTTCATCTTCATACCCACAAGTCCCAGAACCAGGAAGCTCAGGAATGGCAGAAGAAGTATCAAAAATGCATAATTGTATTCCATTGTCTTTTAGAATTTCATGTTTTCAATACTGTTCACCTGGTCACTGTGATAGTTGCGGTAAACGTTGATAATAATAGCGAGCGCTACGGCTGTCTCGGCTGCTGCTACTCCGATAGAGAACAATGTGAAGAAGAAACCTTCCAACTGTCCTGGGAAGAGGATGCGGTTGAACACAGCGAAGTTCAGGTCGGCTGCATTCAATACAAGCTCGATGGAGATGAGCATGGCAACGAGGTTACGGCGTGTACAGAAGCCATAGACTCCGATGAAGAACAAGAGTGCTGAGAGCACGAAGAAATATTGTACTGGAATCATTTCTTATCCTCCTTTCTTGCGATTAAGATACCACCGATGATACATGCCAACAGGAATACAGAGATAAACTCGAATGGCAATACATAGCCATACTTGTCAGCACCTACCAGTGCAGAACCTACCTGGTCCATTGTCACCTCGGTGTCGGCTACGGTTGCAGCCATATCAATAAAGTGATTCTTCAACACGACGACTGCCAAGGTTACGAAACCAACGAGGCAGACGAGTGCGCGACCTACAATCTTGCTACCCTTGACATGCTCCAAAAGACCCTGGAGAGTACGCTTTGATACCAACTGGATAGCGAAGACATAAAGCATGGTGATACCACCGGCATATACAGAAATCTGAGCTGCACCCAAATAAGTATAGTCGAGCAGGAAGAACATGCCTGCTACACCGAAGAGTACGAACAACAGGAAGGTTGCCGCACGCATGATGCGCTTGGTGAACACGCACATGATGGCTGAGCCAAGGATGACTACTGCCAAGATGACGAACATAAATAAATTTGCTGTTATCATTGTCTAAAGTCCTCCTTACTTAGTCTTGGTGTTAAACTTACCGATTTCCAATGGGGCACCACCCTCGATGAGGTTTGGAAGGCTACCGCCCTTATAAACCTCCTTGTCAAGGTGCATCACCAACTTGTTGCGGTCGAAGACTGCATTCTCGAAATCGTTGACAAACTTGATTGCACCGAAGTTACATGCGTTCACACAGAGCTCGCAGAACATGCAGTCGCCCAAGTCGTACTGGTAATCTACCAGCTTGCGCTTCTTCTTGCCTGTCTCTGGATCCTCCACCATCTCGGTTACAATCTTGATGGTATCGTTAGGGCATGACTTCTCACACAATGTACAACCCACACACTTGTAAGCCTCGTTCTCATCACGAACGAAGACCAGGCGACCACGGAAACGTGGAGATACGTGGAGTGTAGTCTTGCGGTTCTCAGGATACTGCTCTGTGCTCTTTGGTGTGAAGTACTCCTTCATGGTAGTCTTCATACCGATAGCGAGGGTCTTCAAACCCGCTGCAATACCGCCGAAATATGAATTGTTAGACATACTTTCTTATTATTATAATAATGTGTATTAAAGATTATCCGTGGAATCCGAATGCTACGCATACTGTCATCAAGATCAGGATGACCAGTGACAATGGCATCAGATACTTCCACTCCAACTTCAGAATCTGGTCGATACGCAGACGTGGGAATGTCCAACGTACCCACATCAGGAGCCATACCACGGCAAAGGTCTTACCGAAGAACCAGATGAAACCTGGGATGAGGTTCATCAGATTGTCGAAGCCCTCGATACCGATGTTCAATGGCGCCCAACCACCGAGGAATACGGTAGAAGCGATACCAGAAATCACGAAGAGGTTGAGGTACTCTGCCAGGTAGTAGAAACCGAAGCCCATACCTGAATACTCTGTGTGGTAACCTGCGGTCAACTCACTCTCAGCCTCAGCCAAGTCGAAAGGACCACGATTAGCCTCAGCATTACCTGCTACAAGAAATACGAGGAAAGCCAGAATAGCTGGCACATGACCCTTGATAATCAACCAGTTCCAAGCGCCAGTCTGAGCCTCTACAATACCGCTTACCTGCATGGTACCGGTAAGAACAACTGCAGAAATCAGACAGAGACCGAGAGACATCTCGTAAGAAACCATCTGTACGGCACCACGCATGGCAGATACCACAGAGTATTTGTTGTTAGATGCCCAACCAGCGAGGAACACACCCAGCACACCGATAGAACTTACGGCTGTGATGAGGAATACACCTACGTTGAAGTCAAGAATATGAGCTCCCTTGTTCCATGGAAGGAATGAGAAAGTACCTACAGAGGCTATGATCACGAGGAATGGTGCCATGTAGTAGAGCAGCTTATCGGCTCTATCTACAGCGAAGATCTCCTTGATCAACATCTTGAGCACGTCGGCGAATACCTGGAAGATACCCCAAGGACCTACACGCATAGGGCCGAGACGGCACTGGAAATAGGCACACACCTTACGCTCCATGAAGATAAGTACGATAGCGATGAGGGCGTATGCTGTCAAAATACAGATACCCACGAGCACGCACTCAATCAGAATCGACAGGAAGTCGCCCAGACCCAAGGTCTGGCGAAGCAGATTGTCGATGAATGTTGTTACTATACTAAAATCAAACATAATTATCTATCAATATCAGGGATTACGAAATCGATTGCTGCACCTGTAGTGATGAGGTCGGCGATCTTCTGACCACGGAGCATTGGATCCAAGGCTCCTGTGAGTGAAAGACCCATCGGACGCATCTTCATACGGTATGGACTCTTGTCACCCTTTGAGTCGAGATATACACCAAACTCGCCGCTGGCACCCTCAACAGAGAAGTACCACTGTCCCTCCGGAACCTTGATAATTGGCTTCTGCTTGATGTAGTACTCACCCTCTGGAATGTTGTCGATCAACTGCTCGATGATGTCCAAGCTCTGATACAACTCCTGGATATGTACATAGTAACGATCCATTGAATCGCAACCGGTAAGGGTGATTTCCTTCCACTCCACCTTGTCGTACATATCGTATGGATGACGCTTGCGGGTATCGTTCTTCCAACCTGATGCACGACCAGCAGGACCGGTTACGGCATAGTTGATACAATCCTCAAGGTTCATAGGGCCTACGCCTTCGAGACGATTGTGAGTAATCACGTTGTCACCGAATACGTCGAGGTACTCCTGAATCATCGGACGGAGATACTTGCAGAGGGTCTTCACGTTCTGAACGAAGTTAGGGTCGATATCTGCCTGAAGGCCACCGATACGGTAGTAGTTCTGAATCAGACGGCCACCAGTGGTTTCCTCCATAACGTTCAATACGTGCTCACGGTCGCGCATGCAGTAGAGGAATGCGGTCAAGGCACCCAAGTCCTGTGCGGTACAGCCGAGATAGAGCAAGTGTGAGTCGATACGCTGCAACTCATCCATAATGGTGCGGATGTAGCGGATGCGGTCTGAGAGTTCGATACCCATAGCCTCCTCGATAACACCAACCAGAGCGTGGCGGTGCATCATCGCAGAAAGATAGTTCAGACGGTCGGTCAATGCCAAGGTCTGAGGATAGGTCATGTTCTCCCACATCTTCTCGATACCACGGTGAATATAACCGAGGTGTGGATAGATGCGCTTCACGGTCTCACCATCAATAACAGTCTGCAATCTGAGCACACCATGGGTAGATGGGTGGTTAGGACCAATGTTGACAACATAGTCGTTCTCATCAAAGCGACGCTTCTCTGTAACAACGAGATGGCCATCTTCGCTCAAGGAATACTCCATGGTGAAGTCATCCTCTGGCTCATCAGTACAAGGGAACTTGTTTGCCTCAGGACTCATATCGAAGTCCTTGCGCAATGGATAGCCCTGGAAATCGGTGCGGAGGAAAAGACGGCGCATATCTGGGTGACCCAGGAACTTGATGCCGACAAAATCGAATACCTCACGCTCCAGGAGGTCAGCTACCTTCCAGAGATTGATAACTGTAGGAATCACATCACTGCCATCTACCTTCTTGGCGATGGTCTTTACCGAGCAGCGCTCGTTGGTCTGAGTATTCTCGAGAATATAGATACATCCGAGACCTTCCTCACCGAAGTCTTCACCGATGATGGTAACAAGGTAGTCGAAATGCTTCTCGTTCTTCAACTTCGCCATTTCTGAGGCGAAATTATCAAAACTCAATTCAATATTATTCAGTTTCATGTTCTTATACCTTATTATATTAATCAGTTAGACCTTTCTGAGGGTCGAAATCCTCAGGTACTTCAGTTACGATGATAGGCTCCTTGTGTCCGAGCTTCTCGCTGTCAGAGAGGTTCTCGTTGCTCAAGCCGCGAAGACCACCCTTGCTCATAGAGAGTTCCTTCTCATCCTGAGTCATCTTGTGGTTGGCACCACCGAAGAATTTCTCAACCTTTACCTTACGCTGCAACTGCATCATACCGTAAAGGATAGCCTCAGGGCGTGGAGGACAACCAGGGATATAAACATCCACAGGAACCAACTCGCTGATACCACGAACCACATTGTAGCTCTTCTTGAACGGACCACCAGAGATGGCGCATCCACCTACAGCTACCACATACTTAGGCTCAGCCATTTCATCGTACAAACGTTTGAAAACAGGTGCCATCTTATTGGTAATAGTACCGGCACACATGATCAAGTCAGCCTGACGTGGAGAGTTACGGGTTACCTCGAAACCGAAACGTGAGAAGTCGTAACGCGCACAACCTACAGCCATAAACTCGATACCACAGCAAGAGGTACCGAAGGTCAAAGACCAGAGTGAGTTACTGCGTCCCCAGTTAATGGCAGCATCGAGCGAACCGATTACCACGTTAGCACCACCCTCATTGAGCTCCTGCGCAATCTTTTCGAGGGTATCATTGTCCTTAAACTCGTCGTAAGGAATACTCTTGATAGAGGCTCTTTTGTTTACTTCCATTCCAATGCTCCTTTCCGCCAAGCGTAAGCAAGGCCAAATACCAATACCAACAGGAAGAACCCGATGCTCACGAGAGCCATAGGTCCAAACTGCTTAACTACGACTGCCCATGGATAAAGCAATACTGTCTCGATGTCAAACATCAGGAAAAGGATGGCGAAGAGGTAGTAGCCGATGTGTGATGGCAACCATGAGCTGCCACGAGTCGGAATACCGCACTCAAAAGGTTCACCCTTTACCGGATTGTATGAACGAGGACCGATCAACTTCGCGATGACATAAGCAGCCACCACCAAGGTTACAGCCGTCAGCAAAACGGTGATAAATAGTGTAAAGTTCATAAATTTGTTATAACGTTATTTTATATAAATGCTTCTAAGCGGTTGCAAAGGTAACACTTTTTTCTGAAAGAGCACTTTTTTTTATGGTTTAATTTGCGTTCAAAGTGAAAAAATACAAAAAACTGCCTGATTTAATCAGTTAACAGACAGTATTAACGAAGGTTCGGAAACAGAGAAAACGAGCGTATTTTGTAGCAAAAAGGAACAGAATAGTAGGATTTTTTTGCCCCAAAATAAGTTAAAAAGAATGCAGCTATTGAATATTTTCCAAGGTTTAAGAGATTATAACAGGGAAAATATGTATCTTTGCAGCCACGAACCAGGTTCTAAGGATATGATTGAATAAGCGAAAGGAGACGTTTCTTTGGGTTCAAAGAGATGTCTCTTTTAGTTTTAGGAGACTGCTTCTCGAGTTGAAGGAGACTGCTTCTCGAAGGTTGCCACTAAGCTCAGCAGACCTACTGAGCCTAGTCAGCAGCTCTGCCGAGCCTAGTGACAACACCTTTTAATCGTACAACTACAACCCTTATAGTCGTACAACCATAACCCTTTAGTTGTACAACCATAACCCTTTAGTTGTACAACCATAAAACGCAACCACGCCAGGCGTTCCTCCTTTGACGCCTAGCGGGGTTGCGCTTTTTACCTTTATGATAAGGACTTGGGGGACTAGCGATGGAATCGCTAAGAACGGGGGGCGAAAGGGGTTAAGGTTCTTTTTACCTTTTTACCCTTTTACTTTTTACTTTTAAACCTCTTTTTCAGCAAACAGGCCGAAGAGTTCAGCATCTATCAGGTCAGTAACCTTTCGGAAGTCTTCCGGATTCTCTCCGAACTCCAGATTATCACCATCGATGATGATGAGGCGACCTTCATAATCCTTGATCCAATCCTCATAACGCTTGTTCAAGCCCTGGAGATAATCGATGCGGATGCTCTTCTCGAAATCGCGGCCACGCTTCTCGATATGCTTCACGAGCGTAGGAATGCTGCTCTTGATATATATCATCAGGTCAGGAAGTTTCACCAGACTGATCATCAGATCGAAGAGATCGGTATAGTTCTTGAAATCCCTGTCGCTCATCATACCGATATCATGAAGATTAGGCGCAAAGATACGCGCATCCTCAAAGATGGTTCTATCCTGTACGATGGTCTGCTCTGAACGTGAAATCTCCACAACATCATGGAATCGCTTGTTCAGGAAGTAAATCTGAAGATTAAACGACCAACGTTCCATATCCTTGTAATAATCAGCCAGATATGGATTATTATTATCTACCGGCTCGAAATTAGCTTTCCAGCCATATCTCTTGGCAAGCATCTTGGTTAATGTTGTCTTGCCGCTACCTATATTTCCTGCTATTGCTATATGCATCTTTGTTAATGATGAATTTTTAATATTGAATTGGACTAGCGATGGAATCGCTAGGAACGGGGGCGCAAAGGGGGTTAGGTTCTTTTTACCTTTTTACCTTTTTACTTTTTTACCTTTAAGAGAACAGCCCGAAGAGCTTGGCATCTATCTTATCTATGATTTCACCAAACTGCTTGGGATTGTGCTCGAAATCGAGATTATCAACTTCTACGATGAGCACCTTGCCCTTATACTTATTCATGATGAAATCTTCGTAAAGATTGTTGATACCTTCCAGATAATCCAAAGGCATCTTCTGCTCATAATCACGACCGCGCTTCTGGATATTCTTCACGAGGTGAGGAACCGAAGAACGGAGATATATCATCAGTTCAGGCATCTCCACCACTTCCATCATCGACTCGAAGAGCTCCATATAAGTCTCGTAGTCGCGCTGGTCCATGTTGCCCATCTTCCGGTTGTTGGCCGCAAAGACATAAACACCCTCAAAGATGGTGCGGTCCTGGATAACCGTCTCTTTACTGTGTTGGATTTCCAGCAGATTCTTGAATCGCTGCTTCAGATAGAACACCTCCATATTGAGAGCCCATCGCGAGATATCCTTGTAATAGTCATCGATATAGGGGTTTTCAGCCACGGGCTCCAAGTACTGTTTCCATCCATAATGTTTAGAAAGCATCTTGGTGAGTGTTGTCTTGCCACTACCGATATTTCCTGCTATTGCTATATACATTTATTTTTAATGTTTAATGTTAAATGTTGAATGTTGAATTTTTGATGCGATACCACCCTCAATTCTACATTGGCTGCAAAAGTACAATAAAAAATCGGGATAAACAAAAAAATCCAAGCAAATATATGATTTGCTTGGATTTTTGTATTCTATTCCTGCCTTTCAGGGAATCTGTATGTTAATAGTCACGTTCGATGAGTTCGAGACACATACGGGAGTTGTGGTAAGGACATTTCCAGAAACCCGCCTTATCATCCTCCTTGTTCACCGTACCATCTTCCAGTATAGCCCAGTGCCACTCACCGTTCTTGTTATCCAGCAGATGCTTGGCTACATAGTTCCAGCAGGAGATGGCAACCAGAAGATTCTCTTCGGTACGGAAATACTGATAGAGGTCGATATGTCCGATGATGTTCTCGCACTGCACCCACCACTGGCGCTGGAGATCATACTTATCTCCATCTTTCCAATGCTCATAAACCATACTGCCATCCGGACGTAAGCCTTCATCTGCAGCATCGGCTATACGACGGATGATGCGCTCTATCTTATGCAGCAATATCTTATCGTCCAAAACCAGCGCGGTTTCGTGGAGCAGCCAGGACGCCTCAATATCATGACCATAGCTCTCGATGTTGCGCTTGCCCTCCCACTCGTCATTGAAGAAGAGGTCGAGATGATAAGTCTCCTTGTTCAGAAGCTTATCGGTGAAGATATCGAGCAGATTGCGGATGCTCTTCTCCAGTTCCGGAGTCTTCCATACACGATAAAGATTGGTATATGGCTCGATGATATGCAGATGGGTATTCATCGTACGGGAACCATTCTCATCCTTATCAGAGAGACGCATATCAGCAATCGGATTCCACTCACGGGTCAATGCCTCGATATATCCGTTGTTCTCGGCATCAAAGGCATGCTTCTCTATGTCATGATACAGGGAGATGGCGATATCCAATGCTTCCTTGTCACCTGTTGCACGGGCATACTCCGAGAAACCATAGATGGCAAAGCCGATGGCGTAAGTCTGCTTCTTGGTATCGAGCGGATTACCCTGATAGTCAACACTCCAGTAGATGCCACCATATTCCCTGTCGAGGAAATAATCGCGCACATAATCCTTGGCACGGGTGGCAGCCTCAAGATACTCCGGCTTCTTCAAGACACGATAGGCAGCAGAAAACGCCCAGAGGATACGGGCATTCATCACTGCTCCCTTCTCGGCTACAGGATGTACCTGGTCGTTACCGTCTACACGTCCGTAAAAGCCACCGTTTTCTTCATCTTTCACTTTCGTTAGCCAATAGCTGAGGATGTTGTTCTCCAGAACATCCCGCATCGTTTCTTTAAGATTTTCCATTCTTCCTTTTTTAATAGTGATTATTAGTTATGTTAAAACAGTTATTTGCGGATAGGGAACTTCCAGGCAAGCACCATCAGCAGGAAGGCGATGACGGCTGGGAAGAGTGAGAACAATGACCATACCATCGTAAGCACAGAGTCGGTGACACTGGCTGGGTCGATCATCGTATTACCCATCTTATCTGTTATCATGTTGGCACCTGCCCAGCCCAGGAAGAGGGCGATGAGAGAACCGGAAATGGCTGTACCAAACTTCTGGCTCATCGTACCGGAAGAGAAGATAAGACCTGTAGCGGATGTTCCGAAATGCTCGGTATGGTAGTCGGCTACATCGGCATACATAGACCACATCAATGGCGAATAGATACCGATACCCATAGAGGTAAGGATAACGATGGCTATCATCACCCAGATATACGACGGATTCATCGGGATGAAGAAGAAGACAACCGAGAGAACCAGACAGAGTGTTGCAGCCCAGAAGAATGCCATGCGCTTGCTGCCTACCAGACGGGTGAACCAAGGAGATACACCACCGAATATCATACAGGTTACTTCACCGAATGCCATGAAAACGGTATAGTTGATAATCAATCCCTCGATGGTTACATTGCCATGCAGACAGTAATCAAACATATAGCCAGCTACGGCATAGCGGAATCCGTTGAAGAAGTTGGTGCACACGGCGATGGCTGTCATATAGAGCCAAGCCTTGTTGCGAACGAGGTCGGCAAACTGCTGGAAAGAGAACTTCTCAGCGCGCTTCGGCTTCAGACGTTCTTTGGTAAGGAGTCCGCAAGCCAATGTCATCACAGCTGCAATAATACCGAGCACGGCACCAATGACAGCATACTGATGTGCGGCTGTTCCACCTACCATCTTCTGGAGATAAGGGAAAGAGAGCAGGGTGACGAATCCCATGGCATAAGCACCCACCATACGGAAAGAAGAGAACTGGTTCTTCTCATCATCATCATCGGTCATCACACCGAGCAATGAGCCGTAAGGCACATTCACCATGGTATATACCGCCATCATCAGCAGATAGAGGGCGTAAGCATAGATTCGCTTGCCCACAGGACCGAAGCCTGGAGTATAGAGCAAGAGGGCGAATATCAATCCGAAAGGAATGGCACCATAGATGAGCCAAGGACGGTAGGTACCGAAACGGCTCTGGGTACGGTCGGCAAGAGTACCCATCAGCGGGTCAGTAACCACATCGAACATGCGGGCTACGAGCATCAGTACTGCCGCATCCGCAAACGAGAGTCCGAAGACATTTGTAAAAAACAGAGGAAAAGCGATAGACATCACCTTCCATACAATACCACCCGCAGCGGCATCACCCAATGCATAAGCTATTTTTTCTTTTAAACGAGCCATTGTTTTTAATTGACAATTTATAAATTACTAAAAAAGGGATTCGCTCCCCATCTATATTTGATAATACGGATGAAGAGTACGAATCCCTACAATCTTAATACCCGAAACTTATTTACTTAAAGTCTGTTTATTTTTTGCTACCAAAGCCTTGATCTTCTCTACAGAGAACTGAGTGCGATAATCATCCTTTGGTGTATTCATGCAGTAGTCTACCAATCGGTCGATGGTAGAAGTTGCCACATGCATGCGGGTATCAGAAGAAGCATAGTAGATGAATACCTTGCCATCCTCATCTGCAATCCAACCATTGGCGAAGACTACGTTCATCACATCACCGATATACTCAGGACCTTCCGGTACGAGGAGATATCCACCTGGTTCTGCAATCACCTTGGTAGGATCCTCAAGAGAAGTCATGTACATATAGAGCACATAGCGGAGACCGCTGGCACAGCCACGAACACCGTGAGCCAGATGCAACCAGCCCTTATCAGTCTTGATAGGATGAGGCCCCTCACCGTTCTTCACCTCCTGGATGGTATGATAGTGACGGGCATTGATGATCTTCTCTTCCTTGATTTCGGCATGAGTGATATCATCAACAAGAGCCCAACCGATACCACCACCAGAACCTGTATCGATGAAACCATCCTGTGGACGGGTATAGAAAGCATACTTGCCATCAACAAACTCCGGATGGAGAACCACATTGCGCTGCTGGCTCTTGGTCTTCAAGTCAGGAAGGCGCTCCCAGTTTACCAGGTCCTTGGTACGGGCAATGGCTGCAGTAGCAGTAGCAGCACTGAGGTCGCCAGGCTGTGCATCATCATGACGCTCTGCACAGAACACGCCATAGATGTAGCCATCCTCATGAGCTGTGAGTCGCATATCATAGATGTTGGTAGCAGGAACAACATCCTCCGGCATGGTGATAGGCTCATCCCAGAAACGGAAGTTGTCAACACCATTAGGACTCTCTGCCACGGCAAAGAAACTCTTGCGGTCAGCACCCTCTACACGAACAACGAGGAGATACTTACCATTCCACTTGATGGCACCCGAATTGAGCGTAGCATTCATCATGATGCGCTGCATGAGATAAGGGTTGCTCTTCTCATCGAAGTCGTAACGCCACTCCAATGGTGTATATTCTGCGGTGAGGATTGGGTTCTTATACTTTTCGTAGATACCATTTCCCCACTCTACGGGTTCATTCTTACGGCTCAACAATTCCTCATGATGAGCGCGAAGTGCTTTTACTTTGTCTTGAAATGTAGTCATAATATATCTTTTTTTACTTTTTTACCTTTACAATGTCTTTGGCAAAGAGGACTTTCTTTTCCTTCTTGAATGCTTTGAAGTCCTCGACGATGGCACCATCGCCTACTCCAGGAAGATAGGCTTCCTCCTGAGGTTTATCCCAGGCATTACGCCAGAAGAGTACATAACTCAACTGATACTTCTGAAGTACAGGCCAAAGGGTTTGGGTAAACCAATCCTTCTTGCTGGAGATACCCCTGCAACCCGTTTCGGTGAGGGCAGGAATCTTGCCGACCTTCTTGGCTGCCTCCATCAGCACATCGAGCGTAGCGGCAAGGTTCTGCTGATAGTTGGCATCGCTGTTGTCGAACTCGTAGACGTCAACACCCAGCATATCCACATACTTTTCTCCCGGGAATCGCTCCAGGAATTTTTCTACCGTCTTCTCGTCGCTGAGATTTGGTGACCAAGCCCAAACGATGTTATTGCACCCTGCTTTAGTAAGTATATTTAGGGTTTTTACGTATAATTGGTTATATTGTGCAGGTGTGCAACTGCTAGCTCCCCACCAGAACCATCCGCCATTCATTTCATGCCATGGTCGGAAGATGACAGGAACCAGTTTACCATCGTTTGTCTTCAAAGAAAGGATGAAATCGGAAACCTTCTTGAGCCATCCGTCGAACTTCTGTTGCTGGGCGCCTCCATCCAGGATAGCAGCTACGGCATCACCTTTCGGATCCCAGGCATTCTCGCCAGTAACCGGATTCCAAGGATGCCAACTCAAAGTAACGATGCCTCCTCTCTCATTTTGGGCAATGATTTCTTTTCGCATACGATCGAAAGATACGCCATCGAGGTTTTCCTTGCTGTCGAGCTCTAGCTTACCGAGATCAAAGCCCATCACAGCAGGATAATCACCTGTAGTGAGTAATACATCGCTCTTTCCTTCATCCCATTTCCAAGTAGTACCATACACCGGATCATCCTGATGACCGAGCATGATTCCCTTGTTCCGTAATTTCTGCAGTCTGACCTTCAGTTGCTCTGCCGGAGTATTGCAACATTGCTTTTTACCCTTGCAGCAGGAAGTATTGGCAGTCTGGACTGATGCGCCCGTAACGCCATCAACCTGTGCCATTGCTCCTTGCATCGCCATGAGGCAAGCAGCACCAATCAAAATTCTTTTTCCTATCATATATCTATTTCTTTAATTGTTGAATAATCCAAGCCTGCCATTCATCCCACTGCTCCTGATACCAGTAATGACCGGTCATCTGGTACAGACTCAATGTCTTTGGCGCTTTTACCGAATTATAAAGTCCGTAAGACGATGTTGGCGGAACCACCTCATCATTATAACCGAAACTGTACCAGCCAGGAACGGTGATACGACGGGCGAAGTTGACGCCATCATAATAGCGTGCACCTTCGAGTCTTGCCTTTTCCAAATCTGTAAGTTTCTGCTCTTTCCATGCAGCCCCCTGTGCCTTGTCTTCCTTATAGAAATAGTGAGGCCAGCCGCCTGCAACTCCGTGAATCTCAGCTTCATAATCACACATAGCATCATGAACAGGAGCCAGGAATGTGATTCGCTTATCGAGAGCTGCCACAGCGATGGAAAGAAATCCACCCTGTGATGAACCCGTTACACCAATAGTCTTTCCGTTCCACTCAGGGAGCGAAGCGATATAATCCACACCACGGACTGCACCGGTTACTACCCGTCTGTAAGCATTGCGATAAGGATTCTCGAGATTGGTATCCCAGTAGCCTTTCAGTTCGCCATTGGCAAGATCATCATAAATCTTCTGCTGCATGGTAACAGGAACACCGTGAATACCAATTTCCAGTACGATGCACTCAGCAGGAGCCGTATAAGTATCGCCGGCATAAGGGCGTACACCCGCACCAGGTACACGGAGCAAAGCCGGATACTTACCTTCTTTTACCGGGACACTCAGGATGCCATACATCTTAGAGCCCCATCGGTTGTTGTTATAACTTATTTCATATACATTCTTATCCTTGGTACAACGCTCAGGCAGAAGCACCTTGGTAGGATTGAGGTCATTCTGTCTTGCCTCATCCAGTGCCTTCTTCCAGAAAGCATCGAAATCCTTAGGTTCCTGTGCGAAAGGCTGGATCTTCTCTGGAGAGAAACCTGCCGTGCAAAGTCCCTCGTAATCCTTGCCATCAACATGAGCGATAACCTTGAGACGATAGAAGCCCGGTCTGTTCAGACTGCCGCACCATTTCATGGTTCCGCCCTTGAGAGTGGTACTTTTCTTCACCTCCGGAAACATTGCCGGACCGGCTTCATAATCAACCTTCACCTGGTTGAGTAGCGTACCGCTCTTTCTCACATTCACCGTGAAGTTAGCCTTCTCGCCTACCCGGTAATTCCAGTCCTGATGGTCAGGAGTTACCGTTACCACGATGTTGTTTCCTCTGATTTGTGCGCTGAGGCTTGAAGTCCCCAGCACACTCATCAGAACACCTATAATTATTAACCTAAAAACATTTGCTATACGATGATTCATATTGTCGTTGGTAATCTTGTTAGTTAAACATTCAGTTTTACGGTTGCAAAGTTAGGCATAATTTCCGATATATCCGTGTATTATTTTGCTGAATAAACATACTTTGTTGCAAAGGCAGAAAAATATTCGAAAATATCTGAAAACAGAAATAAGAATTGACACACATCAAGTCAGAAAAAGCAAAGAAAATAACAAAACACACACTCTATTCAACTCAAGAATTGACCGAAAACAACCAAAGACCAATTAACAAAGCACAAAAGGTTATGACAATTCATATAATAATTAATGTACGCGTACCTTATATATAATAGATAAATAATAGAATAATCAATATAAATCAACCATCAAGTAAATAAATTGTAACGCTAACACTTAATCTTTAATAAATATGACGAAAATTACATTTTATTTTCACTAAAGCAGAAAAGTATTAGTAATCAGCAAAATATGTACAAGCTATTTTGCAAAAAATAGCTATCTTTGCAGCAGATTTACAAAATAGCCTAAAGGTTTAGAATAAACAATATAAAAACAAATAAATATAATCACAACAATGGAAAAAGTAAATGCAACCTAGAGCTAGCCTCTAGCCTTTTCTTCTCATCAGAAAAAGATGACGAAGGAATAATCAGAGAGCAATAATCCGATTTGGATTCTTTCCCGTATCGATCGTATAAGTGAAAGAGCCAAACTGTTTTAACCAACTAACAAAAATTGTATGAACTTTAAAAGTAGAGAAAAGTTGCTTGCTAGTGTAGCTGCCCTGAGTCTTCTCGGCATCTCCCCTCAGCAAACTTTCGCAGCCCAGATCACAACGAATCAGGCTGTGCAACAGACCAAGAAGATTACTGGTAACGTATCCGATGCAATGGGTCCTATCATCGGTGCAACAGTAAAAGTGAAAGGCACAAAAAATGCCGCAGTGACAGACTTTGATGGTAACTACACACTGAATGTAGGTGCCGGACAGACTGTAGAGGTAACTTATGTAGGATACATCACCAAATCATTTAAGGTGGGCGGTCAGAACAAGTACAACATTACTTTGACCGAAGACAACAACAGTCTTCAAGAAGTAGTAGTTGTAGGTTATGGTACCATGAAGAAGAGCGACCTCGCTGGTGCTTCTGCTTCCATGGATGAAAAGACATTGAAGCAGACTCCTATCACCAACGTAGACCAGGCATTCCAGGGTAAGATTTCCGGTGTGAACGCTGTCCAGACTTCCGGTCAGCCAGGTTCTGCCGTAGCCGTTAGCGTTCGTGGTATCGCTACCATCAACGCCAACTCAGAGCCATTGTACGTTGTAGATGGTGTCATCTTCAACTCCCAGAGCAACAGTGGTTCATCACTCGGTTTGGGTGACAAGCTCGGTAATGGTTCTCACTCTGCAGTATCTCCATTGTCTTTGATCAACCCTAGCGATATCGTCAGCATGGAAGTATTGAAGGATGCTTCTGCTACCGCCATTTATGGTGCACAGGGTGCCAATGGTGTCGTTTTGATTACTACTAAGAAGGGTAAGGCAGGCGAAGCTAAGTTTACCTATACCGGTAGCGTAGCTGCAAGCCGACAGAGCAAGCGCCTGGATATCATGAACTTGCGCGAGTTTGCAGAATATTACAACGATCTGGCTAACCAGGGCGAAATCTCCAAGCCAGACCCAGTATATAGCGATCCATCAATCCTCGGTATCGGTACCAACTGGCAGGATGCTATTTTCCAGACAGCATGGCAGCAGTCTCACCAGATTGCCGCAGAGGGTGGTACAGATAAGGTAAACTACTATATTTCAGGCAACTGGACAGACCAGGATGGTACCATCATCGGATCTGAATTCCAGCGCTACTCTATGCGTGTGAACCTCTCTGCACAGTTGAAGAAGTGGTTCAAGCTCGGCTTGAACGCAACTTATTCAAAGACAGCAGAAAGCTTGAAGCTGGCAGACGGTGCAGAAGGTTTGATCAACTACTCATTGACTACACCTCCAGATATCCAGATTTACAATATTGATGGCGGCTACTCAAGCGTATCTAAGGAAGGATTCACCAATCCTAACCCTATCGCCATGGCTATGGAAGACGATATTCTGCTCGACCGCCAGAGCTTAAACGGTAGTGTCTTTGCAGATATCACCCTGATGAAGGGCTTGACCTGGCACAGCCAGTTAGGTTTCGATATCGGTGCATCCAAAGGTGAGACCTATAATCCGATGATTGACCTCGGAACCTGGAAGCGTCAGAGCAACCAAAGCCGTCTGCAGAAGAACAGCAATACCTTCTGGTCATTGAACAACTATCTGCAATATTCTACAACTATCGGCAAACATAGTATCACAGCTATGCTCGGACAGGAGTGCTGGGAATCAAAATATGACTATGTATCAGCATTCAACACCAATCTTCCTAACGATGTAGTTCACAACCCAGCATTGGGGCAGGGCGACCCACAGATTGGTTCAGGTTGGGGAAGTTCATCTATGGCTTCCTTCTTCACCCGTGAAACCTACAACTACGATGATCGTTATCTCGCTACCTATACCTATCGTTATGATGGTAGCTCTAACTTCGGTCCAAACAACCGTTGGGCAGGTTTCCATTCATTGGCTTTGGGTTGGCGTTTCACCAACGAGCAGTTCATGAAGAGCATCAAGTGGTTGAGCAATGGTAAGTTGCGTATCGGTTGGGGGCAGACAGGTAACTCCAATATCGGTGGTTACAAGTGGGGTTCTGCGATGAGCACCATGGATACAGCCCTGGGTACCAGCTTCCGCCCTGCCAACCTGAAGAACCTCGATATCAAGTGGGAGACTCAGGAGCAGTGGAACGTAGGTCTTGACCTCGGTTTCTTCAACAGTCGTGTGAATCTGACCGTAGACTGGTACAAGAAGATGAGTAAGGACATGCTGATGCAGCTCAACCTGCCTTCCATCATGGGTACCAGCGGTAATGCATCTTCAGCCCTCGCTGCACCATACGGAAACTATGGCGACATCGAGAACACCGGTCTTGAGATTGCCCTCAACACCCACCCTATCGTCACCAAGGACTTCGACTGGAGTTCAGACGTCACCATCTCTATCAACAAGAACAAGTTGAAGAGTCTTTCCGGCAGTACCGCATTGCTCGGTAAGGGACAGTGGAGCGACGTTGTTTCCCGTTCTGCACCAGGCGAATCACTCTACAACTTCTACGGTTACGTAGTAGAGGGAGTATATAAGGATTACAACGATATCATCAGTTCTCCAGTACAGACCCTGCAGAAGAACAACCCAATCTCTGTAACAACAGATGCAGATGGCACCAAGCACTATGCATGGATTGACGACTCATCTAAGTTCAGCCGCAGCAACACCACCTATGTAGGTGACTTGAAGTACAAGGATATCAACGGCGATGGTATCATCGACGAGAATGATAAGACCAACATCGGTTCTCCACTGCCAAAGTGGACCTTCGGATGGAACAATACCTTCCGCTACAAGAACTTCGACCTGAATATCTTCATCAATGGTTCTGTAGGCGCCAAGGTAGCCAACTATCTGAACATGAAGATGACTCACATGAACTCTCCATGGAGCAACCAGTTGAAAGATGTCAACAAGCGAGTTCACCTCGTAGCCAAGGATGGAAACCAGACTGGTAACTGGTATGACAACATCTCTAATCTGACCGTTGACAATCCAAACTCGATGTACCCACGTGCATCCATCAACGACCCTAACGATAACGACGCATTCAGCGACCGTTATATCGAGGATGGTTCATACCTCCGCTTGAAGAGCATGGCTCTGGGATACACATTCGACCAGAAGCTCATCCAGAAGATTGGTCTGACCAATCTCCGACTGACTCTCACAGCATCTAACCTCTTCACCATCACCGGTTACAGCGGTTACGATCCAGAGGTAGGTCTCTCTACTCAGAGTGCGAATGTATATGGTCTGGATTTCGGTCGCTACCCTTCTCCAACCACCGTTACATTTGGTTTGAACTTATCATTCTAATATCCAAAACGAACAGTTATGAAATTTAAGAATATTAAATATACAGCATTTGTAATGCTCCTCGGTATGGGAATGACCTCTTGCGGAGACTTCCTTGACAAACCTGTAGAGGACAATTACAACACAGAGAACTATTACAACGGTGATGCTTCCTGCATCTCGGGCGTAAACTATCTCTCTAACTCACCTTGGTATGATTTCCAGCGTGGTTTCATCAAGGTTGGTGAGGTTATGTCGGGTAATATGTATTGGGGCTCAAGCCCTTACATGAACTTCAGTACCAATGGTACCGATGAGGACCTGGTAAACATGTCTTACTCACTCTGGGCAGAGATTGGTCACTGCAGTACCGTTTACGAATCATTGAAGAACGCCATCAACACCTCAGAAAAGGTAAAAAAACAGTGCATGGGCGAGTGTCTTGCCTGGAAGGCGATGGCATACTTTTATCTGGTACGTACCTTCGGTGATGTGCCTATCATCCACAGCAACTCAGAAAGTCTTGGTAAAGGTGACTACAATAGTGTTAGCAAGGTAGAGAAAGCTGATGTTTATGAATATATCATCATGACCCTGGAAAAGGCGATGGAGCTTCTTCCTAAGGAAAAGAGCACTTCGGGGCGCATCGACTACTACTGTGCAGAAGGTCTGCTCAGTAAGGTTTATCTGACCAAGGCTGGTGTTTCGGGCTCCTTGAATCAGGACGATTTGAAGAAGGCAGCCGAATATGCCAAGGATGTCATCGAGAACTCAGGCAGAGGACTGATGGAGCACTACGAGGACATCTTCCGTGGCTCTAACCAGTTCTGCGACGAAATTCTGATTGCATGGCGCTGGACAGTAGGTACTCAGTGGACTTCTCAGAACGCCCTCCAGAGCGACTTGGCTCCAGAAGGTTTCGATGAGAATGGTGACTGCTGGGGCGGTTGGCGCGGTCCATCTATCGATTTGATGGAAGCCTTCGGTGTATCTCCTAAGGATGATCCAGCAAACCGTGTAGATCCTGACCACCGTCGTAAGGCAACCATCATGATGCCAGGCGATGTATATTCTTACTTCTGGAGAGACCACGACCTTCCTGCCAATGCACAGAAGGACGGTCTGAAGAAGGGATTCTCTTACCTGGATTTCTGGTATAACAAGGGTTACAATGCAGCTGCAACTGGTCAGTGCCAGGGTCCTTGCGGTGGTAGCAACGTGAAGCACCTCTATGGTGACAACTATGACCACAAGGAAGAATTGGGCATCACTCCAACCCGTATGTCTAATGCTCTCCCTACTCCACTCCTCCGTTTGTCAGACATTTATCTGATTTATGCAGAGGCACAGGTACAGATGGGTAACAATACCGATGCACTTGCCCTGGATTGCTTCAACAAGGTTCGTGGCCGTGCATACGAGTGGAAAGGGGTCGTAACAAAGACTTCTCTTACATTTGATGACATCTGGAAGGAGCGCCGCCTGGAGTTTGCAGGTGAGGGTGACCGCTGGTACGATTACGTACGCCGCGCATACTACGATGTAGACAACTGCATCAAGGAGTTGAAGGCACAGCACCGAAACCAGATGTGGAACTGCGATGATGTTTACAAGGCATACTATAACAGTGGCACATGGGACAGTTCTAAGATGCAGTATGATGAGAATACAGCTGCACCAAACGTAACTGCCAGCAGCTTTACATTACCATTCCCTACAGAGGACGTAGCCCTGAACCCTAACCTAGGTAGCAACGCAGCTCCAATCCATGTGGATGTACGTAATACATATAGTTATTAATCAATAAAGAGAATTTCATTATGAATATCAAGAATATAAATGGGGCTTTATTCGCCATGACACTTGTTGCAGCCAGCGCAGGATTCACTTCTTGCGAGGACGAGCCAGACAAGTATGAAGTTGCAGGCGGAACTCCTACCATCGATTATGTTCGCCCTGTGGATGCTGCCAGCAAGGACTCACTGCTTACTGGTGCATCTCTCAACAATACCATCTGTATTGTGGGTAGAAACCTGAGAAGTGTGACCAAAATCAACTTCAACGACCAATCTGCAGTCCTGAACACCAGTTACATGACGGACAACACCATCATCGTAACCGTGCCAAAGGCTATCCCTAACGAGGTAAGTGATAAAATCTACTTCATCACCAACAAGCAGGACACCGTGGCATACGATTTCAAGACCATCGTTCCAGCTCCTACCATCAACAGTATGAGCAACGAGTGGGCAGCTCCAGGCGAGGAAGTAACCATCAAGGGCGACTACTTCCTGGATTACGACAACAGTCATCTGACTATCAAGGTGGGTGATAACTACACCATTCCTTACGAGGACCTGAAGATCAGCCAGAACAGCATCCGCTTCAACATGCCTGAGGATATGCCTAAGCATGAGCCTATCACCATCACAACCATCAA